>WNFB01034485.1_pt1 | contig 10491 bp, 12 predicted proteins | sample 5400501 | NCBI WGS metagenome assembly WNFB01 (sample SAMN13153341, study PRJNA577476) | soil metagenome | isolation source: 200 cm saprolite under Douglas fir tree site 2 hole 1 | place: USA:California | collected 2015-04-18 | reverse complement strand
GCGCCGGAGACCTTCCTGTCGACGGACGCGCACTTTAAAGAATTTCCCGGCATGAAATACACGCTCCAGGTCTCACCCGAAGATTGTACGGGCTGCGGGTTGTGTGTAGAAGCCTGCCCCGTGAAAGACAAGCGACAGGTTGGCCATAAAGCCATCAATATGGCCCCTCAGCCACCCATCCTCGAACGGGAAAAGGTCAACTGGGAGTTCTTCCTTACACTACCGGAGGTAGATAGCGCGAACCTGAACCTGGCTGCGATCAAAAACTCGCAGCTACTACAGCCATTGTTCGAGTTCTCGGGTGCCTGTTCAGGCTGCGGTGAGACGCCCTACATCAAGCTGGCAACACAACTGTTCGGTGATCGTATGCTGGTTGCCAATGCCACCGGCTGCTCATCCATCTACGGCGGCAACCTGCCCACCACGCCCTGGACGCACAATGCTGAAGGGCTTGGGCCAGCATGGTCAAACTCGTTGTTCGAGGATAATGCGGAGTTCGGCCTGGGCATGCGCCTGACCCTGGATAAGCAAAAGGAATTTGCGTGTGAGCTCCTCTCACACTGCGCCGGCATTGTTGGTGAAGACCTGGTGCAGGCACTCCTCACTGCCGACCAGTCCGGCGAAGCCGGAATAAAAGCGCAACGCGGGCGCGTGGCATTGCTCAAACAACGCCTGCAGTCTGCGGAACGGACGGATGAGGCTGTAGACAGCCTGTTAAGTGTGGCGGATGCGCTGGTGAAAAAGAGTGTGTGGATTATCGGCGGCGATGGCTGGGCCTACGATATCGGCTTTGGCGGCCTCGATCAGGTGCTGGCTTCAGGGCGGGATGTGAATGTGCTGGTCCTGGATACCGAAGTGTACTCGAACACAGGTGGGCAGGCATCGAAGTCCACACCGCGCGGCGCCGTCGCAAAATTCGCAGCACGCGGCAAGAGCACGCCGAAGAAAGACCTGGGCCTGCTGGCAATGGCCTACGGCAGTATCTACGTCGCGCGCGTAGCAATGGGCGCAAACGACCAGCAAACGCTCAGAGCGTTCATCGAAGCTGAAGCCTACGAGGGGCCATCGTTAATCATTGCCTACAGCCATTGTATCGCTCACGGTATCGAGATGAGCAAGGGCCTGGAACAGCAAAAACTGGCCGTGCAGTCGGGCTACTGGCCCCTGTATCGCTACGATCCCTCGCTCCATGCCGAGGGCAAAAACCCGCTCATCCTCGACTCCAAAGCCCCAAGTATACCGCTTGAGCAATACGCCTATAACGAGACACGCTATCGCATGCTTTTGCAGAGCAACGAGGAGCGCGCGGAGTCGCTGATGAAGCAGGCCAAACAAGACGTCCAGGAACGCTGGCACCAGTACCAGCAACTGGCGGCGGAAGACGGCCACCGATCATCGTAAATGAATGGTTTGGAGAGGGGGACCTGTCAGGGGCAAACTCCACCAGGCCTCCCTCGAAACATCTTACAGAAGGGAGAGAAGAAGTATGACGCTCGATCTCACGACGACCTATCTGGGATTACAACTCAAAAACCCACTGGTGGCCTCAGCCTCGCCGCTCTCTAAAAAAGTCGATACACTGCGCAGTCTAGAAGACGCCGGCGCCGCGGCTGTCGTCATGTATTCACTGTTTGAAGAGCAAATTACGCACGAAAGTCAGGAGCTGAATTATTACCTGGAGCGCGGCACCTACTCCTTTGCCGAATCACTGGACTACTTCCCCGAACTGGATACCTATAACATGGGGCCGGAGCTCTATCTTGAGCACCTGCACAACGTCAAGCAGGCACTGGATATTCCGGTGATCGGCAGCCTGAATGGGATCTCATCGGGCGGCTGGGTTGAGTACGCTCACAAGATGGAGCAGGCTGGAGTCGACGCGCTCGAACTGAATATCTACTACCTGCCAACCGACCCTGATTTGAGCAGCGCAGAACTGGAGGACACCTATGTGCAGCTTGTGCGAGACGTGCGAGCAACCATCAAACTGCCGATTGCGCTCAAACTCAGCCCATTCTTCACATCCCTGCCTCACGTTGCGAAACGCTTTGTAGAAGCAGGCGCGAACGGATTGGTGCTCTTCAATCGCTTTTACCAGCCCGATTTCGACCTGGAAGAGTTAGAAGTCATCCCCAACCTTGAGTTAAGCACCTCGCACGAATTACGCCTACCCTTGCGTTGGATTGCTATTCTCTATGGGCGTATCGCCGCCGATTTTGCGTTAACAAGCGGGGTCCATACCGCACAGGATGTGCTGAAAGCCATGATGGCCGGGGCTAACGTAGCTATGATGACTTCAACGCTGCTCGCTCATGGAATCGGGCGCTTGATGCATATCCTGAATGATCTTCAAGAGTGGATGGAAGAACACGAATATGAATCCATCAGGCAGATGAGAGGCAGTATGAGCCAGCAGGCGGTAGCAGATCCGGCAGCTTTCGAGCGTGCGAATTATATGAAGGCGCTTAGCAGCTTCGATCGGTAGGCCGCTCCCAGAACGATTTCTCCACAGGCTTCCAGCGCCTCGCCGCCTGAAAACATCAATGCGCCTGACTGAAGTCTATCTCTGCTAGAGCGAAGGTGTGAGTCATTTGTGACGACGCGAGTGGTTATTGTGAGGCGGGTGTTACAGAAGGAAGCTACACTCTTTCTTGGGAGGTGAAGAATAGTTGCCAGAAACATCACCAACTATTGCATTGGCTCTGCTCTGACTTTAACCTACGCCTGTTGACGAACGAACTAGGCGGGCGGTTGGACTACGGCCAACCGGGTCACAGTTCACGTCTACTTGCCAAAACGTTTGGCGGTGTGATGGTTCTGTGTAGCACATACGCTAGTGCTTTTACCCACGGGAACGCTTTACCGTGGAACCCTGGAAACACTATTCAGTTGCAAAGGTGCTATAGATATATTCTAGCACAGCCTGTGAAAAGTGGAAAAGCAAGAGATGGGCATATTTGGAAAGGAATGGTCACAAAAAATGCATACATTCCTTACCTCAACGACAATGGCAAAATCATGCTTCCGGTGAGCAAGCACAGGCGCTTCCGTTTGCTTACCAATGAGGGGGCATGACAGAAGGAGAACGATGCAATGTTTCAGCGCATTTTGGTACCACTTGATGGATCAACTCGTGCGGAGCGGGCCATCCCAGTGGCCGCGCGCATCGCGCGTGCCTCTAATGGATCAGTCGTCCTGGTACGGGTCGTGAGCACAGTCATAGAATTTTGGCCCTACATGGCACCACAGCCAGCATTGACACAGATGGCCAATGATACGGCCCTGACAGGGGCTGAGCAGTACTTGTCGGCTGTGAGCAAGACCATCGTGGATGACATCCCGACAGAAACAGTGGCCCTCTTTGGCCCACCGGCCCCAACGATACTTGCTGCGGCACACTCCCACCAGGCTGATCTGATTGTACTGTGCAGCCACGGGTATACGGGCATGACGCGCTGGGTGCTAGGCAGTGTGGCAGAGAAAGTAGCACGCCATTCCGCTGTGCCCGTGCTGATCCTGCGCGAGGGCGGAGCGGTCCCTGCCGGTCCCCATCCAGACGCTACACGTCCCCTGCGCGCGCTTGTCCCACTGGATGGCTCTGTGCATGCAAAGACAGCCCTTGAGCCTGCTGCCTCTCTGATCGCTGCGTTAGCCGCTCCCGCACCAGGGGCACTCCACCTGATACGGGTGGTCAAGCCGCTAACTGCTGAATATGAAGCAAAAAACTTCAAGGAGCGCGTGGACGGCGAACAGTTCTTGCGCAAGGCGAAAAGCTACCTGAGTACGACGGTAGAGCATCTCCACGAAAGGCTGATAGCACCCGCCATAGCAGATCTCAACCTCGCCATTACCTGGTCGGTTGCGGTGGATACGGACGTGGCAGCAGCCCTCATCAGGCTAGCAGAAAACGGGGAAGACGCAGAAGGGGCAGGAGTGTTCGGTGGCTGTGACGTGATCGCTATGGCCACGCATGGGTACAGCGGAGTACAACGCTGGGCCATGGGTGGTATTACCGAGCGAGTCCTGGGAGCTACCAAGTTGCCGCTTCTCATTGTCCGTCCACCAGACATGATGGACCAGAGCAAAATCGACTGGGATCTGACAACCTTAGCTACGATACAGGGAATACTTCCTACATGAACTATCGAGCTATGCGTCCATTGGAACATGGCTCCGCTGAAGAGAGGAGGACAGCGATGGCAAAAGGTTGTTTGTATTGTGGTCTTCAGCTTCCTGATACCACCAGATTTTGCCCCCAATGTGGTAGGCCAATAGAAGATGCAATCCGAGTCGATAGCGGAGTAAAGATGAGGAGAACAACGATGGCAAAAGGTTGTCTGTATTGTGGTCTTCAGCTCCCTGGTACCGCAGATTTTTGCCCCCAATGTGGCAGGCCAATTGAAAGAGGCTTCGGAATTCGTCCAATTCGGGAGGCCGAATTTGCCAGTCTTCGCAAGAAGATGAAGGGGAAAGACGATCTTCTACGACAACAAGGATTCTACTTTGATTGCAGTGGCCCACATGCACACATGGAAGAATATGCACGCCCTGGAAATTGCCCAAAGTGCGGAGCACGTCTGGCCAGGCGTGACCGTAACACTACAGCAGCGGTGGAAAAGATTGAGTCCATCGCCGAGGAGCATGTAGGAGAATACAGCCTTACCTGAAGTGGATCTTCTGCCACGGGAATATGGCTCAAGGTTTCTGACCAGCGCTAATAGCACGTATTTTGTGACACCGGTGTGAGACGTATGCTCCTCCCCGTGACCCTGCTGTGAGCAGGTAAGCATATGCTCTGTATGGGAGATGAACTGAAGGACGACTCTCTTCCCAAAAAGAGGGGCATCCCATGAGCTCCCTGGCAATTGCAAATGTTACAGGCAGATATAGCCTGACGACAAAGATGTCGAATGGAATGCAATGGTTGTTCCTATGGATATGATCGAAAATCGGACTTTTGATGAGATGAAGGTTGGCGATACCGCCAGCCTCGTTCGCACCCTGAGCAGGGAGGATATTGAACGCTTCGCCATCATGTCGGGCGATGTGAACCCTGCCCAGGTCGATGACGACTATGCTCGCAGCGCTATGTTTCACAAGATCATTGCCCACGGGATGTGGGGGGCATCGCTAATCTCCACCCTGCTGGGCACCAGGTTGCCTGGTCCTGGCACGATGTATCTTGGTCAGACCCTGCACTTTGAGCGACCCGTGATGGTAGGTGATAGGATTACCGTCACCGTCACAGTTACGGCCAAGGAGGCAGAACGGCACCGAGTCAGCTTTGACTGCCACTGCACCAATCAACGGGGCGAGGTGGTCATCAGTGGCAGCACGGAGGTCATCGCTCCGACAACCAAGGTGAAACGGCCACGAGCCATCCTCCCAGAAGCGCATGTGCACGAACACGGTATGCTCTACCAGCACCTGATCGACCTGACTGCCGGGCTGACGCCGCTGCGTACAGCCGTTATCCACCCGGTTGATAGTAATGCCCTGCTTGGGGCCATCGAGGCGGCCCAGGCCAACCTGATCATCCCGATCCTGGTCGGTCCCGCGGACAAGATTCGGGCGGTGGCCATTGCGCAGGAGGTGGACCTGTCACCATACACAGTGATACCGACGGAGCACAGCCACGCGGCGGCTGAGAAGGCGGTCGCCATGGTGCGTGCGGGCGAAGTGGATGCGGTGATGAAAGGCAGCCTGCATACCGATGAGCTGATGCATGCCGTGGTCGCTCCGGGTGTTGGCCTGGCCACTGCCCGCCGCATGAGCCATGTCTTTGTGATGGATATTCCGGCCTATCCTCGACCGCTCTTCATCACCGACGCTGCCCTGAATATCTCTCCCGATCTGGAGACGAAGCGCGATATCGTGCAAAACGCCATCGACCTCGCGCATGCGCTTGGCATCCAGGCCCCTAAAGTCGCGGTCCTCTCAGCCGTCGAAACTGTGAATCCAAAACTCAACTCTACCTTGGAAGCGGCAGCGCTCTGCAAAATGGCGGATCGCGGCCAAATCACCGGCGGGCTGGTGGATGGCCCGCTCGCATTTGATACTGCTATCTCGCTGGAAGCAGCTCGCACGAAAGGCATCGTCTCCCCGGTCGCCGGCCAGGCTGACATCCTGGTCGTGCCCGATCTGGAGACGGGCAATATGCTGGCCAAGCAATTGGAATACCTGGCCGATGCGCAGTCCAGCGGCATTGTGGTGGGCGCGCGTGTGCCCATCATGCTCACCAGCCGCGCCGACAACCCCCTGGCGCATATGGCCTCCTGTGCGCTCGCCCTGCTGCTGGCACAGAGCACACGGAGGGCGAAAGCATGACTAGAGCCACTCCTCAGGAAGATTTCAGCAGAAGGGTCTATCCGATGTCTGGCCTCCGACACGCCAAGGGTCAGAGAAGGCGCAGATCTGAGAGAAAGGAATCAAAGAAGAATGAGAAGTACAATACCCACAGCAGCGCTTGAACTGTTGCAACAAAGCGAACAAACACACCCCGTTCTCATCACGGAAGCCGACGTGCTCAGATTGCCAGAAGCCATGCAACGGTATCTCAGATATACACGCGTTGTTGGCAAGGAACCCATCCAGACGGTTCGTCTCAAACAACGGGGATTTTTCAGAACACAACCAGGTCAAAAGTGGCTGCCGATGGTTGCAGAAGAATACTTTACGACGAATCCCTTTGCGTTCCTCTGGCACGGCAAGATCCGGCTTCTACCACTCATCTCGATCTCTGCCTGGGATCGGTTCTCCAACGGCCACGGCAGCTTGCTTGTGAAACTCTTGTCTCTCGTTATCCTGGCTGACGTACATGGTCCAGAAGCGGACCAGGGCGAGTTACTGCGCTACCTGGGGGAAATCATCTGGTTCCCCACCGCCTGGCTATCCGACGCCATTGAATGGCAAGCCATCAATGCCCAATCGGTGCAGGTCACCATCCGTCAGCCGAGCGTCACGGTTTCAGCGGTGCTGTATGTGAATGAGCAAGGCCAGATGACCCACCTGACTGCGGAACGCTCTATGGCCGAGGGTAAGTCCTATCGGCTTGAACGATGGTCAGCTCAATGCAATGCGTACCAGGAGGTGAGTGATATGCTCATCCCGACCAGCGTGGAGGTCACGTGGAATCTCGCATCTGGGGATTTCAGCTACTTTCGTGGCGAGATTACTGAGATAGAGTATAACCAATCGGGAAGGGTCACGGTGTTGTAAGGTAAAACTAGAAGAGTTGTTCCAGCGTGGAATAGCCATGCAGCAAGGAGGAAAGATGAATACTTTCATTGTCTATGATTCACAATTTGGAAACACAGAACGCATTGCCCAGGCCATCGCCGACACAGTGCGTGCATTTGGACAGGCAAGCGCCGTCCATGTTGATCCAGCCCATCCGGTCTCGTTCCAGGGGGTGGACCTGCTCATTCTGGGGTGTCCAACGCAGGGAATGAGACCAACCCCGGCTATGCAGTCGTTTCTCGGAAACGTCTCCTCCCAACGGCTTCGCGGCCTGACAGTCGCTTGCTTTGATACGCGCTTCCGCGGGTTCCTGTGGAAGAGCTCTGCCGCGCCGCATATGGCCAGACAGCTTCGCACGATGGGAGTCGAGCCGATCGTCCCGCCGGAGAGCTTCTTCGTGAAGGCCATGAAGAAGGAGGGTCCTCTGCTTGCTGGGGAAGTGGAGCGAGCTGCCAGTTGGGCTCGGATGCTTTTCACAAAGGCAGAGGCATCTCATCCTGCCATGCGATGATAGGGGAAGGAGAACATGTATGTCAACCGAAGACAACTCGGCGGGCCTAATAGGCTTGCTCCAACCTGCATTCAGCTTTCGCTCGTTCCTGAAAGAGCTGCGGCCAGCGTCCCCTGCCGCGTGAGTTGCTGGAGCAAGATCTCACGCGTGATGTGGCAGGCGTCCAGAATACGAGCGTCCGCCAGCGAATAGTACACCACATTGCCCACACGTTCAGCGCGCACAATACCGCGCTGGCGCAGTAGGGCCAGATGCTGGCTCACTTTGGCCTGCCGCTGGCCGAGCAACTCGACCAGTTCCTTGACCGCTTTCGGCTCATCACCCAGCAGGTAGAGCAATTCCAGCCGCGTTGGGTCAGCCAGCGTCTGGCAGAGCTCGGCCTGCATGCGATAGAGCTGCTGTTCTTGCTCTCGTTCCATCGCCTCGTTTCCTTTGATTGACATGTATTCGAACTATCGAATAGTCGAATAGTATAATGCAATCACGCGTATGTCAAGCATCATCTCCTCCGCTTGCTTCTTTTTAGACGTGTTTCCCACAGATGTGACCTTCCTGTGAGACTGTGCCCTCGTCCCGTGACGAGGCAGTGATGCGCAGGCTGTATAGTTGCTAGCGTAGAGAGACTATTCGAATATGCGAATAAAAGAGGAGAAGAAAATGGCAGAAGAAATGACGGCGCAGGTCACGCTTGAGGAGGGCATGCGCTTCACCGCTGAGAGCGGGTCCGGCCATCGTGTCACGCTTGATGCGGACGAGCACGGCGGCGGAGAGAACCTGGGCTTTCGCCCCATGGAGCTGCTGCTGGTTGGCCTGGCCGGCTGTACCGGGATGGATGTCATCTCGATTCTACGCAAAAAACGCCAGCAGGTGACCGGCTACGAGGTGCAGGTCTGGGGTGTGCGCGCCGAGGAACACCCGATGGTGTTTGTCGAGATCACCGTCGAGCATGTAGTCACCGGCCGTGGCGCGCGCGATCGCGCTTTCTGAGGAACGCTACTGTGGCGCGGGGGCCATGCTTGGCAAGGTGGCCCACCTCACCCATACCTACCGTATCGTTGAGGCACCGGAGACAGTAGCTGTCGCCACGCCTCTCTCTTGAGAACAGCTCGGCTTCATGGCTCTGTGGTGAAGCCGAGCGTAATGGAAACGTGACCCCGACACCTGGAGACGGGCGGGGGCTAGAGCCTGCAAAGGAGCAAAACAATGGAAGAACGCATGTCGCTTATCGTCTTTTCGGGAACCGTTGACAAACTGATGGCCGCGTCCATCCTCGCCACCGGCGGGGCCGCCATGGGCCTGGAAGTGGAGGTCTTCCTGACCACCTGGGGCCTGGAAGCGTTCCGCAAGGATGGCTACAAAACAAACATGAAGGTCAGCAAGGATTTCGAGGAGTATGGCCCGGTCATGATGGAGCAGATGATGGCGAAGAAGGTTCCCTCCTGGATGGAGAACTTCAAGAACGCCATGGAGGTGGGCGAGGTGAAAATCTACGCCTGCAGCATGACCATGGAACTCTTCGATATGAAGCTCTCGGACCTCGAGCCGATTGTGACCGATGTCACCGGCGTGGCCACCTTCGTCGAGCGTGCCAAAGAAGGCCGCTTCACCCTGTTCATCTAAATTGGAGGGGCGACCCCTCGTGGGAGTGTGGTCGCCCAACTTCACCTGTTCACGTTCTCCTCAGAAAGGAGTTGGTTCTCATGCCAGATTTGAAAGAGATCACGATTGAGAAAGAGATTGATGCGCGCGGCAGCTTCTGCCCCGGACCGCTCATGGAGCTTATCCGGGGGATGAAGGCGCTGCCGGTGGGCGGCGTGCTGGCTGTGCTTTCCAGCGATCCAGGTTCCGCCAAAGACATCCCGGCCTGGATACAGAAAGCCCGACACGAATTTATCGGCGCGTTCCCGGAGCAGGGGTATACCCGCTTCGTCGCGCGTAAAACCCATTGAGATAAAGAAGGAGGCAGTGGTATGCCCCAACATGTCCTGATTGTGGGCGGAGGAGTAGGTGGCACCATCGTCGCCAATCTCCTGGCGCGCCACCTGGAGCCAATTGACGCCAAAGTTACGCTCATCGAGAGCACCGGTAAGCACGCCTATATGCCCGGCTGGCTGTACCTGCCGTTTAACCATGAGGGTCTGGAGAGCGACCAGATCATCCGCGACGAGCGCAGTCTGCTTAACCGGCATGTCCAGCACATCCGGGGCACGGTGACCGGCATCGATACGCAGAACCGCGAACTGCGTGTGCATTATAGCCCGGGCCTGCACGAGATCGTCGGCACTGGGGGAGCGGTCGAGGCCACCTACGGTTACGATTACCTGGTGCTGGCAACGGGAGCACGCCTGGCGCCGGAAGACCTGAGCGGGTTGAGTGAGGCGAACGGCAACGGCGGCTGGTACCACTTCTACAGCGCCGAGGCCGCGCTGCATCTGCGCCACGCGCTGCAGCGCTTCGAGGGCGGGCGCATCGTCATCACCGTGGGTGGTATCCCCTATCGCTGCCCACCCGCACCGCTGGAGTTCACCTTCCTGCTCGACGAGTGGTTGGCGAAACACGACCTGCGCAGTAAAACCGAGATCCAGTACCTCTTCCCGCTGCCGCGTGTCTTCCCCATCGAGAGCGTCGCGGAAGCTGTCACGCCGCTCTTAGAGGAGCGCCACATCGGCTACACCGTGTTCTTCAATGCCGAGACGGTGGATACGGAGAAGCAGATCATCTCCTCACTGGAGGGGGAAGAG
>WNFB01009708.1_pt1 | contig 10491 bp, 13 predicted proteins | sample 5400501 | NCBI WGS metagenome assembly WNFB01 (sample SAMN13153341, study PRJNA577476) | soil metagenome | isolation source: 200 cm saprolite under Douglas fir tree site 2 hole 1 | place: USA:California | collected 2015-04-18 | reverse complement strand
AACACTTGAAATCCGGTTCTCGCTATGAGGGGCTGCGAGCGCCTGATCGCTATGCCAAGCTAATGCGCGATCTGGGTTCTCCCGCGAGTGAGTGCGCGTGGACCCGGGGGCTTGCCAACGCCACAGCGTTCAACGAGTTCGTTGAGCTTTCAGGCCTGTGGACCAACGCCCCGGCGTGGCCTCCTATTGCGCGGCTGAGGCCGACCATGACGTGGAGTGTGGCTGCTGCAGTTGCGGGTCGATGGCTTTCAGCTAGCCGGAGGGGACTTGGCTGCCATCTGTGAACCGAAAGCTGCCGGCGTCGAGGTCGTCCAGCTTTCCTTACGTCGAGAAGCGAACATCCTTTACGTCGTGGACCACACGGGAGTCAGGCTTGCTCCTGACGTCGCTCTTGAGCCACGATAGGGAATAGGCCCCTCTTGAAGATCCTGCAGATCCTTATAGGTAAAGCTACCTCCGCAGGGTAAGCAGACAATCGCTGTTTTGTACCAGCGGTCATCTGTACCCTCCCAGCACCTGTGCTATCCGAAGAAGGGGCCAGGAGGAGGGCAGCAACGACCGATCCCCGGCGACTCGAGGTGTTTCACATCCGGCGAGCGCGTGCCCGCGGCACTGGCTTCGGCGTTAGCCATGCCATTTAGGCGTTTGCAGGATGGCAGCTTGCCACGCCAGGAGCATCGGCCGCGTCTGCTGCGGTTGCTCCGATCTGAAGGACCGCGTCGCGCAGTGCGCGCGAGGCCGTCAATCACTGCCGAGCGCGGTTCGGTCAAATTGCCGGTGTTAGAAGCTGCCTACCTGGAAAGGCCGGCGCAGCCAAACGTGTCGGCATATTGTTTAGGCAGCTTCAAGCTTGTTCTGGACGGCGCCGAACTGTCCTGCTGGAAGTCGGGCAAAGCCCGGCAGCTGTTCCAATACCTGCTCCTACACCGCAACCGCCCCATGCCGCGCGAGACCCTGATGGAGGCGTTGTGGCCAAACCCGGAAGCGGCCGCGCCCAGCACCTCCCTGAAAGTCGCCGTGCATGCGCTGCGGCAAACGCTCGGCCAGGCCTCTCGCACCGACCTCGGGCTCGAGACAAGCGAAGCCGGCTACGCGCTGGTGGCTCCCAATCTGTGGCTGGACGTTGAAGAGTTTCAACGGCTCACAGCCCAGGCGCACGCGCTGGAGCGGCAAGACAACCAGACGGCCGCGTTAGCCGCTTATGAAAGTGCCGTCAACCTCTACCAAGGACAATTCATCGCTGACTCATACGACGATTGGGTTCTACTGCGTCGCGAGAGTCTCAAGGATCAGTACTTGTTCAGCGTCGCACGGCTGGCCGACGCGGCGTTTGACCGCCACGACTACCACGGCTGCCTGTTCTATTGCCAGCGATTGCTCGAACACGATCCGTGCCGTGAGGACGCGTACCGCCGGATGATGCTGTGCCACGCCCGGTTGGGCCAGCCAACAAGGGTACGAAGTTGGTATGAGCTGTGTGTGCGGACACTCCGGTCCGAGCTGGAGGTTGACCCGGAGCCAGAGACCAAATGGCTGTTCGAACGCGCGCTGCGCGGGGAATTTGCCATCCAGCTGGCCGTCTCCTAACCGATCAGCAACTCGCCTCAACTCGACCCCTCCTTTAACCGCTGATTAACTGGGCGCACCTAGGCTGGCGCCACGAAATGAAAACAAGAGCCGTTACATGGGTGTAAGCAATGGGCGATACCGCTCGTTCTTAGTTCGAGTCTGGTCCCGAAAAGGTCACTTCGTACATGGCGAGGTGACGGATGCCTCAACACGCGAGAGCGTGCGCTTGGCCGAACCTGAGGGCGAACTGGCCGTTATTTCCGGCCGCGCCGCGTTCCCCACGAGGCAGGGTTCGGGACCGCAAATTTGGGGCGCAGGTCGGGACGAACGGCCGATTAACGCCGGATTAACCGGCCCTCCATATGGTGGGGACATAGGCACACCGGTGCCGTGAGACCCGAAGGAGGTGATGCCACTAGCCCGAATTACCAGGTCACCGTGCACCGGCCGGAAGCCGAGCGTAAGGCGGAGCGAGGCAGAAGGCCCTGGCTTGACAGCACAGCACAGGTGGAATCCGCCTAATGGCCACGGGAGTGGCCACGATACGCCTCGCACGGTCCGGAGACCGCGTCGCGGCGAACTTCACAGACAAATCACCACTCAGAAAGGAGAAAATCTTGCAAAAGATCATCGCTCGTTTCGTACGCGAGGATCAAGGCGCAGCCGGCGTCGAGTACGGGCTGCTGGTAGCGTTGATTGCCGCCGTCATCGTGGGCGTCGTTGCTACCCTGGGCACAAAAGTGAAGACCGGCTTTACGTCGGTCTGTAATGCGCTCCCGGGCGCCGCGTGCTAGGGCCATCGAAAGAAGAACCCTCAAAATGCAAAGCATTTTCGCGCGTTTTATCAGCCAGGAGCTGGGAGCTGCCGGTGTCGAATACGGCTTGCTGGTGGCGCTGATCGCTGCCGTCATCGTGGGCGTCGTTGCCACCCTTGGCACGAAGGTGCAGACCGCGTTCCAGACGGTCTGTAACGCTCTCCCTGGCGCTGCCTGCTGAGAGGAGGTTGAATCGCCGGGCACGGGGAAGGATCTGATCCTCCTTCCTTGTGCCCGGCTCACTCCCTAGCCCAACAGCACACGATAACCCAACAACCAGATAAATGGAGAGATGCATGCTGAACACCATCGTCCGCTTGTCCCGGGAATCCGAAGCAGCTGCCGCGGTTGAATATGCCCTGCTCCTAGTCGGTGTTGCTGCTGCCATCGTCGGCGTGGTCACGCAGATAGGCCCAAAGCTTCTGCCTGGCTTTCAGTCGGTCATAGACGCGCTGCCTTAGAGGCCTTAGACGAATGAGCATGCACCTAGCACTAACAATTATCTTGGCGTTCACCGCCTGTTGGGCCATGGTGACCGACCTGCGATCACGTCGTATCCCCAACTGGCTCACCTTCGGCGCAGCGGGAACGGCACTGGGCATCCGGCTTGTGTTGGGAGGCGGCCAGGCCCTTCTGGCCGGCGGTAAGGGATGGCTGCTTGGAGCCGCGATCTTTTTCATTCCATTTGCCATGGGCTGGATGGGCGCAGGCGACATCAAGCTGCTCGCTGCCTTCGGCGCGCTCGGCGGTCCCGTTTTTCTCTTTCAGACGACATTCGCCGGGTGTCTGGCGGGCGGACTGATTGCGGTCGTCTACCTGGTTTGGCAGCGCAAGCTGGTTTTTTTCATTTGGCACTTATTTGTACATATCAGACATCCCTTCAGCGGCGTCCTCGAGGGCAAGCGGCGCATTCCCTACGGGCCAGCACTGGCACTAGGAGCCATGGGCACCATGCTCATGAGCACAGTCGCTCACTGAGGTTAGAAGCAATGAGACGGCTATTTGGTGAGGCTCACGGCAGCGCGGCGGTCGAGTTCGCGATTCTGGTGCCGGTTTTGGCGCTCCTGCTGGCCAGTCTGAGCGACGTCAGCAACCTGATCGGGGTGGCCCTGATCGTCAACAACGCGGCGCGGGAGGGAGCCCGGGCAGCTATTGCGTATGACAGCAGCTGGTCGGCAAAAGTAACCGATTATCTGAGCGGCGCGGGTGTCACATCCGCGAAAGGTGAGGCCGTTGGCACAGTAACGTGTGCGGCTTGCAGTCCGTTCCCGCCACCCGCGGGGACAACGGTCGAGGTCCACGTTCCGGTCGCGGTGAGCATCAATATGCCAATCCTCCAGAACGTCGTAGGTACGTGCTCGAACGGCAAGTGCACGGTGGTTATTACCGGCAGCGCCACGATGGAGATGCTGTGATGCACATCATTCTGCGCCGAGCCGCCGGGTTTGGTCGCTCGGAAGAAGGCGCAAATGCGCTCGAGTTCGCGTTGGTGCTCCCTGTCCTGCTGACCCTGTTGTTCGGGATCATGGAAGGCAGCCGGGCAGTCAACGCCTGGATGGTCGTCACCCAGGCTACACGGGCAGGCGCTCGCTTTGCCATTACCGGAAGTGAAGCATTCACGTCGAGCGGAGCCGTCAATCCAAGCCTCACCTCCGACATCAAGGCTCAGGTAAGCACGTATGCCTCCAATATGGGAGTCAATCTAATGGCGAGCGATGTCACGGTCACTTGCCTCGACAGCAGCGGTAGCGCCGTGAAGTGCTCATCAATAACTGATCTTCACTCCATTGGTGTTCAAAGCACCTACACCGTGAATATGCTCATCCCGCTGATCCAGGCGCTCACGAACTCGATCACCATCACCGCTGCCTCGACCATGAGGGCTGAGTAATGAGCGCGCCAAATATCGCACGCCTGCTTTCTGTCGCTAGCACCCGGCTACGTGGGGATCAGGAGGGAGCTGTCGCCATTATCGCGGCTCTTTCCATGGTCGTACTGGTCGGATTCCTAGCTCTGGCAATGGACGTCGGAGTGCTGTTCGTTGAGCAGACCAACCTCCAAAAGGCCGTCGATGCGGCCGCGCTGGCGGGGGCACAGGCCATCGACCTCAAAAACTTTTCGCCGGGGTCATGCCCGAGCCTTGGCTCTGGCACAAGCGCAACCAAAGCTCAGCAGTTCCTCAGCGCCAATGATGCGAACGCTGAGCTCGTTTGCAACCAGGGCGTTAGGGTAGTAAACGGGGCATGCGCCACCAACGGCTGCGACGCCTGGGTCGTAACTGCAAAGGAGACGGTCAACTTCAGTTTTGCACCAGTGCTGGGCATTGGCAACGGGTCCGTTTCGGCCACCGCTACGGCCATCGCCAGCCCGATCAGCGCCGCACGCAACCCGCTGTATTACGCCCTCTGGGCGGGTAACCCCGGCACCTGGCCGGCGGATCCTTTTTTCCCGACAACACCAGTGCCCCAAGACTACTACTGCGACCCACCCATTGAGAACGGCGTCCCGGAAAACGGTACCAGCGCCGCATATCCGCCGGGGACTCCGTTCGCCTGCGGTCCGGACGGCGGTTACAAGCCGGGCTCGCCGGGCCCCACCGCCGCGCAGAACAGTGCCGGCGGCAGCCCAGATGTTCCTGGTTACATCGTCAACGATCCGAATTGGACCAAGGACGTTATTTATGGCAACCCCAGCAAATGCTGGGATCCGGCATCCGGCGCGAACACCCGTGGGTTGCCGGAATGCAACCCAAACTGGCCCCAAAGCCCCGCCGATTTTAAGGGCTTTTTCGGACCGCGGGGAAGCGGGCCTTTTATCTCCGGCACCGTTTCCGCACCCCAGACTGTTAAGGACCAGGGCGGCAACCAGAACCAATCACTCCTCTGCGCAGACACGAACAATGGTGCGACTCCGGTGGTGGCGCCGCTGGTAGCAAAGATCACAGGAACGAACCCCTATTTCTTCACGATAGTGGCTTTTCGGGTCGTCAAGTTGTACCCGGGCGTCTGCGATGGCTCATTCCCGTCAAACGTCGTGGCCGTGTCGATCCCGCTAGACCAGCACTGCGCCGCGTGCGGTACTCCTGGCGGCAACGACATTAACGGCCCAATTGTCGTGGAGTTGTGGCAATGAAGCCCGCCGGCTTCTCGCCCTGAATCGCTCCCTATGAAGGGAGGAGGTAATCGAAATTGATAGCGCTAAGAGTAAGGAGAACATTCAAATGAGCAGCAGTAAAGGCAAGATCGCGGTGGGGCTGGCACTCGTGCTGGGCCTTGCCACGTCTTACATGGTCTACAGCTTTCTAAATAGGGCTCGCCTAGAAGCCCAGCCAACCCCCACGACCAAAGTCGTGACAGCCGTCAAGGATATCCCGGCACGCACGAGTATCAGCGGGTCCATGGTCCGCATCGTCGATATTCCGCTGACGGCTAAGCTGCCGCTGGCGGTGTCCTCGGTCGAACAGACTGAAGGAAAAGTCACCAAGCTGCCGATTTACCAGGGCGAGCAGGTATTGCCAAGCAAACTGTTTGCCGGTCAGGAAGACTCGGGCTTGGCCTTCGTGGTTCCTCCCGGGAAGCGCGCCGTCGCGGTCGGTGTAAATGAGGTGGTTGGTTCCGGCGGACTGATCGTGCCAGGCGACTACGTGGACGTCCTGGCAGTGATCGACGCCAGAACACAAGATAACCAGAGCACGCAGCCAGCGGACAAGCAGCAGATTCAGCTCAGCTGGGATCAGCGACCACCGGTAACCGCGGTAGCACAGTACATCCTGCAGAACGTGGCGGTCCTGGCAATAGCTCAGAACCTGGAAAGCGACACGCTCAGCCAAAGCCCGCCGCCGAAACCCTCCGGTCCGGCATTACCAGGGCAGGCGGCACAGAACCAGTCAGGTCAACGGGTCCAAGCCAATCCTACGGCGCGCACAGCCACCCTGGCGGTGGACCCCACGCAGGCCGAACGTCTGGTCCTAGCCGAAGACAAAGGCCGGATTCGGCTCGTGCTCCGCTCGCATGGCGATGACAGTACGATGAATATCCAGGACGGTCTGTTCGTCGGCACTGGCAGTGACGGCATGGTCGGACTGAAGGCCGACCCGAGGCCCCAATGAGCGCTCCAACCATCGCTTCAACAGCCTTCACGCTGCGCTTAATGATCGCCGATGATTCCACGGAATTTCGAGGCGCCAGCCGCCAGATGCTGCGGGACGCGCCTGCGCTGGAGTTCGCCGGCGAGAGCCAGCTCGGAATGGAGGCCGTGGCTGTGGCTAAAGAGCTGAAGCCCGACGTAATCGTCGTCTCGCTAGAGGAGCCGCTGGCTCGCGGCCTGCGGACCATTGAAGCGCTGAGCGCCGCCTCGCCCGAGACGCCGATCGTAGCTGTCTCAACCATCAGCGACCGAGACAATCTGCGCCGCGCGATGCTCGCGGGCGCCCGCGATTACGTGGTTCGACCCCTGGAGGATGGCGAATTCGCCAGAGCGATCCTCGCCGCGTATGAGGCCGCGAGGAAGCGGAGGGCTGCCGCACCGGATGGGGGAGGCCATGCTGAGGTGATTACTGTCTTCGGCGCCAAGGGAGGGATTGGCCGCACCATGCTGGCCAGCAATCTTGCCGTGGCGCTGTCGCTCCACTGCAAGCAGCGCACCGTGCTCGTCGACCTGGATCTCCAGTTCGGCGACGTCGGCCTGCTGCTGAACATTCCGCCTGAGCGCACCCTGGCCAATGTGGTAGCAGTCATGGACAAGCTGGACAGCGATTTACTTCACGGGTTCCTGAGCCCGCACGACTCGGGTTTGATGGTGCTGCCCGCGCCCATCCGCCCGGAAGACGGCGAAAAGATCGATGCAACGAGCGTGCGGCGTATACTCGGCCTCCTTGCCCGCACATTCGACTATGTCATTGTCGACACACCGCGGGCCCTGAGCGATAACGTGATCGCCGCCCTAGACGCGTCCAGCCAGGTGCATTGCGTAGCGAGCGACCAGCTCGCATGTCTCAAGAGCACACGCCTATGCCTGGACATGATGAATGAGTGGAACTACAGCGAAGACAAGGTGAAGCTCGTGATTAACCAGGCGCATAACGGTGCCGGCCTGCCAGCCCACGAAACGCGCGCGGCCGTAGACTATCCAATCCTCTGGAAGGTCCCGTACGACGGACAACTGGTGGCCGACAATCAGTGGGGCAAGCCCTTCGTTCAAGCCCAGCCGAACGCAAAGATCTCGCAGAACGTCATCGGGCTGGCCCAGGCCCTCAGCGGCACGCGGGCGACGAAGCGAAGCTTCCTTTCGCGATTGAGGGGCGCTTAAAGATGTCGCTGCTCCTAGAACGCTCCGGTCGCAACGGCGCCCATCCCAAGAGTGAGGCCGCGTCGGCGCTCGTTTATGGGGCCAGGAAATGGGCCGAGCCAACCGACCCCTGGATCGATCTCAAGATGCGCATTCATGAACGGCTGATCCGCGAGCTCGACGTGAGCCAACTGGACCATCGGGGCGACAATGCCATTCGAGCACAGGTCGAGGACGCGTGCAGGACGCTGCTGCTCGGCGAAGACATACCGCTAGCCAAAGATGACCGCCTGCGGCTCATTTCCGAGATCACCGACGAGGTGGTAGGGCTGGGCCCAATCCAACTGCTGCTGGACGACCCGACAGTGTCTGAGGTAATGGTCAACGGTCCCAACCGGATCTATTTTGAGCGCGCTGGCGTTCTGCATCCGAGCGATCGGGTGTTCAAGGACGACGCCCACATTATGCGCATCATCGAGAAAATCGTGGCGCCAATCAACCGCCGAATCGATGAGAAATCGCCAATGGTCGACGCGCGCCTGCCGGATGGCTCTCGCGTGAACGCCATCATTCCCCCATTGGCGATTGATGGTCCCAATCTGACCATCAGAAAGTTTGCCAAGGAACCGTTCCAAGTCGACGACCTGGTTCGCTTTGGCACGCTCACCCATGAAATTGCCGAGCTGTTGCGCGCGTGCGTCTATATGCGGCTCAATACGCTTGTCTCAGGCGGCGCGGGCGCTGGCAAGACAACGCTGCTGAATGTCCTCTCGTCCTTCATCTCACCCGAAGAGCGCATCGTCACCATTGAAGACCCGGCCGAGCTGCAGCTTCGGCAGCGGCACGTGGTCCGCCTGGAGACCCGGCCGTCGAACATTGAAGATGAAGGCGAGGTTACCCAGCGTGACCTTGTGCGCAACGCGCTGCGCATGCGGCCTGACCGGATCATCGTGGGCGAGGTGCGTAGCGGTGAGGCATTCGACATGCTCCAGGCCATGAATACAGGTCATGACGGCTCGCTCACTACAGTGCACGCCAACTCGCCACGCGACGCGCTATCTCGTGTGGAGAACATGGTGCTGATGGCAGGCCTCGACCTCCCCGCGAAAGCGATCCGGGAGCAGGTCGCTTCCGCTATGCACCTCGTCGTGCAGCTTACTCGGATGCGCGATGGCAGCCGCCGGATCACGCACATCAGTGAAATAACGGGTATGGAGGGAACGACCGTGACGCTGCAAGACATCTTCATCTTCAAGGCGCATGGGTTGGACGAGGAGGGGCGTGTGCTCGGCTCTATACGGCCAACAGGGCTGCGGCCGAAGTTCGCCGAGCGATTTGCGGAGTACGGTCTTGTGCTCCCGGCTCAGCTGTTCGAGGAGGAAGCGTAAGGCCGTGACACTCGCAACGATCCTGGGGCCAGCCGCCACCCTCCTCGTATTCGCCCTGGTCGCCGTGGGTATCCATTGGCTTTCAGAGCCGCCTGGCGTCGCGGCTCGAAGCCGGCTGGCTACGTTTGCCCCGCCCACTCGAAACGCGTACGGCTCTCAGCGGGGCGGTTCTCTGCTGATGGGCCAGCGGCGGTTCAGCGATATCCCAGGCCTGCAGCGGCTCCTGCAGCGAAAAGATGCGGGCGAGCGTTTAGCGGAGGAGCTGGCGCGGGCGGGCATGACGCTTCGCCCAGGGGAATACCTGCTCATGCGCTGGGCGGTCGCCTTACTGCTCGCAGCTGTTGCATGGATATCGAGTGGAGCGCTCATTCTTGCCTTCGTCGCCGCCGCAACCGGCTACGTAGCTCCCATCCTGTACGTACGTTGGCGGCAACGACGGCGCACACGACAGTTCGAAGAACAACTTGTCGACGCCCTGGTCTTGATCAGCAACGCCCTGAAGTCCGGCTTCTCGTTCATGCAGGCCATGCAGGCTGTGGCGGACGAGATGCCGGATCCTATCAGCGCGGAGTTCCGTCAGGCGCTCATTGAGACGCGCATGGGCGCCGCTGTTGACGAGGCTATGGTGAAGATTGCCAAGCGCGTTCGCAGCGCTGAATTCGAACTGGTAGTGAGTGGCATGATCATCCAGCGCCAAGTCGGCGGCAACCTGGCGGAGATTATCAGCAACGTCGTCCACACAGTCCGTGAACGGCATCGCATCCAGCGTGAGGTGCGGACGTTGACCGGTGAGCAGCGTATGGAAGGCGCGGTTCTCGGCGTCTTGCCGCTGGTCCTGCTACTGGTGCTATTGGTGCTCCAGCCGACTTATCTGTCGCACATGTGGGCTGAAACCGCTGGCCGCCTGATGCTCGGTGCCGGCTTCCTTACGGATGTCATAGGCCTGCTCGTTATCCGCAGACTCGTCCAGATAGAGGTGTAGGTGTGGAACTGTTGCTTGCCCCCTTAGCGACTTTTGGAGCCGTCGCGCTTTTGGTTCTCATCTTCGTGCCAGGCCAGCGCGTCGACGCTCAACGCAGAGTTGCGACATTCGCCGGAATGGATCCGGCCGCCACGACGGGAGCCCAGCGGGCGTCTCTGCGGCTAATGCTGAACTCGATTCTCGACTCCATCGGTAAACAAGCGAGCAAGGTTGCATTGGGGCAGTCTCTCACAGGCATGCGAGAGCTGCTCGACCAAGCAGGGAATCCTATCAGCCTGGAGAGCCTGCTCGCCCTGCGTGTCGCCGGCGGTCTCTTCTTTCCAGGGGTCTATTTCCTCCTACTCGGCCAAAGCGAGCATACGGGCATACAGCTGCTGTTGGCTCTCGCTGTCTGCTACCTAGGGAGCTACCTGCCTAAGTTCTGGGTGGACCGCAAGGCAGAGAATCGGCG
>WNFB01006499.1_pt1 | contig 10491 bp, 6 predicted proteins | sample 5400501 | NCBI WGS metagenome assembly WNFB01 (sample SAMN13153341, study PRJNA577476) | soil metagenome | isolation source: 200 cm saprolite under Douglas fir tree site 2 hole 1 | place: USA:California | collected 2015-04-18 | reverse complement strand
GAGTTCTCGCAGCACCGGCAGCGGCAGCGTCGCCAGCACGTAGGGGGCCTCGAGCGCCGTTTCGGCGCCGCTGCGCCGATCCTTGTAGACGACGGTGGCGTTGCTTTCGCCCGAGCGGGCGACCCGCGTCACCGCCGCATTGTAGGTGATCACCTTCTCCAGGCGGCGCGCGAACGCGGTGGCGATCCGATCCATGCCGCCGACCGGCTGCAGCATGGTCGCCGCCTGGGCGAAGCCCTCGGCGAAGCCCGTGGTGAGCTGCCAGAACTGGCCTTGCATCAATGTCTTGAGAGCGAGCGGCGGATTGAGCCGGCCGAACTCGAGGCCCGCGCCCGGCGGCACCTCGTAGCCCGCGCGCGGCGAGCCGCCGTAGGTCAAGTCGTCGCGCAAGGCGCCGAAGCCGCGCACGAACGCGAGAAGTCTCACCTTGTCGTCGCCGCTGACCGCTTCGTCGAGCGCGCCCTTGTCGAGCGCCTTGGCGAGAAGCTCCGCCAGGTGTCCGCGCATGTCGCCGTGCGCCTGGCGCATGCGGACCGGCTTGCCGTCGAACGCGCTCTCGTGATGCAGGAGCGCGTTGCGATTGTCGTTCACCATCACCTCGAGCGGGACGCCGAACTCCTTGCAGTAGCCGAGGATCGCCGTGTGATGCTGCGGCAGCCGGGCGGGCCCGGCATTGAAATAGAGGTGCTCGGCGCGGTCCCATTCGGCGGTCTGCACGCTGTCGGTTTCTTCGATGCGATCGCCGCCGCGAATGGTCCAGGAGCGGCCGCCCGGGCGATCCCGCGCCTCGAGGATCACGCATTCGTAGCCGGCCTTGCCGAGTTCGTAGGCGGCGGCCAGGCCGGCGATGCCGGCGCCGAGGATGACGACCCGCACGCCGCGGCCCGAGCCCGGCGCCAGCTGCGGCGGGCCGGCGTAGGCGGCGGGAACCGGCAGCAGGCCCATGGCCGCCATGGTGTTGTAGACCGCCGCGTATCCGCCCGCCTTGCCGACGAGGTTGATGAAGCGGCGGCGCGTGAGGCGCGGCGCGGCATTGTTGCGCGTCATCCGGTCCTCTCGGCGTAGCGCGGGCGCGCCGTTCCCGGCGGCCTGACGCCGTCAGTCTAACGTGGAAATCATGCGCAATGTTTGGCGGTCGGCGCGTCGCGCGCTGGCTTACAGCAATCCGCCCAGCCGCAGGCCCGCGCGCAGAAAACGTTGCGGGTCGACGGCGTCGCCGTCGATGCGCGTCTCGTAGTGCAGATGCGGTCCGGTCGAGCGGCCGGTCGAGCCGAGCCGGCCGACCACCTGTCCGATGCGCACGGTCTGCCCGACCTCGACGTCGATCGAGGAGAGATGACCGTAGCGGGTGGACAGCCCGTTGCCGTGGTCGACCTCGACCATCTTGCCGTAGCCGCCGCTCCAGCCCGTATGCGTCACGCTTCCGGCGGCGGTGGCGCGGATCGGCTCGCCGAGATCGCCGCGGAAGTCGATGCCCGTATGCATGGCGGGGCTGCGCAGGAACGGATCCATCCGCATGCCGAAGCCCGAGGTGGTGTCGATCTCGCCCGGCAGCGGCTTGCGCACCGGCACGCCGGCGAGCGCGCGGGTCAGCCGATCGACCTGGCCGCGCGCCGTGTTGATGCGAAACAGCTGGCGCTCGAACGCGGCGCCCTCGTTGCGCAGCTTTGCCGGCACGAAGGGGCCGCCGACCGCGGCCGGCGCGCCCTTCACCGGAAGCTTGTCGGCTTCGAGGCCGAGATCGCCGAGCACGCGGCGGATGCGCCGCGCCTTGGCGTCATAACTCTCCTCCAGCGTATTGAGCGTCGCCATCTGGCGCGCCTCGACGCGGTCGAGCGAGCTTTGCAGGCGCGCGAGCACCGCTTCGATGCCGCTGGCGCCGACGTTCACGCGCAAGCCCTCTCCCGGCAGCGGCCGCGACTCGAGCCGCGCCTCGCGATCGGGCGGCGTCACCAGGATGATCGTGTCGCTGATCGGCGAGGGCTTGAGCGCCGGTGCGGATTTTTCGCTCGCGGCCGGCGGGCGCGCCGGAGCTTTGAGCGAGCCGGTGGGCGCGTGGTCGGGCAGCGTCGCCAGCGTGCCGGCGCGTTGCTCGAGCAGCGATTGGCGGCGAACCAGTTGCTCGAGTTTCTGCTCGTACTGCTCCTGGTCGAGCAGCTGACGGCTGGCCAGCCGATCGACCTGGGCGCGCAACTCGGCGATGCGGTCCTCATAGGCATATTGCATCTGCGCCTGGCGCGAGATCAGCCGGGTGAGCAGATCGTCGCGAAAGGCGAAATAGCTCGCCGTTCCGATCGACCACGCGGTCATCGCCACCACGGCGGCGGCGACGGTCCAGAACGCGATCGGGCCGAGGCGAAGCTGGCGCCCGCCATGGCCCAGGGTGTACTCGCGGGTCGGCCGGTGCCGGCCGTATGCGGCATGCGCGGTTGCGCGGCCGTCGGCGGGACGGCCGCAGCGATCACCCTCGAGCTTCAGGGGCATGAACCGGTGAAACATCGGCGCTCCCACGCCGATCCCGACACCGGACCGACGCACGACGGCGCCGATTTCACCGGCACATGGTTAATATTCGGCAAATCATTGCGAGCCTGGAGTCACAGAGCCCGCGCGGCCGCGAGCACGTCCTCGGCATGGCCGTCGACCTTAACCTTGGGCCACGCCCGGGCGATGCGCCCATCCCGGCCGATCAGGAAGGTGGCGCGGATCACTCCCATGAAGGTCCGGCCGTACATCGATTTCTCGCCCCACACGCCGTAATCCGTGAGCATCTTGTGGGTCTCGTCGGACGCGAGCGCGATCGCGAGGTCGTGCTTCTTCTTGAACGCATCCTGGGCTTTGACCGGATCGGCGGACACGCCGAGGATCGCGGTGTCGGCCTTGGCGAACGCGCCCTTGAGCGCGTTGAAGGCGATCGCTTCGCGGGTGCAGCCCGGGGTGTCGGCCTTGGGGTAGAAGTAGAGGACGAGCTTGCGGCCCTTGAAGTCCTTGAGCGAGACCTTGCCGCCGCCGTCGCGGACGAGGGTGAAATCCGGTGCTTTCGCGCCGGCGTCGAGCGCCTTGGCCATATGCCTTCCTTTCGACGCTTTCTCCAGGCCAATGTCAGTCAAAGACTATAGGGGGATGGCGCTGGCGGTTCGAGCCGGTTCGGTGCAAGACCGGCTGGCCGCAAATGCAGGGCAGGGCGCCGGACGGACAGGGCGCGGCGAGCGAGGGGACGCCCGACCGGGCATGAGGGACCGCGGGATTTCAATCGGGGCCGGAGCCGTGCGGCGCTCGTGGGCGGCGCTGCATTTGCATTGGCGCGCCATTGCGGCCCTCGCGGTTGCGGCCTCGCGCCCGCGCCCGGCGCATAAGCACCCCCCGATCCATCATCTTCTGGCAGGACGGAGCGCGCCGATCGGCAAGCTGGCGCTCGGCGCGGCCGTGGCCGCCTCGCTCGTCGTCATCGGCGCCGCGGGCTTGTGGTGGCGGCTGGCAAGCGGCCCGCTCTCCATCGACATGGTCACGCCGTGGCTGATCTCCGCCATCGAGGATCGGTTCGGCGGGCGCCATCATGTTCAGGTCGGCGGCACCCAGATCGAGCGCACCGAGGAAGGCCACACGGCACTGCGGCTGCGCGACATCGTGGTGCGCGATCGCGACGGCGCGGTCGTTGCCGTCGCTCCCAAGGCCGAGCTTGGCATTTCCGGCGTCGCCCTGCTGGCCGGCAGCATCCGGCCGCAGAGGCTGAGCCTGATCGGCGCTGGCCTGGCCGTGCGCATCGAGACGGACGGCCAGGTGTCCGTGATGCCCGGGGCCGATCAACCTCCGGCGGCCATGGTTCCGCGCGCGACCACGCTGCCGGGCAGCGTCGTCGGTTCGGCGCTGCCGCTGGCGCCCGCGACCGACGCGCCGCCGGGGCAGACCGCGCAAGGCCGCTTCGCGGCCCTGCTCGGCTGGCTCGATCGCCTCGATGCGCTGGGGCTCGACGGGCTCGGCCTCATCGAGATCGGCCTCAAGAGCGGAACGATCGTGGTCGACGATCGCCGCAGCGGGAAGCAGTGGGCGTTCGACAACATCAATCTGAGCCTGACGCGCCCGGTGGCCGGCGGCGTGGCCCTGGCGATCACCTCGACCGGCGCCGACGGGCCGTGGTCGCTGGTGACCACCGTCACGCCGCGCGCGGGCGGGCAGCGCCTGATCGAGGCGATCGCCCGCGACGTGTCGCCGAAGGATTTGCTGCTGGCGCTGCGGGTCGGCGACAATCAGCTCGATGCCAATACGCCGATCTCCGCGACCGTGCGGGCCGAGCTGGCGCCGGATGCCACGCCGCTCTGGCTCGAGGGTCAGATCGTGGCCGGAGCCGGCCATGTCGGCGTCACCGGCGATGCCGACACCCGCATGCTCATCGACGAAGCACAGATGAGCGTGCGGTGGGACGCCGAGCGCGGGCTGCTTCTCCTTCCCATCGAGATCGCCGCGGGCGTGAACCATTTTTCGCTGCTCGGCCAGATCGAGCCGCCGCGCGAGCGCGGCCGGCCGTGGGGCATGGCGATCACCGGCGGACGGATCGAGATCGGCTCGGCCGATCCCAGGCGCGAGCCGGCGGTGGTGCTCAATCGCGTCGACGTGCGCGGCCGGATCGATCCGGCGGCGCATCGGCTGGAAGTCGAGCAGGGCGAGCTTGGCGGCATCGGCGCCGCCGGCACGTTCTCCGGCGCGCTCGATTTTTCCGGAACCGAAGCACGCATGATCGCGAGCCTTTCGGCCGCGCCGATGACCGCCTCGGCGATGCGCCGGCTGTGGCCGATGCTGGTGCAGCCCAAGCTGCGCGCGTGGATCGGCGAGCATATTCTCGCCGCCTCGGTCGAGCGCCTTGCGATCTCGGTCAATGCGCCGGTGAACACGCTCAGGCCCGGCGGCCCGCCGCTGCCGGACGACGGCCTGTCGATCGAGATCGTCGCGAGCGGGACGGTGCTGCAGCCGTTCGGCGCGTTGCCGGCGATCCGCGACGCCGACCTCAACGCGCGCGTCATCGGCCGCACGGCGACGGTCAAGGTCGGCCGCGGCACCGGCGTGCTGGCACCGTCCGGCCGCAAGCTCGTCTTCACCAACGGCGTGTTCGAGGTGCCGGACACGCAGCCGGAAATGCCCATGTCGCGCACGCGCGTGCGCGTCGAAGGATCGATCGACGCCGTGGCCGAACTCGCCAGCCTGGGACCGCTGCGGCAGGCGGCAACCGTGCAACTCGACCCGGCGAGCAGCCGCGGAACGTTCACCGCGCAGGTGGCGCTGAGCATGCCGCTCAATAACGAGCTGCCCAAGGGATCGGTCGCCTATTCGGTCGAGGCCGACGTGTCGAACCTGTCGGTCGAACGCCTGGTGCGCGGCCAGAAGCTCGAGGCCGCGGCCGCGCGCGTCAGCGCCAATGCCCAGGGCGTTCAGATCAAGGGCGACGTGCGCATCGGCGGCACCCCGGTCAGCATCGACTATCGCAAGCCGGTCGGCGACGGCGATGCCGAGATCAGGCTGACGGGAACCCTCGACGATGCGGCCCGCGCCCGCTTCGGCGATCTCGGCGCCATGGTCGGCGGCGCCGTCCCGGTCAAGCTCAACGGCCGGATCGGCTCGGGCGACCATGAGAGCCGCTTTGCCGTCGACGCCGACCTGCTGCAGGCGAAGATCACCGAGCTGTTGCCCGGATGGAACAAGCTTCCCGGCAAGCCGACGCGCGCGACGTTCACCTTCGTCGACAAGGGCCGCGCCTTCCGCGTCGAGGATCTGGTGATCGAAGGCTCCGGCACGGTGGTGAAGGGAACCCTCGATTTCGACGGCGAGGGGGAGGTCGTGCTGGCGAGCTTCCCGACCTTCATTGTCTCCGACGGCGACAAGGCCTCGCTGCGCGCCGAGCGCGCGCCGGACGGAACCTTGAAGGTGACGATGCGCGGCGACGTCTATGACGGCCGCAACTTCGTCAAGGGCGCCATGTCCGGCACCGCCGGCGAGAAGGCGAACGAGAAGACCAAGTCGTCCTCGCGCGACCTCGATCTCGACATCAAGGTGGGGGCGCTCGCCGGCTTCAACGGCGAGGCGCTGCGCAATGTGGAGCTGCGGATGTCGCGGCGCGCCGGCCACATCCGCACGTTCATGCTGCATTCCAAGATCGGCCGCGATTCCGCTCTCAACGGCGACCTGCGCGCCTACAGCAACGGGCGCCAGGTCGTCTTCTTCCAGACCAACGACGCCGGCGCGCTGTTCCGTTTCACCGACACCTATCCGCGCGTGACCGGCGGCCGCATGTGGATCGCCATGGATCCGCCGAGCACGGAGCAGACGCCGCTCGACGGGCACCTCGAGCTGACCGACTTCACCGTGCGCGGCGAGCCCGCGCTCGAGCGCGTGGCCGGCGGCGCGCCGGCGGAACCGGGCGGGCGTGCGCCGGCGGGCGGCGCCGGCGTCAAGTTCGATTCGATGGACGTGAAATTCACCCGCGGCCCCGGCAAGCTCGTCATCCGCGAGGGCCTGGTGCGCGGCTCGGCCATCGGCGCGACCATCGAGGGCCAGATCGACTACACCCGCGACGACGTGCGGATGCACGGCACGTTCCTGCCGGCCTACGAGCTCAACACCTTGTTCTCGCGCCCGCCGATCCTCGGCTTCTTCCTCGGCGGCGGGCAGAACCAGGGACTGATCGGCATCACCTACGAGGTGGTGGGCTCGCCGCACGCGCCGACCTTGCGGGTCAATCCGATGTCGATCGCCGCGCCCGGCTTCCTGCGCAAGCCGTTCGAGTTCCGCGGCGCCGACGACACCGTCGGCCCGACCGGCTCGGCGCGCTGAGACGCACGCCTGAGGGAACCTGCGTTCCGCTCGCTATCACTTGCGCAGCGCGGACCATCCAGCGATACCACATCGTTGTTGGCTTCGTTCTGCCAAACCATAACGCAGCATCATCGTTGGGTTCGTTCTGCCAACTTATGCCAACGGAACCAACCTCCTGACTCGTCATGCCCCGCGAAGGCCGGGCATCCACAACCGCCGCCCCGATCCCTTCAAATTTCGATTTTCGTTTTTACAGGAATCTACAGGCGTCCATGGCTTTACTGATTCTTCGGAATTTTATTGGGTTCGTTCTGCCAAAATCATAGCCGCATGTTTGATCCGCGGCACGCTCGGAGCCCTCACGACCGGCTCCCCCGCGGCGCGCGGAGGACGGCGCAGAGCGGACCGGTCTCGCCGCCTGTATTTTCCCTGATATTTACAGGCTCGCGCTCGGCAGCGGCGACGTATGCGCGATCGCGCGGCGCCCGGGCACGACGCCCAGCGCTTCATTGTTCGCGGCGTGGCCTTCATTGATCTGCATTGATCCGGCGCGCCCTGCATTGATTCCGCCATTGATCTCGCATTGATTCCGTATTGATCTCCATTGATGCCGAGTTGCCGTTCGCTTGCGTAACACTCTGATTTAATTGACCATTTGAGGAGGCCCGTCGCGGTGAAATTTGTTGCGGTATCAGTCGTCGATGATTTCCGCATCGGGCTTGCGTGTTGGCTCGTCGCTGCGCCGACCCTCCGCTTAATCCTTTAGGTTTCAGCAGACCATAACGGTAGCGCAATGTCAATCGTTTGAGTGTAACAATTTTTGCGCCCGCAGCGTCGATCAAAGCAGTTCCCCTAGCGGGAGCGGCATTCCCCTGGGTTTTAGCGGTGAGCCAAGGAAGTTGCGGAAAGAAGCGCGTCAACGAAAGCCGCTCTTCTCAAGATCGATCATGCGCACGATCATGGAGCGTCGCGGATCAAACGGGACGTCCTCAAAGCCCCACCGGCGGTAAAACTGGCGAACTTGCTCGTCGATCGGATGGGTTATCACGCCAAAGCTCCCGACCTCGCGGGACGCACGTAGCGCGGCAGTCAGGGCAAAACGCAAAAGCGAACCCGCGTGGCCTCGACCCTGGTGGGCTTTATCGATGGCGAGCTGTCCCAGCAGGGTCGCGGGTATCGGATCGGGCTTGTGGCGTTGATGGGCCTTCGCGAGAAACTCGCGCTGAATCTGAGCGGCACTCAGTGTCACGTAGCCGACGATCAGTCCCGTAAGCGCGTCGCAAATAACGTTTGTGCGCGAGACGCCCGAGACGTGATTCTGCCAGGCATGGCGCCGGAACCACGCATCGAGCAAATCCCGTCCACGGTCGAAATGGCTGCGCTCGTCGAGTTCTGCAAGCGGGCGCGGCGGCGTTACTTCCGCCATGTCGGAGGTCTGCCGGCGAGCTTCTTGAGCCCGGCGATCGTTCTCGCCGGCTTTGCTGCCCAGGCCTCGAAGCGCTCCCAATCCTTCGCCGGAATGATGGTAATCCGCCGCTCAAGCACGTCGATTTCGGCAGCTTCCTTCCGGCCATGACGACGTGCATGAATGAGCATCGTTCGCCTCACGCCGGCTTCAGCAGCACGTGGCGCTTGCGCCCGAGCGAGAGCTTGATCACGCCCTGCGGCGTCAGGTTTTGCCGGGTGAGCGTCATCTTCTCGTCGCTCACGGCGCTGTCGTTGACCCGCAGCCCGCCGCCCTTGATTTGGCGGCGCGCCTCGCTGGTCGAGGCGACGAGCCCCGACCGCACGAAGGCGGTGAGCACGCCGAGGCCGGCGTCGAGCTCGCCCGCGGGAATCTCGACCGTCGGCAGCGTCTCGGCAAGCCCGCCTTCCTCGAACGTGGTGCGCGCGGTCTGCGCCGCGTTGTCGGCGGCGGCGCGCCCGTGCAGCAGCGCGGTCGCCTCGGTGGCGAGAACTTTCTTCGCCTCGTTGATCTCCTGGTCCTTGAGCGCCGCGAGCCGGCCGATCTCCGCGAGCGGCAGCTCGGTGAACAGCTTGAGCAGCTTGGCAACGTCCGCGTCATCGCAGTTGCGCCAGAACTGCCAATAGTCGTAGGGGCTCATCATGTCGGCGTTGAGCCACACCGAGCCGGTCTCGGTCTTGCCCATCTTGCTGCCGGCCGAGGTGAGCAGCAGCGGCGTGGTGAGCGCGAACAGCTCGGCATCGAGCATCCGGCGGCCGAGCTCGACGCCGTTGATGATGTTGCCCCACTGGTCCGACCCGCCCATCTGCAGGATGCAGCCGTGACGCCTGTAGAGCTCCACGAAGTCGTAGGCCTGCAGGATCATGTAGTTGAATTCGAGGAAGGTGAGCGGCTGCTCGCGCTCGAGCCGCAGCTTGACCGAATCGAACGTGAGCATGCGGTTGATGGTGAAATGGCGGCCGACCTCGCGCAGGAACGGGACGTAGGTCAGGCGGTCGAGCCAATCGGCATTGTTCGCCATGATCGCGCCGCCGGAGAAATCGAGAAAGCGGGCGAACACGGTGCGGATCGAGGCGATGTTTTGATCGATCTGCTCGTTCGACAGCAGCGAGCGGCTCGCATCCTTGCCGGAGGGATCGCCGATCTTGCTGGTGCCGCCGCCCATCAGCGCGATCGGCTTGTGGCCGGTCTTCTGCAGCCAGCGCAGCATCATGATCGTCAGCAGATTGCCGATATGCAGGCTCGGCGCGGTCGCGTCGAAGCCCACATAGGCGGCGATCGGCCCCGCCGCGGCGCGCGCGTCGAGGCCTGCCGCATCCGACACCTGGTGGATGAAGCCGCGCTCGGCAAGCGTGCGCAGGAACTCGGACTTGTAGGCGCTCATCGGGTGCATGTCGCGTGTTACGGGCCGCTGGTGTAACAGGTCCGGCGTCGGATTCAACCGAGGACCGTCCGCATGGCGCCGCTGCGCGCGTTGGGGCTGATGAGCGGCACCTCGCTCGACGGGGTCGATGTCGCGCTGATCGAGACCGACGGCGGGCGCGTCGCGGGCTTCGGCCCGGTCGGCTACCGGCCTTATAGCGACGGCGAGCGCGACCTGCTGCGCCGGGCGCTCGAGGACGCGGCGGCTTTACGCGATCGCGCCGCGCGCCCCGGCGTGCTCGGGGACGCCGAGGCGCTGGTGACGGCCGCCCATGGCGAGGCCGTCGAGCAGTTCCTCGCGGCGCAGCGCATCGACCGGGGCGGCATCGCCGTCGCCGGCCTGCACGGCCAGACCGTGCTGCATCGTCCGCAGGCCCGTCTCACCGTGCAGATCGGCGACGGGCCGGCGCTGGCGCGCCGCCTCGGCCTGGCGGTTGCGTTCGATTTCCGCGCCGCCGACGTGGCGGCGGGAGGGCAGGGGGCGCCGCTCGTGCCGGTGTTCCATCGCGCCCTCGTCGCGGCGCTCGACCGCCCGCGCCCGGTCGCGGTGCTCAACATCGGCGGCGTCGCCAACGTCACCTATGTGGACGGCGACGATCTCGTCGCCTGCGACACCGGCCCCGGCAACGCGCTCATCGACGATTTTGTGCGCGCGCGCACCGGCGCCGCGTACGATCGCGACGGGGCGCTCGCCGCGCGGGGCCGCGTCGACGAGGCGTTCATCGCCCGGACGCTCGCCGATCCGTTCTTCGCGGCGCCGCCGCCGAAGTCGCTCGACCGCAACGCTTTTGCGCGCGTGG
>WNFB01006498.1_pt1 | contig 10491 bp, 8 predicted proteins | sample 5400501 | NCBI WGS metagenome assembly WNFB01 (sample SAMN13153341, study PRJNA577476) | soil metagenome | isolation source: 200 cm saprolite under Douglas fir tree site 2 hole 1 | place: USA:California | collected 2015-04-18 | reverse complement strand
ACCTGTATTCCGATTTTACGGCGGTGCAAGGGCAATTGCGGAGCCATATCGAAGTGCTCGAGATCGATGATCTGGTGTCGCGTGTCCAGGCTGCCACTGATGAAGAGATCCGCGAGAAGATCAACGAGATCGAAGACATCTTTGATATCGCTGAGGCATCGACCGATCCTATCGCAGCGCCGATGGAGCGAGAGGATCTGGAGTGGAGTGCACGTGTAGCGGTGGGACTGGATGCCCTGGCGCGTGATTTTGACCTCAATGCTCTTGCCTACTACTACCGTGGTTTGGATGGCAATGTGAATGAGCGTGTCACGGCCGGAATGATCGTCGGCAACTCGCTACTGACAGCAAAAGGTATCCCGTGTAGTGGAGAAGGCGACCTAAAAAATGCCATTGCTATGCTCATCATGGACCGGTTGGACGTGGGTGGCAGCTACACGGAGATCTATGCCATGGATCTGAAGGAACAGTTCATGTTGCTGGGACATGATGGACCTGGACACCTTGCTATCTCGGAGCAGCGTCCCGTCCTGCGTAAGCTCAAGCTCTATCATGGCAAACGAGGGTTTGGAGTATCAGTAGAGTTTAAGGTCAAGTTCGGGCCAGTCTCCGTTCTTGGCGTGACGCAGCGCGTCGATGACAAACTTAAGTTCCTGGTGGCGGAAGGCGAAAGCCTCCCGGGACCAACGTTTCGCATCGGCAACACAAATAGCCGCATTCGTTTTGCCCTTGATCCCGCTGCCTTTGTGACGCGGTGGAGCGAGGAAGGTCCAACGCATCATATGGCACTGGGCACCGGTGCAGTGGGTGACTTGCTTGAAAAGGTAGGTTATCTCCTGGGCATCCAGACCGTCCGTATCGGATAGGATAGCTGGCTCGTTCAGTCGTATCAAAAAATGAGAAAGTAGGAGTCAGAAGCTTTGTCGATGAACACTCAAGCACGGCGAAAAAGAATAGAGGAGCTCCTGCACGCGGAGGGCTTTTGTAGCGTCAGTTCTCTTGCCAAACAGCTCGATGTCTCTGAGGTTACCATTCGCAATGATCTGAGCAGTCTCGAGGACGAGGGGAAGGTCACACGCATTCATGGCGGGGCCATGCTGGCAATGGAGCGTGCGCGAGGAGAGTCCTTCGAAGAGCGCAGCACGATCAACCAGGACAAGAAGTTGTGGATTGCCCGGCAAGCAGCTACGTTAGTTGACAACTACGATAGCCTCATCCTGGATGCCAGTACCACCGCCTTCTACATGGCGGACTGTCTCAAAAAGCACCGCGGCCTGACCGTATTTACCAATGGGATCGAGGTGGCATTCCGTCTGGCAGAAAATCGCTCCAACAAAGTGGTATTGACGGGAGGGCTCCTGCGACCCGAAACCGCCTCACTGACCGGTCAGTTCGGCAACGGCGTGCTTGGAGGAGTACACATAAACAAAGCATTCCTCTCCTGCACTGGCTGGTCTCCTACGCTCGACCTGATGGATGACGACCTTTTTGAAGTGCAGTTGAAGAAGGAAATGGTCGAAGTCTCGGAGTCTGTTATTCTGCTGGTTGACTCAAGCAAGTTTGAGAAGCAGGGAGTGGCCGCTTTTGCGCCTATGAACCGCATCAGTATGGTGATCACGGACGACCAGGTCAGCCCAGTCCATCTTACCCAGCTCAGGCAGGCAGGTGTTCAGGTAAATATCTGTAGTGACCATAGCACTCGCGTGCTAGAAGGAGGCAATGGCGAGAAGAAAATCCGCATCGGCTTCGCCAACCAGGATGACAGCGCTTCATTCCAGGCACTTGTGCGACAAGGACTCGTCCAGGCTGCCACCGCCGCAAACATAGAACTCTTGCTGGCCGACAATCGTGAGGATGGGCCAACTGCTCTGGCCAACGCCGAGTATTTTGTGCAAGAGCAGCTGGACCTCGTTGTCGAATTTAATACCAATGTGGATTATGGCAATGTCATCATGGATCGCTTGCGATCTGCAAAAATTCCCGTCATTGCCATCGATATTCCCATGCCGGGTGCAACCTTCGTGGGAGTCGATAACTACAAAGCGGGCCTCATGGGAGGACGCCTGGCAGGCGCGTATGTGAACCAGGTTTGGAAAGGCCACGTGGACAAAGTGCTTTCTCTTGAGTTACCTTCTTCTGGTCCAGTGCCAGCGGCGCGCATGCAGGGTCAGATCGATGGCTTGCGAGAATCCGTTCAGGTGCCAGAGCAGGATATTATTCGCTTGGACAGCAAAAATATGTATGTCGAGGCGCGCAAAGTGGTTGCCGCCATGCTGCCCGCTCTGAAAGCCGCCCGTCACGTCGTCGTCCTTGGCATCAACGATGAAGTTATCATGGGGACCCTTGCAGCCTTTGAAGAGGCAGGAGGAAGCGAGCGCGTTGTCGCGGTGGGACAAGGCGCTGACCAGGCAGCGCGCCAGGAATTGTCCCGGTCGGGCAGCCGCATGATCGGCTCGGTTGCCTTCTTCCCAGAATACTACGGTCACCTCATTCTCAACCTGGCATTACAGGTACTCCAGGGCAAGCAGGTCCCTCCAGCGGTCTACACGGATCACATCCTGGTGCTCTCCGAGCAGACGATCAATACCCTTGACCTTTCGGCGTTACCTTATGAGCGCATCTCCGTGCTGAAGTACGGACATCGCAAGTTTTCCCGGTCAGATCTTTCGTCGTTACAGCGTGTTTGAAAGAAGAGGTACAGCTTGCAAAGAATCGCCTTTGTCATGAAGCTCGAGTCCGGCTACGAACAGGAATACAAGCGTCGCCATGACGAAATATGGCCCGAGATGCTCGAAGCCTTGCGCAATGCGGGTATACACAATTACAGCATCTTCCTCAGTGGCGAGCAGCTCTTCGCCTACCTGGAAGTTGAAGACTTTGACAGGATGGTGAAAACGCTTGCAACCGATCCTACGAATGCGCGCTGGCAGGCTTCCATGCAATCGCTAATTGAAGTTCCGGTCGACGCGCAGACGAACTTTGCGCCCATCCTTGCAGAGATGTTCCACATGGATTAGCTCATCCTGGCACTTCTTTTCAGTTGTTCTCTGTAGTGCGTTTTTCTAATGGATCGGTTCTTTCTAGCAAAGGAGGAAAGACATGGATCGCAAATCCTTGAAACTATTTTTCTTGATGGCCCTGATTGGCCTCTTCCTGCTGAGTGCTTGCGGTTCTACTTCCGCGTCGAGCGGCACCCAGGGAAACACGGGCAAACGCTACAAGATAGGGTTTGCCAATCTCACCGAAGGCATTTCTTTCACCACCCAGGTACGCCAGAGCATCGAGCAGGCTGCAAAGCAAGCCGGAAACATCGATCTTGTTGAGGCCAACAACAATCTTGATGGCGCTACCGCTCTTGCCAACGCCGATAACTTCATCACACAACAGGTGGATGGTGTGATTGAGTTCCAGACGGATGCGAAGTTTGGCAACGTCATTATGGACAAATTCCGCGCGCATAACATTCCCGTGATTGCCATTGATATTCCCATGCCTGGTGCCACCTTCTTTGGCGCCGATAACTACCATGCAGGCTTTATTGGTGGTCAGGGGCTGGGACAGTGGATTCAGAAAAACTGGAACGGCCAGGTTGACGCGCTCATCTCACTCGAACTCCCCCAATCGGGTGAGATCCCTGCCGCACGTATGCAGGGCCAGCGGGATGGGCTGGAGTCCGTTGTAGGCAAGATTCCTGAGTCGAAGATCAAACATCTCGACAGTAAGAATACGCTTGAGGAGGCACGCAGGCTTGTGGCCGATGTACTCACAACCTTGCCCAATGCCCACCATATCGCTGTTGTCAATATCAATGACGACACCGCTTTGGGTGCAATCGCCGCCGCCCAGGCAGCAGGGCGCATCAATGATATTGCGGTCGTGGCGCAGAACGCAACCGAGAATGCCCGGATAGAGATACGCAAGCCTGGCAGCCGTTTCATCGGATCAACCGCCTATTTCCCTGAGAAATACGGCTTCAAGATTATTCCTGCCATGCTCAAATTGCTACAGCATCAACCTGTCCCGCCAGCCATCTATGTCGATCATGTCTTTATTACCAAGGATAACGTAGACAAGTATTACCCTCAGGGCTAGTTGTCTGTCTTCGGCCAGAAGGAAATGATGAAAAAAGTTTCCTTCTGGCACTCCATGAAGGAGGTCGTATGGCTGAAGACGATTTGAGGACGAGTCTCATAGAGCCAGGTAATGGAGCATCGACAGTTCCTGTGCTGAGGATGCAAGGCATTCGGAAAAGCTTTTCAGGCGTAGAGGTGTTACATGGCGTCGATCTGACCCTGCACCGTGGAGAAGTCCTCGCCCTGCTTGGAGAGAATGGTGCGGGCAAGTCGACACTGATCAAAATCCTCAATGGAGATTACAGCAGAGACGCTGGAGAGATTCTCATCGATGGTAATCCCGTAGAGTTGAAATCACCGCGCGAAGCAGAGCATGCGGGGATCAGTGTGATTTACCAGGAACTCAACTATGCTCCCGATCTCTCGGTGGCTGAGAACGTCTTAGTCGGGCATCTCCCTCACCTGCGCGGTCCCCTCAGGTGGTTTATAGTTGACTGGCGCGAGACCTATCGCCGCGCTGAGCAGGTCCTGGACACGCTCAAAGCCGAGGTGAACCTGCGACAACCGATGAGACAGCTCAGCATCGGGAAACAACAGACGGTGGAGATCGCCAAGGCTCTTTCCATCAGGGCGAAGATCCTGGTCATGGACGAGCCCACAGCAGCGCTCACCCCACACGAGGTAAACCTGCTCTTTGAGACCATCGCCAGGTTACGCGATCAGGGAGTCGCGATTATCTACATCTCGCATCGGCTTGATGAAGTGGAGCAAATTGCTCAGCGCGTGACGGTGCTGCGCGACGGCAATGTCGCAGGAACAGTGCAGATGAACGAAGTCACGCGGCGCGATCTTGTACGCATGATGGTCGGACGTGATCTCGCCACCATCTACCCGACGCGGCACGGCGTCAGGGGCGGTACTGCCCTTGAGGTCGCTCATCTCAGTCGCCAGGGTGCTTTTACCGACGTGAGCTTTACAGTGCGTGAAGGGGAGATTGTGGGACTGTTTGGTTTGCTTGGAGCGGGGCACGCGGAGGTCATCAGGGCCATCTTCGCGGATGAACCCGCGACGTCCGGCGAGATCAAGATGCACGGCACGCCAGTACAGGCAAAGACGCCACAGGATGTCAAGCGGCTTCACGTGGGCTTTGTCCCCGAGGATCGGAAAGTGGACGGGTTAGTACTGGACATGAGTGTCGCTGAGAATATCACGATTGCGAATTGGAGGAATTTGTCGCGCTACGGTGTCCTGCGACGAAAGCAGGCGCGCGAAAAAGCGCTGTACTGGTCAGACCGGCTGGGGATTCGCGCTGCCCGTGGCATCCAACAGGAGGTGCGTACCCTGAGTGGTGGGAATCAGCAGAAGGCCGTTCTCGCTCGTTGGCTTGAGACGGGGACGCGTTTGCTCTTATTGAATGAACCGACGCGTGGAGTAGATATCGGAGCGAGAGCAGATATTTATGCCGTGCTGGAAGAGCTGCGCGAGCAGGGCATGGCACTCCTGCTGGTCTCCTCCGACATGGACGAAGTGCTCTCAATGAGCGACCGCGTGCTGGTCTTTGCTAAAGGACGACTCGTCGCCGAGTTTGAGGCCGCACAGGCCAGCCAGGAACGATTACTGAGCGCAGCCGCAGGAGGAGATGAATGATTACCGATCGTACAGAGAAACAACCGGAGCAGCAGAAGGCCGGGCTAAACATCACCAGAGGAATGCATTTTGACTGGCAGGGGGCATTTGGCCTGTTCGGGATCTATGTGCTCCTTATTGTGATTTTGAGCATCCTTTCGCCCTATTTTCTCAGCGTCAACAACTTCTTCAACATTCTGGTTGCCGTCGCTGTCATCGGCATCATGGCCGTGACGACGACGATGGTCATCGTATCGGGAGGCATCGACCTTTCCATTGGCTCGGTCGTGGCCATAGCCGGGGTGATGGTGGCCCTGCTCTCGCAGTTCATGCCTATTTTCCTTGCCGTCCTGGTCGCACTTGTGATTGGCATGGTGGTAGGTTACATCAATGGTCTCGCGGTGACACGCTTCAATATCAATCCGCTCATCGCGACGCTTGGTATGTTGTCGATTGTACGCGGCATTGCTTTTGCCGCCTCAGGTGGACTCACCCGCGACATCTTTGATCCAGCGTTTAGCTTTCTGGGACAAGGGTATCTGCTGGGGATCCCTTTCCAGGTCATTGTGATGGTACTCTTGTTCCTGCTTACTGCCTGGCTGATGCGTCAGACGACCTTTGGGCGAGCTATCTACGCTGTTGGCGGCAATGCTCAGGCAGCACGCTTAGCGGGATTGCCAGTACGTCGCTTGCAGGTGGCAGTGTACGTTTTGTCCGGGTTGAGCGCGGCATTGGCCGGCGTATTCCTCGCGTCACAGTTGAGCGCCGGGGCTCCAGCCGCTGCTACCGGGATTGAACTCAGTGTGATCGCTGCAGTGATCCTGGGTGGTTCCAGTCTGAGCGGTGGAAAAGGCACCATCTGGGGGACGCTGCTTGGTGTCCTGATCTTGGGCACACTCAATAATGGCCTCACACTCCTGAATGTATCGAGCTACTACCAGGACGTGGCGCGCGGCCTCGTCTTGCTGTTAGCTGTCGGGCTGGATCAATTACGTCTGCGACTCACCAAAAGGTAGGAATTGGGAGAAGGATGTAGCCATGCCACTTGATCCCCAGGCACGCATAGTATGGGATACGCTAGCCGCCACTGGCGTCCCCCCAACGCACCTGCTCTCGGTTGCAGAGGCACGCCAGGCCATGTTTGACATCCTCCCTCTGGGGAGTCCGTTAGAGCCAGTTGCCTGGGTTGAAGACCGCCAGGTACCCAGTAGTATACAGGGAGCAGCCATACCAGTGCGCATCTACGCTCCTGAGGGCACTGGACCTTTTCCCGTGCTCGTCTTCTTCCATGGTGGAGGCTGGGTAGTGGGTAACCTTGAAATATATGACGCTATCTGTCGTACGCTCACAAATACCGCAAGCTGCATCACTGTCTCGGTTGATTATCGTCTTGCCCCGGAACACAAGTTCCCTGCCGCTGCGGAGGATTGCTACGAGGCGACCCACTGGGTAGTCGAAAACAGTGCCACATTTAACGGTGACCCTGGGCGCGTAGCTGTTGGAGGTGATAGCGCAGGTGGCAATCTCGCTACCGTGGTCGCTTTGATGGCGCGTGATAGAGGCGGCCCTCCCCTGGTCTTCCAAGTACTCATCTATCCTGTCACAGACCACTATACTGCTGGCCATGCTTCCTATGAAGAGAACGCCGAGGGCTATTTCCTTTCAAGGGACGAGATGATCTGGTTCTGGAATCACTATTTACTGGGTGAAGAAGAGGCAAAGCATCCCTATGCATCGCCGCTAAAAGCAGTGGATTTGCACGGCTTGCCTCCTGCCCTGGTGATTACTGCCGAGTTTGACCCGCTGCGCGACGAAGGTGAGATGTACGCTACGCGCTTGCGCGAGGCTGGCGTTCCTGTCATAGCCACCCGCTATGACGGCATGATGCATGGTTTTATCAATATGTCCGGCGTGCTGGATCAAAGCAAGCGGGCATTTTCCCAGATAGCCGCTGAGCTACATAAAGCTTTTAACAATGCTGTGTAAAGGACCCCTTCTGCCTGCGACCCCAGATGATGTGCTCGGAGTCCTGGCTACTCCTCTGTCAACGCTGTGCCAATCACTTGGTTCCAGTGGCAAAGACATGAAGATGTCCCTGGTTCAGTGAAGAGGGCAGTGTCACACTTCGTGGGGTTTTGCCGGGCTGTAAGGCCACCTCTGCATAGAAAATATGAGGCTGGTCCGATTGCTTGCCAGCTTGTCCGTTCCGGTAAGGCATAGTTGCCACCGTACCGTTACCGTAGGAAGGAGTCGACTTACCTGCATTGAGAGTCCAGTCGCTAAGGCCTAACGAGAAGGTTTGGGTCGTTCCATCGGTGTAGGTGATGGTCGCTGTCCCAATCGACGGGCCATTTGTCGCAGAGCCCAGGAATGCCAGGGTGGTCGCGCTGCTTACTGGAGCAATGGGGATGCTTTGTCCCTGCGCCTGGTAGTTATTTGCTAATCCCGCGGCTCTGTTTGGCCAGGTGAACGTCACGTTGTTGTAGACAACCGGATTTCCAGGAGCAATGCCCGCAGCTTGTAAGGCTTGGGCCGAGTAGCTGAAGCCCCTCCCGTCGTAGTTGGCTGCCTGCGGGTTGCTGTCATCACTGGTTCCGACGTTGTTGTAGACGGCTTCAAGTAATCCAAAGACCACGAGGCTATTCTGCGTTCCAACGAAGACGTGGCCATTGGCCACGGTTGGCACAGAGAACTTCACATAGCTGCCCAATCCATCACGGCTGGCGTTCTGTCCACTGTTGTAGAACTCCTTTGATAGGTCGGTGGCATTGTAGGCACGGAGGATGGCTTTTGGATCAAGTGTCCACAAGATGCCCGTGTTTGCAACTGAGCCATTACTAGATACTACCGGATTCCCTCCAGGAAAGGTGAAGCTCTCAGGCGACTGTGAAAGTGCTGGAGTAGAGATGAGTCCGTTGGTTAGTTTAAACGCTTTCACATGGTCTTTTACACCAATTGTATATATAAACTCTCCTGTGGTAGCGCTCCAGTAGGCAGGCGTGCCCCAAACACCGCCAACGATGGTTCCAGGAGGCAACTCTTGCAGGACCTTATCCACATGAGTGAGGTTTTGGTTGTTACATGGATTGGCTATCGGTGTATACTTTCCCATATTGTCGCGATTGACAACATAGACGCGGCCTTCCTTCCCAACACAGATCAGCTCATTTGAAGTGGGAAGGAGTAAGACTCCTCCTGAGCCGAGATCAGCATCTGCAGCTTCCAAACACGCTTGATTGAATGGCGTAAAGTAATCTACCCGGTGCAATCCGTTCTGTGTAGTCAGCTTGACAATACTATCACCTACATCCGGCCCACCAGAATCGACATCGAAGGTACCATTTCCTGTTGCGAAATAGATGTAGCCGGCGCTCTCGGCGGCAAGCCCTCCACCACTCTGCCAGATACCTGCTCGGGTCCCATTGGGACTGGTGTTAAAGACTGCACCAGGCACCTGCTGCAATGTTGTAGCATGGTAGCCGATGACCCAACCGTGATAGGGATCATTATCACAATGCGAGGCCCAGGAGATATAGACGGCACCGTTTAAGAGCAGCAAAGCGCTTCGCTGGTTTTCACGCAGTGGATTAAACTTAACAACACCGTTTGAGCTTCCAGCACCAGTTCCCGGCACGGATGCTTGAATGAGTACAGGACTCCCCGGCCGGTCTTTGCCCGTGGTGATATCCAGTGCGTGCAGCCGTTGCACAACCTGCCCATTGTCTTTTGTCTTAGCAACAACATAGAGGGTGCCTGCTATGTCATCAATTACGGGTGTACCCGTAACACCGATTTCTGGAACAATGTCATTGCACGACACATCAGCCGATGAAACCGTGGTAATCCCATGGGCGGGATCAATAAAGCTGGTATGCCACAGCGCCGGGCTGGTGGTCAGTTGGTCGGCATCGAAGGCATAGACGCTGTCGTGTTGCGTCGCCACAAACACTACATTATGCGTCTTTCCGGCAATGGTCACATCAGGCATGAATAGTGGTTGCGCATAGACATAGCCATCGACGGGGTACGACACGCGTTTGCCAAACTGAGCGACATTGACGTTGTTCGTCGTGAGAATGGTCTCATCCGCGTATTGTCCAGTACGAAAGGAGTTCCCCTTGTAGGTCGTGACAGCGGTAGTGGCCAGCCCGGCTCTCTGAGCAGCCTCGTTCCCTCGCTGTCCTTGCTCGTTTGCTTGCTCCATGAGCGTTCTCCTCTTTCGTTTGCTTCCACGGTTAGATGATCAGATTATACCATCAAGACTTTCGCTTGGAGGGTTTTTCTGGATATTGGTCCTCTACTGGGTCTAAATCCTGTCCAGCGAGGTAATTGTCCAGGTGCTACCCTCTTGCTTGATATGAAGATGTACATGATAGGGTCCTCCACTGCGTGAAACCGTCACAACCACCAGTGGTGGATACGCTGTCGCATGAAAGCTGCTGACAGGCCCTCCCATGTTCTCACTCTGCTGGGCAATTTGAATGAATACCTGTAGGGTGAGCTGCTGCCCCGTGGTGGTGTCGGTCGCGTTGGCGTCCAGGTAGGCATAGGCCGCAGAGTACTTGTGATCTTGGAGGGCCTGATAGTAACTCATGGCCATTGCTCCTGCTGTCCCTGGTGGTCTCGTCGGCGCCGGTTGCGATGAATCCCCGCAACGACTCAAGACCACCATGACCAGGAGAAGGAACGGTACCAGTTGATATCGAAGCATGTTCCTTTCCTTCCAAGACCTGAAGACTCCCCCGTCTAAAGAACGGGGGGTTCTGAGCGGTCCTTCCACGCTTCCAACCTG
>WNFB01019914.1_pt1 | contig 10492 bp, 10 predicted proteins | sample 5400501 | NCBI WGS metagenome assembly WNFB01 (sample SAMN13153341, study PRJNA577476) | soil metagenome | isolation source: 200 cm saprolite under Douglas fir tree site 2 hole 1 | place: USA:California | collected 2015-04-18 | reverse complement strand
TTCTCGCTTTAGCTTTTTAGAAAGAAACATGAACATCCCATCCTCCTGACCGATCATCCGGCCCAAAACCGGTCAACCCGTACGCCAAACCCGCCTTCATCGTCTGAGGACCAGCTTGGAACAAAGCCGGGGCACCTATTCAGTCCGTGGTGGAAGTCGCGGAGTTCAGCATGCGAGCACGACCGCTGAATGAGAGCGCAGTACGCACGGCATCCGTCGCGAGGCAGTCCTGAGCCGCGTGGTGATCGTCCAGACGTGCGCCATGAACATTCCGAAGGCGATTTCAAGCGCGCCGGGGCCGAACCGGCGTCCTTGCAGCCCTCGCGGCGTGCCGCGCCCGAATGCCTTCCGCATGAGCAAGCCGAGATTGAACGCGCCGGCATGGACGAGCAACCGCTTCAGGATGTTGTGATGGCCCCGCAAGTGCGTGCGGCGGAGGCCGCCGGTGTCGTACATGTGGGCGAAGGACCGCTCGACGTATTCGCCGCGTCGTCGCATGATCCGCTTGCCTCGCGCCCCGCGCACGCGCCGGCGATTGGCGTAGACCGGGGCCTGCGCCTCCGGCGTCTTCGTCCAGTCCCGTCGGCCGCGCTCGGGCTCGGCGATGTACGAGCGCACGGCGACCGCCTCGAGATCGATCATCGTCTGGTTACTGTGATACCCCTTGTCGGCGACGATCTCAGTGAGCACCGCTGGCGTCGGCCTCGCGGCATGCGCGGCCTCGATTTGTTCCGCGGCGGCGATGGCGGTCTCGACGAGACTCGTCGTGTCGCCGACGTCGGCACCGTGCAGCGTCACCGCCACGAGCGCGCTGGTGTCCAGATCGACAGCGTGCTCCGCTTTGTGCGCGAGGTGCGTGCGCCCGTCCTTCATCTTCGTGATCTTCGCGTCCGGATCCGAGGGATTCTCCCAGTCCTTGTTCGACGTCCGCTTCTTCCGGCGCCGATCAAGGCGCGCGAGCGCCTCGCGGGTCGGGGTCTTGATGCCCGACTCGGCCGCGAGGCGCGTCAGGAAGTCCTGGTAGCTCTCGCCGGTGTCGCGCCGCACGATGCTGCGCATCGCGGCGTTGGCCTCGAGCGTCGTCGCGTCGATCGCCACGGTCCGTCCCTTGAGCAGCCCGGCCGTGACCAGGCGCTCCTGCACCCAGGTGAAGACGGCGCGATGCGTCTCCACGTCGATCAATCGCCGCGTGCGCGAGATCGTGGAATGATCCGGGGCTGCGGCGTCGAGGCTCAGCCCGACGAAGCTGCGCACCGCAAGCGAATCGGCCGCGCGCCAGGCGATGCCGCGTTCCGAGTCGAGCCCTTCGAAGTACCCGAGCAGCAGCAATCGGAAGTACCGCCCTGGCGGCAACCCCGGTCGCCCCATCACCGGCGCGTAGAACGACCGACACTGCTCCTCCACGAACCGGTCGAAGCCGGCCTCGTCGAGGATGGTGTTCAGACGCGCGTAGAACGGATGGCCGGGAGAGACCGGCAGGTCGGTGGTCGAAACCCACATCGGGGCTTGCTCGCTCTTGCGTTTGCCCATCGCCATGGGCCGCAGTTTATGTTGCCGCCCTCCGTTCTGGCGATGAATCTCTCACTGACTTTCACCACGGGCTGCTAGCGGTGCTTTCAGTGAGGCGATGAAGTCGCCCACGTCCTTGACCAGGGTCGGTGAGCCGGCGCGTTCCTCGATCAGGCGGACGATGGCAGAGCCGACGATCACGCCATCCGCCAGCCGGCCCACCGCCGCCACCTGGTCGGGGTGGCCGATGCCGAACCCGACGCAGACGGGCTTCGTCGTCAGACGCCTGAGCCCGCGGATCTGCGCCTCGAGGTCGCGCGGCAGCTCCTGCCGCTCGCCCGTGACGCCTGTCAGCGAGACCACGTAGATGAAGCCGCGGCTCCGGCGGGCGATGAGGCGCACACGCCCGGGCGTGGAGGTCGGCGCCACGAGGTGGACGAGGTCGAGCCCCGCCGCCTCGGCCTCCGCTGAGAACGGACCTGCCTCCTCGAGGGGCAGGTCGGCGACGATCACGCCGTCCGCGCCCGCGTCGGCCGCCGTCCGCGCGAACGCCTTGAGGCCGAAGGCGAGGACGGGGTTGTAGTACGTGAGGAGCACGACCGGCACGGGCGTCTCCGCCCGCAGCGTCGCGACCGTCTCGAGCACCCGCGCCACGGACGTCCCCCGCTCGCGGGCGCGCATCGCCGCGCGCTGGATGACCGGGCCGTCGGCGATGGGGTCCGAGAAGGGCACGCCGAGCTCGATAACGTCGGCGCCGCGCGCCGCCGCCTCCAGCACGAGCCGCCGCGTCTCTGCGAGCGAGGGATCGCCGGCGGTGAAGTAGGCCACCAGGGCGCGCTCGCCGCGCGCGCGGAGCTCGTCGAAGGTCGCCGCGAGCCGGCTCACTTGACCTCCCGCCCGAGCGCCTTCGCCACGACGTGGACGTCCTTGTCGCCGCGGCCCGAGAGCCCGACGACGATCGCCTTCGACCCGGGGAGCGTCTTCGCCAGGCGCATGGCGTGGGCCACGGCGTGAGCCGTTTCGAGCGCGGGCATGATGCCTTCCAGGCGGGTCAGCGCCTGGAACCCCTCGAGCGCCTCCTCGTCCGTGATCGAGACGAACTCGAACCGGCCGGCGTCGCGATAGTACGCGTGCTCGGGCCCGACGCCCGGGTAGTCGAGCCCTGCCGAGATCGAGTGCGCGGTGGCGATCTGCCCGTCGTCGTTCTGGAGCAGGTAGCTCATGCAGCCGTGAAGGACGCCGACCGTGCCCGCCGTCATCGAGGCGCCGTGACGGCCCGTCGCGATCCCCTCGCCGCCCGGCTCGACGCCGATGATCCGGACACGCCGGTCGCCGATGAACGGGTGGAAGAGCCCGATCGCGTTCGAGCCGCCGCCGACGCACGCGACGAGCACATCCGGGAGCCGCCCGAGCGTCGTCCGAGCCTGGCGCCGCGTCTCCCGGCCGATCACCGTGTGGAAGTCGCGGACCATCATGGGGTACGGGTGCGGGCCGAGCGCCGAGCCGAGGAGATAGTACGTCGTCCGCACGTTCGTGACCCAGTCCCGCAGCGCCTCGTTGATCGCGTCCTTCAGCGTGCGGCTCCCCGCCTCGACGGGGATGACGCGCGCGCCGAGGAGCCGCATGCGGAAGACGTTGAGCGCCTGGCGCTCGACGTCTTCGGCGCCCATGTACACCTCGCACTCGAGCCCGAGGAGCGCCGCGGCGGTCGCCGTCGCGACCCCGTGCTGGCCTGCACCGGTCTCGGCGATCACGCGGTGCTTCTTCATGCGCCTAGCCAGGAGCGCCTGGCCGAGCACGTTGTTGATCTTGTGGGCGCCCGTGTGACAGAGGTCCTCGCGCTTGAGGTAGATCCGCGCGCCGCCGCAATGCTCGGTGAGCCGCCGCGCGAAGTACAAGGGCGTGGGCCGCCCCGCGTAGTCGGCGAGGAGCCCGGCGAGCCGTCGCTGGAACTTCGGGTCGCGCCCGGCCGCCCGGTAGGCGCGCTCGAGCTCGTGGAGCGGCGCCATGAGCGTCTCGGGGACGAACCGTCCACCGAAGCGCCCGAAGTGGCCCTGCGCGTCGGGGAGCGTGGTCATCGGGTCCCTTTCGCCTCGGCGACGAACCGCCATACCTTGTCCGGATCCTTGCGGCCGGGCTCGGCCTCGACGCCGGAGTTGACGTCGACGGCGTACGGGCGCGCGGTGGCGACGGCGCGGCCGACGTTCTCCGGCGTCAGGCCGGCCGACAGGATGATCCGCCACTGCTGGCTGGCCAGCTCGCGCGCGACCATCCACTCGATCGGCTGACGTACTTCGCCCTCGCTCCAGCGCGCGGCGCTGTCGAGCAGGAGCGCGGCCGCGCACGTGCGGTAGCGCAGAAAGGTCACGGTCGGCGTCCACGGCGGGCGCCCCCCGAGCTCGCCCGACGGCGGCGCGAGCTTGATCGTCTTGATCACCGGGAGCGTGTAGCCACCGAGATCCTCGGGCCGCTCGTCACCGTGGAACTGGAGCGCCCGGAGCCCGCACGCCTCCGCGACCGCCTTGACGTGGCCTGCGGGGTGGTCCCAGAAGACGCCGACCGGCGTGACGAACGGCGGCAGCGCCGCGACGATCGGCGCGACCCGCTCCGGCGTCACGAAGCGCGGCGTCTTTTCGACGAAGATGAACCCGAGCGCGTCGGCGCCCGCTTCGACGGCCGTCATCGCGTCCTCGAGACGCGTGATCCCGCAGATCTTCACCCTAACCATTGAGCTCTGCCGTCCGGGACTCCGCAGCACCCGCGGTCGGCGAACTCCCGGATCCTGGCGCCGACGTCGCCGGCCGTGACGAGTCCCTCGCCGACGAGGATCGCGTGGGCCCCGGCCTCGACGACCCGCCGGACCTGGGCTGGGTCCACGAAGCCGCTCTCGGACACTAGGATTGGCCCCGGCGGGACGAGCGGTAGGAGCTCGAGCGTCGTCTCGATCCGTGTTTCGAAGGTGTGGAGATCGCGGTTGTTGATGCCGATAATGCGACTGCCCGCCGCGAGCGCCGCGTCCACCTCGGCGGCGGTGTGGCACTCGACCAGCGCGGCCAGCCCGAGCCCCTTCGCCGCGGCAGCCAGGTCGCGGAGGTGCCTGGGCTCGAGGATCGCGACGATCAGGAGCACCGCGTCGGCGCCGGCCGCGCGCGCCTCCCAGAGCTGGTACTCGTCGATCGTGAAGTCCTTGCGGAGCAGCGGCACCGCCACGGCCCCGCGAATCCGGTCGAGCAGATCGAGGCTCCCCTGGAAGTACTTTTCGTCGGTGAGCACCGAGATCGCGTGGGCGCCCGCCGCCGCGTACGCCAGGGCGAGGGCCTGCGGATCGAGGTCGGGTACCAGCACGCCGCGCGACGGCGACGCCTTCTTCACCTCGGCGATGAGTCGGACGGCACCGCGGGCCGGACGCAGCGCGCCCTCGAAGTCCCGCGGCGCCGTGAGGCCCGCGCAGCGGCGCTCGAGAGCGGCGCGCGGCGCCTCCGCCTTGCGGCGGGCGACCTCCACGCGCTTGTCGCTGAGGATGTCGTCGAGGATGCTCAACGACCTCAGAAGTCCTTCCGCAGCCCCTGTCGCCGCAGCGTCTCGAGCGGCACGCGCATGAGCTGATCCAGCACGTGCTCACGGAGGGTGCGCGGCGGCGGCAGGTCGCGGACGATCCGCCCCGCGGTGACGAGCGGCTTGAGCAGCGGCTCCCACGTGCCTTGCGGCTCGGGCGGCCGCTGGCCGGCGGGGAGGACCACGGTCTCGAGCGTCCCGCGCCGGCGGAAGACGTCCTTGGCGCCCGACCACTTGCCCCGCTTCGCCATCGGCCGGCCTTCGATCTCCATGATGTCGAGCGCGAAGTTCAGCACGGGCGCGTTGGCGATCGAGGTGCCGACGCCGTAGCCGTCGACGACGGGGTTGAGCGCCAGGATCTCGTACTCGTCGATGCCGCCCGAGGCGAGGATCTTCACGTGACCGAAGCCGCGGAGGCCGAGCTCCCAGCGGACCTCCTCGATGATCCGATAGAAGTCGCCCCGGCGCGACGATGGGGTGTCGAGCCGCACCGCGTAGAGGTCACGGCCGAGCGCCTGGGCCACACGGATCGCCTCGAACTTCTCGTCCTGCAGCGTGTCGATGAGGGCGACGCGGCGAACCTTGGGGTCGATGACGTCGTGGAAGGCCTTCAGGGCTTCCACCGTGTCGCCGATCATCAGGACGAGCGAGTGCGGGATCGTACCCGTCGGGTCCGCGTCGATCAGCTCCGCGGATTTCGTGACGGCGACGCCGTCGCAGCCACCGACGAACGCGTTCCGCTCGATCATCGGCGCGAGCGCCGGGTGCATCCGGCGGGCGCCGAACGAGATCACCTGGCGGTCGCCGGCGGCCTTCTTGCAGCGCGCTGCCTTGGTCGCGATCCCCGACGCCTGGCAGAGGAGGCCGAGCAGGGCCGTTTCGTACTGCGCCCACTCGACGTAGGTGCCCTCGATGCGGAGCACCGGCTGGTAGGGCTCGAACACGGTGCCCTCGTCCATCGCCAACACGTCCACGGCCACGCCCTCGAGCAGCGCCGCGGCCTCTTCGAGGCCGGCGAGGATGCCCCACCGCCAGTCCTCGGGCAGGCTCTTCAGATAGACCTCCGCCTTCACGCGCTTCTTGTCGCCGCGGTGGATCAGGATCTGGACCGTGCGCGCAAAATAGACGTCGGAAACCTCGCCGCGCTTGATGTCGGCTTCGGAAGCGGTGTGGAACGGACGCTTCGGGGCGTTCGCCATGGCGTATGCGACCTTCGGATCGGCGCCGAAGGATTGAAAAAGTGTGTCAGAAGCGCCGCGTCAAGTCAACGTAACGGCCGTGACGGTCGGCGGGGCGGGGCGCGGGGGGCCCTCCTCGACCACGCCAGCTGCGGCGCGCGAGCCGATATCCGCGAGCGCGGCGTCAGATCAACCCCCGGAAGCTACGGGTCTCAGAAGGCCCCCCGCGCCCCGCCCCGCCGACCGCGCGGACCGTGCGGCGACTGCCGGCGGCGGCCCGACGCACCGGCTACAGCTTCAGGGACTTGAGGTAGGCGCGAAAGTCGTCCGCCAGGTCGGGCCGGGCGAGCGCGAACTCGACCGTCGCCTTGAGGAAGCCGAGCTTGTCGCCCGTGTCGAAGCGCCTGCCCTCGAAGGCGACCGCGTACATCGGGCGCCGGGAGGAGAGCGTCCGGAGCGCGTCGGTGAGCTGGATCTCTCCCCGTCCATCCGGCGGCGTCTCGGCGAGGATGGCGAAGACGTCTGGCGTCAGCACGTAGCGCCCGATGATCGCGAGCTCCGACGGCGCCTCGTGCGGCCGGGGCTTCTCCACGAGGTCGAGGATCTCGTACACGTTGCCGGCCACGCGGCGGGCCGCGATCACGCCGTACTGCTGCAAGCGCTCCCGCGGGACGCGCTCGACGGCGAGCACCGGCCCCCCGTAGCGCTCGAACACGTCGAGGAGCTGCCGCATGCACGGCTGCGGCGCCGCGGCGATGATGTCGTCGCCCAGGAACACGGAGAACGGCTCGTCGCCCACGAGCGAGCGCACGCAGAGGATGGCGTGGCCGAGTCCGAGCGGCTCCTTCTGCCTGACGTAGGACACCGAGGCCAGCTCGGAGATCGTCTTGATCTGGGCGAGCTCCTCCACCTTGCCCCGGTCGTTCAGGTAGTACTCGAGCTCGAAGGCCGCGTCGAAGTGATCCTCGATCGCGCGCTTGCCGCGGCCGGTCACGATGATGATCTCCGAGAGACCCGACGCCACCGCCTCCTCGACGACGTATTGGATCATCGGCTTGTCGACGAGCGGGAGCATCTCCTTCGGCTGCGCTTTCGTCGCCGGAAGGAACCGCGTGCCGAGCCCGGCGGCGGGGAACACGGCCTTGCACACGTTCATGGCCCCATCATACCCGGTGCGTCACCCGCGGGGGCGTCCCCGCCCCACGCCCTCGAGCACGGCGACGAGGGCAAGGATGCACCCGGCCTGGATGAGGACGAGCGCCGTCTCATAGGGCGTCGCGTCCTTGAGCAGGATGGCGGAGAGGCCCAGCGTCGCGGCGACGAAGAAGACGAGCAGCACGCTCTGCGTCTTCGTCAGGCCGAGCGCTGCGAAGCGGTGGTGCAGGTGGTCTTTGCCCGTGTACGCGAGCCACTCGTGGAGCGAGTGCACCTTGCCCGTGACGACGCGCACGATGCCCACGAATGCGATATCGAACAACGGCACCCCCAGGATCAGCGTGGGCGTGAACAGCGACGCCACGGGGTTGTTGTCGGCCCAAACACCCATCGCCGCGAGGCCCGCCAGAGTGAAGCCGATGAAGCTGGCCCCGCTGTCGCCGAGGAAGATCGTGGCACCGCCCGGGCGGAAGTTGTAGGGCAGGAACCCGAGACACGCCCCGACGAGCGCCGCCGACAGGAACATGAGGTACCGCTGCCCGGTCTGGAGCGACACGATGCTGAAGAAGATCCCGGCGACGACGCCGAGCCCCGCCGCCAGGCCATCCATGCCGTCGAGGAACTGGATCGCGTTCGTGATCGTCAGGAACCAGAGCACGGTGAGGATCACGTTGAGCCAGAGAAAGCCGGGGATCCAGCTCGGCAGGGTGTCGAGGATCACGCCGTAGGCGATCGCCGTCGACGCCGCGGCGATCTGTCCGAGCAGTTTCAGCCACGCCGGGAGATCGGTCAGGTCGTCGAGGAGACCGATCACGACCACGATCGTGCCGCCGACGGCGACGCCCTTGAGCCCCCGCGAGAAGTCGAAGTTCGCGAGCACGGTCACGGCGAACGCCCCGTAGACCGCGACACCCCCGAAGAGCGGCGTCGCCGTTGCGTGGACCTTGCGCTCGCCCGGCAGGTCGAGGACGCCCCACCGGCGCGCAACCTCGCGGACCAGCGGCGTGGCGAACAACGCCAGCCCGCAGGCGAGAACGACCAGATAGAGCCAGGGCAGCCGTGCGGCGTAGAACGAGCGCCACAACGGCGTGAGGAGCAGCACGACCACGACCAGGAGCCACAGCGACGCCCAACGGTCGATCATGCGTGGAGCGCCTCGGCGAGCGCCGCGCCGACCGCTTCGACCTCGGCGTCGGCGAGCGAGGGGTAGCACGGCAGCGAGAGGCACTGCGTCCACAGCCGGTCGGCCTCCGGGTAGCCGTCGAGGCCGAGGGCCCGGTGGATCGGGCGGAAGACGGGACGCCGCGCCGTGACGCCCTTCCCCGCCAGGCCCTCGAGGAGTTGGCCGAGCGGCCGCTCGACCGTGACGACGAATCGGTGGAACACGTGCCGCTCACCCTGGTCGCCCGGCGGGCGACAGCCCGCAACGGGCGCCAGAAGCGTGCGGTAGCGGGCGGCGATCGCCCGCCGCCGTGCGATGAAAGCATCGAGCCGGCCGAGCTGGCTCCGGCCGAGCGCGGCCTGGATGTCGGTCAGCTTGAAGTTGAACCGCGGGACCAGGTCCTCCCGCTCGTCGTAGTCGCGCGCGTCCCGGACGCGCGCGACGCGCTCCGGTGCGCCGGCCACCGCGCCGCCCTCTCCAGTCGTCAGGAGCTTGGTCGCATAGAAGGAGCAGACGGCCATGGCGCCGCGCGATCCGACCGAGCGCCCCGCGACCCGCGCGCCGATCGCCTGGGCGCAGTCCTCCACGACGGGAACGCCGAGCGCCAGGAACTCGTCGAGGTCCAGGGCGAGGCCGAAGGGATGGACGATGACCACGGCGCGCGTGCGCCGCGTGAGGCGACGCGCCACGTCCTTGGCGGCCGGTCCGAGCGTCTCGGGGTCGGCGTCGGCGAGAACGGGCGTCGCACCGCAGCGGGTGACCGCGTGATGGAGCGCGTCGCAGGCGTAGGTGGGGACGACGACCTCGTCGCCGCGCCCGACGTCGAGCGCGCGGAGCGACAGCTCCAGCGCCGCGCTGCCCGAGCTGACGGCGGCGACGGCCGCGACGCCGAGCCGCGCCGCGAGCTCCCGCTCGAACGCTTCGACCTCGGCGCCCTGCGCCAGGCGGCCTGAGCGGACGACGCGCGCCACGCGCTCGGCATCCTCCACGCTCACCGTGGGTCGTGAATGCGGAATCACTGTAGCGGGGCCCGCGAGGCCGCCACACTCCGTGGGTGGCCTGAGACGAGGTGCGATCCGGCTCCGGTCAGCATGGCGCGATTCATTCCACACGGGTCCGAGAGGCCGGCCTCAACCGTAGGTGGCCCGAGAAAGGCACGACCCGGCTGCGTCCGGCAAGTCGCCTCTCATTCCAGGCCGCGACGCGCCCTCAAAGATTCAGGAGCAGCCGGACCGACTGGAACGCCTCGGCGTACTTGACCCGCGCCTGGATGCCGCGGAAGTTGGCGCACGACCGTGACAGCTCGAGGATCGTCAGGTCCTCGATGTTGGTCTTCGTCACCTGGGACCGATGGGCGTCGAGGCTCGCGAGCTTGAGGTCGAGCACATCCGCGATGTCCGTGTAGCAGTTCGGCGAGAAGTTGAGCGTCGTCGGAACCTCGTAGAGGAGGAAGTTCGGCACGTACCGCGTCGCCGACATCGCGCCCTGGGCCAGGTTGCGGTGATCCTGGTGGGTGTCGTCGGGCGAGTTGATGAAGATCATCCGCGGATCCACCTGCCGGATCACCGCCTCCAGGCGGACGATCAGGTCGCGCGAGAGCGGCACCTCGGTGTCCGGGTAGCCGCCCCAGAACACCTCGCGCACGCCCAGAATGCGCGCGGAGTCCTTCTGCTCCTGACGCCGCACATCTCCGTCGCCGCCGAGCGCGCCGTCGGAGGCGACGAACATGAAGATCGCGTGCCCGCGCTGCGCGTACTTGGCGAGCATGCCCCCGCAGCCGTACTCGATGTCGTCGGGATGGGCGCCGATCGCGAGGACGTTCACTCAGTTATGTCTCAGGGCGAGAGACGGGACCACGTGTTCCCTCCACAGAGGATGGCGAGGGCTTCATGTCCCTGCGTCAATAATAAGTCAAGCGTCGAGAGAAACGGAG
>WNFB01014292.1_pt1 | contig 10493 bp, 7 predicted proteins | sample 5400501 | NCBI WGS metagenome assembly WNFB01 (sample SAMN13153341, study PRJNA577476) | soil metagenome | isolation source: 200 cm saprolite under Douglas fir tree site 2 hole 1 | place: USA:California | collected 2015-04-18 | reverse complement strand
GGGTGCAGCACAGTCCGCGGGCGCCGAGGTCCTGGAGCATGAGAATCTGGCGGGCGGTGTTGCCGGACGAAGTTGGGACCACCGTCATGCCCACCAGCTCGGCGCCCTGGTGAAAGCCCAGGCCGCCGGTGAACAATCCGTAGCCGTAGGCGTTCTGGAGGACGTCCCCTGGCTGGCCGCCGACCGAGACGAGTGCGCGGGCGCAGACCTCCGACCACTGCGCAAGGTCCGCGCGGCTGTAGCCGACGATCGTGGGCTTGCCGCGCGTGCCTGAGGAGGCATGCAAGCGCAGGCACTCCTCCAAAGGCAGCGCGAACAGGCCGCTGGGGTAGTTGTCGCGCAGGTCGGACTTCCGTGTGAACGGCAGTCGCCGCAGATCCTCCAGGTCCTTCACCTCTGACGGCCGAACGCCCGCCTCGTCGAACCGCTGCCTATAGAACGGCACACGCTCATAGACATAGGCGACCTTTGCCTGCAGCCGCTCGCTCTGGACCTCCCGGAGCTGCTCTCGCGGAAGCGTCTCAGCGTCCTGGTTCCAGTAGCGCATGCCCACATTGTGCTCCAGCTTCGCTGGACCACGGTTTCAGAAGATGAATACCTGCGCCAGGGGTTCCAAATCTCCTAGCCGGGGAGCAGCGCCGGCAGGTTGGTCTATGCTTTGGGCCATGGGTTCGCAATGGCGGTTGTTCTGGGCCTTGATGGGCTATGGGCTGCTGGTGAGCGTGCTCGTGCCGGCGCTGGCCTGGCTATTCGTGGGCATGGTCTCGCCGGTCAGCTTCCTCATCGCCAGCGCACTCATCGGGTTGCTGCTGTACGGCTTCGTGAACTACGTCATCGTCAAGTTCACGCTGCGCAACTTCCTGGTGCGCTTCCTCGAGAAGTTCAATCCGCTCGTCGAACGGCCGCTGCCTAAACCCGAGAACCCGCTCAAGTCGACCGAGCTCGACAACCTCGACGAGCTGTTCACAACCCTCATGCAGCAGCTGGTGGACTACATCTCCAAGACGGTCGAGCGCGAGACTCAGCTGCAGCGGCTGGAGCGCTACTTCAGCCCCGCACTGGCCGAACAGCTGTCGCTGAATGCCGACGCCTTGGAGCAGACCAAGGAAACGCACGTCACAGTCCTGTTCTGCGACATCCGCAGCTTCACCCACATGTCGTCGCAGCTGGCGCCGCCGCAGGTGGTCGAGATCCTGAACGACTACTTTACGGCCATGATCGGAGTGCTGCAGGGCGAGGGCGGCACCGTCCTCAAGCTCATCGGCGACGCCGCGATGGCCGTTTTTGGCACGCCCTTGCCGATGGCTGACGACGCATTGCGCGCCGTCCATGCCGCGCCCAAGATGCACGCCGCCTTCAACGATCTCATGGTCCGCTGGAAGGAGCGCGGCTTGCAGCTGGACATCGGTATGGGCATCGGCATCAATTGCGGCGCGGTGGTGGTGGGCAACATCGGCTCGCCCCACCACCTGGACTACACCGTGATCGGCGACACCGTGAACGTTGCCAGCCGGCTGGCCGGTGTGGCCGGCCGGGGCGAGACCATCGTCTCCGGCGCCGTGGCCGAGGCGCTGTCCGGCCACATCAGCGAGCTGGAGCAGCGCGAGCCCGTTATGGTCAAGGGCAAAGACGAGCCGCAAAGGATCTTCGCCGTCCCCGCCTAACTGTCATCCTAAGGAGCTCAGCGACGAAGGACCTTCACAATGCTCAGAGAGGTTCTTCGCTACGCTCACAATGACATGTTCCAAGCCCAGCAGCTGAAGATCGACCCCGCGCGAGCGCGCTCGATCGTGTTCCAGCCGATGCCCATCGGCCAGGGCGGGCTGGTCATGAAGAACCGGCTGTGGCTGCCGGCTATGGTCACCTGGCGCTCAAACGAGCAGGGCGACGTGACCGAGGACGTGCGCAACATCTATCTGCGCTACGCGGTCGGCGGGGTGGGCATGATCGTGCTCGAGGCGATCGGCATCCGCGACGTCGCGAGCGGGCCGCTGATGCGCCTGGGCGATGACCGCTACATCCCCGACCTGCAGCGGTTGGCCCGGGAGATGCACGCGGCCGGCGACTCGCTGGTGATGCCGCAGCTAATCGACTTCCTGAAGATCTCCACCCGCAAGCCGGCGCGCGCGTTCATGGAGGGCCTGGTGAAGCGCGGCCAGCTGCCGGAAGCAATCCTGGACAAGACTGACGAGGAGTTCGAGGCCGAGTACGAGCAGTACTTGCCCGATCCGCGCCTGCGGCACGACTTCCTGTACGGCTACCGCCAGCTCATCGAGGACCTGGACTTGGACGAGATCCGGCGCATTCCGGGCTGGTTCGGCCAGGCTGCGCGGCGCGCCAGGCAGGCCGGGTTTGACGGCGTCGAGCTGCACTTTGCCCACGCGTACACCATGGCCTCCTTCCTATCCATCACCAACCGCCGCACCGACCAGTACGGCGGTTCGCTCGAGAACCGGATGCGGCTGGCGCGCGAGGTGATCGAGGAGGTGCGCGGTCAGGTAGGACCGGACTACCTCCTGGGCTGCCGCTACCTGGGCTCCGAGGACATCCTGGCCGAGGACGGGAGCATCGCCGGCAACACGCTGGAGGATGCCGAGCAGATAGGTGTCGAGCTGGCTCGCGCCGGGCTGGACTTCCTATCCATCTCGCGCGGCGGCAAGTTCGACGATGCCAAGCAGCCGCAGATCGGCGAGGCCATCTATCCCTACACCGGCCACAGCGGCCAGGTCTGCATGCCGCGCGATAAGAAGGCGCCGTTTGGCGTCAACGCCTACCTTTCGGAGGGCATTCGGAAGGCCGTTCGCGCCGCCGGCTTCACCATCCCGGTGATTGGCACCGGCAAGATCGTCACCTTCGAGATGGCCGAGCAGATGCTGCTGGAGGAGAAGATGGACGCCGTGGGCATGGCGCGGGCGCTGCTGGCGGACCCCGATCTGCCGCGAAAGTGGCTGGCCAGCGAGGACGAGAAGGTGCGCGTGTGTGTCTTCTGCCCCTATTGCGAGGACGAGGACCAGCACCACCGCGTGGTGACCTGCACGCTGTGGCCAAAAGACCCCGCCGACCGCCGCAAGCGGCTGATTCCAGGGGTGTGGTGGCCCTAGCCGTTCGCCCGGATGTCCCTCTCCCACCGCAGTGGGAGAGGCTAGGTGAGGGAACCTGGAGCGACGACCACCCTCACCCTAGCCCTCTCCCGCCACCGGGAGACGGAACAAGATCGCGTTTGCTCACCCCGTGAATTTGAAGGCCAGGAAGAAGATCAGTGCGCTGGTTGCCAGGAAAAACGGCCGGATCGGGATGCGCACGCCAACCACCAGCATCAACATGGCGATGACGGCCAGACAGATGGCGCCAATGGCCAGCCCAGCGAACAGGTCCGAGCTGCTGATCGCCGGCGCGATGCCGACGTAGAACAGGACCGTCTCCGCGCCTTCGCGCAGCACCGCCAGAAAGGCGATCAGCGCCAGCGAGACCAGGCTGTTGGTGGCCATGGCACGGCTGGCGCTCTGGGAGATGTACCGGCTCCAGGCGCCCACGCTGGCCTTGCTGTGCAGCCAGAACATCATCCAAATCAGCATGGCCGCTGCCACCAGCCCAGTCACGCCTTCGAGCAGCTCGCGGCTGGAGCCGCCGGCGTTGGCAAAAGCCACGTTCACGATCACGGCGATCAGCGCGCTCAGCACCAGTCCGGCGCCACCGCCGCCCCAGATCCAGCCTTGCTTGCCGGCGTTGCCGGTGCGATTGAGGAAAGCCAGCAGTGCGCCCACGACGAGCAGTGCCTCGAAGCCTTCGCGCAGCAGGATGATGGCCGCGTCGAACACGTTGTAGCGAACGGGCGCTTCGGCGAAGGGCCGCAGCCCGGTCTCCATGTCGTCGATCAGATTGCGTGCTTGAGCCATGTTGGGCGGCGACGACGTGAGCAGGCCATACGCCTGGGCCATCTTGTTCTCAGTTGAGGCGTAGGTATCGGGCGACTTGGCCTTCACCGCGCCCTCTACGTCGGGCCAGCCCTGGATGAACGCCTGGACCTCCTTGGCTGCCCCGGAGGCGTCCGCGGCGTCGATGCGCTGCTGGGCGGAGTCCAGGTGCGCGAGCAGCGGCGCCATCCCAAAGTTGGCGGCCGCTTGCGGGACGGCACTGGCCGGCGCTGGAGCCGCCCCACCGCCGTACCGCTGGATGAACTGCTGATCCGTCGCCTGCTGCGCCGCCAGCGCGGCCCGGATGCGAGCCGCATCGGGCGGCTGGGCGCTGAAGGCGGCCTGCACGTCCGTCATGCGGTCTTCGACGGCCCGATATGCGGACCGATCCTGGGCCCGGATGCCGTCCTCGATGCCGAACCAGCCGTCGTGGAAAGCCTTGTACTCGGCTTGCGCAGCCGCGACGTTGCCGCTGTCGACCTGCTGCAGCGCAGCGCCCACGTGGCTGTTGAGCGCCTGAAGGTCTTGCGCGGGAGTGGCCGCCCACGTGATGGCCACCAGGGCCAGCCCGGCAACCAGCGCCAGGACCATGGAACGGAGCAGTCGGGCCATCTTGCCTCTAATTTAGCTCCCGCGGAGAATAAATGTTAGGATACCCTAACTTTTACCTTCGGGTCAAGGCCTCGACGAAGACGGCTTGCGCCACTGTCTCGCCAATGGCCAGTTGCTGGCCATCAACGGTCACCATCAAAGGGCCCTGGAAGGGCTCCCGCTCGACCAGCTCCAGTTCGACACCGGGCTTCAGATTGCGCTGCTCGATGTAGGCCATCAGCTCGACGTCGTTCTCGGCGTCCTCGGACACTCGCACGATGCGGTAGCGGCCGGGCCGATCGAGCGCCGCCAGCGCTGTGCCCCGCGGAGGCGCCACGGCGCTGGCCACGCCCGGAATCGGGTTGCCGTGGGGGCAGGTGTTGGGGTTGTGCAGCAGCTCCATCAGCCGCGCCTCGACCTTGGGCGAGATGATGTGCTCCAGCTTGTGGGCCTCGGCGTGGGCCTCGACCCAGCTCAGGCCCAGGATGTCCGTCAGCAGCCGCTCCGACAGCGCGTGCCGGCGCATGAGGTTGTCGGCCGCGTCCTTACCCTGGTTGGTGAACTGGATGGCCTTGTGGTCGTCCTGGCTGATGAGGCCTTCGCGTGTCATCCGCTTGAGGGTCTCGGTGACGGTCGGGACGGCGGTGTGCATCCGCTCGGCCAGCCGGGCGCCGATGACCCGCTGGCCGTTCTGCTCCATCACGTAGATCTGTTCGAGGTAATCCTCGACGACCGTTGTGGGCATGGTTGCTACCGTTCGGACTATAGCATCGGGGGGTTGCCCTTCTCAGCATTGCACAGGGCGTTTTCAGCGCCCTCTCAGCAATTTCTCAGCAGCCGGGCGCACGTTATGCTCATGGGGCAAGTGGCGGCGGATCGCGGCGCGCCCCGGCTCAAGGCGCTGGTCGTCGACGACGAGCCCAACATCGTGGACTTCATCAAGCTGGGCCTGGGCTACGAGGGCTTCGAGGTCAAGACCGCCCGCGATGGAACGAGCGCTCTCACGCTGGCCCGCGAGTTCAATCCGGACGTGATCGTGCTCGACGTCATGCTGCCGGCCATGGACGGCATGGAGGTTTGCCAGCGTGTCCGGGCGCAGAGTGACGCCGCTATCGTGATGCTGACCGCGCGCGACGACCTCCAGGATCGCGTGGCGGGCCTCGACCGCGGGGCCGACGACTATGTGGTCAAGCCGTTCCGTTTCGAGGAGCTGATGGCCCGCATCCGGGCGGTCCTCCGGCGCCGCGGCAGCACCCGCCAGCCGGTGCTGAGCTTCGCCGACGTCAGCCTGGACCAGGACACGCACGAGGTCCACCGCGGCGACACCTTGGTCGAGCTCACGCCGCGCGAGTACGACCTGCTCAAGCTGTTCATGTTCAACCCTCGCCAGGTGCTGAGCAAGGAGATGATCCTGGAGCGCGTATGGGGCTACGACTTCGAGGGCGACGCCAACATCGTCGAGGTCTACGTGCGCTACTTGCGCGAAAAGCTGGCGGACATCCCTCCGAAGCTGATTCAGACCGTTCGAGGCGCGGGATACATACTTCGTGACGAGTCGTCAGTCGTCAGTCGTTAGGCGTCAGTTCCCCGCCCGACCACTGACGCCTGACGCCTGACGACTCGTATGCGCTCTCTCGGCGTTCGTCTGGCTCTGTGGTACGGCGCGGGCATCGCGTTGCTGCTGCTGCTGCTGGGCGGCTTCCTGTACGTGGCCCTGGACCGCTACCTCACGAGCCAGGCGTTGAGCTTGCTGCGCGCCCAGGCAGGGCCGCTGCAGCGGCTGGTGGCGGACCAGCAGCTGCGGCAGCCGCAGGAGCTTCGCCTGATCGTCAACCAGATCGTCGAGCGGCCCGCCGCCACAGGCGTCGGCGTGTGGGTGCTGGGGCCGAACGGGCAGCTCGTGGGCCGATCGCAAGCCGCGGCCGACCAGGGACTGTCGCAGAGCGCGGTGGAACAGCTGCGTGGCATTGCCCGCGGCCGGGGCGAGGACCACGTTACCGTCACCGCCAGCGGCGAGCGGTTCATGCTGCTGCTGCGGCCGCTCCAGGTCCAGGGCCGCTTCCTCGGCGCGCTGGTGCTCACGACCTCTCTGGCCCCGGTGGACGCCACGCTGCACGGCTTCGTCACCATCCTGCTGATCGGCATCGGCGCCACGCTGCTGGCCGGCAGCCTGATTGTCATCGTGGTCACCAGGCTGGGTCTGCGGCCGCTGCGCAAAATGGGCGGCATTGCGCAGCGTATCGCCGAGGGCGACCTGAGCCAGCGGGTGAACGAGGACGAGGGCACGCAGGAAGTGAGCGAGCTGGCCAGCTCGTTCAATTACATGGCCGGCAAGCTGCAGGCCGCCTGGCAAGCGCAGCGCCTTTTCGCCGCCGACGCTTCTCACGAGCTGCGGACGCCCCTGACTTCAATCGCCGGCTACATCGACGTGCTGAATAAGGGCGCGAAAGACGATCCGGGCACCCTCGACCACATCCTGGGCGCGATGCGCGACGAGGTCGATCGCATGACTCGCCTGGTGCGCGACCTGGTTTCGCTGGCGAGGCTCGACGCCAACGATCAGCTGCGACTGGAGCGGCTCGATCTGACCAGCCTGGTAGAGGAGGTCTGCCAGCAAACCAGGGCAATGGCTCCGGATCGGGAGATCAACCTGCATGCGGCTGAGGGCGCCTGGGTGGAAGCCGACGCGGACCGTATGCGGCAGGTGCTGCTGAACCTGGCGGACAACGCCATCAAGTACACGCCGCCGCAAGCGCAGGTCGAGTTCGCCGTCCAGCGCTACGACTCCACCGTGCAGGTCTCGGTGGCCGACACCGGGCCCGGTATTTCGCCCAAGGACCGGGAGCACCTGTTCGACCGTTTCTACCGGGCCGAGCAGTCGCGGACACGCGAGAAGGGCGGCGCTGGCCTCGGGCTGGCGATCGCCAAGAAGATCGTGGAGGCCCACCGAGGCAGTATCAGCGTCGACTCGCCGCCGCAAGGCGGCACTGTGTTCTCCGTCCGCTTACCCTTGGCTCGTTGAGATCACCGCACCTCGGTAAACTCGGCGGGAACCCCGAGTGAGCGCGTTCACCTTCGGCCTCCCCGGGACCATCGTCCCCCCTTTCGACAGCATCGCCAAGAACGCCACGCGCAGCGAAGCCGCCGGCGCGGAGGCCATCTGGTTTCCGGACCATCTGATGGGCTTCTGGCCACAGAGCTTGTGGACGCCGGACGTCACGCCGCTGGCCGCGCTGCAGCCCAGCCCGCACGTGTTCTTCGACCCGTTTGTGGCCATGGCCGCCGCCGGGTCCGCGACTTCGACGCTCAAGATCGGCACCGCCGTTACGCAGCCGCTGAGCCGACACCCGGCGCACCTGGCGCAGGCGTTTCTCAGCTTGTCGCACCTGACCCGCGGCCGGGCCATCTTGGGCCTGGGCGCCGGCGAGGCCGAAAACCTGACGCCCTATGGCGTCGGCCAGGAGCGCGCGGCGGCGCGGGTAGCCGAGGCGCTGGACATCATCCGCCTGCTGTGGTCCTCGTCCGAACCGGTGAGCTTCGACGGCGAGTTCTGGCAGCTCCAAGACGCGGTGCTGGGCCTGGGAGCCACGCCCGAGGCGCCGCTGCCGCCGGTCTGGCTGGCCGCCCATAGGCCGCGCATGCTGCGCGTGGCCGGCCGCGCCGCCGACGGCTGGCTGCCGATCAAGATGCCGCCTGCCGTTTACGCCGAGCACCTCGCGATCGTTCGCGCCGCCGCGGTCCAGGCCGGCCGGCCGGCGGAGGCCGTCACGCCCGCCGCGTGGGGGTTCACGGTCATCGCCAAGGATGAACGTGAGGTCGAGCGTCTCGCCGAGCATCCCCTAATCAAGGGCGTGTGCCTCATGTTCGGCGCGGAGTCGTTCGCCCGCCACGGCGCCGAGCATCCGCTGGGCAGCAGCGTCAGCGGCTTCCTGGACTACATCCCCACGCGCCTGTCGCGTGCTGAGGCCTTGGCGGCCGTCGACCGCGTGCCGGCTGAGGTGGTTCGCGATCACCTGTTCGCTGGTACCCCCGACCAGCTGCTGGACCAGCTGCGGGCCCTCGAGATCGCCGGCATGCGTCACGCCGTGCTGTGGAATATCACCTTCCTGGCGGACGCCAGCCTCGCCGCCAGCTCCTTCCGGCTCCTGGAAGAGCTGATTAAGGCTGCAGCGTGACGCCGGCCGAAGCGCTGCGGCGATACTGGGGCTTCGAGAGCTTCCGGCCGCTGCAAGGCGAGGCCGTGGAGGCCGCCCTGGGCGGACGCGACTGCCTGCTGGTGCTGCCCACGGGCGGCGGCAAGAGCTTGTGCTACCAGACGCCGGCAGCCTGCGGTCGGGGGTTGGTGCTGGTGGTGTCGCCGCTCATCTCGCTGATGGAGGATCAGGTGGCCGCCGCCCGGCAGCTTGGGCTGCGCGCCGCCGCGCTGCACACCCACGTCAAGGACCCGGAACGGCGCAGCGTCAGCGATGCCGCCTGGCGGGGCGATCTGCAGGTGCTGTACGTCAGCCCCGAGCGGCTGGTGATCGGCGAGCTGGTGCCCCGGCTGCTTCGCCACCTGGCGCTCATCGCCATCGATGAGGCCCACTGCGTGTCGCACTGGGGCCACGACTTCCGTCCGGACTACCGCCAGCTGCGCGGCGTGCTCGACCAAGCGCCTGAGGTGCCGCGCATGGCCCTCACCGCGACGGCCACGCCCCAGGTCCAGGACGACGTCTGCGAACAGCTGGGCCTGCGCGAGCCGGTGCGCCTGATCGGCCACGTCGACCGGCCGAACCTGATCTTTCGGGCTCTGCCGCGCCACGAGACGCTGCGCCAAACGCTGGAGGTAATTGGGCGCCATCCGGGCGAGGGCGGCATCGTCTACACGCAGACTCGCAAGGAGGTGGACCAGCTGGCCGACGCGCTGCGGCGCCATGACGTCCGCTGCGCGGCCTACCACGCCGGCCTCCCCGCACCCGAACGCGCCGCCGTTCAGACCGACTTCCTCAACGAACGCACCGACGTGGTGGTGGCGACCATCGCCTTCGGCATGGGCATCGACCGCTCCAACGTGCGTTACGTGGTCCACGCCAACGCACCGAAGTCCATCGAGAACTACCAGCAGGAGGCTGGCCGTGCCGGCCGCGACGGGCTGGCGGCCGAATGCGTGCTGCTGTTCAGCGGCGCCGACCTGGTCAAACATCGGTTCCTGGCCACCAGGGATGGCCCGCTGGCGCCGGAGCGGGAGCGGGTGCTCGAGCGCCAGCTGCGCGAGATCGGCCAGTTCGCCGTGGCGCCGGTCTGCCGTCACCGGCTGCTGACCGAGCACTTCGGGCAGGAATATGCCTCGCCCGAGGAAGGATGCGGGGCTTGCGACGTGTGCCTGGGCGAGACTCAGCAGCTCGAGCCACAGGAGGCGCTGGTCACGGCGCAGAAGATCATCTCGGCGGTATGGCGCACGGGCGGGCGATTCGGCGTGAACCACGTCATCCAGGTGCTGCTGGGCCGCCGCGGCGAGGCCATCCAGCGCCACGGCCACCACGAGCTCAGCGTCTATGGTCTGCTGTCGGGTGAGGGCGAGCTGGCCATCCGCAGCTGGATCGATCAGCTGGTGGTCCAGGGCTACCTCGAGCTGGCCGAGCGGGAGCAGTTCACGTTGCTGGCGATGACGAGCGCCGGGCGCGAGCTGTGCCGGCTGCGCGAGAATCCTCCGGAGGGCGTACGGCTGGGCCGTTATGCACGCCAGCGGGGCCTGTTTGGCCCTGCCGAGCGGCCGCTGATCGAAGGGCGCGGCAGCGAGCTGTTCGAGCGGCTGCGCAGCCTGCGCCGGCTGATCGCCGATGCCCAAGGCGTGCCGCCGTATGTGGTTTTCACCGACCTGACGCTGAGCGAGATGGCGCGGCTGCAGCCTTCGTCACTGGCGGAGATGCTGGCCGTGCGCGGCGTTGGCGACACCAAGCTGTCGCGCTACGGCTCCGCCTTCCTGGCGGCTTTGGCCGGGACGGTGGC
>WNFB01019504.1_pt1 | contig 10494 bp, 8 predicted proteins | sample 5400501 | NCBI WGS metagenome assembly WNFB01 (sample SAMN13153341, study PRJNA577476) | soil metagenome | isolation source: 200 cm saprolite under Douglas fir tree site 2 hole 1 | place: USA:California | collected 2015-04-18 | reverse complement strand
CCTTTTCGAGACGCTTCTCCGGCTCGACTCGGTGATTCCGCGCGATCATCTCGGCGCGGCGGCGCCCCAATCGCGCGACTTCGAGGACGCGCTCGGCCGCGGCGCGCTCTTCTTCGCTCTGGAATTTCCGGTACAGCTCGTCGAGCCGGACCAGGCACATCTCCGCATCTTCGAGTGTCGCGAAACGGAGCAGGTCCTGGAACTCCTCCTCGTACTTCCCTTCGGTGTCCGCTTTGGTGGACCACACAATGCGCAGGCCGGCGGTTTCGAGCACTCCGGCGATGTAATCCGGCGAGGTTTTCCCGGACGCGCCCAGGCGCGCCACCAGTTGCCGCCGAATTTGCTCGACTTCCGCCGGCGTGAACCGCGGCACAGCAAGTTCCCGCGCAATCTCCAAAATCAGCGCCTTTTTTGTTGGGTGGTCCGGATTGGTCATCGAGGCCTCGTGGAGCTGGATTTGCTCAGAGTCGGGGCCGGCAGTCCGGTGTTCCCGTCCTGGCTTTGTGATTGTTCGAGCAGTTGCCGGTAATGCGCCACGTTCCGATTATGCTCCTTCAGGGTCTGACTAAAAAAGTGCCCTCCTTCGGTGTTTGCGACAAAGTAGAGGTCCTCGGTCGGTGCGGGTTCGAGCGCAGCCCGCAGCGACGCTTCGCCGGGATTCGCAATCGGGCCCGGGGGGAGGCCTCGATTCTGGTACGTGTTGTACGGGGACCCGAAGTGCAGGTCGCCTCCGTCCAGTTTGCCGCTATACATGCCGGCGATTGTCAGCGCATAAGCCACCGTAGGATCGCATTGCAACGGGATGCGCAAGCGCAGGCGGTTTTCAAACACGCCCGCGATGTGCGGGCGCTCCTCGGCGCGGGGCGTTTCGCGCTCCACCAGAGAGGCCAGCGTCACGACTTCTTGGGCGTTGCGGCGCCCCGCGAGCGACTTTGCGGACGGCAACGCCAGCCACACCTGGCGGAAGCGCTTCACCATCACCGCGGTCATGTCCGTTCCCTTGATGTGGCGCGGAAATTCGTATGTCGCGGGGAAGAGGAAGCCTTCGAGCGTTGGGGCGCCCGGCGCGATGTCCCGGATGAGTGAAGGGTCGCGGGCGGCGGCAAGAAATTCTTGACGCGAGAGGAATCCTTCACGGGCCGCCTGGTCGGCAATGTCGAACATCGTGAGGCCCTCGGGCACGACGAACTGCTTCACGTAGACGCGCCCGTTCGCTATCGCGTAGTAGACGTCGAAGGCCGTCGCCGGACGATCGAAGAAATACTCGCCGGCCTCGAGCGTGTGGCGCCTCTTCCAGCGGCATAGTGCCTCAAACACGGCGCTGCTGCGGACCACTCCGTTTCCGGCGAGCAGCCGCGCGATGGTCCTCTGAGAAGCCCCGTGCGGTATGTCCACAAACACGCCATCGCGGGCGAACCCCTGGTACGGGCGGTCAAGCGCGGTGTACCCGTAGGCTGCCATGATGAGCAGCAGAACTAGCGCGAAAAGCAGGAGGCGGCGCATGTCAGCCTCGCGTTCCTATCTCCGCGCGCTCGCGGTCCAGGTAATCGCGGAGGATGACGGCAGCGGCGAGGTCATCGAGTGTTGTTTTGCGCTTGGGTGCGGAAGCCGGAGCGCGCCCGCGCCGTGGCGGAGAGTCCGTTTTCTTCAGAGACTGACCGGCTTCCCACGACGTCAGCCGCTCATCCACCATTTCGACCCGAACACCGAGCGCGCGTTCGACCCGCGAGGCAAACCCGGTTGCTTCCTCGGACATTTCGCTGGGCGTGCCGTCCAAGTGCAGAGGCAAGCCGACGACGATCCGGCGGACTCCGTGTTTCTTGACCAACTCGCGTAGGCGCGCAAGATCCCGCCGCCGGTTCGTCCGGGTCCAGGTCGCGAAGGGCTGCGACGTGATGCCGCGCGCATCGGAGAGCGCCAGTCCCAGCCGCTTCCGGCCGTAATCAATGGCCAGGATGACGCCCGTGGGGGAAAGAGGTTCAGCAACGCGGGGAGCAATGGCCATAAGTCATTATAGCGCGGAAGCAGGAGTGGCCGGCGGCAGGTGGCAAGTCCTTCGTTGCGTTTCCAGCAAGTCCTTCCCCTCGCGTGACGCTTAGGGCAGGTGTCCGCGCTCGCCCGATTCCCACAGCCGCCAGATGCCGCCATTTTTCATTTGGGCATCGAGGCCGGTATCTCTGAGCAAGATTTCGATTTCCGCGCGGGATTGACGCGGCGCAAGAGGGGTGGTGCGTTCCGCGATTCCAAACGCAGTCACTGCCGCAATGACCGTGTGCAGTTTCAATTCGCGGAGGTCCACTTTATCGAAGGTATCGGAGAACGCGTGATAGTTAGGGATGTAATTTGCCTCTTCCTGATTGGCGATCAGCGTGGGCACGCCTTCGAGAAGGAAATCGAAATTGTCGGTGCCCAGCGGCGCGTCGAAGGTTTGCGACGTGACGCCCCAGGATTCGAGAGGCTTCAGGGCTTCGCGCACCCCGGCCTCGAGGTCATGCCGCCCGCCCAGTGAAAAACCGGACACCCGTCCGATGCCCTCGTCGAAAATGATGGCGGCGCGCGCCCGGTCGAGCTCCGCGCGATGCGCGCGCGCATAGGCCCAGGAGCCAAGCAGCCCTTGTTCTTCTCCAGTGAACAGCGCAAACCGAATCGAGCGCCGGGGGCGAACTCCCGTTTGCAAAATATCGCGCGCCGCTTCGATGACCAGCGCGGCGTTGCAGCCATTATCGAGCGCCCCGGTGCCGAGGTCCCACGAATCGAGATGCGCGCCCAGCAGCACCCATTCATCGGGTTTTTCGCGGCCGCGGATTTCCGCAACTACATTTTCCTGCTCGGAAGGGCCGCCAATGCGGTTTGGCAAGTCGAGCCGCACACGGACGCTCTGTCCGGCCTGCAGAAGGCGTTCGAGCCGCAGCGCATCCTCGCGCGCCAGAATCGCCTGCGGAAGAGCGTCCAACTGGCCCGTGAGGGTGTTGGAGTGCCGGTACAGCAGCAATCCATCGCGCGTGGACATCCAGAGGATCGCAGCCGCAGCAGCGTTCTTCGCGCGGGAGATCACTCCCGGGGCCTTCATGTATTCCTGAAAAAGATCGTCCCAGGTTCGCAATAATTCGGAATGCACCAGCAAGATGGCGCCCTTCGCCGCCGCACCGAGCCTTGCGAAATCGGCGTCGGTACCCTGGCCCGCAAAAACTACCTTCGCTTCCAGGCCGCCCGTCGGCGTTGCTGGCGACCACCCGACCGAAACCAAGCGCATGGGAAACGTCTGAGGCGACAGCACGTCCAACCGCGAAGCCCCCTCGGACCAAGTCACCGGGATCGTGTATTTCTCGGTGCGCACATCGACGCCCGCGCTGCGGAACGCCGCCACAGCCCACTGCACAGCGCGCGCCGCTGCAGGAGTTCCGGTGACGCGCCCGCCGACTTCGTCGGTGAGCCGGCGGAGATTCTCACCGAGCGGCGATTCCCCCATCGCATTGGCGATGATCTTGGGCGCAACCTGTTCGCACAGCGATTCCCCAGTGGCCGAGCAAGCCTGGGAATTGGCTTGCGCAGCGGCGCGAATTCGCGCGAGCGGGTCGGAGTCCGCGTTGGAAAGTTGCGCGGAGACGCGAAGTGGTGCGGCCACCAACAACGGCAGCAGCGCGAGACAAATCCTCTTCCAAGACATGCAGTCTCCGGGTCTCTTCTCTAAGGATGACGCATCGCAGCGAACAGGAAATTATAGCCCATCCATGAGGGTTCAGGGTGCTCGCCGGCGGGCTACGTAGGGGGCAGCCTCAAGATTAGCGCACCATATAGACAGGTGCACTACTTCCGAGTACGCCGTCATCCAGTCCCAATCCGTTTCTTGACCGCGATGTTTGGGCACGCCGATATCCGGACTACCTGCTCCGTCTGCAAGAAGACTTTCGTCTTACAGAATCCGTTCTAGATCGCAGAAATACGTGTTGACATACCAGATTCAGTATCATTAGCATCGCCAAACACCGAGAAAAGAGCAGCCCGAACGCCTACACGAGAATGCGCACAAGCTTTGAGGAGGGTTGACATGAAGAAAATGCTTATCATCTTAGGAACAGTCACAGGACTGATGCTGTCGCTACCCATGCAGTCGCACGCACAGCAGCAGGCGCGCTCGGCGCCAGCGAGGCAAGCGACCAGCGACCTCAAGGCGACCAGGGATATCAAAGTGATATCGAGTGCCGGCGCGCGCGCCTCATCGAGTCCCACGCCATGGAAGGCGCGCCGATGAATGCGATCGACACCGCGCTGTTGAAGGCAAAGTCAGCCTTGCGCTGGCGGCGCCCCACCTCGGAGACCAACAAGATGGTCCGGAGCGGCGAGAATTTGGCGCCGACCTTCATGCGCGACTTCCCACAACCGGGCGCCCTTCCCGTTGTGGTCAATGGCCAAGTCATAGGCGCCATGGGCGTGTCCGGCGCCGACGGTGAGAAATGCGCCCAGGCGGCGATCGACGCGGTGTTCAAGGGACAAGCGACCTCTTCGTTACGCTGAAGCCGCGAATGTTCGGGACGGAAATTCATAAACGCGGTGTCCTGATCGTTTTCGGCATGACGGCCGTTTCGACCAGCGCGTTCGCGCAGACCGCGGCGCAGATCATCGAATGGGCGCCGGCTGCGGCGCCACCACTCAGTCCACCGGCCTGCCCGACACTTCCACGCATGGCGGCGCGCGGCTTGTGAATGCGGGCACGACGACCGCCCACATAATGACACCATGTGGCTGAGAAGCTGCCATCGGAACGCTGCTGTCGTACGCTTTTTCCCGCCGCGACGAGGCGCTCCAAAAGAGGAAACTTCCGGTTACCCCGTGACACGACCGGAACCATTGATAAACACTAGGCGTCTTTCGGCGGGCAATCCAGCGTGATCCCATTCGCGCCAATCATTTTCTACAGTCCGCCACTGCGCTTCCATGGGGACCACTCCGGCGGACGCGAGGGCGTATGAACGAAGCCGCCCGCGCAGAGACCGTCGCGATCGACGGGAGATGGTCGGGAGCGTTTATCGCATATAACGAGAAAGCGATGTATGATCACCGTTGCAATTGCCCGGTATTTTCGAGCATCCCGGCTAGGAGGAGAACGCAGATGGCAACAACATTTAAAGTTGGTCGGCTCCCGCTGGCAGCAGCGTGCCTCGTCATTGTAGTCGGCATGCGGGGCACTCTGCAGGCGCAATCCCCTGCGCTCAGCATCACCTTGACCGGACAATCCATGATTCGTTCGGATTTCCGTGTTCATACGCCTACGGCCGTAGCGACGATATCGCCATTGCTGAAAGGCGACGTGATATTTACGAATTTTGAAGCGACAGTGATGGAGAAGGAGCAATCGCCGAAAGATGGCAGGTTCCTCTCCCCGCCGGAGGCGCTCGACGCCCTGAAGGCCTTAGGCTTCAACCTGCTGGCTCTATCCGACAATCATTCGTTTGATCTGAAGGTTACGGGCATTCAGAACACCCTCCGGGAGGTAAAGAGCCGCAACCTGGCTCATGCCGGTATCGGGAACACACTGGAGGAAGCCACCGCGCCTGGTTATCTGCACACACCGAAGGGCACGGTTGCCCTCGTAGCGATGGCCTCAGGCCTGATTACGGAGGGAGGATCGGCCACGGCGACTCGGCCGGGCGTCAATGAGCTGCGTGTCGAAGCCGGGGGCAAGCCGAACGAATCCACGGATCTGCTCCCTGCCGAACCGGGGAACGCACCGCACCCGGAGGACAAACAACGCATTCTTCAGAGCATCCGGGAGGCCCACCAACGGGCCGACCTCGTCATCGTGTATGAACACAATCATGTGTTTCTGAACAGGCCCTTTGGGTCGCTGTTCCGCGAAGAGTTGCCGGAACGGTTAGCTCCAGCGGATTGGCTCAAAAAATGGACGCACGAAGAAATCGATGCCGGCGCGGATATCATCGTGATGCATGGCGCGCCTCTGATACACGGTGTGGAGATCTATCACAACCGGCCGATCTTTTTTGATCTGGGCAACTTCATTTTCAATGTGCCGCCGGTAAATATACAGCTCGACGAGCCCATCGTCTGGGAAAGCGTGGTCGCGCATGTCGAGTTCCAGGGGAAAAATCTGCAATCGATTACGTTCCAGCCGATCGCCATGAATAAGTTTGGCCAAGGACAGCCCGACACTCAGGACGAGCACACCAATAATCTCTTCCTCCAAACTCGCGGCTTGCCAAAGCTGGCGACAGGCGAGCAAGCGCTTTATATCCTTCAGCGGCTGGCGGACGCCTCACGGCCCTTCGGAACGACAGTGGCGGTGAAAGGCGATACGGCGGAGATCCAGTTGAAACGCGGAAATTAGGACGAATCGACGCTGATCACATCCGGATTAGCGCGCTGGCCCTGGCTTCGTTATCTGAGCCGGAATATCAGGCTGATAGGTCATCGCTGACGTCATAGAGTAGAACGAAGTCGCTTAACTCCAGGATGGTCGGCCACCCGGAAGTTATCCTCAGGCTCGATTTGCCCGGGGCCATTTGGCCGTGTAGTCGGCTAATCGGAAACTCTCCCCACTACCGCGGGCTAGTGCGGATTCGCGCGAGCGGGTCGAGATCCGCGTTGGAAAGTTGTGCTGAGACGCGAAGTGGTGCGGCCACCAACAACGGCAGCAGTGCGAGACAACTCCTCTTCCAGAACATGGAGTCTCCCAGTCGCCTCTTTAAGGATGAAGCATCGCAGCGAGCAGGGAATTATAGCCCAACCATGAGGGTGCAGGGTGCTGGCCGGCGGGCTAGGTAGGGGGACAGTCTCAAGATAAGCGCACCAAACAGACTGGTGCACTACTTCCGAGTACGCCATGATCCAGGCATAATTCCACCAGATTGGAACCATTCGCTTGGCCTGGCTCTTCCCAGGCGGGGTGCGGCCGCCAGGAAAGTAGCTTCTGGATAGTAGATTGAAGGGTGGGGTGTATAGTGGGGGATCCCGCAATGGAAATCTTGGGGGCAATACTCGGACGTTTCGCACGGTCTGGAGGCCAAATGGACATGTCGAGTCCAGTCAAGCATCTGTTGAGAATTCTCATCGTTTCTCTCGGCGCCAGTGGGGCGTTTGCGCAAGCACCCGACGGCGCTGCTGTTTACGCCAAGCAATGTGCGCGTTGCCACGAAACAGACAAAACCGGCTGGGCGGAACGCCGCCAGGCGCTTGGCAAATTGCCGTCCGAAGCAATTCTGAAGCAGCTCCATGTCGGTTTTATGACCATGGTTGCCACGCTCACCGATGAGGAAAAGCGCGCGGTTGCCGCCTACCTTTCGGGAAAGCCGGTTGAGGCATTTCGCATGGCGGCTCTACCAGCGCCCGAAGGCCTCTGCCCGGCCGGATCGGCGCCCTCCGATCTTCTCTCCGGCCCGCGCTGGAACGGCTGGGGAGTCGACACGGGGAACAATCGGTTCCAGCCGGCGGAGATGGCCGGCCTCACCGTCGACCAGGTATCGCACCTGAAGCTCAAGTGGGCATTTAGTTTTCCGCTGGCGCCCGTGGCATGGTCGCAACCGGTCGTCGCCGGAGGGCGGGTTTTCGTGGGCAGCCAGAACGGTGCTGTCTATTCTCTCGACGCGAGCTCCGGCTGCACCTATTGGATTTATCAAGCCTCGCCAGTGGGCGTGCGCTCGGCGGTGAGCATCGGGCCGCGTTCCTCCTCCAGCGGCTTTGCCGCCTATTTTGGCGACTTGCAAGCCGGGGTTCACGCGGTCGACGCGATCACCGGCAAGGCGCTCTGGAAAGTTAAAGTGGACGGCCATCCGTGGGCGCGCATCACCGGCGCTGTGAAGCTTTATGAAGGCCGTCTCTATGTCCCGGTGGCCTCGCTCGAGGAAGGCCCCGCCGCTGATCCGAAGTATGAGTGCTGTACGTTTCGCGGCAGCCTCGTGGCGCTGGATGCCGAAACCGGAAAACAGATCTGGAAAACGTATGTCATCCCGGCCGCGCCTCGCCGCACGCGGCAGAATCCGTCTGGCACGCAACTGTGGGGACCGTCGGGTGGCGGAGTTTGGTCCGCGCCGACGATCGACCAGAAACGCCGCCTGATTTACGTCGCCACCGGCGATCACTACAGCGATCCGGAAGAAGGGTTCGGCGATTCTGTGGTCGCCATCGAGATGGATTCCGGCAAGATCGCCTGGGGGCGCAAACTGCTCGAAGGGGACCGCTGGAATCTGGGGTGTATAGCGAGCGACAAAGGAGGCTGCCCGAAAGGCGAGGGTCCCGATTTCGACTTCGGCTCCTCGGTGATTCTCCACACACTTTCAGGCGGTCGCCAAGTGCTGCTGGCAAGGCAGAAATCGGGTGTTCTTCATATCCTCGATCCGGACGAGCAGGGCGCCGTTATCCGTCAAATCCGCGTTGGCAATGGCAGCGTCCTCGGCGGAATCGAGTGGGGGCCGGCCAGCGATAATGACAAGGTCTACGCCGCCGTTTCTGATATTGACCGCAATAATCCCGAAGCTGGCGGCGGACTCACCGCCATCCAGATCGCGACCGGCGAGAAGGTGTGGTACGTCCCCGCTCCCAAACCGCTGTGTCTCGGCGAAACAGGCTGTAGCGCCGCGCAGCCTTCAGCCGTTACTGTCATTCCCGGCGCGGTGTTCTCAGGATCCCTGGACGGCCATCTCCGCGTCTACGCGACGGCCGACGGAAAGCTGCTCTGGGATCTGGACACGCGCAAGCCTTTCTCTACTGTAAACAAGGTGCCGGGCGCGGGTGGCTCGATGAACGGCGGGGGCCCGACGATAGTGGGCGGAATGCTATTCGTCAATTCCGGGTACGGTGTCCTCGGTGGCGCGCCGGGCAACGTCTTGCTAGCGTTCTCGGTGGACGGCCGCTGACGGCGTGGCGCGTGAGCTTCGCGCGCCTCCGGGCTTGAGGAATCGTGTTCGCCGCCGATGGCGAGTATCGACAAATATGACTTGTGGTTTGCCGGCGACTCGGAAGTTGGGACCTCAATGAGTAGGCTGGACAAGTTCCGGGTACGCCGTTTTATTTCCTACCGCGATATGCGACAATCACGCGATTCCGATTTCCAACTGTGTGACATGTTTCGACAAGGCAATGCCTGATGTCTGACGAAGTAGCTGCGAGTCGACTTACGCTTGATATTGTCCGTGCCGGCAACGCCGCCGTTGTGCGATGCCGCGGCAAGCTGGTGGTGGGTGTGAACGATTTTCTCTACATCAAGGTGAGTCAACTGATTCCCGACACCAAACGAATCGTGCTGGACTTGACGAATCTCACCCTAATGGACAGCACGGGCCTCGGCACGCTAGTTCGTCTGTACCTTTCTGCCAGGACCGCAGGCTGCAATCTAGAACTGATCAACCTTGGCAAACGCATTCGGCAGCTTCTTGGGGTTAGCAATCTTTTGTCGGTCTTCACGATCATCGGCGAACATAACATCAAGACACCCTGATCGGCGAGCTGCGGTGGTGTGTGCACACAGGCAAATGATGTCACTTGCGTATGGCCACAGGAATCCCGGGTAACACCCACATTTGAGATGGTTGGCCAGATTGTGGATGGTTGGTCGGCCACTCGGAAGTAATTGTGCGGCCCGATTTGCCCGGGGGCATTTGGCCATGTAGTCACCCAATCGGAAACTCCCTTACTACCGCCGGCTGGCGTGAATTGCTCCGCCGCGCAAAAGTGGACGCGCCAGCGATCGCGTCGGCCAAGCGGGCGATATGCGCGCCGCCAAGAATGGCCGCGGTCACCGCCGCAGCGGTTCCCAACACGTCGTCCATCGCGGCTCGACCGCGCCACGACATGCGGCCTCGGCTCTGCTCCGAAGCCAAAGCGCCCTGGGAGCCAAGCTCCGCCGGCTGCGCTCGAAGCTCGGGGCACCCAAAGCCATCACCGCGAGAGCGCACATGCTCGCCCGCCTGACCTGCCGGATGCTGAAGTTTGGCCATGACTGCGTGGGCCGAGGAATTGAATTCTAGGAAGCCAAATATCAGCAACAACGACTACAGCGAGTTACCAAACAGGCTACCGCTCTGCGGATGCAACTGGTTCCAATGACGCAAGTTGTCAGTTGAGGTTGTGGAGAGTACGGCGTCCCACGGAGGGAAGCGCGACGGAGATGATTGCCGCTGTATGCTGCCGGCACTGGAACGGTTTGGGAGAAGGAAGATAGCTGAGCTTGAAGAATGCTACTCAGGAGCCACTCGCAGCGCGAGCTGCCTGTTGGGTGGCCATTTGTTCCTTCATCTTCTGTTGCATTTCCTTAGGTGTGGGTTCTGCCTTGTGGGTAGCGACCCACCAAGTGTACCCCTCGGGATCGACAACGGTTCCACAGCGGTCACCCCAAAACATATCCATCACCGGTCCCTTGGACGTGGCGCCAAGCTTTATGGCCTTGGCAACCGTCTTGTCTGCGTTCTCCGTCAGCAGATACAAACTCGTCGGCGAGGCGCCGACGGTTTTCGCGCTGCGGGAACCCATCTGCGGCATTTCCGG
>WNFB01018953.1_pt1 | contig 10494 bp, 9 predicted proteins | sample 5400501 | NCBI WGS metagenome assembly WNFB01 (sample SAMN13153341, study PRJNA577476) | soil metagenome | isolation source: 200 cm saprolite under Douglas fir tree site 2 hole 1 | place: USA:California | collected 2015-04-18 | reverse complement strand
GTCGCCGATCGGCCGAACGCCACGGTCGAACCCGGCGACATACACGGGCCTCTTCACGCCGATCCGCGAGCTCTTCGCCGCCATCCCCGAGGCGCGGCTGCGCGGCTACACACCAGGACGATTCTCGTTCAACGTGAAGGGCGGTCGCTGCGAAGCGTGCGCGGGCGACGGGATCATCAAGATCGAGATGCAGTTCCTGCCGGACGTCTACGTCCCGTGCGAGGTCTGCGGCGGCCGCCGCTACAACCGCGAAGCGCTCGAGATCCACTACAAGGGCAAGAGCATCGCCGACGTGCTCGAGATGACGGTCGAGGAGGCGTTCGCGTTCTTCGTGAACGTGCCGGCGTGCGAGCAGAGGCTGCGGACGCTGAACGACGTGGGCCTCGGATACATCCACCTCGGGCAGCCGGCGACGACGCTCTCCGGCGGTGAGGCCCAACGGATCAAGCTCGCGACGGAGCTCTCGCGCCGCGCGACGGGCCGGACGCTCTACATCCTCGACGAGCCGACGACGGGCCTGCACTTCGCGGACGTCGAACGGCTGCTCGACGTGCTGCACCGCCTCGTCGACGCGGGCAACACCGTCGTCGTGATCGAGCACAACCTCGACGTGGTCAAGACCGCCGACTGGCTCATCGACCTTGGTCCGGAGGGCGGGAAGGCCGGTGGCGAGGTGATCGCCGAGGGTACGCCCGAGGCGGTGGCGCGCCAGCGGCGCTCGTTCACGGGCCGCTACCTGCGCGATCTTCTCGCGACCGGCGAGGTGCGGGGCATCGCGTGACCGAGTGGCCATAAGCCGCGCAGAGCGTCGAGCCGAACGGCGAGCACGCGTGATCCTTGCGTTCGGCGACCCGCAGGCCGACGTCGCACTCGATCTCCTCGAGTTGGCCGAGCTCGGATGGCACGACGTCTACGGCGAGATCACGCCATCCGACGAAATCATCGACGACCTTCTTCTCTGCTCCGACGGCACGATCGAAGGACTTATCAAGGCGACGCGACTTGGGCTGACCGACTGGCGCGACCTCGTCGCGTGGGCAGACAGCAAACGAGCAAGACACACCGATCCGTCACGCGGGCGGTAGGCGCTGACGGATAGCATTCGCCCGTCGTGACTCTTCCCTTCAGCCCCGTCGACGCCGGGATCATCCTGCTCGTCGGCTTCGCGATCTGGAACGGCTATCGAGCGGGATTCATCTCGACGACCTACGGGCTCGCGACGTGGGTCGTCTCGTTCGCCTGCGCCGTCGCCTTCCAGGCCCCGGCCGCCGCGCTGGTGCAGAAGTTCGGACTGCTGCCGGCGCTCGCCCGCCCGATCGGGTTCATCGCCCTGCTCGTGCTGGTAGAGGCCCTTTTCTCGCTCGCCGGCTTCTTCGCGATCACGCCGGTCGTCCGCGCCGCGCATCGCTTCCACTGGGTCGAGCTGACCGATCGCGTGCTCGGGATATTCCCGGCGGCTGCACGGGCGCTTTTCGTGGTGGGCATCGCGCTCGCGGCGTTCGTCGTGTCGCCGGTCGGCAGCGAGCTGAAGGCGGCGGTCGAGAGCTCGCGCATCGCACGTGAGCTGATCAACGACATCAGCGCGATCCAGCCGCAGCTCGCGGCGCTATCCGGTCAGCTCACCGAGGACGTTCCGCTCTTCGTCACCAAGCTGGGTGAAGACCAGACCGAAAAGCTCGATCTTCCGGACAACCTCACGCTCACGCCCGACCCGACAGCGGAGAAGCAGATGTTCGATCTTGTGAACGACGAGCGCACGTCGAGGGGGCTGAAGGCGCTCGTTTGGGACGACCGTCTCCTCTCCGTCGCGCGCCAGCACTCCGAGGAGATGCTGCGACTCAAGTACTTCTCGCATCAGTCTCCGGTGAGCGGCTCGCCGTTCGATCGCCTGAAGGCGGCGGGCATCACCTACCAGCGCGCCGGTGAGAACCTCGCGTATGCGCAATCGGTGAGCGTGGCGCATCGTGGCCTCATGCAAAGCCCCGGACACCGCGCGAACATCCTCACGCCCGAGTACACGCGCGTCGCGATCGGCGTGATCTCGGCCGGCCCGTACGGGAGGATGTTCACGCAGATGTTCCTCGCTCCGTGAGCGAACCCGCCTCCGCGCTACCCGGCATCGCCGCCATTGCGGCGGAGCCACCGCGCGCGCGCTTCGCCGCGCTCTCGGTACCGACCTTCCGCTGGTACTGGGCCACGGGCTGGATCTCCAGCACCGGTGACGGCATGGAGAATGTCATCCGCAACGTGCTGGTGGTGCAGCTGACCGGCGCGGCCGCGCCGTTCTGGCTGGGCATGATGGTCTTCGCGCACTGGATCCCGTTCACGCTCTTCTCGCTCTACGGCGGCGTGCTCGCCGACCGTTACGACAACCGCAAGGTCCAGATCGTGGCGCAGGTGCTTCTCATGACGGCGGCGACCGGTGTCGCCATCGCGACGCTCGGGGGCTTCGTCACGGTGTGGTGGATCTTCGTCCTGCTGCTCCTGCATGGCTTCGCCGGCGCGATCGGCAATCCCGCGCAGCAGACGCTCATCCACTCGATGGTCGGACCGGCGAAGCTTCTCTCGGCGATCAGCCTGAACTCGACGGCGCGTCAGTTCTCCCAGGTCGTCGGCCCCGCGATCGCGGGCCTCATCGTCGTGGCGTTCGGCCCCGGTCAGGGATTCCTCATCAACGCGCTCACGTTCATCCCGCTCCTGATCCTGCTCTCGGTCATGCGCGTCCCGCGCCTCGGCGATCGGCCGAAACGGCAGCCGATGGTCGCTTCGCTGCGCGACGGCGTGGGCTTCGTGAGCCGCCGACCCGCGCTGTCGGGCCTGCTGATGGCCGAGATCCTGGGTGCGGTCTTCCTGGGCCATACCTTCAACTCGCTGCTGGTGCTTTTCGCGTACGACGTGCTGCACGTCAACGCGCTCGGATACGCGTTCCTCTTGGTCGGAAGCGGCCTCGGGGCGGTCGTGGCCGCGATCTACCTCGCGTTTTCGCGCGGACAGCGGCACAGCGGCGCGTTCGTCATCGTCGCGGCGATGGTCGAGATGGTCGCGGTGCTCGCGTTCGCGCTCTCGAAGGATTACGTGGTGTCCTTCCTGCTGATGGTCGTGATCGGCGCGATGGCAGTGCTCACGCAGTCGCTCACCAACACGAAGATCCAGCTCTCCGCGCCGAACGAGATACGTGGTCGGGTCATGGGCGCGTACACGTTCGGGACGCAGGGACTCCGAGTGCTCAACGGCCCGATCCTGGGCGGCGCGGCGATCCTCTTCGGCGCGCCGCTCGCCGTCGCCGGTGCCGCGGTGACGGTGTTCCTCAGCCTCGGTGTCGTGCTGGCGCGCGTCGGCGAGCTGTGGGAGCGGCCGACGGGCTGACGGATGCCGCATTTCGTCAAGTCCCACGGTCTTGGCAACGACTACATCGTCATCGATCCTCGCGACATCCCGTTCACGTTGACGCCCGAGGCGACGCGTATCATCTGCGACCGCCATCGCGGCGTCGGCTCCGACGGGATCCTTTTGGTCGGCCCGTCCGGCGGCGACGTCTTCGGCGTGCGCATCTTCAATCCCGACGGCAGTGAGGCGGAGAAGAGCGGCAACGGTGCGCGCATCTTCGCGAAGTACGTGCGCGAGCACGGCCATACTGAGAGGGAGCGATTCGTCCTGCGCACCGCCGGCGGCGACGTCCCGGTGCGCCTCGAGATGCGCGACGGCCGCGTCGCCTTCGTCTCCGCGGAGATGGGAACGCCGCGCTTCGACGCGCTCGACCGGATCGAGGTCGACGGGCGCCTCATCGCGATCACCTCGCTCTCGCTCGGGAATCCGCACTGCGTCGTCCTCGTCCCCGACCTCGCCGACGTGGACGTGCAGGCGCTCGGGCCGAAGATCGAGCGCCATCCGGCCTTTCCGGCGCACACCAACGTCCAGTTCGCGCAGGTGACCGGCCGCGCGGAGGTCCAGCTCGAGATCTGGGAGCGCGGCGCGGGCTACACGCTCGCCTCGGGCTCGAGCGCCTGCGCGGCCGTCGCCGCGGCGCACCGGAAGGGCCTCGTCGACCGCGCGGTCACCGTCGTGATGCCCGGCGGGAAGCTCGAGATCGCCATCGCGGACGACGGCGGGATGCGTATGCGCGGGCCGGTGGAGGAGGTCATGGCCGGCGACTTCTCGGCCGACCTGCTCGCGCGCCTGCAGGCGCGCTAGACTCGATCTCGATGATCGAGGTCACCGCCACCGCGGCAGAAAAGCTCCGCGCGATCCGCGGCAACGAGCCGTCGCGCGCATATCTGCGCGTCTGGGTCGCCGGCCGTTCGTGCAGCGGGTACCAGTACGGCCTCGCCTTCGACGGCACGACCGAGAAGGACGACACGATCAGCGAGGCCGGCGGCATCCCGGTGGCCGTCGACGAGGTCAGCCAGCCGTTCTGCGACGGCGCGACCATCGACTACATCAGCACGCCGGATGGGGAAGAGGGCTTCATCGTCCGCAACCCCGCGCTCACCGTCGAGGGCGGCTGCGGCGGGTCCTGCTCCTGCGGCCACTAGCTTCAGCGGACCGCTAACTCGGCTCCAGCGCCTCCCACAGCACTTCCGCCAGATGCCGCACCTTGATGCGCTGACCGCGCGCGTCCAGCCCGCCCCGTAGGTGCGTGAGGCAGCCGGGGTTGTCGGTGATGACGACCTCGGCGCCCGTCGCGTTGATGTTCGTGAGCTTCTTCTCCAGGACGTAGTTCGCCACGTCGGGGTACTCGAACGAGAACGTGCCGCCGAAGCCGCAGCACACCGCCGAGTCGGCCATCTCGATCACGTCGACCCCGGCGATGTTCCGCAGCAGATCGCGTGGCTGGTAATTGATGCCGAGGACGTTCGCGGACTGGCAGGAGTCGTGGTACGTCGCGCGCAGGTCGAGGCGCCGCCCGGTCAGGTCGTTCTCGCGTGCCAGCTCGTGAACGAGCGTCGTGAACGGCTTGATGCGCTCCGCGAGCTTGCGGGCCCGCTCGGCCCACTCCGGCTCTTCGGCGAGGAGGCGCTCGTAGTCCTGCGCCATGGTGATCGCGCACGACGACGACGGCAGGACGAGATGGTCCGCCTGGACGCGCTCGAGCGCCGCGATCGCATCCTTCGCCATCGTGCGCGCGGCCTCGCGGTCGCCGCTATTCATGTGCGGCAGCCCGCAGCAGCGCCGTCCTTCGACGACGTGCACCTCGGCGCCGAACGCCTGCAGCACGCGCGCGGCCGCATAGCCCGCGCCCGGCAGGAAGTGATCGACGATGCAGGAGGGGAAGAGGCCGATGCGCGTCGTCGGCGACTCCGGGTTGGTCTGCGTGATCTCGCGCGCGCGGTAATGGAGCGGCTGCGCCGCGACGGCCGGAAGGCTCTTCTCCTTGCCGAGGTCGCCGAACGGCAGCCGCACCAGCGTGCCGCGGCGGAGCGGACCCTGTAGCGCCGAGAGCCAGCCGGTCATTCGGTCGATGCGCTCCGGCGCGGTCCACTGGCCGAGCGCGAGACGCTTCGCCCAGGAGAGCCCGGTGCGCTGGACCGCCATCGCGCGCACGTCGGTGATGAGCGACGCGATCGGGATCGTGACCGGGCACACGGTGTCGCAGGCGTTGCAGCCCACGCACATCTGCTGCTCGTAGGCGACGCTGTCGAGTCCGTGATGGAACGGCGACACGACGAGCCCGATCGGGCCCGTGTACACGTGCCCGAAGACGTGGCCGCCGACGACCTGATAGGTCGGGCAGACGTTGCTGCATGCGCCGCACTTGATGCAGCGCAGCGCCTCACGAAACGCCGGATCGTCGCGCATCACGGTGCGGCCGTTGTCCACCAGGACGAAGTGCAGCTCCTTGGGGCCGTGGACGCCGATCTGCGTCTTCAGCTCGATGTCGGCGGACCGCGACGGCCCGGTGATGAATTGCGTGTAGGTGGTGATCTTCTGGCCGGTCGCGCTGCGCGCCAGGAGCTTCAGGACGGCGACGGCGTCGTCCAGCGTGGGGACGACCTTTTCGACGCCGACGATCGCGATGTGGACCGGGGGCAGGCTCGTCGCGAGGTCGGCGTTGCCCTCGTTCGTGACGAGGACCAGCGTCCCGGTATCGGCGATGAGGATGTTGCCGCCGGTGATGCCGATATCCGCCTTGAGGAACGAGTCGCGCAGCTTGTCGCGCGCGACGGCGACGGTGACCATCGACTTCGACTTCACGACCAGGCGCGCCTTCTTCGTGCGGCAGATCGCGGCCACGACGCGCCGCGCCTCCTCGGCGTCGGCGGCGCGGTAGACCTTCGCGCCGACGGCCTCGGCCTCGCGCGTGAAGCGCTCGATGAGCGCCGGCATGTCGTCGATCGCCCGTCTCTTCCGCTCGGTCAGGTCCGCGCGCAGCGCGTCCCAGTCGATCTCGCGCATGCGGTCCGCACGGCGGACGCCGAGCGCCGGCAGCGCGCGCTGCAGGGCGACCCGGAGACGGTCCGACTCGAGCGCGCGATCGAGCTTGCGGCGGAAGTCCGCCTTCGACGCGGTCATGTCAGGACAGGACGACGTAGCGGAGCCAGATGTCGATCGTCGCGACGATCATCGTGACGAGCGTCGCCGGCACGCCGTACCTCAGGTAGTTCATGAACGTGATCGGATAGCCCTTCGCCTCGCTCATGCTCGATACGACGACGTTCGCCGACGCGCCAACGACGGTCGCGTTGCCACCGAAGTTCGCGCCGAGCGCGAGCGCCCAGACCAGCGGCTCGACGTCCATCGTCCTGCCCAGCTCCTGGACCAGCGGCACCATCGTGACGGTATACGGGATGTTGTCGACGACGGCCGAGATGATGCCGCTCATCCAGAGGATGATGATCGCGGCGACATCCGTACGGCCGCCCGTGAACGAGAGGACCGCGCGCGCGAGATCGGCGATGATGCCCGTCTTCACGACGCTCCCGACGATGATGAAGAGGCCGATGAAGAAGAAGAGCGTCGGCCACTCGATCGTCTTGAAGATCTCGTGGACGTCCTCGCGCGACACGATCATCAGGACGACCGCGCCGGTCAGCGCGATCGTCGCGCCCTCGAGGCCGAGCGGGCGGGTGAGCAGGAACCCGAGGATGGTCAGCCCCATCACGGTGAGCGAGATGCGCATGAGACGCACGTCGGTGATCGTCCGCTCCTCCTCGACCATCCGCGCGATGTCGTCGGCGTTGACGACCGTCGTGGCCGCGCGCATGTCGTCGCGATAGAGCCAGCGGGCGAACGCGAGGTAGGCGATCAGCGCCACCGTCACGGCCGGCGTGAGATGGACGAGGAAGTCGTTGAAGTGCTTGTTCATCTGGCTGCCGATGATGATGTTCGGCGGATCGCCGATGAGCGTCGCGGTCCCGCCGATGTTCGACGCGATCACCTGCGAGATGAGGAACGGCACGGGGGATACGCCGAGACGCTGCGCGACGAAGAACACGATCGGCGTGAGCAGCACGACGGTCGTGACGTTGTCGAGGAACGCGCTCACGACCGCGGTCACCAGGCTCGTGAGCACGAGCAGCCGGTACGGATCGCCAGCCGCGCGGCGCACGGCCTCGACGCCGATCCATTGGAAGATCCCCGTCTTGGCCATGATGTTCGCGATGATCATCATCCCCGCGAGCAGGAAGATGACGTTGAAATCGATGAATCCGAACGCCTCGCGCTGATCGACGAGCCTCAGCAGGATGACCAGCGAGGCGCCGAGCAGCGCCGCCAGCGTGCGGTGGATCTTCTCGGTGACGATGAGGGCGTAGATGGCGAGGAAGACCCCGCCGGCGAGTAGCTCTTCGCCTCTCATCCCGGCCCAGTATCGCGATACGCGCGGTCGAGCAGATCCATGAGGTGCACGACCCGGACAGAAGAGCCCGCGGCCACGAGGCCTGCCTGGATCTGCATCTGGCAACCGGGGTTCGCCGTCACGAGCAGCTCCGCACCGCTGCGCAGGATGTGACCGACCTTGCGCTCGAGCAGCGCGGCCGACAGCACGGGCTGCGTCACGTTGTACGTCCCCGCGCTGCCACAGCACCAGTCGGCCTCGATCAGCGGCACGACCTCGAGACCGGGGACCGCCGCGAGCAGCGCGCGCGGTTGCTCGCGGATCTTCTGACCGTGCAACAGATGGCAGGGATCGTCGTAGGCGACGCGCGCCGTTAGGGCGCGCGGTGGCTCAGCGAGGCCCACCGACGCGAGGTACTCGCCCGCGTCCTTCACCCGCGACGCGAAGCGCGCGGCGCGGTCGCGCCACTGGGCGTCGTCCTTCAAGAGCCAGCCGTATTCCTTCAGCGCCGCGCCGCAGCCGGCGGCATTCACGATGATCGCGTCGACCTGGAGCGACTCGAGCCACTCGATGTTCCGGCGCGCGAGGACGCGCGCGTCGTCGCGCTGCCCAGCGTGCGCGTGCAGCGCGCCGCAGCACGTCTGCGCCTGCGGCACGATGACCTCGATCCCGTTGCGCGCGAGCACGCGCGCGGTCGCCGCATTCGTATCCGCGAACGCCGCGCGCATGACACAGCCGGCGAACAGCGCGACGCGCCCGCGCTTCGCACCGGTCGCTTCGAACACCGGCGGCAGATGGCCTGACGACGCGCGGTCCGGGACGAGCGCGAGCAGGTTGCCGAGGCGGCGCGCGAGCGGGAGCGGCAGCGCGCGCATCAGCGCGCCGACACGCAGACGCTTCGCCGCCACCGAGAAACGTACGAACGTCGCGAGGAGCGCCGGGTTCGGCAGCAGCATCCGGAACGCGAGGGCACGGACCAGCCGCTCCAGCGGCGATCGCGGCCGCGCGGCTTCGATCTGTGAGCGCGCGCCCTCCATGAGCTTGCCGAACTCCACGCCGGACGGGCACGCGGTCTCGCACGCGCGGCAGTCGAGGCAGCCGTACATGTGCGCCTCGAACGGATCGCTCTTCACGTCGACGCGGCCATCCCACACCGTCTCCATGAGACGGATACGGCCGCGGGGCGAATCCATCTCGACCCCGAGCACCGCGTACGTCGGACAGGTCGGAAGGCAGAAGCCGCAGTGCACGCACCGCTCTAGAAGGTCCTTCGAGGGAGCGTCGATCGTCGGGTACGGTGTCACGACAGCGGAAGCCTCCCCGGCTCGAGGATCCCCTCGGGATCGAACGCGTCCTTCAGCCGGCGCATGAGAAATCGCCCGGCCGGCTCGGCATCGCCCCAGGCGCCGATGCGCGACCGCAGCGTGTCGGGCCTTCGTTCGAGACGCGCGCTGCCATCGACGACGTGCGCCGCCGCCAGCAGCGCGTCGGCGCCGCTGATCAGGATGTCGTCGTCGCCGCGAAGGCGGACGAAGACGATGCCGCTGGCCGCGTCGGCGACGAGCTGCGCGAAGCCCTCAAGACCCGTCGCGGTGTTCGCGAAGGCTGTCTGCGCGGCAAGGGGGAGCGAAGCGCGAATGACGATGCCGTCGGTCCGCGTCGAAAGATCGCGCAGGTCTGTCAGCGTCGTCTCGATGTCATCGGGTTCGCCACCACGCAGCAAGTCGATCGTGCGCGCGACCGGTGCCGCCTCTCCGTTCGCCTGCACGAGGACCTCCCAGCCGGCCGCGGTCCCGGAGACGACCAGGGCCGCCGGACGCGCCGACGTGCGCGCGATCGTGTCGGTGGCGGCGAACGCGTCGGCGGCGCGTGCGAAGCGCGCGCGCGCGCCGGCCGTCGCCGCGGGCTGCGGCAGCACCTTGAACGTGCACTCGACCAGCACGCCGAGCGTGCCGAACGAGCCGGTGAAGAGCTTGTCCAGGTCATAGCCCGCGACGTTCTTGACGACGCGTCCGCCCGATCGGATGACCGTGCCGTCCGGGAGGGCCGCCTTGATGCCGATGAGGAGATCGCGCACGCCGCCGTAGCGCGCTCGCCAGAACATCGTGCTGTTCGCCGCGACGATCCCGCCGACGCTCGCGGCGTCGGCGTGCGGCGGATCAAGCGGGAGGAACTGTCCCGCCTCGCTCAGTACGGCGCGGACATCACGCAGCGGTGTGCCGGCCCCCAGGGTGATGGTCAGGTCCGCGGGTACGTGGGCGACGACGCCCGTGAGCGCGGATGTCTCGAGCACGCCGTCGACCGGCAGGAGCTCTCCGAGGTAGTCCTTCGTGCCGCCACCGCGCACGCGCAGCGTGCGATGGGCCGCCGCGGCGTCCGCCAGGGCGCGCGCGCACGCCTCGGCGTCGGCGGGTCGAATTCGCGCCGTTGACTGGGGCCCGCGCCGGGCCGGCGATGCCGGGCCGGCCCGAACGGGATCGCTCATCTTGTGGCTGTTAGTTGGTATTCGCGGCAGCGGCTCGGAGTGGGGAAGATCTTTCCTGGATTCGCCAGGCCATCGGGGTCGAACGCGGCCTTCACGCGGCGCATCGCGGCGAGATCCGCGGGGCCGAACTGCAGCGGCATGTAGCAGTTCTTCTCCATACCGACGCCGTGCTCGCCGGTGATCGATCCGCCCGCGGCGACGCAGGCCTGCAGGATCTCGAGGCCGGCCTCCTTCA
>WNFB01006495.1_pt1 | contig 10494 bp, 10 predicted proteins | sample 5400501 | NCBI WGS metagenome assembly WNFB01 (sample SAMN13153341, study PRJNA577476) | soil metagenome | isolation source: 200 cm saprolite under Douglas fir tree site 2 hole 1 | place: USA:California | collected 2015-04-18 | reverse complement strand
GCTCTGCCCGAGCACGAAGCTGGCAAGTTTATCGAAGCATTCGCTGAACGCATGGCCGCGGAGTATCCGCCTCAAGCCAACGGCCAAACCCTTTTTCCGTTCCGCCGACTCTTCGTGGTCGCACAAAGGTGAGCCGCGGTGAAAATTTGCATGGTCCTAGTACATTCAGTCCCAACCGCGCCTAAATATCCCTCAGGTATCTGTCTCATTTGATTTCGCTTAAAGAAACCCCGTAGAAGCGCGACTTTGGAACGCGTCGTGCCATCTGTATTGGCACCAGCCGGAAGTGAATCTGGAGGGGTTACATGCGTTTCCGCGCGATCTTGACTCTGGTTACGCTGTTCATTCTTACCGTATTTGTGGCATGCTTAGGTGTCGCGATTTCGTCCGACGCGCTAGCCTCCCAGCCGCATAGCCACCTGTTCAAGGAAGCCACCGAGCACGGCTCAGTTTCCGGCAAAATCTCAGCCATCGGAGATGCTTCCTTTTCGGTGGACGTAAAGAAGAGCCAGGACCAGGTCACGCTTCAGTTCCTGATCGACGACACGACCAAAGTCGAGGGACGATTGGAAGTTGGCTCCAGGGCCACTGTCGATTACCGGACGGATGAGGGGAACAATATTGCTCTTCACGTAGTCGTGCAGCACTGAACTCGTCGCGATAGACGGGCGCTCCTTTTTTTCACCCATGTGGATTCGCATCGCCCTCGCGAATCCGAAAACGATTCTTCGCTCTTGCCCAAGGGGAAGCATTGATGCGTACGACCCTGAAACTCGTTTTACCTCTTATTGTCAGCGTAGTCGTAGTGTCCCTTCTCTTCGCCGCCTACCAAGTACGCACAGACCGTCGCATTCTGCGTAATGACCTCTCCCGCCGGGCGGAGATTCTCGCGGAAAGCTTGCAAGACAATGCTGAACCGCAATTCGACAAACCGGTGCCGGACAAGAATCTGCAGCGCTTGGTGGACCGCTTCGGGCAGCGTGAACATTTGAAGGGCGTCGCTGTTTACAACACCAATGGGGTCGCACTCGCCGTAACATCCGGCCTCACTTCGCTCTTCCAACTTCGTCCTGGCGCGGCCGCCCAGGCCGCCCAGCGCGATGCCGGCTACGGCGAGTTCTTGCGTGTCAACGATACGTCCATTCATGTGTACGCCTTGCCCCTTCATCGCAATGGACAGCAGGTCGGAACGTTGGCGCTGGTGCACGACGCCACATATATCGACCGCCAGGTGGCGCATACTTTGCGCGATTCCCTGGTCAACGCACTGGTGCAAACTCTATTCATCGCGGGGCTTGCGCTGATTCTCGTTCGCTGGACCCTGACGGGTCCGCTCACCCGCACGGCAAAGTGGTTGCGAACGTTGCGCACCGGGCAATCCCATGCCGCCCCTTCTCTGCCAGAGGGCGAACTTTTCGATCAGCTTCACCATGAAGTCACGCATCTCGCTCGCGACCTCAACGCAGCGCGCGCAAGTGCCGAGGAAGAAGCCCGCCTACGCGATTCCAACGTTTCGTTGTGGACTGCCGAACGATTGCGCGTCAGCCTGAGCAACAAATTGCAGAACAAGCCGCTCTTCGTGATTGCCAACCGCGAGCCCTACATGCATGTCCGCGGCAACAACAACGGCTCTGTGGAGGTAATCGTTCCCGCCAGCGGCTTGGTTACCGCCCTCGAACCCGTGCTCCACGCCACCGAGGGTACCTGGATCGCCCACGGCTCGGGCAACGCCGACCGCGAGACAGTCGATGCCAAGGACCATATCCGCGTTCCTCCCGACCGCCCCAACTACACGCTACGCCGCGTCTGGCTGAGTGCCGAGGAGGAGAAGGGCTACTACGAAGGTTTTGCCAACGAAGGAATTTGGCCGCTCTGCCACATCGCCCACACTCGCCCGATCTTTCGTCCAGAGGATTGGATTGCTTATCAGGAGGTCAATCGTCGCTTCGCTGATGCGGCCCTCGCGGAGATGGAATCGACGGAATCACCCATTGTCCTGGCGCAGGATTATCACTTCGCCTTGCTCCCGCGCATGATTAAGGAAGCACGGCCAGACGCCCGCGTCGCCATTTTCTGGCACATCCCTTGGCCCAATCCCGAGGTCTTCGGCATTTGCCCCTGGCAACGTGAATTGATCGATGGCCTGCTGGGCGCCGATCTGATCGGTTTTCATATTCAGTCGCACTGTAACAATTTCCTCTCGACCGTAGACCGCGCCGTCGAAGCGCTCACAGAATGGGACCGCTTCTCCGTGAATCGTCAAGGCCATGTCACCCGGGTGCGCCCTTACCCGATCAGCGTTGCTCCACAGGAAAACGGCGACTCGATGCGGCCGCATCGCAGCAGGAGCGAAGAAGCTGCCGCGCTCTGTAATGAGCTCGACATTACTGCCCAATTTCTTGGGGTTGGCGTCGATCGCGTGGACTACACCAAAGGCATCCTCGAGCGCTTCCGCGCCATTGAGCTTTTTTTCGAGCTTTACCCTTCCTATCAACGTCGCTTTACCTTTATTCAGATCGGAGCACCTAGCCGCACCAATATCGAGCGCTATCAGAGTCTGCTGGACGAGGTCACCGTCCAGGCCGAGCGCATCAACGCGCGCTTCCAGGCCGGCCGCTGGAAACCGATTGTCTTTCTCAAACGCCACCATTCGCATGAAGAAATCGCGCGGTTCTATCGCGCTGCATCCCTGTGTATGGTCACGTCACTGCACGATGGAATGAACCTGGTTGCCAAGGAGTTCGTGGCGTCTCGCGAAGATAATCAAGGCGTCCTGATTCTCAGCACCTTCGCCGGCGCCGCTCTGGAGCTGACCGACGCCTTGCTCATAAATCCCTACGACGTACAGCAATTGGGCGGCGCCATTCATCGCGCTTTGAACATGCCTTCAGACGAGCAAGCCGCCCGCATGCAACACATGCGCACGTCCGTCCGCGAACACAACGTCTATCGCTGGGCCGCCAGCCTGCTTTCCGATCTCACCGATATCCGCATAGACGCACCCGACCGCGTCGAATCGAGCGAAACCCTCGCCGCCAAGCAGGTATCTTCAGTTGGAACAGATTAGGAGGCGCATCTACAAAACTGTAGACGCCTGAATCGAGAGAAAAGGTGGAAATGTCCCGCTATCTTCGAGCCGCCGCAGCCGCTACCGCGTTCGGGAAGAACGTCTTTCCGCCCAGCACGATCCGCACCGCTTCGATCAGGTCCTGACTTGCTCGCGACTTCGCTACGTATCCCAGCGCCCCTACCCCCATAATCTCGCGGATTATTTCGTCGGAATCGTGCACGGTAAAGAACAAAATCTTCGCCGCTTCGCGCTCAAGGCGGATTTGTTGGGCGGCTTCAATACCGCTAAGTCCCGGTAGGTTCACGTCCATTATCACCAAATCTGGTCTTAGCTCCGTACTCTTGCGGACCGCTTCATTGCCTTCAACCGCCTCGCCACACACCGCCCATTCGTCGTGGCTCTCGAGGAGTCCCCTCAGTCCGCGCCGCATGAGTTCATGATCGTCCGCAATCAGAATCCGCCGTCGCGCATCTTCCGCCGAGCGAATTGTAAGACTCAGCGATGTTTGGCTCTCCTCAGATTCAACGTCCACCGATTTTCTGATCGGCAGCGTAGCCGCCACCCGCGTTCCGCTTGTTCCAAAATCGACGCTCAGCTCTCCACCCAATTGATGCAGCCGCTCACGCATTCCCGGAATGCCGACACCCAGTGGGGCTGGTCCGTCCAACTTTGACCGCGCTGTGCCGGACTTGATTCCATGGCCGTAATCGATGACCTCAAGCAGCACTTCCCCGGAAGTTTTCGAGATCCGGATTTTCGCCGATGAGCTCCCGGAATACCGATGCACGTTCGTCAGGCTTTCCTGCACCACGCGAAATAGCGTTGTTTCAGCGTCCGCGGGTAAGCGCGGCAGATCGCTATCGACTTCTACTTCCAGCTTGATAGCGCTCCGCTTCTGGAAACCCTCCGCGTACCAGTGGACTGCCGAGGCTAGCCCGCATTCATCCAGCAACGGTGGATGCAAAATGTAAGACAGCGTCCGGATTTCCTCGCCGATCTGGCTCACAATGTCCCGGCTCTCCTTGATGGAATCCTTAGCCTCCGGTTTGCGCTGCTCCGTAAGCCGGGCCAGCCGGTCCAATGACATGGACAGCACCGCGATCTTCTGACCGGTAATGTCGTGCAAGTCCCGCGCTATGCGCCGGCGCTCTTCATCTTGCAATTGCAGGAGTCGGGCGGACAATTGCCGGAGCGACGTCTCGGTTACCCGCAGGGCTTGGTTGGCGTCGACGATTTCGGTGAGTTCCGTTGCCACTGCGCAAATCGCTTCCAGGCCCAATTCGCGATTTGGGCTCAGCGTTAGCCGGATCGTCCGCGGCTTCCCATTCTTCTTGTGCAACCGTATCTCACCGCGCGTGCTGGCCAGTTTGGCTCCCATGATCAGCGTCTTCAAGAACTCGGCATCATTTCCGGAAAGGAAACTCTGCAACGGTGCCCCAATGAATCTCTCGAGCGGCACTCCAAAAAAGGCTGCGAAGCTTTTGTTGGAATACAGCACCGTGCCGTCGTCGGATAGCGTCGCCGCGCCCTCTTCGATTGTCTCGACTAATAATCTGTACGGATGCTCGGCGCCCTGGAGCGTAAACACCTGATCCCCTTGAGAGCTGGACACAAGTACCGCGTCCACTTCTCCCATGCGGATCGCACGCAGCGTCTCTTCGAGTTCCTCCACGCGTGCCTTCAACGCCTGCGTCTCTTGCATCACGTCGGAAGGACTCTGTCTCTTTTGCTTCTTCACTGCTCCCACCCTTAGGCGATCGTCAAATCTAGACCAACCACCAATCGATCCTGATTCGAAAAATCTCCGACCAGCCGGCGCAACGGCAAAGGCAGCCTCTTGATCAACGTAGGCGCCGCGATGATTTGATTCTCCGTGGCCAGCGCCGGCTGCTGATAGATATCGATCACTTCCAGCTCGTACCGCCCTTTCAGGTATCTTTCACATAGATTCTTGAGGTTTTCGATCGATTTCACAGACCTTGGTGTCTGTCCGGTGACAAACAGTCGCAACAAATACTTCTGCTTTACCTTGTGACCGTTCTTCGCCGCCTTGTGCCCATTTGAGTTCACTTGACACCTTCAGTCTCCAGCAGATTAAGCCCTACCAGCACTTTGTTTTGATCCGACAGATCACCGATGATCTTGCGTATCGGTTCCGGCAGTTTACGCACTAGCGTCGGTATGGCCAGGATTTGGTCGTTCTGCGCTAATTGCGGCGTCTTCAGCAGGTCAATCACGTATAGCTTGTAACGCCCCTCCAAATGCTTTGCGCAAATCTTCTTCAGGTTCGCCAGCGCCGCCAGGGATTTCGGCGTTTGCCCCGCCACGTACAACCGCAGCTCCATCAATCGCACATTAGCGTTCCCATTCGCACTCGCTTTGACCTTCTTCGTCGTGTTCGCCTTAGCTCCCATGCTCGTCCCCCACTCTTCCGTTTTGCCCCCCGGCCTTCCCTTGCCGCGCGCCCGCCCGAAAACTCACCATCTCCAGCATGTCTCGGGATATGTCGCGTTCCCTCTGCTTCTCCTGCTGCGTAACCAGCGCCACGCGCGCTTCTTCCTCAGCGAACTCGGACCGCATCGCCTCAATCTGTGCCTCCAAAGCTTTCCGCTTGCCCTCCAGAACCCGTCGCTGCTCCTCCTTGGTTTGCTGTCGCAGCATATTGTCTGCCCTCTCCCGGGCCTCCTGCGACAACCTCGCCGACCCTGTCAGCACCGTCCCGCTCCCGACGTATACCGGCAGCAGTCGGATCCCGTTCTTCGACATCACAAATTCGCGCACCTGGTTCGAATTGGCCATTCCACGAGACTTCAACACGTAAATGCATCGGTTCCGCTCACCATTCAACTCCACGTCGCGCGCGAAAATCCACGTATCGATCAGGGACGAGATACCCACGTCCGTTTCCTCAATTTCCTTGTTGCGTCCCGACGTGAGCGCTGTGAAAAAGCCGGTGATTCGCCGCGTCTTCAGGAAATCGATTAACCGCATCAGCATCGCGTGCAACTGATTCGTGCCGTCAACCATCAAGCTGGTGAGTGGATCGATTATGAGCGTCGCGGGGTTGTGCTGCTCAACCAGTTTGTGGATCTGCAACAGGTGCATTTCCAGCCCGCTCTGCGTCGGTCGCCACGCCTCGAAGCGCAGCAGGCCTTTCTTCACGTATTTCTCCAAATCGATCCCGATCGACCTCATGTTCCGCATCGCTTGCGCCGCGGACTCTTCAAAGGCCACGTACAAACATCGTTCGCCGCCTCGGCATGTCTGCTGTGCGAAATGCGCCGCCAGCGTCGACTTTCCGGATCCTGCCGTTCCGGAGACCAGAATCGATGAACCGCGGTAAAATCCTTTTCCTTCCAGCATGTCATCGAGGTCATTGACCCCCGACGAAATCCGCTCGCTAGAGACCGCGTGATCCAATTTCATGGACGAACTGGGAAGCACTGAAAAACCGCGCTCATCGATCAGGAATGGAATCTCGTCGGCTATGTGCGATGCTCCGCGATACTTCACCACCCGCATCCGGCGTGTCGAAACTTGTTCCGTGACTCGATGATCCAAAAAAATCACGCAATCCGATACATATTCTTCCAATCCATACCGCGTCAGGCTCCCCTCGCCCTTCTCCGCAGTAACCACCGTGGTCAACCCGCGGTCCTTCAACCAGCGGAACAGCCGGCGAATCTCCGCGCGCAGTAGCCCGGTGTTTGCGAATCCTGAGAAAATCGCCTCCACCGTGTCCAGCACCACGCGCTTGGCTCCGATCCTGTCCACCGCGTGCTGCAGCCGGATGAACAATCCCTCCAGATCGTATTCACCCGTCTCGTGTATCTCGGCCGGCTCGATGCGTACATACTCCAGCACCAATTTCTTCCGCGCCGCCAACCCCTTTAAATCGAACCCCAGCGACGCCACATTCTTCGTCATCTCCTCCGACGTCTCTTCAAATGTCATCAGCACGCCGGGCTCGTTGTATTCCGTCGCCCCACGCACCAGAAATTCCACCGCGAACATCGTCTTGCCGCAGCCTGGCCCTCCGCACACGATGCTCGGCCGCCCTTTCGGCACTCCGCCATTCGTCACTTCATCGAAGCCGGCTATTCCGGTGCGCGCTTTTTCCAGTCGCTCCGCGCTCGCCGACGAATTGCCGTTTCGGTTCTTACGCATGGCTCACTCGCGTGGTGCCCCTCTAGGTGCACTGACTTAGCGCGGTTTGGCCCAACCTTGACCGCCCATATTATCCGTACACGTGTAACGGAAACAATGCCGCACTGCACAGAAGGCCCATTTTATTTGGGATTTTCGCATCCTTCCTACAGTAAACCCTGTATGGACGCACCCTCGTTCACCTACCCCGCGAAGTCTCACGCCCCACCTTCCCCTAAATTGACTTTTTTTGCAACTTGCCTCTTATCGCCGGGCATCCAACTTACGAGCACAGACCTTACCAGTCCGCGGGCCAGCCCTCTGTCTTGTAATCAGAATCCCTAATTTGCAAGGAGAACGCGAACCATGAAGCGTTTCGCATTTTTTCTAATTTTCACCGGGTGGCTCGTCCCTCTGGCATCGGCTCAAGAAACGGAGCACGTCCAGGTCGGCATCTTTGCTGACTACCTGCGCTTGTCGCAAACCGAAACGAACTTTGGCGGTCTCGGCGCACGCCTCGGCTTCGTTGCTTACCGAAACATTAAGCTCGAAGCTGAAATGAGCTATGACTTTGACCAGGCTTTCACCGAGTCATTCAGGGACTCTACTACCGGCTCCATCACCGTTCGGCGCACCGGTTTGCGAACCCTGCACGGCGAATTCGGCCCGAAAGTGAATCTCGGCGAACACTGGCACGTGCACCCGTTTGTGACCCTCAAAGGCGGCTTTATCGATTTCCGGGTCAATAACGCGCCAGCGACTATCGGAACTTTTTTCAGCAGCGTTGACAATCTCCGTCGTAAGAATGTCAACGGCGTGCTGTATCCTGGCGGCGGCCTCGAGGGTCATCTAGGCCCCCTGGGCATCCGCTTCGATATCGGCGACGAGCTTTACTTCAACAGCGGCGCTCATAATAACTTGCGCATCGCCTTCGGCCCCTACATCCGCTTCTAAACGTTCGCAAGCGTTCTATGGCGCCAATGTTCAACGCTGGCGTCGTTACCCCTTGCAGATAAAAGCCTCTGGCTCCGGCGCGTGCCGTGAGTCAGAGACTTTTTTTGCTCTAAGACTCTTCTACTCTCTTTATTTTTTACTCTTGTACTCCGCTACTTTCGTACCCTCGCCGGATACTCAATATGCAGCGCCGATAAATCCGCCAGCATCACCGGATGAATTTCCGCCACCAGGCGCCCGCTTTGCACCATCTTGTCGGCATTTGCGATCTTCTGCGCCTCTTCCATCGAAGTCGCATTAATGATCGCCATGCCGCCGATCCGCCCCTGATCCAGCGCCGGCCCCACCACCACAAACTTTCCTGCCTCCACCTGCTCGCGAATGTACGCCAAGTGCTCCTGCATCGCTGGATCGGCGAATTGCACCGGCGCCCACTTCTCGCCCTTTTCCAGCAAACACAGAAAATATTGCTTCATGTTTTTCGGAACGTTCGCGCCCTGCGGGAATTCCCCTGGGGTCTGCGCCACAGCCGCACCCGCCAGCAGCAACACCAAAGCAAACATCACGTTCTTCGTGCACTCGAGTGCTCTACGCATGCATCCTCCTGTAGCCAAATCTAAATCGTCCATTGACAGATCCCAACGGCAGCGCAGCTAGAATCGCCCGGTCTCTCACGCCGCAAACGCCTTGGCAAATTGCTCCAGGATCGCGCTCCACCCGCCGGGCGAATCCACACCCGTGCGCACTTGCTCCCAGCCCGCGCCATGCCGCTCCAAATTGCGATGTTCCAGTTCCACCCGCGTCTTTCCAGCATCCTCCGCGAAAAATCGAACCTCCACTTCACTCGCTCTGTCCGGGTTCGGATCGAATGTCCAATCCGCTTGCAAATGCCAGGAAAACGCCGCCCGATGCGGCGGCTCCCAAGCCAATACCCGCCCCCACTCGCATTCGGTGCCATCCGCCGCGCGTTCGAACCACCGGCCACCGCTACGCTGCTCTATCACAATCTCAGTAAACGCTTGCTTCCCGATGTGGTGTGTCGCCGGCCACCATGCGCTCATCTTCTCCGTAAACACCGCAAATGCGCGGTCAATGGGAACATTTACGTTTAGCATTTTTCGGACGATGTTTGCCTTTGCTGCCACCGGTTCGGCCATGCCCTGCCTCCTTGGTTTTCTCGGCGTTCACTTGAAACGCCGCCAAAGCTTGCTCCCACAATTTGTCGAAGTGCTCGCGAAGCACCTCAATCCCCGTGGGGTTCGCTTCGTAAATCCGCTTCGTGCCGGCTTTGCGGTCGCTCACCAGGCCCGCATCCTTCAACACCCGTAAATGCTGCGACACTGCCGGCCGGCTAACCGGCAAGGTCTCCGCCAGTTCGCTGACCGCCAGCGGCCGTCGCGCCAGGCTTTCTAAGATGGCGAGTCGCGTTGGATCTCCTAGCGCTTCCATCCCTGCCTGTACGTAAGTCTGCACGAACGGTAAGCTACGGCTTACCGATACTTGTTGTCAAGGGGAAAAATGAGGGAAAGTCTTAGCTTCACAGACTTCAAGAACTAGCTCACCCTCACGGTCGCGAGTACGGGGCGCTAGGCGGCGGCGCATAATCCTGCCCGTATTTGTTCTTATGCGCCGAGCTGAACGCTGCATTCTCGACAATTTCGATCGGTTCCAACGCCCGCGCACTACCTGAAATTGTCACGCCACGCGTAAGGCGCTTTAACTCGTCCACCAGGCTCCGTTCGCACCAAACGTGCATCTCGTATCGTCCGTCCGCTACATCCCCGATGGTCACCCGTCCCGCGCGGTCCGAGATTCCATAATATGGAGTATCCACGGAAACAATCACAGCGCTCATTTCCGGATGGATATTACAAAAGAGAAAGCTTACCCCGGCCCGGTCGAAACGCGCCGAATTTGTAGCTCCCGCCTCATAGAGCCCCAAATCAAATCGCTTTCCATCGAAAAGGGAAAACACATTGTGGAAAAACGGATCGCGGTTTGGAAAGTCGACAGTGTCTCCGGTACGCACCACCAATACGTGCGGCTCGAAACTTTTGTCCCGCTGCACAAGCTGCGCTCTCTTTCGCGGCGCGATGGCAGCCTTTCCTGCCCTATCCTGCGGGGTCAGCCAAACCACAACGTTACCCACGCCTGCCGGCTTCTTGCCTGCCGGTTTCGCATCCGGCCAAGCTTTCGCCATACGCACCTGCACCGTAACCGGACCTTCCTGCCCGCGAACCCCGGCCTTCGTACAGACGAGCGTCGCCGCGCAAACGCACCCGCACGCCATCACTCCAACAAGCCACCTGCATTTCACTAGAATA
>WNFB01007676.1_pt1 | contig 10500 bp, 10 predicted proteins | sample 5400501 | NCBI WGS metagenome assembly WNFB01 (sample SAMN13153341, study PRJNA577476) | soil metagenome | isolation source: 200 cm saprolite under Douglas fir tree site 2 hole 1 | place: USA:California | collected 2015-04-18 | reverse complement strand
GTCAGTGGGACTCTATTCTGGTGTGCCGGGGCAAGCGGCAAGCATATGTCCCAACAATTTATGCACTTGCGAATGTGAGTAAAATTCTCTGTCATAAAAACGTAATACTAATCGCGATGTGGAATGACCCCTTGAATTGGCACAGTCGCGATGGGCACACTCTCCGGGAGAGGAAATAGCAGTGGAGAGAAGAAAGCGATATTCCCGGAAGTTTCAGCGCATGGCCGTAGAGCGGATGAAGAGCTGTGAAAGCGTCGATGAGTTGGCCAAGGAGCTCGGGGTGACCCGACGATGCCTGTACAAGTGGCGCACTAAGCTCGAGGCGGTTGAACCTGGCGAAGAAGCGGCGCGCCCGAGTACCCATGCATCAGCCCAGCGAAAGGAAATCCTTCAGCTAAAGCGCTTGCTCGCCGAGAAGGCGATGGAGGTGGATTTTTTGAAGGGTGCCTTGCAAAAAGTAGAGGCTCGACGCCAGCGCAGCAGCGGCTCTGGCGGGAAGGCATCTACGATCACGTCCGAGAACTGATGCCATTGCAAGGCAGGCTGAGCATCGAGCACATGTGTCAGTTGGTAGCGCTGAGTCGCAGAGGTTTCTACCGGTCGTTGCGACAACGGGAACCGGCAGAGGAAGAGACGGAAGTGCGGTCATTGATTCAACAGATCGCTCTGGAACATCGTCGTCGTTACGGCTATCGACGGATCACTGCAGAACTGCATCGCCGAGGCGTGCAAGTGAACCGCAAGAAGGTGGCACGGATGATGCGGGACGATAATTTGCTGGCCATTCAACCGAAACGCGCCTGAAAGGCGAGTTTGTCTACCTAGCGGTGATCCTCGATAGTTTCTCTCGCAAAGTTGTAGGGTGGGCTGTGGATCGAACGATGATGAGTAGCCGCCTCACGGTGGCTGCGCTGGAGCGTGCAGTCGCAGATCGACAGCCGCAAGCGGGTTTGGTGCACCATTCCGATCGAGGGCTTCAATATGCGAGCCCGGAATACGTGGCAGCGTTGGACAAGTACGCCATGGTTGCGAGCATGAGCCGTCCCGCGAACCCGTACGACAATGCGAGTTGCGAAAGCTTCATGAAGACACTGAAGCGAGAGGAACTTTACGCAAACCGGTACAACAACCTAGAGCAGTTGCGCACGAACATCGAAGAGTTCATCGAGGAGTATTACAATCGGCAGCGACTGCACTCGGCCTTGGGCTACCGAACTCCCGAGGAATTCGAACAACAAAGCGAGCGGGAACACCCGGCAGACACTCTGGGTGCAACCGTGCAGTTTATTGTGAACGATGGGAACAGTGAGAACGAGGAGCGGGCTTCTACAGGGCTATCTGGGGAAGGGGACTCAAACGCCGTCCCCTTCCCCAGACCCCAACCCTTGCTAGGAGATGCAAAGACGTTGAAATAAAGTCGGAGACTGTGCCCAAAGTTTTTGTGACACTTTAGGGGGTCACCCCAAAATTTGGGGCCAACTTGGGGCCAAAACCAGGGCCTTTTAGGCCCCAATCTGTGGTTCTCGGGAGGCAAAGGCAACAGACTCAACAGGACTTTTGGTAGGGGCGGTGGGGATCGAACTACTAAGGGCGTTCAAGACGCGCAAGTTATTGATTCCACTAAACGGCAAAAGGGAGAAAAACCGCAAAAAGGCCGAAGTGAGGTACACGGCGGGTACACGGGACTACAGCTGACAGCCGAGCCTGTAAGCCGGATTCCCCGGACGAATCTCCCATCTTGCGACCCTTCTGCAAGTTACTGAAATCAAAGTGCTCGCAATACACGTTGAGTGTCAACTAGATCAATTATGGCAATGCCGAAATATTTTTGGGCACAGTTTGGGCACAGTTCGAAGACGTAATGGAGGCTTTGTTTTCGGCTTCACAAATACAGTGATTACGGAGACGGAACTAAGAGAACTGCAGAAAGACCGGAAGCTAAGTCTACCGTTCGGCAATAGTGCGGCTGTATTTGGCAGGCAGCGCGCTACCTCGCGTTACGAAGCTCGCGTTTTTTGGCCTTCATCGCATACATAGCCACATCTGCCTTCCGTAGGAGGACTTCAATCCTTTCACCGTCATGGGGATAAACTGCAACGCCTACGCTGACGGAAAGCAGCGGTCCCATCCCATCATTGGCAATGCTGTCGCAGATGCGTTGCGCCACTTGGTTGGCCGCCTCTGCGCCTGTTTCCGGTAACACAACTGCAAACTCGTCCCCGCCGTAGCGCGCCGCCGTATCGATGTCCCGGCAGAAGCTCAAAACATCGGCCACCCGGCAGATAGCATGGCTTCCCGTCAGATGCCCGTAGCGGTCGTTGATTTGTTTCAACCCATCCAGGTCAAATAGCAACAGGGCAAACTCCCGCCCCGTGCGCTCGGAACGCTTGATTTCCATATCCAGCACTTCCGCAAGATGGCGGTAGTTGGCCAGTCCTGTCAGTGGGTCGCGAGCCGCCTGTTGACGCAGATGATCCTCCAAGTGGCGCTGTTTGGTGACATCCTCACTGATGACCTCATAGGCGTCAAACTCGCCCCGCTCACCCATGACTTCTTGTCCGCTGAGCCGGACCGTTAGGGCCGTGCCGTCCTTCCGCTTCCACTCCATTTCGATGGGGTCGACTGAACCTTGCTCGTCTGGTCGCCCCAACAATTGCGCTCGTTTGACAGGATCTTGAATTAGCTCACTCGCAGGGTTTACACCCAACAGTTCCTCTTTTGACGCATAGCCGAGCATTTTCACCATGGCCTCGTTCACTTCGAGAAATCTACCGTCGAGGTCGCAGCGGCAAATTCCGTAGCTTAGATTTCCTGCCAAGGCGCGGTAGCGTGCTTCCGAATGCCTCAAGCCGTTTTGCGCTCGGTCGCGTTCATCGCGCAATGCTTTTTCTTGCAGCGCCCGATGAACGGCTACGGGAAGATGACCAATGTGACCCATTTCAATACAATCGTAGGCGCCTCTTGTAATGAACTCCGCCACCGTCTCACGTTGTATGGCGCGACCGACGAAGATGAGCGGGATCTGCTTCTTCGATCGGTTCAGGAGTTCCAGTGCCTGCGTTTCCTGCCAATTGGGGCTGGGGTACTCGGCGACAACAAGGTCATAGGCGTGCGAGATCAGCCGTTCGCTAAACTCCTCGGGAGTTACAACCATCTCCGCGCTGACCGTGAAATGTACCCTGTCGAGCTCTTGCAGGCAGCGCTCTACTTCCGCTGCGTGACTATGGACAAAGAGGATGTGCAGAGGCGGATGTCTGCCTTCTGAGCCGCACGGGGCGTCTCGCTTGAGACGAGCTGGAGGGGTCGAAGCCATTGGAAGCTAGGAAAAATTCCCGGAGCCAGTCCTTCCCTTTGCCATACTGGCCCCCGAGAGTGTTTGAATTCTAAGCATATAAACAGTTGTAAAGTGTCCCACTGGTTGTAGGAGACGCTTAAGCGTCAATTTTCGGACGAGGTGCGAACCGACGTATTTCCCGAGCGGCTTCGACGCCGTTCATCACGGGCATACTGACGTTGAGAATTACCAGATTGAGCTTTAGCTCCCTACCCAAAGCCTTTTCATGCCTTAAGCTTGTGCTACCCTCCGTTCCTCTAGTCGAGGAAGGAAAACCTTGAACGTCGTACCATGTCCTGGTTCGCTGCACACAGAGATATGGCCGCCGCTCTGCTCAACGATGCCATGGACTGTGGCCAGCCCCAGCCCGGTACCCTGTGCCTTGGTAGTGAAGAATGGCTCGAAGATATGCGCTTGCGTGCGGGCATTCATGCCTATTCCCGTGTCGGTCACGGCCAGCATGACATACCGCCCCGGCTTCACGGGCCATGAGCTGCTGGAGTAGCTCTCGTCGAGATCCGCGTTTTGGGTCTCGATCATGATCGTTCCGCCGTGAGGCATGGCGTCGCACGCATTGAGAGCCAGATTCAGAATGACCTGCTCAAGCTGGCCGGGGTCTGCGTCGACCCGCCCCAGTTGAACGCCCGGATGAATCACTAGCTCTATCTTTTCGCCAATCAAGTAATGGAGTAATTTTTGCGCGTCGGTGATGAGCGCATCCAGATCCAGTACAACAGGCTTCAAGGTTTGCTGACGACTCAATGCCAGGAGTTGGCGAGTGAGCGATGAAGCGGACAGCGCCGCTTTTCTGATGCATTCCACGGCTCGCGGAGCTTGGTGACCTTGCAGGGTGCACTCAAGTAGGAACGCGCTGTTACCGAGGATAACTGTCAACAGATTGTTGAAGTCGTGAGCCATCCCTCCGGCGAGGCGGCCGATCGCTTCCATCTTTTGTCCCTGGCGTAGTTGCTCTTCTAAATGCTTGCGCTCGACGGCGTACCGGAGGGCCCGAATCAGGACTTCCGCGCTTAGATCTCCCTTGCGCAGATAGTCCTGCGCGCCGCTACGGACAGCCCGAGTCGCGGTTTCCTCATCGTCCAGACTAGTTAGGACGACAATGGGCATACGCGGTGAGTGGGAGCGCGCTTGGACAAAGGTATCCAGGCCCCGGCTGTCCGGAAGCCACAAATCGAGGAGGACTGCGTCAATGCCCCCTTCTGACAAGCGTTCAAGACCTGCCGAGAGACGGCTGGCGAATTCAAGGGAGAGCGGCGCGCCGGGTGTGTCCTCCAAAAATTCACGCACCAGGCGCCGATCATCCGGATCATCCTCAATGAGCAAGACGTTTAATACGGCGGTCTCTTCCTTCGTTTGTTCCAGGATCATGATTTGCCACCCCAATGATGAGCCTTTGCACGCTGCGGTGGGACAGGGAATCCAATCCCAGCGATTGGTGCTTTTGCCGTGACAAAGCGGTCGCCCCCATCGCTCTTAGCTTTGTAGAGCGCAACATCCGCAGCTTCCAGCAGTGCTATTGAGGAAAGTCCATGCTCAGGCGCAGCAGCGATTCCGATGGAAAGCGTCAGCGTCATGCTCCCCACATCATCCTGTCGCCCGACCAAATTCTTCAATGCGCAGCGAATGACATCGGCGCGCATCTCCGCGCTGCGTACCGTAGCCTCGGGAAGGATCAGGACGAATTCATCTCCTCCATACCGGCAGGCAACATCTTCACCCCGGGTGTGCGACTGCAGGAATTCACCGAACTCGCGCAGCACCGTGTCACCGGTAAGATGGCCATATCCGTCGTTGAACTCCTTAAATCGGTCCACATCGAGCATGAGGACGGCGACGGGCAATTGACGGCGGGAAGCGGCGGAAAGAGCGCGTTCCAAGGACTCTTCCATGTAGCGGCGGTTGAAAAGTCCGGTCAGCGGGTCGCGCACCGACTGCATGCGCAGGGCTTCGAGCAGCCGCAGGTTAGCGAGGGCCAGAGCCACGTGCTCTGCCAAAGTCTCAGCGAAGCGGCGCTCCGCCTCGGGGCTCTCGATTTGGTCTTTCTCCTCATTTGATGTGGCAGGCGCACGGCCTTGCAGGATCATCACGCCTAAGATCTCACCGTGAGCCATCATGGGCACGCACAGATGGTCTTTCCACGAGGTTCCACGGAGGTGTGGGCAGACAATCTCCGTACGAGAATCCCGAACCCAATAGGAATGCCCCCGGCGGAGAGCCCAGCATTCCGTCCCGAGAAACCCTCTGTTCTCCGGGGGGTTGTCACCCCAGAGCGTGACGGGTTCGACCAAGTTCCGAGGGCGATCGAGGATACAAAGTGCACCCGACTGAACTGAGAAGAACTCCTGAACAGGTTTGGCGATGACGGCGTAGGCTTCGTCCACATTGATGCAAGTCTCGAGGGCATTGCTAAGCTCGTCGAGCAAGGAACGCTCGCGGTTGTGGCGTTCGAGTGCCTTGACCGAGTTTTCGAGTTGGTGATTCATTTTCCGCAGCTGTTCTTGCCCTTGCTGACGGAGGCTTTCCTTTTCGTGCAGCTCGATGGCATGACAAACGGAGCTCCGGATCAGATCCTCCGTTAGTTTTGATTTGGGAAGATAATCGGCAGCACCAAGCTTCATGGCCTCTACCGCCACTTCCTCATCACCCTGGCCGGTGAGAAACACGGCGGGAGTATCAATATCTAGAGCTCGCACGTCGCGGATCAGGTCCAGACCGCTTTTCTCGCCGAGCCGGTAATCAATAAGGAAGACGTCGTAGTGTGCTTTCTCGATCCGGTTCAGCCCCTCGACAAAGGAGCTGGCCTTGTCCAGCTTAAGAGCGATGCCCTTCAGGCCTCCCCTCAGGAGGCTTTCGGTAAGGTAAACGTCTTCATCGTCGTCGTCCACGATGAGGATGCTGAGTTCGCTCTTGTTCATGGTTCCCCCCTTGAGCGTGCGAGCACTGGCATCTCCACGATTTCGAACCAATACCGTCCAAGGATGCCAACCGCCTCCACGAGGCCCTGAAACGTGACCGGCTTTTTGATGAACGAATTCACGCCCAGCTCATAAGAGCGAAGCACATCTTCTTCAGCCTTCGAGGTGGTCAACACGACAATCGGGATAGCCCTAAGTGCAGAATCAACCCTTATTTCGCGGATGCACTCGCGCCCATCTTTCCTGGGCATGTTGAGATCGAGGAGAATAAGCCCTGGCAGGGGCGACGTTTCCTGGTCGCCGCTAGCGCGATTTTGGTGCAAATAGGCCATGAGTTCCTCGCCGTCTTTAACCCTGCGCAGCTCGTTTACCAGGTGGGACTCGATTAGGGCGTCTCTGGTGAGTGCGAAGTCGTCGTCGTCATCCTCCGCGAGCAGGATCATGACGGGCTTTGGTGCTGGTTTCATGACGCTCTTGCCTCCTTGGTTTTCGGACGAGCCGGAAGGGTCACCACAAAGTTGCTGCCTATCCCTGCTTGGCTGTGAGCGGTGATCTGCCCGGAGTGGCGAGCGGCGATTTTGTTACAGATGGCCAGACCCATGCCGCTGCCTTCGAACTCGCCCCGGCCATGCAATCGCTGAAAGGGCCGGAAGATGCGATCGAGATACTTCTCCTCGAACCCGATTCCGTTGTCCACCACATGGATTTCCCAAGCACCGTTCTCATTGGCCCGACTGCTGAGCTGAACGACGGGCACCTCGTTTTGCTTGTGGAACTTCAGCGCGTTGCCAATCAAATTCTGGAGCAACTGGCGCATTTGCAAGCGATCCGCGATCAGCGTGGGCAACTCGTGAACCTCCACACGCCCGGCGGTCTGCTGTATCTGAGCTTCGAGATCGACGAGGACTTCGGATACCACCGCGTTCAGGTCAACGCATTCGAACATCCCGCCCTTGGCCGTCGCGCGGGAAAGTTCGAGCAAGCTTTCGATGAGTTGTCCCATGCGCCGGGCGGCATTCTGCATACGCTCCAAATGGTCCTGCCCTTGTTCATCCAGGGAGCCGGCAAGACGGGACTTGAGCCGGTCACCAAAGGCCACAATCTTTCGGAGTGGCTCCTGAAGATCGTGGGAGGCCACGGAGGCGAATTGCGCCAGCTCTTCATTCGTCCGTGCCAGCTCTTCGGCGTGGCGCGCCACCTCTTGCGCGTGCTTCCGGTCGGTGATGTCACTGAGAATGCCTGTGAAAAAGGCGCCTCTACGAGACTTCCAGGTGGACAGAGAGAGCTCCAGGGGAAATTCAGAGCCGTCCCGCCGCCGGCCCGCTAGTTCGACGGTTTTTCCAATAACGCGCGCCTCTCCCGTCGTCAGGTATCGTTCCAGACCGCGCCGGTGAGCTTCGTGAAAGCGCTCGGGCATGAGAACGGTAATCGGTTGCCCATGAACTTCCTTGGCCTGGCACTGAAAGATGAGCTCCGCTGCGCGGTTGAAATAGACAATCTTTCCCTGGCTATCGGCGGAAATGATGGCATCGCTGGCGGTTTCCGCAATGGTGCGGAATCTCTCTTCGCTCTCCTGAAGGGCTTCCTCAATTTTCTTGCGTTGGGTGATATCGCGGATGGCGCTGGAGACCAGCGTGCCCTCTTCCGTCTCCAGAGGGCTGAGGCTGATTTCTACGGGGAACTCCGTGCCGTCCTTGCGTAGCCCATACAGTTCCAGACCTGCCCCCATGGGACGCGAACGGGGCTGGTCGAAGAAGTCCCCACGGTGCCCTGGGTGACTGCCCCGGAATCGTTCCGGGATGAGCTTCTCAATCTGCTGCCCCAGCAACTCTTCGCGTTTGTAGCCAAACAACTTGTCCGTCTGCGCGTTAGCCAAAACGATTTTTCCTTCTCGATTGGCGACTATCACAGCATCCGGTGCGGCTTCCAGGAGTTGGCGGAACTTTGTCTCGGCGATAATGCGCTGACCGAGCTGCTCCTGTATATCCGCGGGCTTGGGCAGCGCCAAGGCATGCGGAACCAGGCGAACCAGCAGGATGGCGGTCGGAACGGATGCGGCGGCGGTCACCGCCTTGACCACTCCCGAGAGCCAGTAGGTGGAGCGCCAGAGCGTGACGATCTCCATGACGTGCGTCATACCGCAAGCCACGATGAACACCCCGAAGCAGAGAAACATCCAATTGAAGGGCACGTCCTTGCGTTTGCGCACGAAATGCACCAGCGTGATCGGGATAGACATGTAGGCGAGCGCAATCAGCGAGTCGGAAATAATGTGCAACCAAATCAGGCGCGCGTTCCAGAGATAGCAAGTGCCGTGCGGGAGAAAATCCCTAGAGGAGAAGAGCTGCCGTAGGAATTCCATGTCAACATCTCCCTCGATGGGGCGACGCGGCGAGAGCCTAGTTCAACCGAGCACGAGGAATGGTCCCGCGACGTCCCGGGCGGGTTCGCAAACTGGAAGAGGAAAACACCGGAACCCTACTTCAATCTGACATAGAGAGCCAAGAAGTCAATATTTAGTGAAGTGTGTGGGCGTATTGGTTAACTGGGAGGGGCGCACCCTCAGCTACGCTCGGCAACGAGATGCTCCCCAGAAACCGTGATTCCATTGAGTCGCGAGCACTCAAGATTACTCCTCACTCTCGCACGCGATAATTGCCACGCCCACCCGATAAGTCACGATCAACCAACGGGGTTCTGGGAAATTTCGGTCCGCAGCAAATCGATCGATTCTGGACGGATGGTCGGCCACGCGGAGTGCGAACTGAAAGCTGCTGGAATCATCCGTTGGGCCGGAACCGGTTCGGATTCGCATCCGCTAAGTTATTCTGTTTCAGTTGGCGCTCGGGGCCGAACTTGCCGTGCCTAAACCATGTCAAAGCATCTTGTTTGGGAAAGCTGGTAGACGCAAACGTCCAACGCGTCGAAGTCGCCGCCCGCGTGTTGATTGAGCATCCGACGCGGCTGATCTCGCCAAATGCAAGACGTATAGCGCGCATTTGTGGCGTCAACGCGAACGACAAGGCGCGCGCGCGAGCAATTTTTGGATGTTACTTTTGGTTGTGGCGGCCCGATACGTACCGAATACACATTCCTGAGCATACCGTTCCGCAGCGAGTTGATCCACGCGGCTGCCTAAGGCTCATGTTTTCAAGGATCAAGCAATGAAGGAGGGCGAGGGTCCATCCAGCCCGGTGCTGTCGGCAAGGGATCATCTCATGAACCGAGTTTCGAACGCGCCCCACGAATTACGCGCCGGGCGCTGTCAACTACTACACAGCGAACTCCCCACCTCCCCTAGCTAGTCCGGTTTGCGGCCCGTGGTAATGGAGACTCGCTCTCCCGTTGCCCGGTTAGAAATGATGTACTCGCCGGGCCATAATTCCGCCAGTTTTTGTACGCGCCCTTTTGCATCGGCGAGGCTTTGCGCTTCCTCCACGAAATGCAGGGTTCCATCGGTTCGCAACCTGAAGATGGAAAAGGGCAGACGCATCCAGACTCCATATTTATGGGGACGACAAAGAGAGACAGTGAAGCAATTATCGCATCAATTTGTTGTGTTGGGGTGGCCGCCAGGGATCAGCGCGGGCTACTTTCCAGCGACGTAATTAGCGAACATGACCTCCACCCCTTCGCTCGGAAGCTCCTCCAGAAAACCTTTGATTTCCCTGATCTCCCGCCCGTCCATCTTCGCCGAGTACACAAAACGGGACTTCCTGTCTCCCTCAATCTTGAAGGTCACGGTTTTGCCGCTCGGGGATTTCTTCGTCCAACTGTCAATCATTTCCAATCCCCCCGTTGCCTACGCCGCCCGACCCACAACTCCCCTTCGTCCTGTGCCACAGCTGGAGGGACATCCATCCCGCTGGAAGGCGATTGTGGTACGGCATCAAAAAAATGACCGAACTGAAAAAACGTGTCAGCATAGTGCAATGAAACACCAAAGAGAAAACAAGCTCGCTCCGCAGACCCGTCCACCTGCGTTGGCAGTGCCTTCGTATCATCGCATTCTGGTCAAGCATGGCCTGATCCAAAAGACTCTATCCATCCCGGATGCGTATGAAGTGTTCTTGAAAGTGGGCGCTGACCCAGAAGTACAGAAACTCCGTCGCAAGGTGGAACACGGCAACAAAATGAAACACGTTCCCGCTTTGTATCTGGCCACAGCGATGGCTCTGCAAGGCATGACCAAGCAGGAGCTTGAAGCTCTGAAATTGCGGATTGAAGAGAAGC
>WNFB01006486.1_pt1 | contig 10500 bp, 10 predicted proteins | sample 5400501 | NCBI WGS metagenome assembly WNFB01 (sample SAMN13153341, study PRJNA577476) | soil metagenome | isolation source: 200 cm saprolite under Douglas fir tree site 2 hole 1 | place: USA:California | collected 2015-04-18 | reverse complement strand
TCGCGCACGAGCAGCGGCGGCGCCACCTCTTCGTAGCCGTGCTCGCGTGTATGCAAATCGATCATGAAATGGCCGATCGCGCGCTCCATGCGGGCGAGATCGCGCTTGAGCACCACGAAGCGCGCGCCCGAGAGCTTTGCCGCGGTCTCGAAATCCATCTGGCCCAGCGCTTCACCGAGATCGAAGTGCTGCTTGGGCGTGAAGGCATAGTTGCGCATGGCACCGAAGCGGTGGTGCTCGACATTGTCCTCGGAATCCTTGCCGTCCGGCACTTCGTCGAGCGGCAGATTGGGAATCTCTGCCAGCATTCTGTCCAGTTTGTCAGAGAGTCCCTTAGCCGCAGATTCTAGGGTTGGTATGGCGCTCTTTAGTTCAGCTACCTCCACCATCAGCGCCTGCGGTCGGGCTTCGTCCTTATGTTTCTTCGCTTCCCCGATCTCTTTTGAGGCCATATTGCGCCGCGCCTGAGCTTCTTCGAGCTTTCCGATAGACCCACGACGGGCCGCGTCGATTAGGAGCAGATCGCCCGCCATCGGCTCGAGGCCGCGCCGTTTGAGCCCGCGATCGAACTCCGCGGGATGCTCGCGAATCCATTTGATGTCGTGCATGGCAAAAGCGCCCCGGAAGGTCGAAGAATCCGGCCGCGCCGCGCCTACTCGGCGGGCTTGGACGCGGGTGCTGCGGACGCGGCACTCGCCGCCGCCTTGCCCTCGACCAGGCGCACCGACCAGATGGCGCCCTCGTAGAGAAGCAGGAGCGGCACGGCAAGGGAGAGCTGGCTGATCACGTCGGGCGGCGTGAGGACGGCGGCGATGATGAAGGCGATGACGATGAAGTAGCGGCGCTTCTCGCGCAGCTGCTGCGAGGTGACGAGGCCGATGCGGCCGAGCAGCGTGAGGATCACCGGCAGCTGGAAGGCGATGCCAAACGCGAAGGTGAGCGTCATCATCAGCGACAGGTATTCGCCGACTTTCGGCAGCAGCGCGATCTCGGCCTGGTTCTCGCTCCCCGTCTGCTGCATGCCCAGCGAGAAGCGCACCAGGGTCGGCATCACCATGAAATAAACCATCATGGCGCCGAGCAGGAAGAAGAACGGCGTCGCGATCAGGTAGGGCCGGAAGGCCTGGCGCTCGTGGCGATAGAGGCCGGGCGCGACGAACATGTAGATCTGCGAGGCGACCACCGGAAACGACAGGAACGCCGCGCCGAACATGGCGAGCTTGATCTGAGTGACGAAATATTCGAGCAGCGCCGTGTAGATGAACTTCGAGTGCTCGGCGCCGGCGATCCACACGAACGGCCAGACCAGGATGTTGTAGATCTGCTTGGCGAAGATGAAGCAGACGATGAAGGTGAGAAAGAACGCGACCAGCGCCTTGATCAGCCGGCCGCGCAACTCGATCAGGTGCTCGATCAGCGGCGCCTTGGTGGCCTCGATGTCCTCCTGGGTCATGCCGGCCGGCCTCCCGCATCGGGAGCCGCGGCCGGCGGCGCCGGCGCGGCCGCGCCGGCGATGTCCCGGCTGGTGACGGGCGGGGCGGGCTCGGCGAACGGAAGCTCCGGCTCGATCGGCAGAGGCGGCTCGGCCGCCGCCGCGGCGAGGTCCGGCGCGCCCGCGTTCGCCGTATCGGCCGGCGTGGCCGAGGACGCCGCCGACCCCTCCGCCGCCGGCTTGTCCTCGAGCGCGCCCTCGATCTCCTTGCGCGTCTTCTCGAGCGGATCGAATGCGCCGATGTCGCGCGTCGCATCGGTGATGGCGTCGACGTGCTTCTTCAGGTCGGCCATCTCGGCTTCGCGCATGGCCTCCTGGAACTGCCCCTGGAACTCGGCGGCCATGCGCCGGATTTTGCCCATCCATTGCCCGACGGTGCGCAGCACCGCCGGCAATTCCTTGGGGCCGATCACGACGAGCGCGATCACCGCGATGATGATGATCTTGCCCCAACCGATATCGAACATTGGGCTCTCATTCCACGCGACCGGCGCCGCGGGGGGCCGCCGTCGCGAAGCAGCCAGTCAACCCGGGCGCCGGCAGCGCAATGAAAATTCTGGATCGGCCGGACGCGGGTGGCGGGCCTCGTCGCGGCGGCGCGCGCGCCTCAACCGACCTTGCGGCTCTCCGGCTGCGGCGAGACGACCTCGGCCGGCTTGTGATCGATGGTCTTGCCCGGCTCGTTCGGGGCCGCCGCCGCTGCCTTGTCGTCCTCCGACATGCCCTTCTTGAAGGCCTTGATGCCTTCGGCGAAGTCGCCCATCAGCGTGGAGATTTTTCCCCGCCCGCCGAACAGCAACAGCGCCACGCCGAGAACGAGAATCCAGTGCCAGATGCTCAGCGAACCCATCGAAACATCCTCCGCGCCGGACGTGCCGGCGCTCAACGTGTTGTTCGGGGCGAAACTAGGCTTCGGGCGCGGCAAAAACAAGCACTTCGGCCGGGCCGGCGGCCGCAAGTGCCTTCGCTGCGCGCGGACGCGACGGTTTCACGCAGCCGCGTCCACGGTAATCGGTGCCGTTAACCACGCCCCGCGGAAACCGCGCCAAGCCGCGGCTTATTCCTCCCCGGCGTCCGAGGGGCGCGGGGCCAGGCCGAGGTCGAGATCGCCGACCTCGAGCGGATCCTCGTCCTCGCGCAGGGCCGGATCGTCCGAGGGCACCGGCACGTCGAAACCGGGCGGCAGCCGTCCCTCGACCAGGCCGGCGCCCCTGAGTTCTTCGAGGCCCGGCAGGTCGTCGATCGCGTCCAGGCCGAAATGCGACAGGAACGCCTCGGTGGTGCCGAAGGTGATGGGCCGGCCCGGCGTCTTGCGCCGTCCGCGCGGGCGGATCCAGCCGGTCTCCAGGAGCACGTCGAGGGTGCCCTTGGAGGCCGAGACGCCGCGCACATCCTCGATCTCCGCGCGGGTCACCGGCTGGTGATAGGCGATGATCGCCAAGGTCTCGGTCGCCGCGCGCGACAGTTTGCGCGGCTCGACCGAGTTGTGCGACATCAGCCAGGCCAGATCGTTGGCGGTGCGAAAACTCCACTTGCCGGCAATCCGCACCAAGTTGACGCCGCGCGGCGCGTATTCATCCTGCAGGCGCCGCATCGCCGCCGGCAGATCGACCCCCTCGGGCAGGCGCGCCGCCAAGGTCTCGTCGTCGAGCGGCTCGGCGGCGGCAAACAGCAGCGCCTCGAGCAGCCGCAACTCCTCGAGCCGCGTCTCGCCGCTCATGTCCGCCTCCTCATCGACGGCCACGAGCGCGCGCGGCTTGGCAAACCCCATCATCGATCACGTCTCCTTGGGCTCATTGGCTCCTGCCTCCCCGAGGCTGTTGTCGGGCCCGATCGTCGCGCCGGGATTTTGCTCGCGCTTGCGCAGATAGAGCGGCGCAAACGCCGAATGCTGATGGACCTCCAAGGTGCCCTCGCGCACCATTTCGAGCGTCGCCGCGAAGCTCGAGGCGAACGCGGTCGCGCGCAACGAGGGCTCCACTACATAGGCGATGAGAAATTCGTCGAGCCGGCTCCAATCGGCCGCCGCGCCGATCAGCCGCTCGATCGCGCTGCGCGCCTCGGCGAGCGACCAGACGGTGCGCGGCTCGAGCCGCACGCGCGCAAGCGCATGCTTCTGGCGCTGCGCCGCATAGGCGGAGAGGAGGTCGTAGAGCGTCGCCGTCCATTCAGGACGCTTGACGTGGACGATCGGCTCCGGCGCGCCGCGGGCGAACACCTCGCGATTGAGCTGCGGCCGGGTGACGAGCTGCTCGGCGGCGGCGCGGAACGCTTCCAGCCGCTTGAGGCGGAACGCGAGCGAGTTCGCCAGATCCTCGGCGCTCGGACCCAAGGTCTCGCCGGTGTCGGGCAGCAGCAGGCGCGATTTCAGATAGGCGAGCCACGCCGCCATCACCAGATAATCCGCGGCAAGCTCCATGCGCAGCTTGCGCGCCGCTTCGATGAAGGCGAGGTACTGGTTGGCGAGCGCCAGGATGGAAATCTTGGCGAGGTCGACCTTCTGCTGCCGCGCCAGGATGAGCAGCAGATCGAGCGGCCCCTCGAAACCCTCCACGTCGACGATCAGCGCCGGCTCGTCGGACGCGCGGTCCGCCGTCAGCTCGGCCTCGAAGGTGAACTGCTCGCTCATGATCGCACGACCTGCGCATCGCTCGGGCGCGCGCCCGCCATGATCGCGGCAAAGCGGCGGCGCGCCTCGTCAAGATCGATGTCGGCGGGCGGCCGGCGCGCGGCAAGGGCCGCGGCGGCGCGGCGTGCTGCCTCACCGGCGAGCATGGGGACGGCGTCCGCAACCGCCCGCATCTGCGCGAGGTCGCCGTTGCAGTGGAGCACGACGTCGCAGCCGGCCGCGATCGCCGCCAAGCTGCGCGCGCCGATGGCGCCGGAGAGCGCCTGCATGGAAATGTCGTCCGTCATCAGCACGCCGTCGAAGCCGATCAGTCCGCGAATCACTTCGCGCACCATTGTGGCCGAAGTCGTGGCCGGCGTGACCGGGTCGATGGCGGTAAAAACGACATGCGCCGTCATGGCGAGCGGCAGGCCGGCGAGCGGCTGAAAGGCCCGGAAGTCGCTTGCCTCGAGGGTCGGCCGGTCCGCCGTCACCACCGGCAGCTCGCGGTGGCTGTCGGCCATGGCGCGGCCGTGCCCGGGAATGTGCTTGACCACCGGGAGCACGCCGCCGTCGAGCAGGCCCGCGGCGATTGCGCCGGCAATGGCCGCGACCTTGGCTGGACTATTTCCGTAGGCGCGGTCGCCGATAACGCCGTCGGCGCCGGGGACCGGCACGTCGGCAAGCGGCAGACAATCGACGTTTATGCCGAGCGCGGCGAGGTCGGCGGCGATCAGACGTGCGCCCAGCCGCGCCGCCGCGAGGCCCTTCGCCGGGTCGCGGTCGAAGAGCCGCCCGTAGTCGACGCCGGGTGGATAGGCCGGCCAATGCGGCGGGCCCAGGCGTTGCACGCGGCCGCCCTCCTGGTCGACCAAAACGGGCGCGTCGGCGCGGCCGACCACTTCGCGAAAGCCCGCGACCAGGCGGCGAACCTGCTCGGGCGTCTCGATGTTGCGCTTGAAGAGGATGAGCCCCCAGGGCTCGGCTTCGCGAAAGAAGGCGCGCTCGTCGGCCGTCAGAACCGTTCCTGACGAGCCGGAAATGAAGGCGCGCGCACCCATCGGCGCGGATTAGCTGCGCCGCTCTCAGGGGTCAAGCGAAGGCGCCACTGAAATCATTGGAGAATTGCGAGTTCGTTCTGCCAAAATATAACCTAAGGTTATCGGCGAGAAAACCTTAGGTTATATCGTCCCTGCTCAGCCGAGAAATCGCACGCTCAATTCTTCTGCACCATGCACTGGCCGCCGGCGGCCTTCAGGCTGCCGCAGAACTGGCTGGCCTGGTCCTGGGTCGCAAACGGCCCCACCTGGGCACGGTAGAACACGCCCTTCTCGCCGAGATCGGCGCGGCGGATGAGCGGCTGGCGGCTGCCGAGCACCGCCGGGTATTTCGCCTGCAGGGCACGGAACGAGGCCTGGGCCTCCTCCTCGCTGCGCTGCGCGGACAGCTGCACGACGTAACTGCCGGCCGGCACCTGGCTGCGCGCGGGCGCGTCGCTTGACTCGGCGGGGCCGGTCGAGCCGAGCACCAGCGGGCCCGGCCGCGGATTTGACTTGGCGGTGCCGGACTGGCTCGGGGCCGCGCCGGGTCCCTGGATCACCGTGGTGGCGACGGGCCGCGGCGGCGGCAATGGCCCGGACGACGCGCCCGCATCGACGGACGCGACCCGCTCGGGCCTGATCGTCTCGGTCTTCACCTTTCGCGGCTCGGCCGATGCCGGAACCCCACTCGGCGGCGCGGCCTGCGCCGTCTGCCCCGGGCCGGACACGCTGCCGAAGCCCGGAAAGATCTGGCGCGGCGCCGGCGGCTTTACGTCGACCGGCTGCTCCTCGCGCGAAACCACCCGCTCGCCGGCGCTCGGGCCCTTCTCGGTGATGCGGTCGACGATGCGCTTGTTGGAGATGTCGCCACTCTGGGTGGCCGGGACGATCTTGCTCGGCGTGGGGTCGGCCTTGATCAGCGGAGGCTCGCTGCTTCCGCCGGACCCGCTCGACCAGCTCCAGTAGCCGAAGGCGCCGGCGGTGCCGAGCAACGCGAGACCGAGCACGGCCGCGACCGTGGTGAGCCCCCCGCGCCGGCGATCAGGAATGTCCTCGACGTAGTCGTCCTCCCCCTCGGGGTTCATGTGCTCGTCATCGCCGTAATAGGCACCCTGCTCATGCGTGCCCTCGTACGGCGGTGCGCCGTGCTCGGTGGCAGTATGGCCGGCCATGCCGTGCGCGTCGTCGGCCGCGTGGGTCGCCGGCGCGTCGTGCTCGGCCGCCGTCGCATCCCACTGACGATCCGCATGGGCCGGATCGGCGGCGGGCGCATAGGGGTCGTCCGGTCGGTCCTGCTCGTCGCGCCATTCGGAGAGCGGCGGACCGGATCGCGCCAGCCACGGCGGCGTGTGCGGCTCTTCCGCCGCGCGCGCCGGCCGCTCGGGCTGCGGACCGGGCCGGGTGCTGTTGCGCGTGAGCTCTCGCAGCGTCTCGTCCTGGCCGATCAGCCGCGCCAGTTCCGCCAGCGGATCGCTGGCCGGGTGACGGTCGCCGTCGGGTGGCGTCTCTTCGCGGCGCGGCGGAAACAGGCCGGCGCGCGACGGTCGGTACGATGAACTATCCGCCATATCTCAACTGTCCCCGCCTGGCACGTCAGATCAGCGGTTCCGCTGGCGGGCCGCCGAACCGCCAAGTCCCCGGCGGCCCTACCCCGGCACGCTACCGCATCTCGTCCGGCGCCCCGACCCCAAGCAATGCGAGCCCCGAGGCGAGCACGGTGACGACGCCTTGGATGAGAGCAAGACGCGCCTTGGTCAGTTGTGGATCATTCTGGATAATGAAGCGTAAATGTGGCAGGTCGGTGCCCCGCGTCCACTGGGCGTGAAATTCGCTCGCCAGCTCAAACAGGTAGAAGGCGATCCGGTGGGGTTCGTGGGCCTCGGCCGCCGCCTCGACGACGCGTGGATAAAGCGCAATGCGCCTGATCAACGCCTGCTCGGCCGCATCGTCGAGCCGCTCGAGCGGCGCCTGCGCCAGCATGGCCGCGCGATGGACCGGTGACTCGGGCAGGTCGGGCAGCACCGCGCGGGCGTTGCGGAACACCGACTGGCTGCGGGCATGGGCGTACTGGACGTAGAACACCGGGTTGTCGCGCGACTGCTCGATGACCTTGGCGAGATCGAAGTCGAGCGGCGCGTCGTTCTTGCGGTAGAGCATCATGAAGCGCACCGCGTCGCGGCCGACCTCGTCGACCACCTCGCGCAGGGTGACGAACTCGCCCGCGCGCTTCGACATTTTCACCGGCTCGCCGGCGCGCAGGAGATTGACCAGTTGCACGATTTTGACGTCGAGCTCGGCCTTACCATCGCTTATCGCCTTGACGGCGGCCTGCACGCGCTTGACGTAGCCGCCGTGATCGGCGCCCCACACGTCGATCATGGCGCGGAAGCCGCGATCGAACTTCGATTTGTGATAGGCGATGTCGGAGGCGAAATAGGTGTAGCTGCCATCCGACTTGCGCAGCGGCCGGTCGACGTCATCGCCGAACGCGGTCGAGCGGAACAGCGTCTGCTCGCGGTCCTCCCAGTCCTCGATCGGCTGGCCTTTGGGCGGCTGCAGGCGACCCTGGTAGATGAGGCCCTTGGCGCGCAAGTCCTCGATCGTCGCCTCGACCGCGCTGTTTCCCTCCGCGAGCGAGCGCTCGGAGAAGAACTCGTCGTGCCGCACGTCGAGCGCGGCGAGGTCGGCGCGGATCGTGTCGAGCATCGCCGCGATCGCCCGCGCCCGCACCGGCGGCAGCCACTCGGCCTCGGCCCGGTCCTTGAGCGTGGGGCCGAACTCCGCGGCCAGCGCGGCGCCGATCGGCTTTAGATAGTCGCCCGGGTAGAGGCCGTCCGGGATCGCGCCGATCGCGGCGCCGAGCGCCTCGCAGTAGCGCAGGTATGCCGACCGCGCGAGCACGTCGACCTGGGCGCCGGCATCGTTGATGTAATACTCGCGGGTCACCCGATAGCCGGAAAACGCCAGCAGGTTCGCCAGCGCGTCGCCGAACACGGCGCCGCGGCAATGGCCGATATGGATGGGGCCGGTGGGATTGGCGGAGACGTATTCGACGTTGACCGGCTCGCCGCGGCCGAGGTTGCTGCGGCCGTAATCGGTGCCGGCGGCGAGCGCCGCGCGCAGCTCGTCGATCCACGCCCGCGGCTCGAGCGTCAGGTTGATGAAGCCGGGGCCGGCCACCGTCGCGTCGGCGATCACCGGCTCGGTGCGGAGCTTTGCGGCGATCGCCTCGGCGAGATCGCGCGGCTTCTTGCCGGCGGGCTTGGCCAGCACCATGGCGGCGTTGGTCGCCATGTCGCCGTGCGCGGCCTCGCGCGGCGGCTCGACCAGGATGCGCGATCGATCGAGCGCGGCCGGCAGCGCGCCCTCGGCCGCGAGCGCGTCGACCGCGGCCCGGACTCGCTCGAGAACGACGGCAAAAATATTTGGGGACGCCTGGCTCATGGTCATCGGTGCGCGCGGGCGCGCCTAAACCAATTCGGGCGTCAAGTCAAAGCGGCGCGCATGCTCGATGAGCGCGTAGCGGTCGGTCATCCCGGCGATGAAATCGGCGACGCGGCGCGCGCGGCCGGCGGCCTCGGCGCCGTCGAGGTGCTGCGCCCATTCGGCCGGCATGTCGTCCGGCTTGTCCATGAAGTGACGAAACAGATCGCGCACGATGCCCTCGGCGGCGTCCATGATGCGCATGACGCGCGGGTGGCGGTACATGCGCGCAAACAGGAACGCCTTGATCGCCGCGTCGACCTCGCTCATCGCCGCCGAGAAGCCGACCAGCGGCCGGCCAGCGAACCGCACCTCGTCGGCCGAGCGCGGCGCGGCCTCGCCCAACCGGCGTCCGGATTCGGCGATCACGTCCTCGATCAGGCGGCCGATCAGCCGGCGGATCAATTCGTGCACCAGCCGCGCGGGCTCAAGCCCGGGAAAGCGGGCGCGCATGTCGCGCAGCGTGTCGCCGACCGCCGGCACCGCGCCGAGATCGTCGAGCCGGAACAGGTCCGCCCGCAGCCCGTCGTCGATGTCGTGGGCGTTGTAGGCGATGTCGTCGGCGATGGCGGCGACCTGCGCCTCGGCGCCGGCGTGGCTCCACAGCATGAGGTCGGTCGACGCCGCGTCGAGCGGAATGCCGGCGGGGACGCCGCGCACCGCATAGCGGCCGATCGGGCGACCGTCGCGATCGGTCAGCGGCCCGTTGTGCTTGATCAGGCCTTCGAGCGTCTCCCAGGTGAGGTTGAGGCCGTCGAAGTCGGGGTAGCGCCGCTCGATCAGGGTGACGACGCGCAGCGTCTGGGCGTTGTGGTCGAAGCCGCCGTAATCCGCCAGGCACTCGTCGAGCGCGCGCTCCCCCGCGTGGCCGAACGGCGGATGGCCGAGGTCATGGGCGAGCGCGAGCGCCTCGGCCAAATCCTCGTCGAGCCCAAGCGCGCGGGCGAGCGAGCGGGCGATCTGGGTGACCTCGAGGGTATGGGTCAGCCGCGTGCGGAAATGGTCGCCCTCGTGGAACACGAACACCTGGGTCTTGTGGGTGAGCCGCCGGAACGCCGCCGCGTGGATGATGCGGTCGCAGTCGCGCCGGTAGGCGCTGCGCGTGCGGCTCGGCGGCTCGGGATGCACGCGGCCGCGGCTTGCGGCCTGATCGGCCGCGAAGGGCGAGCGTGCACGCGCCGTTTCGACCGCCATAAGCGCCTCGCCGGAAGGTGACCGGGCGGATTGACCGGACCGCGACGCGCACTTAACTATCAGGCGGGCGTCGTGGCAAATCCGTACCGCGCCCGGGAGAGGCCGATGACGAGCGTGACGATGAGCGAGCGGGCGGCGCGCCGGATCGGCCAAATCCTCGGGGCCGAGGCGCCGGGCGCCATGCTGCGCGTGAGCGTCGAGGGCGGCGGCTGCTCCGGCTTCCAGTACAAGTTCGACATCGAGCACGCCAAGGCGGCCGACGACCTCACGCTGGCGCGCGACGGCGCGGTCGTGCTGATCGACCCGATCTCGATCAAATACATGGAGGGGGCCGAGATCGACTTCGTCGACGATCTGATCGGCGCCTCGTTCAAGATCGCCAATCCCAACGCCACCGCCTCGTGCGGCTGCGGCACCAGCTTCTCGATTTGACAGCTCAGGCGTCGTAGCCCGGATGGAGCGCAGCGCAATCCGGGGGGCTACAAATTTCGTGCGAACTCACTCCGCCGCGACGGCGCGCTCGCGCTCGGGCGCCTCGGCTACCTCCTCGAGCTGCGGCTCGAGGGTACGGCGCAGGCGGCGGTCGATGCGGTCGAGATAGAGGTAGACCACCGGGGTGATGTAGAGCGTCAGGAGCTGGGACAGGCACAGCCCGCCCACCACCGACACGCCGAGCGGCTGGC
>WNFB01006485.1_pt1 | contig 10500 bp, 9 predicted proteins | sample 5400501 | NCBI WGS metagenome assembly WNFB01 (sample SAMN13153341, study PRJNA577476) | soil metagenome | isolation source: 200 cm saprolite under Douglas fir tree site 2 hole 1 | place: USA:California | collected 2015-04-18 | reverse complement strand
CGCCGGACGTACCAGGGGATCTCCTCGGGGAGGTTCCCCGACCAGATGATGAGGAACTGCGACAGGTTGACGTAGGCCCACAGCATGACGAACGCGAAGAGGAGCTTGCCCAGGTCGTGGACCACCTGGGGCCGCACCGCCTGCGCGAACGGGGTCTCGTCGCGGAAGCCCACCAGCAGCACGATGACCAGGGCCATGGCCGAGAGCGCCTGGCCCACCATGAAGATGATGCCGTAGATCGTCGAGTACCAGTGCGGGTCGAGGGACATCGCCCAGTCCACCGCCGAGAACGTGATCGTGAGGCCGAGCAGCATCAGCCCCGGGCCCGACGCGCCGCGGAGCCGGCGGGCGACGCGCAGGCTTCCCGTCCGGTCGAGCTCCGCCGACCATCGGCTCAAGAGGTGAGCCAGCAGCGACCAGACCCCGAAGTAGAAGACCGCCCGGACCAGGAAGAACGGCACGTTCAGGTAGGGCTGCTTCATCCGCAGCATGGGGTCGGCGTCCATCACCCCCGGCCGCGCCCACGCGTAGATGCGCGGCAGGCCGATGGCGACGGGCAGGAAGAGCAGCGCGAGCACGGGCATCGTGCGCGCCCCCGCCTCGAGCAGCCGCCGGATCACGATGCCCCAGACCCCGCCCGTGAGGTGGTTGATCATGAGCAGGGACAGGCAGCCGATCGACACCCCGGTCCAGAAAAGATGCGCGAAGAGCCACGAGCGCAGGAAATGGCCGAGGTCGAAGACCGCCCCGAGCAGGCTCAGGAGGACGCCGGCCGCACCGGCCACGAACGCAGAGCGCTGCAACCGCTCCACCTTCGCCGGCACCGGGAAGGAGCCGTCGCTCACGGCGTCTCCGCCCCCTTCTCCAGCTCCGCCCTCTTGTCGGCGGGCACGTCGGCGAGAGGGACGTTCTGGCTGAGCTGCAGCGCGCGCACGTAGGCCACGATCGCCCACCGGTCCTTCACCGGGATCTGGGCGGCGTAGTCGGGCATGGCCCCGAACCCGTGACTGATCGCGTCGAAGAAGTACCCGGCGGGCTGGGCCCGCAGCCGCTCGACATGGAAGGACGAGGGCGGGCGGTATCCGCGCCGCACGACCATGCCGTCGCCGCGCCCGAGCAGGCCGTGGCACGGCGAGCAGTAGATGCGGTAGCGCTCCTGGCCGCGGCGCAGGAGGGCCTCGTCGACGGGAACGGGAAACGTGTCGGCGAAGGCGGCGCCGCTCTTGCCGGAGAACAGCAGGCTGTCCTCGTGGAGCTGCCCGCGAGCGACGGTGCCCGCGACCTGCGGCCGGGCCGAGCGCTCGTCGCCGAAGAACGTGCTCTTCCGGAAGGGCCGGACCTTCGGCTGGTCCTGCATGTCGTAGCGACATCCCGCGAGGACCGCGACCAGTGATGCAACGAGAACGGACTTGGGGAACGTCATTGCTCCACTTCCGAGACGACTCGTGGCCCGAGGCTCACGAGGAAGCTCCACGTGCGGTCGGGGTCGAACTTCGGATCGCTCGCCTCGATGCAGATGAAGAAGCGGTCCTTGGTGGCGAGGGCGAAGCTGGGCACGTTGAAGACCGGATGGTACGGCTCCGGGAGCCCGTTGAGCGCGAGCATCCCCAGCACGGCGGTGACGGCCGCGAAGAGGATGGTGGTCTCGAAGGCGGGAGGGATGAACGCGGGCCAGCTGTGGAAGGGCTTGCCCCCGATGTTCATCGGGTACTCGATGACCGACGCCCAGTACTCGAGTCCGTACCCCGCCACCAGCCCCGTGACCCCGCCGAGGAGCACCAGCAGCGGCAAGCGCGAATGGCGGAGCGCGAGGGCCTCGGTCAGCGCCTCGAGCGGGTAGGGCGAGAAAGCGTCGATCCTGCGGTAGCCCGCCTCGCGGACCTTGCGGGCGGCGGCGACGACCTCCGTCGGGTCGCTGAACTCGGCCATGAGGCCGTAGAGGCCGGGCCGCGTCACCGCTTCGCCTCCTCGGGCTCCGCGCCGGGAAGGATCGTCCTCATCTCGAAGATGGAGATGGCCGGCAAGAAGCGCACGAAGAGGAAGAGCAGGGTCACGAACAGGCCGAGGGTGCCGATGAAGGCCGCCCAATCGAAGAGCGTGCCGCTGTACATCCCCCACGACGAAGGCAGGAAGTCGCGGTGGAGGCTCGTCACGATGATCACGAAGCGCTCCAGCCACATCCCCACGCTGACCACCAGCGAGATCACGAAGAGGTAGGGCACGCTCGTGCGCAGGTTCTTGATCCAGAGCGTGTTCGGCGCGACCACGTTGCAGAGGATGAGGGCCCAGTACATCTTCCAGTACGGTCCCGTCATCCGGTTCCAGATCATGAAGCGCTCGTAGGAGTTGGCGCTGTACCACGCCATGAACGCTTCCATCATGTAGCCGTAGGCGACGATCAGGCCGGTGGCGAGCATGACCTTGGCCATGTTCTCCAGGTGCTTCATCGTGATGAAGTCCTCGAGGCCATAGAACTTCCGCAGCGGGATGGCGATCGTCAGCACCATCGCGAAGCCGGCGTAGATGGCCCCGGCCACGAAGTACGGCGGAAAGATCGTGGCGTGCCAGCCGGGGATGATCCCGATCGCGAAGTCGAAGCTCACGACGGTGTGCACGGAGATGACCAGGGGCGTGGCGAGGCCGGCCAGCAGCAGGTAGGCCGTGTCGTAGTTGTGCCAGTGGCGGGCCGAGCCGCGCCAGCCCATGGCCAGGATGCCGTAGACGATCTTCCACGGCTTGCTGCGCGCGCGGTCGCGCAGGGTGGCGAAGTCGGGGATGAGGCCCACGAACCAGAACATGGCCGAGACGGTGGCGTAGGTGGAGACCGCGAAGACGTCCCAGATGAGCGGGCTCCGGAAATTCGGCCACAGCCCCATGGTGTTGGGGTAGGGGAAGAGCCAGTAGGCCAACCACGGGCGGCCGGTGTGGAAGACCGGGTAGAAGGAGGCGCACGCCACCGCGAACAGCGTCATCGCTTCCGCGAAGCGGTTGATGGAGGTCCGCCATCCCTGGCGGAGCAGGAGCAGGATCGCCGAGATCAGCGTCCCAGCGTGGCCGATGCCGATCCACCAGACGAAGTTGATGATGTCCATCCCCCAGCCGATGGGGATGGTGACGCCCCAGACGCCGATGCCCTTGAACAGGAGGAAGCCCATCGCCACGAGCAGGCCCTGGAGGAGCGCGAAGCCGATGGCGAAGCCCACGAACCAGCCCCACGGCGTCCTTCGCTGGAGGACGATGCTGCTGATCTTCTCGGTGACGGAGGCGAAGTCGTGGCCCGGTCCCACCAGGTAGTCCGGGGTGGCCGTGGGCGGGGCCGCGTCCTTCGCGATGTCGGCGGAGTCAGCCACGGGGCATCTCCGGGTTGGGGTTGCGTACGGACGCGAGGTACGTCGTGCGCGGGCGCGTGTTCAGCTCCGCGAGCAGGGCGTAGTTCCGCGGCTCGGCCTTCAGCCGCGAGACGCGGCTCTGCGGGTCGTTGACGTCGCCGAAGACGATGGCCTCGCCCGGGCAGGCCTGCTGGCACGCGGTCTTGATCTCCCCGTCGCGGATGGGCCGGCCCTCGTTGCGCGCGTCGATGCGCGCCCGGCTGATGCGCTGGACGCAGTAGGTGCACTTCTCCATCACCCCGCGGCTGCGCACCGTCACCTCCGGGTTGCGCATCAGCTTGAACGTGGGGGTGTCCCAGTCCTGGTAGAGGAAGAAGTTGAACCGGCGCACCTTGTAGGGGCAGTTGTTCGAGCAGTACCGCGTTCCCACGCAGCGGTTGTAGACCATGTCGTTGAGCCCCTCGTCGCTGTGGACGGTGGCCGCGACCGGGCACACCACCTCGCAGGGCGCGTTCTCGCAATGCATGCACGGCAGCGGCTGGTGGTGCGTCTGGAGGGTCTCGGGCCTCGCGGGATCGCCGGCGTAGTAGCGATCGACGCGGATCCAGTGCATCTCGCGGCCGCGCGCCACCTGGTCCTTGCCCACCACGGGGATGTTGTTCTCCGACACGCACGCGGCCATGCACGCGTTGCAACCCACGCAGGAGTTGAGGTCGATGCTCATGCCCCAGGCATGACCTTCGTATTTGTGTGGAGGGTACAGCGTCAGGTCGCGGGGAGGCTCCTCCCCCATCTCCTTCGCGAAGCCCGGCTCCTTCTCGTACTCCTCCAGGCTGGCGGACCGCACGACGGGGCGGCCTTCCATGCTCCAGTGGTCCTGCGTGCACGCCAGGCGGTACCGCTCGCCCGTGCGGCGCGCCTCCGCTCCCGCCGCCCACGACGGCGCCGCGCTCGTGCGCAGCACGTACGCGTTGAAGCCGGCGCCGGTCCCGACCCGGCCCGCCCGCCACCGCCCGTACCCCAGGTGGAGCGTCAACGAGCCCTCGGGATGGCCGGGGACGATCCATGCCGGGGCCTTCAGGCTGTGGCCGCCGAGGCGGACCTCGACGACGTCGGTGTGCGAGCCGAGGCTGTCGCGCTCGATGGAGATCCCCAGGCTGCGCGCGGTCTCCGGTCCCATGAGGGCGGCGTTGTCCCAGGTCAGCTTGGTGAGCGGCTTCGGCATCTCCTGAAGCCAGCCGTTGTTGGCGTAGCGCCCGTCGTGGACCGACGGGTCGGGCCGGAACGCGATCTCGAGCCCTGTCTCCGCCGGCCGCGCCGCCGCCCGGGCCCAATCTCCGACCGTCACCGCCAGCGAGGGCGGGGGGACGGCCGGCAGGCCCGCGACGACCCCGTCGTGCAGCGCCCGGCGCCACGCGGTCTCGAAATCCGCGCCCATCGGCTGCGTGCTCCAGTGCTCGCGTACGAGGTCGTAGCCGGAGCGCTCGGGACGCGCCGAGAATGCGGCCAGCATCTCGTGGGCGGACTTGGCCGCGGGATAGAGGGGGGCGATGAGCGGCTGGAGAAGCGTGACCGTCCCGTCGACGGCGCGCGCGTCGCTCCAGGCTTCGAGGGGATGGGCCTCGGGCACCTGCCAGTGACAGCGCTCGGCAGTCTCGTCGTCGTGGAGCCCGAGATGGACGCGCAGCGGCACCTTGTCCATCCTGGCGGCGAAGTCGAGGTCGGCGGGCGCGGTGAAGACGGGGTTGCCTCCGAAGATCACGAGGAGAGAGACCGCCCCGCGGTCCATGTCGGCCGCGAGATCCTGGAGCGACGCGAGCTGATCGACCGGGCTCGCCTCCACCGGCGCGGCGTAGAGGACCGTCTTTCCCACGTTGCCGAGCGTCGCGTTGATCGCGTGCGCCAGCGCGTGGACGGGCGGGGTCTGATACTCCCCCGGGACCACCACCGAGGAGCCGGCGTGCGCCTGCAGGTCCTTGGCGAGTGCTTTCACCCAGGCCGCGCGCCGCGAGCCCGGGCCGAAGGCGGGAGTGGCTTCGGCGCCCACTCCGACGCTGGCCGCCAGCGCCCTCGTGAAGTCTTCGACCTCGGAGGGCTTCAGCGGAAGACGGTGGTCGGCCAGCGCGCCCGCCAGCGTCGGCGTGCACTCCACCGCGTAGAGGCGGTTCATCTCCTTCTGGCCGCCCTCCAGCTTGCGGCGGGAGGTGAACTCGCGGATGTTCCGCAGGTTGGCCGGGCCCTCGGAGACGAAGTCGGCGTCGAGGCACACGACGACGTCGGCGTCCAGGCGGTACTGCGTCTCTACCGGACGGCCGAAGGCGAGCATCGCTCCCGCCCGCGCGGCGTCACGGCCGGCGGGCTCCCACTGGTGCCACTTCGCGCCGGGGAACTCGGCGAGGAAGCCCTTGATCTGCGCGGCGAGAGTGGGCGACGTGACGGTCTGGGTGAGCAGCCGGATCCCCGCCCCCTGGAGCGGCCGCTGGGCGTCGAGGGCCGACTTCATGCTCGCGAGGAACGAGCCCCACGGAAGGATCTCGCCGATGTGGGTGAGGGTCTGCGAGCGATCGGGATCGTAGAGGTCGAGGATCGACGCCTGCCCGCGGGCGTCGGTCGCGCCGAGGCTCGCCGGGTGGTCGGGGTTGCCTTCGATCTTGGTGGGGCGGCCGAGGTGGCTCTCGACGAGGACGCCCTTGGCGTAGCCGCCGTCGAGGACCGCGGTGGCGAAGAAGAGCGGGCGTCCGGCGACCACGTCCTCCGGCGGCTTCACGTAGGGGACGACCTTCTCCTCCGGCTGGCGGGTGCAGCCGGTGAGGCCGGCGAGCGCCAGCGAGGCCCCCATCAGCGTCAAGAACTGCCGGCGGCCGAGGGGATCGTCGAAGAGCGAGGCCTGCTCGGGGAACTCGCGCCGGAGCATCTCCTCGACCGCAGGGTCGCCGGCGAGCTCCTCCAGGCTCTTCCAGTACGTGCGGCCTCGCACACCTTCCAGTCGCCGACGCACACCCGCCAGCTCTACGGGTACCGCCTTCATCTCGCCTTCCCCTTCGGGTTTCATCGATGACACGTCGAGCAGCTCGTCCGGGTGTGGATGCCGTATTCCTTCACGAGCCGGCTCCCCTGCGCGAGCTGGTCCGCGGGGGGCTCGTAGGCGGCGTCGAAGACCGCGGCCTGCGGCCGCACGTAACGCTCGGGTTGGCGGTGGCACTGCAGGCACCACTCCATCTGCAGCGAGGCGGCCTGGGCCATGAGCGGCATGCGGTCCACGCGCCCGTGGCAGGTCGAGCACCCGACGCCCCGGTTCACGTGGGCCGAGTGGTTGAAGTACACGAAGTCGGGCAGATCGTTGACCTTCGTCCACTCGATCGGGGTGTCGTTGCGGAAGCTGGCCCGCACCGGCTCCAGCGTCGGGCTGCTGCTCCAGATCTGGGAGTGGCAGTTCATGCAGGTCTTGGTCGGCGGGATGCCCGCGGTGGCCGAGACTTCCACCGAGGTGTGGCAGTAGCGGCAGTCGATGCCCATGCCCCCGACGTGGTGCTGGTGGCTGAACGGCACCGGCTGCTCGCGCGCCACGCCTTCCTGGGTCACGTACGGCGAGCGGTTGACCTCGACCGTCACCCACAGCGCGCCGATCACCAGGAACAGCGCCCCGAAAATGCTCAGCTTGGAGAGGGTGTTGGTGCTGTGATGAAAGATCTGGGACATGCGGTGGCTCGAACGAGCCACTCTATATCACGTACCAAATAGGCGGTCACCAAAATCGCCGAGGCCGGGGAGGATGTACTTCCGATCGTTGAGCGCGCGGTCGAGGGCCGCCGTGTAGACGATGGCCTCCGGCACCGCCGATTCGAGATGGGCGACACCCTCGGGAGCGGCCACGATCGACAGCAGCCGCACCTGCTTCGCCCCCAGGCCGCGCAGCCCGTCCACGGCCATCGCCGCCGACCCGCCGGTGGCGAGCATGGGGTCGAGGAGGAACACCACCGCGCTCGCGAGGTCCTTCGGCACCTTCTCGTAGTAGCGGCGGGCGGCCGCCGTCTCCTCGTTGCGCTCGAGGCCGAAGTAGCCCACCTGCGCCTCGGGCACCAGCTCGAGGAACGCCTCCAGCATCCCGAGGCCCGCGCGCAGGACGGGGACCGCCACCACCCGGGAGGCGATTCGCCGCACCGCCGTTCGCTCGAGCGGCGTCTCCACTTCCCCGGGAGCGAGGGCGAGGTCGCGTGTGGCCTCCGCCGCGAGCAGCAGGCTCACGCGGCGGGCGAGCCGCCGGAACTCGTCGCACGGGGTCTCGCGGTCGCGAAGCCGGGCCAGGCTGTCCTCGATCACCGGGTGGGAGACCAGCCGGAGCGGCATTGCGGCGGGAGGATAGCACACGGCCCCGTTGACTCCGCGGCGGCGGCAGCGTACCGTCGATGAAGGGTCCCTTTCTCTCCAAGATCGGCCGCCGGCCGAAGGGGTGCCCGCCGTGAGCAGCTACGCCGGTCCGGTCCCCGACATCGTCATCGACGCCGGGAGCGCGGAGGATCGGGAGCGCGTCGAAGCGATCGTGCGCGCGGCTCTCGTCCACCGCCCGCAGTCGGAGCCGTGGGCGGTGATCCTCCACGAGCTTCGCCCCGGCTGGTCGGTCTTCATCGACGGCCCCGACCAGGATCTGTGCGCGGAGATCAAGGCGCGGCTGGCCGCCGCCGGCTACGCGCCGATACCCGGCCCCTGCCCGCAGTAAGTTATACTGACCCTTCGATGCGGCTGACCTCCGACGAGATCGAGTACATCTCCCGCAAGATCGTGAAGACCCTCTCCTCGGAAGGCAAGCTCGAGATGGACTCCGGCGCCCGCGTGGTGGAGGCCATCGGCCGGGTGATCACCGACGAGCTCATGGTCGAGGACAAGCTGAACGAGGAGGTCCGCGAGGTCCTCATCCAGCATGCTTCCGAGATGGAGCGGTCGAACATCACCTACACCGAGATGTTCAAGATGGTGAAGAAGAAGCTGGCGCGGGAGAAGGGCATCATCCTGTGACCGCCGAAGCGGGACGGTGAAGCTCTCCCGGGAGAAGGTCATCCGGCTCTCCCATCTCATCTTCAACCAGCTCAACCAGGACGAGGAGGTCGAGTTCTACGCCGACCCCCAGGAGATCCGCCAGGAGATCTTCAAGATCATCTCCGACGAGATGAGGTCCGACGAGGCCATCGACGCCCTCGTGCGGAGGAAGATCGAGAGCCAGAAGCGACCGATCGTGGAAGGCTCGGACGAGTGGGACGTCCTCTATCGCAAGTATTACGAAGAGGAAGTGGCGCGGCATCGCAAGGTGATGCCGTAGGGGCCAGGGCCACTGGCCCGCAGTCCGACACGGCTGCGAGCGAAGCGGGATTCACTCCCGCGAGCGAGCGGGGGTTCAAGGGGGCGCGCCGCAGCGCCCCCTTGTTAATTGACGAAGAGGAAGTGGCGCGGCATCGCAAGGTGATGCCCTAGCGCGCTTGCGCCAGCCGCAGCTGTAGCTGGTGCGCGCCGGGCGCGGTCGTGAGCGCCGCGTAGACATCCTCGCCCACCGTCTCCGTCCGCACCACCCGCGCCTTCCCGTCGACGATGGCCGCCGCCAGCCGCGTTCCCGGCGGCAGCCTCACCCGCAGCGTGCCCGGACGGCGGGCTCCCGAGGAGTAGCTGAGCCGCAGTGTGCGCGACGCCGGATCATAGGCGCTCGCGCATGTGACGTCCGTTCCGGTGGCGGGCTCGCGCAGCTGCAGCTCGCTCGTCTCGTCCCCGAGGCGCACCGTCAGGTCCAGGCGGCCTTCGTGCAGGTCGACGCCGAACAGCCCGGCGACGAGCGCGGCTCCGAGAGCGCCGGCGCTCCCCGCGTAGGCGGTGCTGCCCCGTCCCGCCCCGTCGCGGGTCGCCCACTCGCGCAGTCCCCCCTCCCGGGCCACCCGGCGCGCGATCTCGCCGAGCTGCCGCCGCGCCGCCGCGGCGTGGCCCCGTTCGAACTCGGCCAGGATCAGCCGCGCCGCGAACCAGTCCCACTGGCCGCCGTTCTGGTACGTGTAGGGCTCGCGCAGGATCGGGTGCCGGAAAAGGCCGGCGGGATAGGGAGGCAGCAGCGTGCCCGCCACCGTGGAGACGCCGAAGCGGCGCCCCCGCTCCTCCGCCGCCTGGAAGATCCTCGCGGCCTGCGCCGCGTCGGCCACCCCGTACAGCGCCGCCACCGCGTTGCCGCCGAGCGCGAAGACGTCGGCGTCCTCCGGCGGGGTCCATCCCGCGGGGACCGACTCGACGAGATGCACGCGGAAGAAGCCGCGTTCCGCCTGCCAGAAGTGGCGGGCGATCGCCGCCCGCACGCTCCGCGCCTGCGCCGCCCAGAAACGGGCGCGTGCGGGACGGCCGGCGGCGGCGAGGAGCGCCTCCAGATCGCGCGCCGCGCGATCGAAGAGGACGTTCGTGTAGAGGCCGACCACCACCGGCGTCTCGTCGTCGAGGTAGATGGCGCGCTGGTCCGCGTAGACCGGGCTCACGTCGCCCCAGTCGGCGGTGAAGGCGCTGGTCACCAGGCCGAACCTCCGGCTGAAGCGCCGCCGGACAAGGAACGAGAGCGCGGCGTCGAGCCGGTCCACCAGCGGGCGGCCCGCCACGGCGCTGGCCAGCCACGCGCGGTCGCCGGTGATCCGGAAGACCTGGTACGCCGCCTCGACCGCGCTCGTCTCCTGGTCCGCTTCGGTCGTGTTGCGATCGGCGCTGATGACCACCGGACCCGCCCGATACACGGCTTGCACGCGAGGAGCGTCGTTGCGAAAGGCCGCGGGCTCGCCGGCCGCGATCCAGTCCCGCAGCGCGCCGTCGTCCTGCTGGTGGGCGAGGTGCTCCCCGAGCCAGGAATCGAGATACTCCCGCGGGTAGAGGAAGCGGGACAGCGGGACCAGCGTCGCGCTGTCGCGGAGCCAGATCTGCGGGTACACCGCCCCCGCCCCGAAGCCCCGTACGAGGCCGGTCCGTCCGTGAAGCTGCTTGCGGTTGGCTTCGAGCGTCGGGGCCAGGCGTGCGGCCAGCGCCTGGAGCGCGGGGTCGGCGAGGTGCCATGAGACCTCGGCCCGCGCGCCGGCGGCGCACGCCACGAGGACGAAGGCGAGAACGATGCGGCGGCGGCGGGGCGCGGCGGCCACGGCGGATTCTAGCCTGGCCGCCTCGG
>WNFB01006483.1_pt1 | contig 10501 bp, 8 predicted proteins | sample 5400501 | NCBI WGS metagenome assembly WNFB01 (sample SAMN13153341, study PRJNA577476) | soil metagenome | isolation source: 200 cm saprolite under Douglas fir tree site 2 hole 1 | place: USA:California | collected 2015-04-18 | reverse complement strand
CGTCGACTTCAAGGGTTTCTTCAACAACCTTCAGGGTGAGCTGGCAGTCGGCGGGTCGATTCCTCCCTCATCACAGGGCGGCAACTCGAGCGAGCCGACGGACCTGCTGTGCCAGCTGGCGGCGTCTGGCCACGAGGCGCTCATCCCTGTGGTGAGCTACGCCAGCCAGGGCTCTGGCGGCATCAACTTCACTATCAGCGGCTTCATGGCCGTGACCGTCAACCCGATCTCCGTGTGCAACGGCGGTAAAGACATGAGCCAGCCGTTTTACGCCACCATCATCGGCCCCGCCGACTTCACCCATGGCACGCCTGGCGGGACCACGACCACGACGAACCCTGTCCGGGTCCTCAAGATCTGGCGCTAGTCGGAATCATCAACCACAGGAGATAGGAACGTATGAAAGGCATCGGAGGCAAGGGAGTTCTCGCGCTCTCTCTCGTTTTGGGTATGGCCACCTCGTACATGGTCTACCAGTACGTCGACCAGGCCAGCCAGGCGGCCAAGCCGGTTGAGACCGTGCAGGTGCTCACGGCGGCCAAGGACATCCCGGCCCGCACGACCATTACCACCGAGATGCTGCGGGTGGCCCAGGTGCCGGTGGATCTCAAGCTGCCGCAGGCCATGAGCACCCCGCTCCAGGCCACCGGCAAAGTGAGCAAGCTGCCGATCTCGCAAGGCGAGGAGCTGCTCGGCAACAAGCTCTTTGGCGACCGCGAGGAGTCCGGCCTGGCCTTCGTCGTGCCGAACGGCAAGCGGGCCGTGTCGGTCAGTGTGAACGAGGTCCTCGGCTCCGGCGGCATGATCGTGCCCGGCGATTCTGTCGACGTGGTGGCCGTCCTGGACACGGCGCCAACAACGGCCCTGGGTGATCCCAAGAGCGCGGCCTTTGGCGTGGACATCAGCGCGCACGCGCAGATTAAGGCCGTGTCGCAGTACATCCTGCAGAACGTGGAGGTGCTCGCGGTAGCCCAGCAGCTGGAGGGCGAACCTGCTCCCGCGGGCGCTCCCCAGAAGGCCGCCCAGGCTGCGGGCGTCAACAACAATGCGCAGCCCGCTAAACAGAGCAACACTACCCAGCCGTCCGCCAAGACGGCTACGCTCGCGGTCACGCCCGAGGAAGCTCAAAAGCTGGTGCTGGCCGAAGACAAGGGGAAGATCCGTCTGGTGCTGCGCGCCCGCGGTGATAACGCCACCATCAAGCTCGACGACGGCCTGCTGAGCACATTGAACGGCGCCGCTGTCCTGAAGTCGGAGCCAAAACCGCTATGACGGAAGTCCAGCCCGTCGTTCTGTCCGAAGGCCCGGCCCACACCGAGCGACAGCGTGCTGGCGCCGTCAGCCTGCTGCTGGTCGACGACTCGCCCGACGAGCGTACTGCCACCAAGCGCTTGCTGATGGCCGGCGAGCTGGTGATTGCCGGCGAAAGCGTGCTTGGCACTGAGGCCGTGGCCATGGCCCGCGAGCTCAAGCCCGACGTGATCCTCGTTGCCGTGGAGGAGCCCGTGGCCGCCGCGCTGCGCACCATCGAAGCCCTCAACGTGGTGGTGCCCCAATGCTCGGTGGTGGCCCTCTCGACCCTTACCGGCCGCGACTATCTCCGCCAGGCAATGGTGGCCGGCGCCCGCGACTACGTGGCTCGCCCAGTCGATCCGGAGGAGCTCGAAAAGGTCATCCTGAACGTGTACGAGCTGGAGCGCAAGCGCAGCTCGCTCAACGAGCACGTGATCGAGAGCGGTCATGTTGGCGACGTCATCACCGTGTTCGGCGCGAAAGGCGGCATCGGCCGCACCACGCTGGCAACGAACCTCGCGGTGGCGCTGGCGCTGAAGAACCAGCAGCGGGTAGCCCTCATTGACCTCGACCTGCAGCTCGGCGACGTGGCGCTGATGCTGGACATCGTGCCGGAGCGCACGATTGCCGACCTGGTCCCCGTTATCGACAAGCTGGACCCAGAGCTGATGCGCGGCTTCATGAGCGTGCACGACTCCGGGCTCAAGGTGCTGCCCGCCCCGGCGCGGCCCGAGGACGGCGAGAAAGTCACCTCCGTCCACATCAAGAAGATCCTGGAGATTCTGGCCCACACCTACGACTACGTGGTGGTCGATACTCCGCGCCAGCTCAACGACAACGTGATCGCCGCGCTGGACATCTCCGGGATGGTGTGCCTGGTGGCCAGCAATCAGCTGACCTGCCTCAAGAGCACCAAACTGTGCCTGGCCTTGCTCAAAAACTGGCACTACAGCACCGACAAGGTCAAACTGGTCATGAACCAGGCGCACAACGGCAGCAGCCTGCCGATGAATGACGCCGAGATGGCAATCGACTATCCCATCTTCTGGAAGGTGCCGTATGACGGCCACCTGGTCGCCACGAGCCAGTGGGGCAAGCCGTTCGTGCATGCTCAGCCTGGCGCCAAGATCTCTCAGAACGTCAGCGCGCTGGCGCAGGCGGTCACCGGCTCACGGGCCAGCGGCCGCTCGCTGCTGGGCAGGTTTAGGGGCTAGTCGCGATGTCTGTCCTGCTTGAACGTTCCGGTTTCCGAATCGGCGCCGATGGCGACGCCAAGGCGAACGAGCCGGCACCGAGCCTGCCGCTCGAGGACCGCCGCGCCCCATCCGATCCGTTCCTCGACCTGAAGGCGCGAGTCCACGAGCGGCTGATCCGCGAGATCGACCTCAACCGCTTGGAGGGTCAGGACCCAACGGTGGTGCGGACCCAGGTGGAGGAAGCAGCGCGAACGCTGCTGGCCGCCGAGGACGTGCCCATGGCCCGCCAGGAGCGGCTGCGGCTCATCGCCGACATCACCGACGAAGTCCTGGGGCTGGGCCCGATCCAGACCCTGCTGGACGACCCGACCATCTCTGAGGTCATGGTCAACGGCCCCGACCAGGTTTACTTCGAGCGCGCCGGCGTGCTGTACCTGAGCGACAAGGTCTTCAAAGACGCCAACCACATCATGCGCGTGATCGAGAAGATCACGGCGCCGCTGAACCGCCGCATCGACGAACGCTCGCCCATGGTCGACGCCCGCCTGCCTGATGGCTCCCGCGTGAATGCCATCATCCCGCCGCTGGCCATCGACAGCCCCGTAGTAACCATCCGAAAGTTCTCCAAGGAGCCGTACCAGGTCGACGATCTCATCCGCTTCGGCACGCTCACGCCGGAGATCGTCGAGGTGCTCAAGGCCTGCATCACCATGCGGCTCAACATCATCGTGGCCGGCGGCACCGGCACCGGCAAGACGACGCTGCTCAACGTGCTGTCGTCGTTCATCCCGCCGACCGAGCGCGTGGTCAGCATCGAGGATCCGGCCGAGCTCCAGCTGCGTCAGCGGCACGTCGTCCGCTTGGAGACGCGCCCGGCCAACATCGAGGACGAGGGCCAGATCACGCAGCGTGAGCTGGTCAAGAACGCCCTGCGCATGCGCCCCGACCGCATCCTCGTCGGTGAGGTCCGCGGCGGCGAGGCCTTCGACATGCTGCAGGCCATGAACACGGGCCATGACGGCTCCCTGACGACAGTACACGCCAATTCGCCCCGGGACGCGCTGTCCCGCGTGGAGAACATGGTGCTCATGGCGGGCCTGGACTTGCCGGCCAAAGCCATCCGCGAGCAGGTGGCCTCGGCGATCGACCTCATCGTGCACATCACCCGTATGAAAGACGGCTCGCGGCGGGTCACCCACGTGACGGAAATCGCCGGTATGGAAAGCGACGTGGTCACGATGCAGGATATCTTCCTGTTCCAGGCCCGCGGCCAGGACGAATTTGGCCGGCTGATGGGCTCCATCCGGCCCACCGGCCTGCGTCCCAAGTTCTCGGAGCGCTTCGAGCAGTACGGCGTTCATCTGCCGGCCAACCTGTTCGAGGTGGGCTTGTAGCCGTGGACATCACGCTCATCGCTCCGGGCCTGGCGTTCGTCGTGGTGCTCCTGTTCGGCACGGGCGTGTATCGCACGGTCCACCAGGGCGGACTGCTGGCCAGGCGGCGCATCGCTTCCTTTGCGCCCAGCAACGCGGCGCGGGTCGAATCCGGCCCCATGGTTGACAGCCCGCTGTTCAAGAAGCAGCGTTACAGCTCGATTGGTCTGCTGGACGCGCTTCTGGGGCAGAAAGGGCGCGGCGCCGCCATGTCGATGGAGCTGGCCAGGGCTGGCCTGCCGCTGCTGGCAGGTGAGTACCTGCTGATCCGCTGGGGCGCTGCGCTGCTGGCGCTGGTGGTCGTCAAGGGGGTGTCCCAGTCGCTGCCGGTCGCCCTGGTCACCGCCGTGGCGGGCTTTTTCATTCCCCTGCTGTACGTGAAGCGGCGCCAGGCCAAACGCGCTCAGCAGTTCGACGATCAGCTCGTCGATGCACTGGTACTCATCGCGAACTCACTCAAATCGGGCTACTCCTTCATGCAAGGCATGGAGGCCGTGGCGCGCGAGATGCCGGATCCCATTGGCGTCGAGTTCGAGGAAGCGCTGCGTGAAATACGGATGGGCGGAGCGGTTGAGGAGGCCCTCACCAATATCTCCAAACGCGTCCGCAGCGCCGATTTCGAGTTGGTGGTCACGGCCATGGTCATCCAGCGCCAGGTGGGCGGCAACATGACCGAGATCCTGAGCAACATCGCTTATACGGTGCGCGAGCGCCATCGCATCCTGCGTGAGGTGCGCGTGCTCACCGCCCAGGAGCGCATGTCCGGGTACATCGTGGCCTGCCTGCCGGTATTCCTGGTCGTGGGCCTATCGATCATCTCGCCCAAGTACATCCAGGGCATGTGGCTCGATCCTTCCGGCAAGCTCATCCTGGCGGCCGGCTTCGTCATGGCCCTCGCCGGCTTGCTGGTCATGCGCAAGATCGTGGAGATCGACGTATGAGCTACGCCCCTCTAGTAGCGCCTTTCGCCTCGTTCCTGACGGTAACTCTGCTGATCCTGTCGCTGTTCAAACCGCGTAACACGGATGTCCAGGACAAGCTCAAGCCGTACGCTTATCGCGCGGCGCAGGACCCAGACAACCTCGACCGGTCATTCTCGGAACGGGTCGTATTTCCGCTGCTCGAGCGTCTGGGCCGGCTCGCGGGATCGGCCGCTCCCAAGCAGATGCAAGAGCGCCTTTCGGGTGATCTCCAGACGGCTGGCAATCCCGTCAGCGTGAACGTCTATGTCGCGGTTCGCAGCGCTGCGATCGTCGGACTGCCGCTGCTCTACCTGCTGTTCGTAGGTGGCGTGCAGCACACGTTCGGCACCCGGCAGCTGGTGGTTGCCGGAGTGCTCTTCTGTGTGGGCGTGTACCTGCCCAAGCGCTGGCTGGCCGACAAGATCAAGACCCGACAGAAAGCCATCGAACGAGCGCTGCCGGATGCTCTCGACCTGATTGTCGTGTCCATGGAAGCCGGCCTTGCGCTCGACGGCGCCATCGCCAAAGTGGCCGAGAAGACGCGCGGGCCGTTCAAGGAAGAGCTGCACAAGACGCTGCAGGAGATTGCCCTTGGTAAGCCGCGGCGCGACGCCTTGCGCCAGCTGGGTCTGCGCACCGGCGTGAAGGACCTGATTGCCCTCATCAACTCCATCGTCCAAGCCGACCAGATGGGCGTGAGCATGGCTCAGGTGATGAGAACGCAGGCCGACGAAGCGCGCCTGAAACGCCGCCAGCGGGCCGAGGAAAAGGCTCATCAGGCCGCCGTCAAGATGCTCTTCCCCCTGGTGCTGTTCATCCTGCCCAGCGTGATGGTCGTGACGGTGGGACCGGCCGCGCTGGCGATTTTCCACTCGCTCTCGGGCGGGCTGCTGGGGTAACAGATGCTGCTTATCGTCAGCTCCCTAAGCGCGCTCCTCATGCTGCTGCTGATCCTCAAGCTGTCGCAGCGGCTCACGCTGCGGCTCAAGGTGCTGGCCGGGGTGACACTGTCACGCCAGCCACAGAAGTCCTGCCCGCACCTCGGCAGCGCCAACGATCCGTTCAATCATGGGCCCTCGGCGGCCGACGACCATCGCTGCTACCTCTACATGCAGCGCGATCGCATCGATCTGCTGCACCAGAAGAGCTTCTGCCTCAGCACGGCCCACCACAACTGCCCGTGGCTCATGATCCGTCGGCCGGACGCCCCGCCGCCCCTCAAACAGCGGCTGCCTGGGCTGGTGGGTGCCTTCCCTCGCGCGGCCGTCGGCGCTCTCGCCGCCTGCATGCGGCGGACGCCGAGCCTCGCAGGCGCGGCGGGACGCCGGTTGGCGCCCGCGGCCGCCGGCACAGTCCGCGCCTTTGCCACCGCTATGCGCGCCACTGGGCATTTGCTCATGAGCCTCGGCTCGCTGATCGATCGCGGGGTGGGCTTCGTGGCCCAGGCTATCGCCAACGTGGTCAAGGACGTGATCGGCAGCGGCTTCGCTGCCCGGGCGCTCCTGGGTCTGCTGGCGGCGCTGTGGTTCGTCATCCGCGCGCCCTTCCGCGTGGGCGCCTCGCTGGCCATGGCCATTGCGCACGCTGGCCGTGCAGCTGCCGGGCGGCGGCAGGCCCGGCGGGCCGAACAGGCCGCCATGTCTGCTCCCGAACTGCAGCCAATGGCTGCCGCCCAGGAGCCGGAGCCGGTCGAGACGGCTCCTAGCCAGCAGCCGGCCATTCTGCCGGTCTACCTGCAAGAGCTGCTGACGGACGCCTTCCCCGAGCTGGACACGACAGCCGCCGCCGCGCAAGCGCCGGCAGCGCCGTCATTCACGGCCCACGTCGACGAGGTAGAGGTCATTTCGGAACGACTAAAGGCCCCGCTGGCGCGCTTCGAGGAGCTCGTTGCCCGCCTGGAGGAGCTGGTCAGCGAGGGCGTATCCGCGCTCGACCGTGGCCAGGACAACCTGGCCTATGAGCTGTTCCTCAAGGCCACCCAGCAGCCGGCCAATATGGTCGATAAGGCTGCCGATCCGGCGCTTCGGAACCAGCACACGTCGCTCATGACGCGCGCCTGGTTCTGGCGAGCTAAGACGGCCGAGACCGTCGAGGAGGTCGTCCAGACGCTGGAGGAAGCCCTGCGCTATGACCCAAACAATCTCCAGATTGAGGCGCACCTGGCCTGGGCCAGGCAGCGGCTTGAGCGCGAGCAGCGGCTGGAGCGCGTTGACGAAATGCCTCTCAAACCGGTCGTCGCAGGGCCTGGTGAGCCGTCGCGCCGGTCACGCGTGCTGGGCTCCCTGGGCGAGGCCATCCGGCTGGTTGGCGGCATCGCCGCCCTGGCCCTGGCGGCGTTGTGGATGACGACTGCGCTGCTGCCTGCCCTGACGCGAGTGCTGGCCAATCTGCCGCCCGCCGACCAGGCGCTGGTGCAGCGCTTTGTGCTCACGCTCAATGCTGCCGCGCTGCCCGGCCAGGGTCATCTGCCGCTGCCCATGCTGCACTACGACCTCGGCCTATCGCTGCCGTTCGTGATGGCCTTCTCCTTCGTGTTCACGGCCCGCGGCCTGATGGACGGCGATGGCTGGGCGCGGACCACGGGCCTGCTGCTGGCGGGCGTCGGCGGCTGGCTGTGCGCGGCGGCGGTGACTAACCCGGACGCCAGCCGCTTGGGGCTCGCGCTGTGCGTGGGCATCATCATCGCCGCCGTGGTTGGGCGGTTTGACGCCCCAAAGGTCATGCCTCGTGCATCGGCGGGGTACTAGCGTGACGGGCTTAGGCTGCCCGTTTGTACTAGGGGGTTCCCTACCCGTCACTCCGGCACGTTATATGCGTCACAAGAGCAAATTTTGCGAACTGCACCAGGAACATTCGGTTCAGGACATAGCAGCATCAGCACCGTGGAGGGTCTTCCAGGGGTGGAGTGGTGTCGGACGTTCAGGCGTTAGTTCAGAGGGCGCAAGCCAACGATCGGGCAGCCTTCGGGGAGCTGTACGAGCTCTACTGCCCAAAGATCTACAGCTATCTCGCCTATCACCTGAACGGCCGCTCCGAGGCGGCGGAGGATTTAACGGAAGAGGTGTTCATGAAGGCGCTCCAGAACCTCGGTAGCTTCCAGTTTCGAGAGGTCCCGTTCTCGTCGTGGCTGTACCGCATCGCCCACAACCATCTGATCGATCACATTCGCAGCGACAAGAAAACCCAGTCGGTGGCACTCGAGGACGTCGAGCACCTGCTGTTCGAGAAGGACAAGCTGGACGGCCGCCTCGACCGCCAGACGCTGACCAGCGCGCTGGCCAAAATCACCGAAGATCAACGGCACATCGTGCTCATGCGCATCGTGCAGGGCCTCAGCATCACCGAGACCGCCAAGGCCGTGGGCAAGAGTGAAGATTCCGTCAAACAGCTGCAGAGCCGGGGGCTCAAAGCGCTCAAGCGCGTTTTGGAAGCGCAGGGGGGGGCCGTTCAAGCATGATCGACCCGTTCGACGCAGCCCTGTCCGAATTCATCGACACTCTGCCGCGGGACGCCGAGGCCGCCCAACAGTTGCTGGCCGCTTCCGCCCCGTTCACCGGGCAGGGCGACCTGCCGGCCCTGGCGGAGCTGTCCACCATGCTGCGCGCCGTGCCGCCGTACGAGCCGCGGCCGGAGTGGGCGGCCGCCTCCAAGGCCCGCCTCATGTCGGCCCCGCTGCTGCCGCCCGAGAAGCGCGGTTTCACCTGGCTGGGCAGCATGTTCCTGCCGCTCACGCAGCTCAGCTTGCCTGCGCTGGCGCTGCCGCGGCTCAGCCCGTCGCCGGTGTTCGCCCGCGCGGCGGTGGCCTTCGCGCTCATTCTGACGCTGGCGTCGGTGGCTCATAACCGGGCCGGCCAGAACCCCATCCTGCAGGTCACGACCGATCAGGCGCCCGTCCATAATGCTCAGCAGGCGATCGCCGCGGCCCAGGAGGAGATGGTCCGCCTGGCGCAGCAGAGCACGGTAGCCGGCGTCGAGCTCCAGGGCAGCCCGCGAGACGTCGTCCTGCTATCCAAGCACATCGAGCTGGCCGAGGAGGCGATTGAAAAGGCTCCGGCGGCCGATCAGCCCCGGCTGCGCTCGCAGCTCCAGGGCGTGATCCGCGCCGTGCGCTTTGACGGCGTGCTGGAAGGCATCACCAATGGCAGCACGCTGCAGGTCAGCGGCGTGGCCGTGCAGGCCGATCCCGCGGTCGTGCAGCAGCTCAAGACCGGCCAATCGGTGAGCCTGCTGGTCACCATCGGCAGCGGCGGTAAGCTGCAAGCCGTCCAAGTCGCTCCCGTGCCATCGGCCCAGCCGAGCTCCGGACCCGCTTCGCCAGGCACTGCGCCACCGAACGGTTCCGGCGGAGGAACAGCACCGCAGACGAGCCAAGGAAATGCCGGATCGGTCGCTGGTGCTCAGCCCGCGGCCGCTTCGGCGTCTAATGGCCCAGCCGCTGGCACGACGGGCCCGGCCGATGCGGATCAGCCGGCCGCGGCCCCGGCGCGTGTCACAAGCAATACCATTACTCAGCGCGTCCGTTCGGACGCCGACGATAGCCCCAAAGCGCCCTCTAAGGCCAGCGCGACCGCGGCCAGCGCCCCGGCTCCGAGCGCCTCGGAGGCGCCAGCCGCCAGCTCTGATTCGGGCCAGATCTCCCGGGCCGCGGGCGTAACGACCACCCCTAGTGACAGCGCCAAGGGCAAGAGCGCCGACAGCGCCAAGGATTCCTCTGGCGGAGCTTCGAGCGGGACCACCGGCTCGACCTCGGCTGGCGACACAGGCAAGTCGGCTGCGTCCGCTGGCCAGGCTGCGTCCCCGCCGCCCACCAGCAAGGGCAGCGACAACGGCGCTGCCAAGGGCAAGACGCTGCAGCTGCGTGACACGTCTGCCGCCGCGGCTCCTGCCGCGGACACCGGCTCGGGCAAAAAGGACGACGCCGGCAAAAAGGACGATTCCGGCAAGAAGGACTCCGGCAAGAAGAAGTAGCCACGCCGCGGCCTCGCGCTGACGGTACCCTTGGCGAGTGCTGAGCTTCTCGCTGCGTAAGCGGCTGGGGCGCTTTCAGCTCGACGTTTCGTTCCAGTCCCAAGCCAAGCGCATCGTCCTGTTCGGGCCCTCCGGATCCGGCAAGAGCGTGACCCTGCAATGCCTGGCCGGCTTGCTCGCGCCCGACAGCGGCCAGGCGACGGTCGATGGCCAAACTGTGTTCGACAGCGACCGGCGCCTGGATGTCCCGCCGGAACAGCGCCGCGTCGGCTATGTGCCGCAAAGCTCGGTGCTGTTCCCACATCTGGATGTCGCCGCAAACGTTGGCTACGGTCTCCGCCGGAGCCCCGCGGCCGAGCGACAGGAGAAAGTCGGCAAGCTGCTGCGCCTGGTGCGGCTGGAGGGCTTTGAGGCTCGGCGCCCGCGGGCGCTCTCCGGAGGCGAGCAGCAGCGCATAGCGCTCGCACGCGCGCTCGCCACCGAGCCCCTCCTGCTGTTGCTGGACGAGCCATTCTCCGCGCTGGACACGCCAGTGCGGGCGGCGTTGCGGCGGGAGCTGCTGGAGCTGCAAGCCGCGCTCGGTTTTGCCTGGGTATTCGTGACGCACGATCCGGAAGAGGCCTTCGAGCTGGCCGACGAGATCGCCGTG
>WNFB01013201.1_pt1 | contig 10502 bp, 9 predicted proteins | sample 5400501 | NCBI WGS metagenome assembly WNFB01 (sample SAMN13153341, study PRJNA577476) | soil metagenome | isolation source: 200 cm saprolite under Douglas fir tree site 2 hole 1 | place: USA:California | collected 2015-04-18 | reverse complement strand
AAATGCGAATCTGCTGAGATCAGTTTATTCTCCGCCATACAATCCTCCGTGTCGCTTGAAGTAGACTGACCAATCTAAAAATTAGACCTATAAATCAACACCCAAGTCTCAGTGACCTGTCAACGGTGAGGCACCAGAGAACAGGGAGGAGGCAGCGCAAAATAGACGAGGAAGATCTGGTGGGCGATAGATGGACAAGTCTCTTTAAGAATCTTGCCAAGCTGATGTCTGGCAAAGATCAATCGGAGCTGTCCAACGAGGCGATGGCGGCCCTGTCGGAAATCGCGGACTTCCAGAAGATGAATGAGATTCGCGTGCGGCCGCGATTGTGCAAGACCCACAAACGGCTAAAGCGCTCAAACCGTGGTACGGGCAGTGGTGCAAGCGCCCGACCTTCAACGATGAGTATTTACCAGCGTTCAATCAGCCCAACGTGAAGCTGGTGGATACCAAGGGCAAAGGCGTCGATCGTGTAACCGAGAATGCAGTGGTCGTGTATGGTATTGATTACGAAGTCGATTGCATCATCTACGCGACAGGCTTCGAGGTCGGAACTGCCTACACGCGGCGCTCTGAGTGTGAAGTGTACGGTCGCAACGGTGTATCCCTCACCGATTACTGGGCGAAGGGGATGAAGACGTACCATGGTTTCCTGAGCCACGGGTTCCCGAACCTCTTCCATATGGGGCTCACGCAGACTGGCCTGGCGCCGAACTTCACCTACATGCTGAACGGGCAAGCCAACCATATTGCCTATATCGTCACGCAGGTGAACGCACGCGCGGCGAAGGCAGTGGAGCCCACCCCTGAGGTGGAGGCTGATTGGGTAAAGCTAGTGACCGGGCCGACTCCCATGGCTGTTTATCTGGACGTCTGTACGCCTGGGTATTACAATGGCGAAGGAAAAAATGACGGACCAGGTTTCCTGCAGCAGTACCCGGATGGTGCGGTGAAGTTCCACGACATGCTCGCCAAATGGCGTGAGCAGGGGAAGATGGAAGGGCTCATCGTCAAGTAGGTCCAGGCGAGCAGCGAGAGCCCCAGCCTGGTTGTGATAAGCGTAAAGGAAAGAACGCGAAACAGAGAAAGCGCCCGAGGTCAGGTTTTGCAAGCCAGTATCTCCGTGTGCAAGGTTGAGCTGCCAATGTGGCACCGCAAGACTTGACCCGGCTGCCAATATCTGAGCGCTATTGCTGGATCGACCGCGGAAGAGGCGCGCTGAAAGAGAGGATAAATCCGTGGAAGCTCCGAATTGTGAATTCAACTTCACGCGGCTGGAACGGGTGATCTTCGGTCCGGGCAAAGTCGCAGCATTGCCAAATGAACTCGATCGCCGCGGGCTCAAGCGTGCCGTGGTCGTAACCGGCAAGACCTTGGGCGCATCCCGGCTATTGGACCAGATCACCGCGGCGCTGGGATCGCGCTGCATGACGGTTTACAAAGGCGCGCAACAGCACGTGCCGCGGAAAACGGTGCGTGAACTGGTCAATGAGATCAAGCGCACTGACGCCGATTGCCTGATAAGCTTCGGCGGCGGCAGTCCGATCGACACGGCCAAGGTCGCGGCCGCCTCCATCCTCACCGGACGTGACCCTGGTGCGGGTGCGCGTCATATCGATTTGAGCGGCGCCAATGCCGAAGTCGATGGCGAACGAGACTTGGTGGAAATCGCCGTTCCGACAACTTTATCGGCGGGCGAATACACGCCGGGCGGCGGCGTAACCGACGAGGAGACCCGGGTGAAGGGCGGCGTCATCGATCCCCGGTTGCAGCCGCGCACTATCATTAACGATCCCACCGTAACCCTTGAAACGCCACCGTGGCTGTGGGTTGCGACCGGGATGCGAGCGCTTGACCATGCCGTGGAGGCGATCTATTCGATTCGCCATCAACTCATCAGCGACACCCTTGCCGCGAAAGCCATAGCTCTGCTGGTGGAACATCTGCCGGCTTCCATCAAGACCTCCGGCGATGAAACTCTAGCGCATCGTGGTTATTGTCAGATGGCGGCGTGGTTTTCGATTTTCGGCGGTATGAACACGCGTTTTGGAGTTTCGCATGCGTTGGGCCATCAGATCGGTCCCAAATGGGACGTGGCGCACGGGGTCACGTCATGCATTACCATGCCGCATGTGATGCGATTTATGGCGGGGATTGCACCTGAACGTTTTGGGCCGATCGCCGAAGGTTTGGGCGTGCGCTTCAACTTGAGCAATCCTCGCCCGGGCGCTTTGGAATGCGCAGATCGGGTGGCCAGATTTATCGCCCAATTCGACGTACCCCGTAGCCTGAAAGACGCCGGCGTGCCGCACAACGAAATTGATCAGATTGCCGCACCGGTGCTGGACGAAGTCGAACGGTCGAAGGTGGTTGATCGGCCGGTCACGCGCGAAGACATTGTCAGCCTGCTCGAAGCCGCCTACTTGTGATTCCAGGATAGGGGTTTGCAGTTGAGTCGAAGATTTGCTCGCACGAACGGGCATTGGCAGATCTCATCTGGGGCACAATCCCGTAGCGCTTTCCGGGGATGGGTCTGAGCCCATTCGCCGCCTCCCAAGAAGATGAGAGAAACCAGGAGACTGGCAAGCAGCGACAACAGTGTTGGCAGAACTCACAGCAATTCCCTGAAAAAAGGAGGGAGAATCATGGCAGCAATAGGAAGAGTAACGACAGCGAATGCGAACAGTATCGTCCAAGAGGCTGTTAATGCCGCCATCCGTGAAGGGGGAGAGATTGGCCTGCACGTGGCCGCCTATGTGAATGGCGAACTCGTGGTGGACGTCTGGGGCGGCTTGGCGGATGAAACTACTGGACGGGAGGTCGATGGCGATACCCTCTTTCCCGTCTTCTCGGTCACCAAGGCCGTCACGGCTACGGCCCTGCATCTCCAGGCCGAGCGTGGCTTGGTCGAGTATGATACGCCCATCGCTCACTACTGGCCGGAGTTTGGCGCGCACGGCAAGGACAAGGGAACGGTGCGCGATGCTCTCACCCACCGGATCGGCATCCCCCAGATGCCCGAGGGCGTGACGCCCGAGCTGATGTGCGATTGGGAGTGGATGGTGCAGCGGCTGGCGGACACGAAGCCCCTCTTTGCGCCAGGAACTAAGAGTGCGTACCTGGCGTACACGTTTGGCTGGATCATCGGGGAGGTCGTGCGGCGCACGGATCCGCAACGGAGGCCCTTCGGCAGATTCGTCCAGGAGGAGATCTGTGCCCCGTTGGGCATTGAGAACCTCTGGCTTGGCATCCCGGACGCGGTGGAGCCCCGGGTGGCCAAGCTCACCAATATCCCTCGACCTGCCCCTGGAGCGCCGGGGCTCCCTGCCGAGTCGCTCCTCCCGCTAGCAATCCCCCCTCAGGTGGGGACGGTCCAAGGGGTGTTCGGCCGGCCTGATGTGCGCCGGGCCTGCATTCCCGGCGCCGGCGGCATCATGAACGCGCGCAGCGCGGCGAGGTTTTTTGCCATGCTGGCCAATGGCGGGGAGTTGAATGGGGTGCGCCTCCTCTCGCAGGAGCGCGTCCGTTCCTTCAGTGTGCCGCGGGCGCGGCGGGATGAATTCGATCCAGTAGTCTGGAGTGTACTGAATCTAGGCATGGGCGGGTTCTGGCTGGGCGGTGAGTCGCCCCCTTCGGCCCCGGTCGTCGGGCGCAACCCGCACATCATTTGCCATCCCGGGGCAGGCGGATCGATCGGCTGGGCCGACCCAGACGCACGCTTGGCGGTGGCCATCTGTCATAACCGGATGTTTCATGCACCCACGCCCGAGGGGAACCCATTCGCGCCAATCGGGGACGCTGTGCGGGCGGCTCTAGGGGTGGCAGGGTAAGAAAAGATCCAGGCAAGCCAGGAGCAAGCAGTCAGGAAGCACAGGACAGAGAGAATCCTGACAACTCATACTGGCAGCCTGCCCCGTCCAGACGATCTATTGACCATCATCATGTAAGGAGGAGTAGTATGGAAAAACAAGTTGTCCATTTCTACAGCGAAGGCAGCCGCCTGGAAGGAGACCTGTTTCTCCCGTCTGATCTCCAGCGAGGCGAGAAACGGCCTGGCATTGTCCTCTGCCATGGGTTTACTGGATTGCGGGAACTGATCCTACCGGAGTACGCCAAAGTCTTTACTGATGCAGGTTATGTGTCCCTCACGTTTGACTATCGCGGCTTTGGCGGCAGCGAGGGGCAGAAGTGGCGCCTCATCCCACTGGAACAGATTGATGATATTCGCAACGCTGTCACGTTCTTGCAAGCACAAGATATGGTCGACGCCGAGCGCATCGGCGTGTGGGGAACGAGTTTTGGCGGCGGCCATGCCCCGTATGTCGCGGGAGTGGACTCGCGGGTGAAGGTGGCCGTCGGGCAAGTGGGCTTCGCCGACGGCGAACGGTTCATCGAGGATGTCCGGTCCTATGGCGAGCGGGTGGAATTGCGCCAACTGTTGGAAGCGGACCGCCGGCAGCGAGTACTGACGAACGCCGGTAGTGCTATCCTGGTAATGCTGCACTTCTGGTGAGGTTATAGTCACAGATGAAGTACTTGATGGCACCGCTATGATTAGCGAGGTTCTTCGAGAATGAAAGTGTGGCACGCACCAGACGGGAGACCCGCTGCCGTAACGTGCAGTTGAAGCGTTCGATGTGGTTGGTCTTGCGAGCGAGTTTGGAGATGGCGCTGTGACGGGCCGACGGAATGATACCCTTGTAGACCTCATACTGATCCGTGTAAAACGTGGCCTGTTCCTGATACACAACGGGAATCTGCTCCCATAAGGCTTTGGCGCTCTGGCCACTGCGGTCGCCGACGTGGAAGGCGAGGATTTGGCGGGTAGTGGCGTCCATCGCAATCCAGACCCATTGGCGGTTCGCCTTCGCGCCGACAAAGCTCCACAGCTCGTCCATTTCGGCGTCCAGCCGATGCAGGATTACCGCCGGGGTGCTTGCTGGTGGCTTGACATTAAGGTGATCGGGGGCCGCACTAAACTGCTCGACCATGAACTGCAAGAGCCACCGGAGCCCGACACCCACCGCGCGACAGATCCCGCGCAACGAAATTCGCTCCAGCAGGAGTCGTTCAATGAGCGTACGTTGCTCCTCAGTGATCACATGATTTTCGGGATTAAGGACAAAGGCGCGGCCACACAGTTTGCACCGATGGTTTTGTTTCCCCGTATGGATATGGCCGTTTCTCTTATACCACCCTGATCCACATTGGGGACATGTTTCTCGCGCAATCATACTGCTCTCTTCAGCCTCCCTTCTCCTCAATGTCTGCTCTTGACCCAGAGTAGCATGAAGTTTCCAAGAGCATTACTTGGATAGCACCACCGGAGAGAGAGCCTTGCGGGTGGTGGATGGTGAGGCGTTCGCTTTTTAAATCTCAATTGGGGCGCTGAAGCATGTCGATCTCGGAGGCCCGCAAACCATACCGATAGGCGATCAGGAAGATAGCGCGGTCGCGCTTGTTCTTAATTACAGCAAAGAGCCGTTCAGTTTCGTTTTGGTGAGGAAGGTGATAGAGCAGTGCCGCCGCGCGGCGTGAGGAGCAAAGCGCAAGGCAAACAAGCTCTCTGGCTAGTCAGCGAAGGCAAGGAGCCGCCGCGGCTCTTTGCCTCGCCCTCCTTAAAAAATCAGTGTAGAGGGAGAGGGTAGGGGGCTGCTGGTACCGTCCGGTTTTTCTTAAGTTTCCGAACACTAGGAAACCTTCCTTTTTTGGCCAGTTTGTGATTCGGTTACTGTTTGAAACGACCGCAAAGCGAGATACGCTGCCGGAAGAGTAGCGACACACTCATCAGTTCAACGCTAAACAGGAGACTTGATCTCTGAAATTGAGGAGTCGTTCTTGACGCATCAAAACAAAAAGCTCACGAGTTTGCTACACAACTTTGACCTTGGTTCGTCAGTTGCCGAGGAAGACGGCCTACTTGACGTCGCTCGCGTAGAAACGTCTGCGTTCACTGATCTCCTTAACGATCGAGTCGACCTTGTCCCGGGAACAAAAGGTTCCGGCAAGAGTGCCCTTTTCCGTATTTTCGTGGACTTCTTGCCTGACTTCCTTTTGCAGAATCGCAAGGTTGTCGTAGCTCATGGCGTTCAAGCGCCAGGTGATCCAGTGTTTCATGCTTTCATAGATCAGTTCTCCCAGTTGTCCGAAGAGGAGTTTGTGAGTTTCTGGTGCATCTATCTAGTATCGTTGGCAAATGAACAGTTTGTCAAAGGCCCACGGTACAAGGAATTCTTAAAGGAGGCCGGGGCGGAAATAAACAGATTTCAACAGGCATGTGTACGGGCGAGAATACCAGAAATCGAGGCGAAGAGGTCACTACGCAACATTTTGGAATGGACTCTTCAGGTACTACGTTCTTGGAAACCCAAAATGAAATACACTCCACCAGACGGAACAGGCGAGTGGGAACTTGATTTGTTTGGCTCCAAGAGATCCGAGCAAAAAGAAGTGAAAGACTCCAGCAGCGAACGAGACCTTCCGAAGTATGTAAACGAAATTAAAGAGACCCTTGAAGCAGTCCTTCATCGAAGTCAACTGTCCTTATGGTTGATGATCGATAGACTCGACGAGGTATTTCCCCGTCGTTCGGATGTGGAGAGGAAAGCACTCCGGGGGTTGCTCCACGCGATGCGCTATTTCGCGTCTAGCAGTATTCGTGTCAAGGTTTTCCTACGTGACGACATGCTGGATCAAGTAGTCCGAACACCAGCCGGCTTCACCGCTCTTACTCACATTACTGTGCGCCAAGCGGATACGTTGCGGTGGAATTTGGACCAGATTCTCACGATGCTTACCAAGCGAATCTTCGCAAACGATCAATTGGCACAGTACCTACGCATCAACAAAGAGCGGATCAACGCAAGTGCTACCTACCGGCTGGAGTGCTTTAACCTTGTTTTCCCACCAACTGTGCACAGAGGAACGAGGCAAAGCCCTACGCTCAAGTGGATCTACAACCGTTGCGCAGATGGGCGTGCCGTTGTTACTCCCCGTGACGTTCTTGATCTTCTCATTCGCGCTAAACAAAGACAGCAGGATCTCTGTGCAGGCGACGCTGACGGAACCTCAGATTCGATTATCGGATCGACAGCTATTCAATATGGATTCCAAGAACTTTCAAAACGCAAGCGGCAAACCTACCTTGAGGCTGAGTTCCCTCATCTATGGAAGCACATCGAGAAGTTCGTGGGGGGAAAAACCGAGTACGACGAACGGGCGTTAGGTAACCTTCTCGGAAAGGATTGGAGGCCAATCGCCGATGATCTTGTCGCTATTGGCTTGTTCTCGAAAAGCTCCTAAGATACTGTTGGCTAACTCATAGTGTGGCGAAAAAGCAGGGATTTTGTGATAAGTCAGCAGCATTTGACTACCCGTTGGGAGGTCTGGCTATGTCACTCAAACCCAGTCCGATTCCCCCAGTTCCCCCAGAGACGGCTCGTGTCGCCCGCGCCGCCTTCCCCAAAGGCAATCTCTATCTGAAGCTGCGCGGCCAGCTGGGTACGATCGTGCAGGACGAAGATTTTGTGGCCCTCTTTTCTAAAGAAGGCCCGCCTGGGTTACCCCCGTGGCAATTAGCGCTGGTCACGCTCTTCCAGTTTCGGGAGCACCTCTCGGATCGGCAAGCAGCGGACGCGGTGCGGGCGCGGATTGATTGGCAGTATGTGCTCAGCCTTGAGCTGACCGATCCGGGCTTTGACTTCTCTGTTCTCAGTGAATTCCGTGCGCGGCTGGTCAGGGGCGGAGCCGAGGAATTGCTGTTGGAGAAGCTTCTCCACTGGAGCCAAGCAGCAGGGCTGGTGAAGACCCGAGGCAAGCAACGGACGGATTCGACGCATGTCGTGGCCGCTATCCGGGTCATGAACCGTGTAGAGCTGGTCAGCGAGACGCTGCGGGCGGCGTTAAATGAGCTCGCCGTGCTCGCTCCGGACTGGGTGCGGACGGTAGCTCTGCCTGACTGGTATGAGCGCTACCAGCGCCGGAGCGAAGAAGAACGGTTGCCCAAGGGGAAAGAGGCGCGCGAGGCCTACGCGCGCACGGTCGGGGAGGATGGGTTCTGGTTGCTGGAGGCCTTAGACACGGCCGAGGCTCCACAAGAGCTTCGGCAATTGGAGAGGATCAAGACGTTACGGGCGGTCTGGCAGCAGCACTATGAGCGGACGCCCAGCCAGGACTCTGGGGCGGGGTCAGCGTCTCGGCCGCGGATCCGCTGGAAGGAGCTCCGGGAGTTACCCCGCGCCGCCGAGCAAATCGAATCGCCCTATGATCGTGACGCGCGCTACTGCACCAAACGCAGCACCCAGTGGGTGGGCTATAAAGTGCACTACACTGAGACGTGCGACCTGGAGAACATCTACCTCATTACCCAGGTGCAGACGACCCCCGCCACCCTGCATGACGTCCACTGTACGGCTCCTATTCAAGCGGCTCTCAGTCAACGCGGACTCGCGCCGCACGACCATATCGTCGATGCGGCCTACATTGATGCCGAGCTGGTGGTCAGCAGTCGTCAGGAGCACGGGATCACTTTAGTAGGACCGCCGCGCCCCAATTCGAGCTGGCACACCAAACTGGAGGGGGCCTACAACCGGGAGCAGTTTACCGTGGAGTGGGAGCGGCGGCAGGTGCGCTGTCCGCAAGGCAAGCTCTCTTTAGCCTGGCGGGAGCCAGAGGCTCCGGCCCGGACTCCTGCCATTTCCGTGCATTTCCGGCAGCAGGATTGTGCGGTGTGTCCGACGCGGGCGTTCTGCACACGCTCTCCGCAGCAAGCCCGCCACTTGAACTTGCTGCCACGGCCCCAATTCGCAGCGCTCCAAGCGGCCCGCGCGCAGCAGACCAGTGAAGTCGGGCGACAACTCTATACCCGCCGTGCCGGAATCGAAGGCACGCTATCACACGGCGTGAGGGCTTTCGGCTTACGCCGTACACGGTATCGCGGCTTGCAAAAGACGCACTTGCAACACGTGATGACGGCGGTTGCCATGAACGTCGGGCGGATCATAGCGTGGTTTGACCACATTCCAAGAGCCACAACTCGTACGTCCCGCTTTGCCGCCCTGGCGGCCTGACGAGTTAGCCAACAGTATCTCTTAATTTTCCGGACGCCGACACACCTTTCTTTTTGGGCCAGTTTTCGGTAGTTAGCACTCAACGAGAGGGTGCCGAAATGGCAGAAATCCATGAAGGTGGTTGTCTTTGTGGAACGGTTCGTTATCGAGTTGTAGGGAATCCGGATCTGACCCTGACCGGGGTTTGCCATTGTAGATTATGTCAGCGGCGCACCGGGAGTGCCTTTGGAATCTCGGTGTACTTTAACGAGACTGACGTCGCAATTACGCAAGGCATCCTCAAAACCTATGAATACCGCTCCGACGAAAGTCACCGGTGGGTGAAAACGGAATTTTGTCCGACCTGTGGGACGACGGTGACCTGGACCGCCGAAGCCGTGCCCGGCGTGCGTGGGGTTGCTGGGGGGACCTTTGATGATCCGAATTGGTTCTCACTCCCCGTGCACACATGGACGAGATCGGCCCAGCATTGGATGGTGTATCCGCCGGGAGTCACGGTCCAAGAGAAGGATGACACAATGTAACTGTCCTCCTGGCTCTGCCCGCGGCTGCCGTGAGCGGCTTGGCAAAGCGGCGAGTCAGATGCCCCGACACGTCTCACCTCGGTCGTAGCGAAACATCAATCAGGGAGGCTCAAACATGAGTGCTGCAGAAATCGCCGCCGTTAACCGCTCCTATCAGGACGCCGTGAGTAGAGGCAATGCCGGAGCGATCGCCGATTTGTATACGGCCGACGCCCTGCTGCTGCCGCCGGATGGCCCGACGGTCAAGGGCCGGGAGGCGATCAGGCAATGGCTGTCCTCGGGATTCGAAAGAGGTTTGAAAAGCCTTCAGTTCGAGTCGATCGCGCTCGAGATCGATGGCGACACGGCCAGCGAGGTCTCCTACGTAACGCTCGGCAGCGCCGAGCCCGGCGGCCAGACCACGACCGTGGTCATCAAATCGCTCGTGGTGTGGAAGAAATCGGCCGGGCAATGGCGGCTGCACCGCGACATGTGGAACGCCGCGGCGGCTTGACAGCCGGCAAGCGTGGCGCTGGCGGTCCCGGCCGGTCTGCCGCCCGGTTTATTCGATCGGCATGAAGATCGAGTGGCGGCTCTTGCCCGTGACATGCTGTGACAAGTGGCCCTTGCCGGTTGTGTCCTCGATGAGGCTCACGTCACCGGCACCCTGCTGAGTAAAGTAGGGCGGGCAAAAGCAAAGCATTGCCCACCAATTGGGACTTTGCGGCCTAATCACACCGTGCACGTGACCGCCGCCCGCATGCGGATACTGCCGAATATGAGGGGACTCGTCCGAGGGCGTATAGCGTCGAGGGACGCACGCCCGAGCACAGGCCCCGAGAAGCGCAGCGCGCAGCGTGCCGGTCAGCGGCTGTGCGGCGAGCAGGCGCCCGCCGCTGGCGGCCGCCAGCGCGGAGTCTGAGGGGCCGTT
>WNFB01006481.1_pt1 | contig 10502 bp, 8 predicted proteins | sample 5400501 | NCBI WGS metagenome assembly WNFB01 (sample SAMN13153341, study PRJNA577476) | soil metagenome | isolation source: 200 cm saprolite under Douglas fir tree site 2 hole 1 | place: USA:California | collected 2015-04-18 | reverse complement strand
GATGACAACGGTGCGCCGCGGCGCGTCGATCGACCGGGCGCTCACGGCCGGGTCACCGGGCCAGGCTGAAGCCGAGCGTGGTCGCGAGCGGCAGCAGGACGTCGCGCGCGTCAGGCCGCTCGCGCCAGAGCTGGAAGAAGCGGTTCTGGGTCGCCCAGTGCCCGTACGGGATGCCGAGACGGCGCGCGCCCTCGATGAGCGCCGTCGCCCGGTTGACGCGCTCGCTCGACGCTGACTCGGCGATGGCGTCGAGGGCCAGGGTGACCGCGCGGTGCATGATGAATCGCAGGGGGGCAAGGTCGAGGGTCAGCCCGAGCGTCTGCGCCTCGCCGACGATGGTGAAGGCGCGGTCCGGGATCGCCCCGAGCTCCGGCAGCGGCTGGAGCTCGGCGGCGACCTGCTGCTCCAGCACGTGGCGCGCGACGATGGCGAGCGCCTCGGGGAGCGGGGCGTCCACCTCGCGAAGGTAGTGGACGAGCTTGCGGGTCTCCTCCCAGATCTTGCGGTACGTCTCCTCGTGGCGGTCGAGGGTGGCCCGGATGACGCTGGCCAATACCCGCCGCCGCTCGTCGAGGAAGAGGTGGCTCAGCGACGAGAGCCCTCCCGGGAAGTATTCGTCGAGCCCGCGGACGAGGTCGGCGACGCTCGGCCGGGCCAGGCGCCCGAGCAGATCGGCCTTCACGGCGTCGTAGGTCGCCTGATCGTCCCAGGCCCGGATGCCGCACGAGAAGTCGTGGCCGCCGAAGTGGAGCAGCGCGTACATCATGTCGCGCGTCTCGCCGGTTATCTCCGAGCTTACGCGCACGTGCGCGACGCGGAGGGCCGTGCTGTCGACCGACTCGCGCGCCTCGTCGAGCCGCTCGACGCGGTAGGCGTAGACACGGGCGTCCGCCGGGTACTCCTCGAGGAATCCCGTGATCGCGTAGTGCGCCACGACCCGGTTCAGGTTGACCGCCGTCGGCCGCACCAGGCGACGGTAGACCTCGGCGCCGGTGCGAATCTCCGGCACGTTGCTCGGCGCGGCCGCCAGACGTCGGACGAACCCGTCCTCGAGCCGCCCGCCGCCGAGGTCGTTGAGGTACTGCAGGGCCATCGCCGCGTACCGGAGGATCTGCACGGGCTCGATCGCCGAGATCTCGTCGAAGAACCACCCGCAGGAGGTGTACATGAGGAGCCGATTGCGCTGAAGCTCGAGGAGTCGCCGCGCCTCGACGCGCGCGGTCGGGTCGAGCGGCCCGCGAGCGTGGGCGGCGAAGAAGGCGTCGAGCCGCTCGGGGCTCCGGTCGAGGAGCACGGCGGCGTAGGCGTCGAGGGCCGCCCACGGGTCCTTGAGGTGGGCCGAGGCGCGCGCCTCGAAGAACGGGTCGATCTGGTCGCGGAGCCAGTCGAGAGCCTCCCGGAGCGGAGCCCGCCAGCGCTGGTGCCAGTCGCCGCGAGTGCGGCAGCCACAGTCGGACCGCCAGCGCTCGACGCCGTGGGCGCAGCTCCACGAGGTGCGCTCGCGGATCTCGACCTCGTGGGTCGGCGGGTGCGCCGCCAGGAAGGCGCCGTAGTTCGTGAGCGTCGCCGTGCCCTCGGCCTCGATCTGCTGGACCGCCGCCGCGAGCGCCATCTCGCCGAAGCGGCTGTGGTGGCCATAGGTCTCGCCATCCGTCGCGCAGTGGACGAGCTGGGGCCACGTGCGCGTCTCGGAGAAGGCCGCGTTGAGCCACGCCACGAGGTTCTCGGCGCGCTCGAGCAGCCGGTCGAACGCGATCGCGCGCGAGATGTGCCCGTCGTAGAAGAAGATCGCCAGCGTGAGCCCACGCGGCCCGCGCCAGAGATAGGCGCGGCTCGGGTCGATCCCGTTCGTCTCCTCCCAGGTCGCGGCGCCGAGCGGGCGTACGCGGAGCGCCTGGTGCGGCGCCAGGACCGTGAACTTCACGCCGGCCTCGGCCAGCACCTCGAGCGATTCGTTGTCCACCGCGGTCTCCGGCAGCCAGAGGCCCTCGGGCTCACGCCCGATCCGCGCGCGGAAGTCGTCGATCCCCCAGCGCACCTGCGTGACCTTGTCGCGACGCGTGGCGAGCGGCATGATCATGTGGTTGTAGACCTGCGCCAGCGCGTTGCCGTGGCCGCCGCGCGCCGCGACGCTCGCCCGGTCGGCCTCGAGGATCTTCGCGTATACGTCCGGCCGGTGACGCGCCAGCCAGGCGAAGAGGGTCGGCCCGACGTTGAACGAGATCTTCTCGAAGTTGTCGACGATGTCGAGGACCCGGTTGTGCTCGTCGACGCGCCGCGCGGCGGTGTTGGGCGCGTAGCACTCCGCGGTCACCCGCTCGTTCCAGTCGTGGTACGGCGCCGCCGAGTCCTGAACTTCCACCGACTCGAGCCAGGGATTCTCGCGCGGCGGCTGGTAGAAGTGGCCGTGGATGACGATTGCGCGGGTCAAAATTCCTCGAGGCCCCGGAGGAACTCGCGCCGCCCGCCGCGCGGCACCACCACGAGCCCTGACGCGTCGACGTGGTAGCGGCGCCGGTCGTCGGCCGGGTCGCGCCCGATCTCCGCGTCGGCGGGAATGATGTTGAATCGGTCGATGATGGCGCGGCGGACGCGGGCGCCCTTACCGACGCTGGTGTGGTCCATGACGATCGAGTCCTCGATCACCGCGCCCTCGTTGACCCACACGGATCGGCCGAGAATCGAGTTGCGGATCGTCGCCCGCTTGACGAGGGACCCCTCGCCGATCTGGGCGTTGTCCACGTCGCCGCCGATGAACCGCGCCGCCGGGCCGGCGTGATGCGCGCTGCGAATCGGCCAGTGGCGGTTGTCGAGATCGAAGCGCGGGGATTCGCCCAGGAGGTCCATGTGCGCCTCCCAGTAAGCGGCGATGGTGCCGACGTCGCGCCAGTAGGCGAGCTCTTCATAGGGCTTCACGCCCGGCACCTCGTTCTGCTGGAAGTCGTAGGCGAAGACGCGGCCGGCCGGGACCAGCTCGGGAATGATCGAGCGGCCGAAGTCATGATCGGTGGAGCGGCGCGCGTCGGCGACGAGCGCGTCGACGAGCGGCTGGCGCGAGAAGATGTAGTTGCCCATCGAGACGAGCGCGCGCTGGGGATCGTCCGGCAGCGGCGTGGGGCTCGCCGGCTTCTCCTCGAACTGGACGACCCGCCGCGCCCGATCCACGCCGAGCACGCCGAACTGGCGGGCGTCCGCGAGGGGCACCGGCCGGGCGGCGATCGTCGCGTCGGCGCCCGCCTCCTGATGGAAGGCGAGCATCTGGTTCACGTCCATCCGGTAGACGTGATCGGAACCGAAGACGGCGACGACGTCGGCATTGAAGTCGTCGATCAGGTTCAGGTTCTGGAGCACCGCGTCGGCGGTGCCCCGGTACCACGCGGCGCCGACCCGCATCTGCGGAGGCACGACCGTCACGAAGAAATCCGGGAGCAGGCCGCTCGTGCGCCAGGCCAGGCGCAGGTGCTCGATCAGCGACTGGGCTTTGTACTGCACGAGGACGTAGAGCGACGGCATGTCCGAGTTCATGAAGTTCGAGAGCACGAAGTCGATCAGACGGTGGCGGCCGCCGAAGGGGACCGCCGACTTCGAGCGCTCGCGCGTGAGCGGCTGCAGGCGGTCACCACGGCCGCCGGCCATGATCATCGCGAGCAGACGCGCGCGCCGCGGCATCGGGCTCAGCGCGCCGCGGGCGCGCCCAGACCCCACGTCGGGTCGAGGTCCGGGAAGCAGAAGTCCTGGCGCTCGAGCCGCCGGAGCGCGTCTGCCGCGTCGGACGAGAGGGTGTCGCCGGCCTCGAGCGCGCGTGCCATCTCGCAGAGCCGCTTGAACTCGGCATAGTGCTCGGCAATGCGCCGCTCGGCGTAGTCGGACGCGGTGCCCGTCGTGATCAGGAACTGCCAGTCGGAGGACTGGAGCAGCAGGAGCTCGCGCGTGGCTTGCGCGAGCACGCGGCGGAGCTCGGGCGTGTCCCGACCGGTGAGCCGCGTGAGATGGCCGACCCACTCGACCTCGGCGCTGTAGACGCGGTCCCACGTCCACTCGGTGTCGCGGTTGAGCCACACGCGGTGGTCCCCGCCCTCGCCCCACGAGCCTTCGGGCAGCGCCAGCGTCGCGCGCGGCGGCACCGCCTCGAGCGCTTCACTGAGCGTCATGCGCGGAACGCCGGCGCGGGTCATCTCGCGCGCGACGTGCTCGAGCCAGAGCGGCCCCTCGAACCACCAGTGGCCGAACAGCTCCGAGTCGTACGGCGAGCAGATGAGGGCCGGCCCCTCGCCGCTCGCCCGCGCCAGGGTGTCCTTCACCAGCTCGACGAAGTGGCTCGCCTGCCGGCCGGCCTTTTGGAAGGCGACGTCGGGGTCGTACACTGCCTTGGTGCCGAGGTCGCCCTGGTTGTCGGTGATCCGCCAGAACCGGAGGCCGCCGGGGAAGTGCTTCTTGTGGAACTCGAGGTAAGCGTATTCGCCCGGGTAGCCGTGCTGGCGGCTCCACACCTGGACGGTCGTCCGCGGATCGCGGAAGAAGGCGACGGCATGGCCGGTGCCCCCGCGCGAGGCGACCCGATAGGGCGCGTAGGGCGACCGCGCCTCGGTGGACGGCATCACCGCGACCGGCTCGCTCCGGCTTTCCTTGAGAGGGATGTAGTCGCGGTAGAGGAAGATCGGCTGCCCGGCGGCGACCAGATGGGAGTCGGCGATGAAGTACTCGAGCCCGTGCGTCGCCAGCATCTCCTCGAGACCGGGCCGCACGCGCCGATCGCGTCCGCTGTCGCGCCCGGTCGGCGGCGTCCACTCGTAGCGTGGCCGGTAGGCGCATTCCGGGAGCCAGATGCCGCGGGGCGCGCGCCCGAAGTGCCGGCGGTGCGTCTCGACCGCGGTGCGGAGCTGCAGGTGGATCGACTCGTCGCGCGCGAGCAGCGGCAGGTAGCCGTGGGTCGCCGCGCAGGTGATGATCTCCACGTGGCCCGCCCGCTGGAGATCGGCGAAGGTCCCGGGGATGTCGCCGCCGATCCGACGGTGCATCTCCCACATCCGCTCGAAGAACTCCTCCCAGAAGTGGGTGAGGCGGACAATCTCCTTCTGGCCCTCGCGGGTGAAGTGCTCGCGCGATTCGGCACACGCGCGCCGGACGTTATCGTGGTAAAAAGACAGTTCCTTCTGGAACTCGGGCGAGGCGAGCTGCTCGGTCAGCACCGGCGAGAGGTTGATCGTCCACTTGGGCGAGATCCCGTCGGCGACCAGGCGGTGCGCCGTCTCCAGCAGCGGCAGGTAGCACTCGAAAGCCGCCTCGCAGAGCCAGTCGCTGCCGTGGGGCCAGCGGCCATGATTGACCACCATCGGAAGATGAGTATGAAGTACGAGGGTGAACGGTGATGTCATGGGGCCTTTATTGGACCGTATGAGCGCGCTCGGCGCAAGCGTTCTCCCCGGCGCCGTCGCGTTCCGGGTCTGGGCGCCCCGTTGCCAGTCGGTGGACGTGGTCGTCGACGGCCGGGCCGTCGAGGTGCTCGCCCCTCGCGAGGGCGGCCTGTTCGAGGCGAGACTCGAGGGCGTGGCGGAGGGCGCCCGCTACAAGTACCGGCTCGATGCCACGCGCTACCGGCCGGACCCCGTGTCGCGCTTTCAGCCCGAGGGGATCCACGGCCCGTCGGTCGCCATCGACCCGAACCGCTTCGTCTGGACCGACCAGGAGTTCGCCGGCCACGCGCCCGGCGACCTCGTCTTTTACGAGATCCACGTGGGCGTCTTCACGCCGGCCGGTACCTTCGAGGCCATCATTCCTCACCTTCCCCGGCTCGTCGACCTCGGCGTCACGGCCCTCGAGGTGATGCCCGTCGCCGAGTTTCCGGGGTCGCGCAACTGGGGATACGACGGCGTGCACCTCTTCGCGCCGCAGTCGACGTACGGGGGACCGCGCGGCCTGCGGCGTCTCGTGGACGCGTGCCACGCGCGTGGCCTGTCGGTCTTCCTCGACGTCGTGTACAACCACCTCGGCCCCGAGGGGAACTACCTGGCCGAGTACGGTCCGTACTTCACCGATCGCTACACGACGCCGTGGGGTCTGGCGGTGAACTTCGACGGCCCCGGCTGCGAGGGGGCGCGCCGCCACGTGACCGAGAACGGGCGCATGTGGGTCAGCGAGTTCCACATCGACGGCTTCCGACTCGACGCGGTCCACGCGATTTACGACGCGAGCCCGGTGCATATCCTCACGGAGTTCGCCGACGCGGTCCGGGGCGAGGCCGCGCGCCTCGGGCGGCGGGTCCACGTGGTCGCCGAGTCTCACGATAACGACCGGCGGCTCGTGCTACCCACCAGCGCCGGCGGGCTCGGCCTCGACGCCGTCTGGTCGGACGACTTTCACCACGCGCTCCACCGAACGCTCACCGGGGAGGCCGCGGGCTACTACGTCGACTTCGGCCTCGATAACCACCTCGAGCGGGTGATCGCTCAGGGGTTCGCGTTCCAGGGCGAGCCCTCGGAGTACTGGGGACGGCCGCGCGGGACGCCGAGCGCTGACCTTCCGGGCGACCGCTTCGTCATCTTTCTGCAGAACCACGACCAGGTCGGCAACCGCGCTCAGGGCGAGCGGCTCGGCGCGCTCTTGTCCTTCGAGGCGGTGAAGCTCGCGGCCGGTCTGCTCTTCGTGACCCCGGCGATCCCGCTGCTCTTCATGGGCGAGGAGTACGGGGAGACAGCCCGCTTTCAGTTCTTCACCTCCTTCCTCGACAGGAATCTCGCCGAGGCCGTGCGCCACGGCCGGGCGGAGGAGCTCGCCCGGGCCGCATGGCGCGGCCCGACCCCCGACCCAAACGCTCCCAACACGTTCGTCAGCTCGCGACTCAATCACTCGCTCGCGTCCGCGCCCCGCCATCGCGGGCTTCGCGAGTACTACCGGCGCTGGCTGACGCTGCGCCGGACGCACCCGGCGCTCGGCGCGGGTGGCAAGGCGCTGACGCGGGTGACGCACGATGCCTCGGGCGCCGTGCTCACCGTCGTCCGCGCGGCGGCGAGCGGAGACGAGGTGAAGCTCGTCGCGAACCTCACGCCGAAAACCCAGGCGCTGACGCTGGAGGCCCCGGCCTGGCGCGTGCTGCTCGACAGCGACGCCGAGAGCTTCGGCGGAACCGGCTCCGCGGCGCCGCTGGCGCCCTACCAGTGCTTGCTGTACGAGGCGAGGCGGTGATAGCGTCCTGACTCGTGACGCGCGTCGCCGACCTCGTCGACCAGATTCTCGCCCTCGATCCCGGCCACCGCGATATCGCCGCGTTCTCGACGCCGGGCGCCGCCGCTCGGGCCGCCCGCGCGCTGCACAGGGCGCGGCGCGTCCTGATCGTCACGGGCTTCACCGTGGAGCCCGACATGCCCGAGACCGACGGGCCGCCCGGCGCGGCCGTACTGGGCCGCGCGCTGCGGCGGCTCGGCGCCCGCGTCACGTACGTCACCGACACGATCAATGTGCCGCTCGTGGAGGCGGCCCTCAAGACGCTCGACGAGCCGTCGGACGTCGTCGTCTATCCGCGTGAGGCCGACGGCGCCCGTCGACTGCTCGCTGCGGAGCGGCCGACGCATCTCGTGGCGATCGAGCGCCCCGGCCGGAACCGTGTCGGAGACTACCTGAACATGCGGGGGGAGTCGGTGGCGGCGTGGAACGCGCCCATCGACGAGCTGTTTGTTGTAGCGGCCGCGGGCCGGCCGGTCACCGTCGGAATCGGCGACGGAGGCAACGAGATCGGCATGGGCAAGGTGCGGGTGAGGCTCGCCCGGCTCGACGCCCTGCGCGCTCGGATCGCGACGGTGGTGCCGGTCGACCACCTGGTCGTGGCCGGGGTGTCGAACTGGGGCGGCTACGGCATCGCCGCTGCGCTCGGGCGGCTCACCGGACTCGACCTCCTGCACACCCCGGAGATCGAGCGGCGGCTCATCGAGGCGTGCGTGGCGGCCGGCGCCTGCGACGGGGTCACGCGACGGCGCGAGCCCACCGTGGACAGCCTGGCCGCCGAAACGCACGCGGCCGTCGTCGACCTGCTCCGCCTGGCGTCGCGTTCCGGTATCATGGGGAGCGGAACGCTCAGGAGAGGAACGCGATCATGACGATCCACGAAGAGTACCGCGCCAAGCACGCCAAGTCCGCCGCGCTCTGGGAGCGGGCGCGCCGGTCGATTCCGGGCGGCATCACCCACGACATCCGCCACCTGACCCCGTTTCCGACCTACGTCGAGCGCGCCGCCGGGACGCGCAAGTGGGACGTCGACGGCAACGAGTACATCGACTACTGGATGGGCCACGGCGCGCTCTTCCTCGGCCACTGCCATCCGACAATCGTCAAGGCCGTGCAAGAGCAGATGGCACGCGGCACGCACCTGGGCGCCTGCCACGAGCGGGAAGTGCGCTGGGCCGAGCTGGTCACGCAGCTGATCCCGTGCGCCGAGCTGGTGCGCTTCACCATGTCGGGCACCGAGGCGACGCATCTCGCGATGCGCGTGGCGCGGGCCCACACGGGGCGGTCGAAGATCGTGAAGTTCACGGGCCACTTCCACGGCTGGCACGACGGCGCTGTCGCGGGCGTCAACCCGCCGTACGAGGTGCCGATGTCCGCCGGCGTCCCGGGCTCGATCCTCGACCAGGTCGCGATCTGCCCGCCGAACGACATCAAGGCGGTCCAGAACGCGCTCGAGCGCGGCGACGTCGCCGCCGTCATCCTGGAGCCGGCGGGCGGTCAGTCGGGAACGACGCCGACGATCCCCGGCTACCTGCAAGAGCTGCGCGCGCTGACGACGCGCCACGGCGTCGTGCTGATCTTCGACGAGGTGATCACGGGCTTCCGCTACTCGCCCGGTGGCGCGCAGGCGTACTTCGGGGTCACGCCCGACCTCACCACGCTCGCCAAGATCGTCGCCGGCGGCCTGCCGGGCGGCGCCCTCTGCGGCAAGCGCCCGCTGATGTCCCTGCTGGCGTTCCGCGACGACCCCGACTGGGACCGGAGCCAGCGGGTGGCGCACGCCGGGACGTTCAACGCGAACCCGCTCTGCGCCGCCGCGGCGATCGCGACGCTCGAGCTGTGCGCGGACGCGGCGCTTCAGGCGCGCGCGAACAAGGCGGGCGAGGAGCTGCGGCGCGGAATCGCCGAGGCGATGAAGCGCGCGGGCGTCCCCGGCACCGGCTACGGCGAGGCGTCGATCTACCACGTCTCGTTCGAGGGCAAGCCGGGCCTCGCCGGCCTGGACCGGCCGCGGCGCTCGAGCCTCTATCACCTGCTGCGCTGCGCGCTCATGAACAACGGGGTCGATTCCTCGATGAACCACGGCTGGATCTCGGCGATCCACACCGATGAGGATCTCGAGCGCACCGTGCAGGCCTACGAGCGAGCCTTCCGGGCGATGGTCGCCGACGGCGCGTTCAAGGGCGCATGACGTCCGGCCGCCGACGCCGCGCCCTCGGGCGGGGGACGGTCGGCCTCGCGCTGGGCTTGCTCCTGGGCGGCTGCGTCTACTATCCGACCGTGGCGGACGTCGGCGGCGTCCGCCTCCTGCCCGAGCGCGGCCGCGTGGTGCGCAACGGCGACGGCGCGCTCTTCTTCGTGGACATCACCAGCACGGGCATGTTCGAAGACATCCTCGTGCGGGTGGAGACCCCGATCGCCAAGCGCGCGCAAATCCTGAGCCAGAGCGGTGAGCCGCTGACGCGGCTGCACGTGCCGGGTACGAGCCGCATACGGCTCCACGCCGGCGGGGAGCGCGTCAGGCTCTCGGAGCTGACGCGCGAGCTCAAGGCCGGCGAGGTCGTCATCGTCACCCTCTTCTTCGAGAAGTCCGGCGCCCTCGGTGTCGTCTCGCCCGTCGAATAGTCCGCTCCGGGCGTCGTGCTCGCGTTCGACAACCATGCTGGTGACACGCGGGAGAGTGCTGGCCATGCGAGTCAGGATCCTGGCTTTGTCCGTCGCGATCGTGCTGATGCCCGGGTTCACGCTTGCGCAGGACGCGAAGCCCGCCGCCAAGGAACCGGCGGCGCGCCACGCTGTCGTCACGCCGGATCAACTGGTCTGGAAGCCGCTCATCCCCGGCGTGGAGTCGGCCGTCGTCTCCGGCGACCCGGACAAGAAGGGCAGCGTATACGTGATTCGCATCCGCTCCAAAGGCGACGCCAAGGTACCCCCGCACTGGCACGTGACCGACGAATACGTCACGGTGCTGGCGGGCTCGTTCCTGGTAGCCCACGGCGACACCTACGATGCCGCCAAGCTGATCGAGCTGAAAGCGGGCGCGCACTCCGTGATGCCGGCGACGATGCCCCACTTCGGCCTGCACAAGGCCGGGAACGTGATCGAGGTGTACGGAGAAGGGCCCTTCGTCGTCAACTTCGTGAATCCGCAAGACGCCCCGAAGTAGACGCGTTCGCGCCCGTCTGTTATCCTCACGCGTCTGGTGGGCAGGTAGCTCAGTTGGTAGAGCACAGGACTGAAAATCCTGGTGTCGGCGGTTCAATCCCGTCCCTGCCCACCAGCTT
>WNFB01008020.1_pt1 | contig 10506 bp, 8 predicted proteins | sample 5400501 | NCBI WGS metagenome assembly WNFB01 (sample SAMN13153341, study PRJNA577476) | soil metagenome | isolation source: 200 cm saprolite under Douglas fir tree site 2 hole 1 | place: USA:California | collected 2015-04-18 | reverse complement strand
TTTCGCAACTTCCTCAAGCCAAAAATTTTCGACATCGGATACCGGATGTTTCTTGAAGGTATATTCCATTGGGTCCCCCACTTAGGTCGAAGGCTATCGTAAGGATTGATAGCACGAGTATTTTCATGCGTTTCGACGTGTATGTCTAATATGCCACCAGTTGCGCCAGGCGTGAGGCATCATCTTGCGCCCGTGACTCCTATTTTGCGAAAACTCAATCCTATCTATCTGAATGAATGGATTAATTAATTTCAGCTAGATCTTGATGGGTTTGTTGTGGTCGGTGATAAAGTCAATTTTGATTTTTGTTAGTGGAGGGTGACGTTAAGCAACTAAATAACGCCGCCATTTCTGAGGATGCTTATTATTATGGTAGCGGGGGTAGGATTTGAACCTACGACCTTCGGGTTATGAGCCCGACGAGCTGCCAGACTGCTCCACCCCGCAATAGGACGGCGAAGTTTACAGAGCGCCGCTAAGTTTTTCAAGGTAATCCGGGCGAGCGGCGTTCTTTGGTCGTAATTTTAGGTATTGCTCTCAACCGCCATGCGCCAAGCCGGCGCGTTAATTCCCGTTGAATTTTATGGAAAAATCCTTATAATCCAATTGCATAATTAAAGGATGCTCTGATTAAGCCGTATTTGCCGGATTCCTCACCGCCTAACGGCGGTTCGGAATGACAGCAATTAAGCTTCCTTAAGTCTTCAAAAAGAAAGTGGGCTGCGCGCCCACTTTTGCGTTTATGGGTTAGTGCAAATGCGAGGTAATGTGGCCGGCCTGCGCGCAATACTGGAGCCCGGGGTGGAAGCCTTGGGTTTTGAATTGATTGACGCCGAATTAACCGGCAGCGGGAGCCAGACGTTGCTGCGCGTTTATATCGACAGCCCGGGCGGGATTAATGTCAAGGATTGCGCTATGGTTAGCCGCCAGTTGAGCGCGGTGCTGGACGTGGAGGACCCGATTCCCGGCCACTATACGCTGGAAGTGTCCTCGCCCGGCCTGGACCGGCCCTTGGTAAAACGCAAGGATTTTGAACGGTTCACGGGCGCGGATATTAGGGTAAAGCTGTTTCAGCCGATATTAGGCCGCAGGAATTTCACCGGCCGCCTGAAGGGGATAGCAGGCGATCATATCGTGCTGGAGCTGGATAAAGAGTCTTATGAGCTGGCATTCGAAAATATCGAAAAAGCCAGGTTAGTGCCGCAGTTCTGACGCGGCCGGAGAGGTTTTTATGGCGAGTGAAATTTTGATGGTGGTGGACGCGGTATCACGCGAAAAGAGTGTGGAGCGGGACGTGATCTTCCAGGCGCTGGAAGCGGCGCTGGCGACGGCGACGCGCAAACGCCATAAAGAGGATATTGACGCGCGCGTAGCCATTCAGCGCAAGACCGGCGACTACGATACGTTCCGCCGCTGGCAAATTATCGCGGATGATGCGCCGATGGAATTTCCGGAACGCCAGATTACCTTAAGCGAGGCGTTAAAGCGTGACCCTGAAGCTCAGGTCGACGGTTATATCGAAGAGCCGCTGGAGCCGGTCACATTCGGGCGTATCGCCGCGCAGGCCGCTAAGCAGGTGATCGTGCAAAAAGTGCGCGAGGCGGAGCGCGAGCAGATCGTGACGCAATATAAGCAGCGCCAGGGGGATCTGGTTACCGGCGTGGTCAAGCGCCTGGAGCGCGGCGATGCCGTTCTTGAGCTTGGCAGCGCCGAAGCTTTGCTGCCGAAATCGGCCATGATCCCGCGCGAAAACCTGCGCCCGGGCGATCGCATCCGCGCCTATCTGGAAGATGTCTATTCCACCCCGCGCGGTCCACAATTGTTTTTAAGCCGCACCGCGCCGCAATTGCTCGTCGAGTTATTTAAATTGGAAGTGCCGGAGGCGGGCGAGGGCATGATCGAAATCCGCGCCGCCGCGCGTGATCCCGGACTGCGCGCCAAGATCGCGGTTAACTCAAAGGATCCGCGTATTGACCCGATCGGCGCTTGCGTGGGTATGCGCGGCTCACGCGTACAGAGTGTGTCGAACGAATTAGGCGGCGAGCGGGTCGATATTATTCAATGGTCGCCGGAATCGGCGCAGTTCGTCATTAATGCCTTGGCCCCGGCGGAAGTGCTGTCTATCGTCGTGGATGAAGAGCTGCACAGCATGGACGTGATTGTGGATGAAGCCAAGCTTTCCCAGGCGATCGGGCGCGGCGGGCAAAATGTACGGCTGGCATCCGAGTTGACCGGTTGGGAGCTTAATATCATGACGGAAGAGACGGCCAATGCTAAAGGCGCCACCGAAGCCGCGACGGCAGTCAAGACCTTTATGGATCAATTAGGCGTGGATGAAAATATCGCTAATATTCTGGTGCAGGAAGGTTTTACCAGGTTAGATGAAGTCGCCTATGTGCCTAAGCAGGAAATGGCGACGATTGAAGAGTTTGACGAGCAGTTGATCGAGGAATTGCGCAATCGCGCGCGCGATGTATTACTGACCAAGGAGATCGCATTGGAAGAGAAAATCGACATGGCCGAGCCCAGCCGGGATCTGCTGGAGATGCCGGGTATGGACGAGCACACCGCGCGCTTGCTGGCAAGTCATGCCATTAAAACGATGGAGGATCTTGCCGAGCAATCGGTGGATGAATTACTGGACATAGAAGGTTTTGACGAAGAGCGCGCCAAGCAGCTGATCATGGCGGCGCGCGCGCCGTGGTTTGCCAAACCAGAGGCTTAAATCGAAAATATGACACAGATAACCGTCAAAAGCTTTGCCGCGCAGATCGGGATTCCTTCCGATAAGTTGCTGCAGCAACTGGTCGCCGCGGGCATTCACCATAAAAAAAGCGAAGACGTTCTGAGCGATGAAGAGAAAATGGTTTTACTGGGTTTTCTGCGCACGCATCACGGCGCGGAAGGGGCGGCGACTAAAAAGGTGGTTTTGAAACAAAAGTCCACCAGCCAGATCACGCAAAGCTCCCGCTTTGGCCATGCGCGCACGGTGCAGGTCGAGGTGCGCAAGAAGCGGACGTTCGTGAAACGCAGTGAAATTGAAGAGCCGCCGGCGCCAGCCCAACCGGAACCCGAGCCGGCGCGCGGCGCGAAAGCAGATCAGGCACGCGCTGAAACGACGGCGCAAGCCCGCTTAATAGAACCTGCCGGTAAGCCGGAGAGCGTCCACCAAACGAGAAGGGAAGAAGCCGCTAAACTCGTTCCGAAGGCGCCGGCGCAAAAACCAGCGGCGGCGGCCCAAGCGGCTGCTTCGGAATCGGTAGCGAAAGCCACTGAACCGGCTTCGATCGCGCCGGCGGAAATACAAGCGCCCACCGGCGTACCGGAAGGCAAGAAACCCGCCGACACCCGCCAGCCGGGCGCGCTGCCTGCGGACAAAGCCAAAAAAGGCGCCAAGCCGGATAAGCACGGTGAGCGCTCCCAATTACATGTCGCGGATAATAAGAAGGTCCGGCGAAAGGCGCGCACCCTCGGCAAAAAACACGTGGTGACCAGCATGTCGGGCCAGCACGCGTTTGAAATGCCGACGGAACCGATTGTGCGTGAAGTGTTGCTGCCCGAGGCAATTAGCGTGGCGGAGTTGGCGCAACAGATGTCGGTAAAGGCGGCGGAGGTGATTAAAGCGTTAATGCAGCTGGGCAGCATGGTGACCATCAATCAAGTTTTAGATCGCGACACCGCCGCGATTGTAGTGGAAGCGATGGGCCATGTGTCGCGCGTTGCCAAACCGTCCGATCCGGAGGCGCTTTTAACCGGGGAAAAATCCGGTGGGGTGCCGGAACCGCGCCCGCCGGTGGTAACCGTAATGGGGCACGTGGATCACGGCAAGACCTCTCTGCTCGATTACATCCGCAAGACCAAAGTGGCCAGCGGCGAGGCCGGTGGCATTACCCAACACATCGGCGCGTACCACGTGGAGACGCCGAAAGGTGTTGTCACTTTTCTCGATACCCCCGGCCATGAGGCGTTCACCGCGATGCGCGCGCGCGGCGCCAAGGCGACGGATTTGGTCATTCTGGTGGTGGCTGCCGACGACGGCGTCATGCCGCAAACCATTGAGGCGATCCATCATGCGCGCACCGCCGGCGTGCCGATTGTGGTGGCGATAAACAAAATCGATAAGCCGGAGGCCGAGCCGGAGCGCGTGAAACAGGAACTGGTTGCGCACGAAGTCGTGCCGGAGCAATGGGGCGGTGCGGAGATGTTTGCGCAGGTCTCCGCCAAAACCGGGCAAGGTATCGAGGAGCTGCTCGATGCGGTGTTGTTGCAAGCCGAAGTATTGGAGCTGAAAGCGGTTAACACCGGCCCCGCTTCCGGGCTGGTGGTCGAGGCGCGTTTGGATAAAGGCCGTGGACCGGTAGCGACGATTCTGGTGCAACAGGGCACCTTGCGTAAGGGCGATATCATTCTTGCCGGCCGTGAGAGCGGCCGCGTACGCGCGATGAATGACGAAACCGGCCGCACTATTAAAGAGGCGGGACCGTCGATCCCGGTGGAAGTACAAGGATTGTCGGGAGTGCCTAACGCCGGCGAAGAAGCCATTGTCGTGGAAAGTGAGCGCAAGGCGCGCGAGATCGCCTTATTCCGCCAGGGCAAGTACAAGGAAGTTAAGCTCGCCCGCCAGCAGGCATCCAAGCTTTCCAATATGTTCCAACAAATGCAGGAAGGCGCGAAGACGCTCAATTTAATCATTAAGGCCGATGTTCAGGGTTCAATTGAGGCGCTGACCGAATCGTTGGAGAAGCTATCTACCGATGAGGTCAGAGTAAAAGTTGTGCATGACATGGTCGGCGGCATTAACGAATCGGATGTGAATTTAGCGGTGGCGTCACAGGCCATTATCATCGGGTTCAATGTGCGCGCGGATGCGGGCGCCCGGCGCCTGATTGAAAGCGAGGGCGTGGATGTCCATTACTACAATGTCATCTATGATGCGGTGAACGAGATCAAGGCGGCGATGGCCGGCATGTTGAAGCCGCAGATTAAGGAGCAGGTTATCGGCTTAGCGGAAGTGCGCGATGTATTTAAGACCCCCAAGCTCGGCGCGATTGCCGGTTGCTATGTGTTGGAAGGCGTGGTGCGGCGCAATCGGTCGGTGCGCGTACTGCGCGATAATGTAGTGATATTCGAAGGCGAGATCGATTCATTGCGCCGCTTTAAGGACGATGTGAATGAGGTCAAGGCCGGTTTAGAATGCGGTATCGGTATAAAGAATTACAATGATGTGCAAGTGGGAGACCAGATCGAGATTTACGAGAAAGTGGAAGTCGCGCGCTCACTTTGAGTTGATTTATGCGGAAACATTCCAGTCAAATATCTCCCGGCGGGCGCTCCCGCCGCGTCGCGGCGTTGTTGAAACGCGAGTTAGCCGCGCTCATGCAGCGAGAGCTTAATGATCCGCGCACGGCCAAAGCCACCCTGACCGGAGTTGATGTCGCTCCGGATCTGTCCCACGCCAAGGTTTATGTGACCCATCTCGTAGGCAGGGAGCGCGGACACGAGATTGTGGCGGCGTTAAACAAGGCGGAGGGTTTTGTGCGCCGCCGGCTTGCCGGGCGGATTAAATTACGCGTCGTTCCTGAACTGCGTTTTTTATACGATGAATCGGTGGAACGGGGTATGGCGATTTCCGCTTTAATCGATCGCGCCCGCGCGCAAGACCGCGACGACAAGGTGTAAGGGTGAGTAAGAAAACGCGGGATTGCGCGCCGGTAAACGGGATTCTGTTGATCGATAAACCGCGCGGCATGACTTCCAACCGCGTTTTGCAGGAGGTAAAGCGGCATTTTAATGCCTGTAAAGCCGGGCATACCGGGAGTTTGGATCCTCTCGCCACCGGTCTATTGCCTATCTGTTTGGGCGAGGCGACTAAGATATCGCGATTTTTGCTGGACGCCGATAAGCATTATTGGGTTGAGATTGAGCTGGGGCAGGAGACCACGACCTATGATGCCGAAGGTGAGATCATAGCGACCCGGCCGGTGACCGTGGGTCAGGCGGAGGTTGAACCGGCTTTGCGCAGCTTTGTCGGAAATAGCGAGCAAATTCCGCCGATGTACTCCGCCATTAAGCAGCAAGGTCAGCCGCTTTACAAACGCGCGCGCGCCGGCCTTAGCGTCGAGCGAGCAGCGCGCAAGATAACGGTGCATGAGCTTAAATTGTTGAAGTTACAGCAAGCTAAGCTGGAGATCGCGGTTTTTTGCGGTAAGGGCACTTATATCCGCAGCCTGGCGCATGATTTAGGGCAGTTGTTAGGCTGCGGCGCGCACGTGACGCAATTGCGCCGGCTAGCCATAGGCGGGTTCTCCGCGGAACAGGCGGTGGACTTGGCGGCCCTTAAGGCCATGGATCACGTCCAATGCCTGGCGCGTTTGATCCCTATCGATCGGGCAATTATGGCCTTGCCGGCGGTTTATTTAGCACAACCCATGGCTTCCGCGCTGCGTCACGGTCAGAGTGTTTTCATAGGCGGGCAGCGCGCTGCCGGCTGGGTGAGATTATATGAAGAACAGAACGGTTTTTTAGGTGTCGGCCAATTTCTAGCCGATGGGCGCATTGCGCCTAAGCGCCTATTGGCGGTGCCGGAAACTTCTGCTATCGGCCAATAAATTGGTTGAGGAACAGGGGTTAGGCAGTTAGAATACGCCGCCTAAAGGTTCTAAATTGGTGCAAGTGAGGATAGTGATGACTCTCAAAGCGGAGCAGAAAGCCCAGGTTATTAAAGAATACCAGATTGATAAAACCGATACCGGCTCGCCCGAGGTGCAGGTAGCCCTGATTTCGGCGCGCATCGAGGATTTGTCCGGGCATTTTCAAAAGCATGCGCACGACCACCATTCACGTCAGGGGTTATTGCGCATGGTCAGCAAGCGCAGAAAATTATTGGACTATTTAAAGCACGTCGATAACGAGCGTTACCGCACTTTGGTCACCCGCCTCGGTCTGCGTAAATAACAATTAACCGAGGAAAAAGCATTGAGTAAAATTACCAAAACCTTTCAGTATGGCCAGCATACGGTAACGCTGGAAACCGGTGAGATCTCGCGCCAAGCCGGCGGCGCGGTGATGGCGAGTATGGGCGACACCGTCGTGCATGTGACGGTGGTCGGAGTAAAAGAAAGTAACCCAGGCCAGGATTTCTTTCCCCTAACGGTGGATTATCAAGAACGCACCTACGCCGCCGGCCGCATCCCCGGCGGGTTTTTTAAACGAGAGGGGCGCCCATCAGAAAAAGAAATCCTCACCTCCCGCCTGATCGACCGCCCCCTCCGCCCCCTGTTCCCCAAAGGTTTCACCAACGAAGTGCAAATTATCGCCACGGTAATGTCGATGGATCCCAATATCGATTCCGATATTGTCGCGATGATCGGCAGTTCCGCGGCGGTGATGCTCTCGGGTATCCCGTTTAACGGTCCGATCGGCGCGGCGCGCGTAGGATATAAAGACGGCCAATATCTTCTTAATCCGACCAATCAACAATTGCAGGAATCGAGTTTGGATTTAGTCGTGGCCGGCACCGAGAAGGCGGTGTTGATGGTTGAATCCGAGGCGAAGATCTTGCCGGAAGAGGTGATGCTGGGCGCGGTACTGTTTGGGCATGAGCAAATGCGCGTAGCGATCGGCGCGATCCGCGAGCTGGCCGCACAGGCCGGCGTGCAGCCATGGGAATGGAAGGCGCCGGAAAAAGACAATACCTTAACAGACTCTATTGCCAAGATCGCCGAGGCCGAGATCATCGCCGCTTACCAAATTCGCGAAAAGCTCACGCGCCAGGAAAAACTCGCCGCTATTCGCCAGCAGGTGATAGCTAAGCTTGGCAATGAGAACATGGGCCCGGATGAGATCGAGGCGATCAACAATGCGATCAAAAACATTGAGAAGAAAGTCGTGCGTGGCCAAATTCTCGGCGGCGCCCCGCGTATCGACGGGCGCGATACCCGCACCGTGCGCCCCATTACCGTTCGTATCGGCGTATTGCCCCGTACGCACGGCTCCGCCTTGTTTACCCGCGGTGAAACCCAGGCTCTGGTGGTGACTACGCTCGGCACCGGCCGCGACGCGCAAATTATCGATGCGCTCGAGGGCGAGCGCAAAGAGCCGTTTATGCTGCATTATAATTTTCCGCCTTCTTGTGTAGGCGAAGTCGGTAGAGTCGGCAGCCCCAAGCGGCGGGAAATCGGCCACGGCCGATTGGCTAAACGCAGCATCCTGGCGGTATTGCCCGGCATGGCGGAGTTCCCCTACGTATTGCGTGTGGTGGCGGAAATTACCGAGTCCAATGGCTCCAGTTCAATGGCGACCGTGTGCGGCACCAGTCTGTCTTTAATGGACGCAGGCGTACAAATTAAGGCGCCGGTCGCCGGAATTGCCATGGGCTTGATTAAGGAAGAAAATCGTTTTGCGGTATTAAGCGATATCCTCGGCGATGAGGATCATTTGGGCGATATGGATTTCAAAGTAGCGGGCACCGCCGATGGCGTTACCGCTTTGCAGATGGACATCAAGATTGAAGGTATCAACAAAGAGATCATGGAAGTGGCGCTGCACCAGGCAAAAGAAGGCCGGCTGCATATTTTAAAAATCATGAACCAAGCCATTGCCGCGCCGCGCGCGGAGATGTCGGAATACGCGCCGCGCATTATTACTTTCAAAATCAATTCAGAAAAGATCCGCGATGTGATTGGCAAAGGCGGCTCCACCATTCGCGCGCTATGTGAAGAAACCGGTGCTACGATTGATATCGAAGACGACGGCACGGTTAAGATCGCGTCGGTGGATAATGCCGCCGGCCAGGAAGCGCGCCGGCGCATCGAGCAGATCACCGCCGACGTGCAAGTCGGCATGATCTATGAAGGCAAGGTCGCGAAGCTCATGGATTTCGGCGCGTTTGTGACGATTCTGCCCGGCAAGGATGGACTGGTGCATATCTCGCAAATCTCCAACGAACGCGTGGAAAATGTCAGCGATAAACTCAGCGAAGGCGAAAGTGTGCGGGTAAAAGTCCTCGAGGTCGATAAACAAGGCCGGATCCGCCTGAGCATGAAGGCGTTGGAAGGAGCCTCCTAAGAAGAATAAGTTCATGCATGCGGTTTATTAAAAAGGGGCACTCGCCCCTTTTTTGTTTGTTGGCGGCTAACGTATGGCAGGGTTTTATGAGTAACATCCACGTCATTTTGGCGCACCCCGATGTCGCCCGTTTGGCGCAGGTATTGCGCGAACGGCCCATAGCGCCTCCGCTCGCGGCCACTGACGGCATGCGGCGCGCCGCCGTTGCGCTCATTATGCGCCTGACCGTAGGCCACGCGCTGGAGCTGTTGATGATCCATCGCGCCGAATTTTCAGGGGATCCCTGGAGCGGAAACGTCGCGCTTCCGGGAGGACGCCAAGAGCCATGCGACGCGTCGCTGGAGCAGACCGCGATCCGTGAGGCGAGAGAAGAAACAGGTATCGATCTCACGCGCTATGGGCGCATACTCGGACAGCTCGACGAGGTGCGGCCTTTGTCGCCGGGCGCGCCATCGGTAGTCGTAACGCCGTTCGTCGCGGCCGTAAGCGGCGACATCGAGATCGCGCCAAGCGCCGAGGTGGCGGCGACGTTCTGGCTGCCGGTTGCGCGCCTGCGCGAGCCGTCGCTGTGGACGGAAACGACGCTGGAGGTGCGCGGGAAGCCGTGGCGGGGGCGCTGTTTTCGCCATGGTGATTATGTTATCTGGGGTCTCACCGAGCGTGTGCTGTGGCAATTCCTCACCCTGCTTATTTCCACTAATTAGGTTTTAACGCCAATGGTAATAGGCGCGTTTCCCAGGGAGGAATCGCGGAAATAACAGCAAGAACATAGGAAGGGGAGGGGTATATGCTAATGTTGCGTCCTATAAATAACTTTATCTATGTTAGGTACCGCGCCATCCCTCTTGCCTTCCTGTCGTAGCCTGGATGAAGACGCGTAGCGCCGAAATCCGGGGACCTTCGCCGTGACCTGGATTGCGCTCCATTGTTGTCGCATTCGTGGACCGCGCCCCTCATCCCCGCCGGCTTCGCCCCCCTCGCTTCGCTCTCCCCGGAGGGCATAGGTATCTACACAATTCATCAATGATTCTGAAGGAACCGCCCAATCGCACCGCAACACCCAACTGTCATTCCCGCGCAAGCGGGAATCCAGTATTGACGCGGGGTATCTGGATTCCCGCTTGCGCGGGAATGACGATCTATTCGAGATGTGTAGATACCCATGCCCGGAGGGAGAAGGGCGTTTGGTCCCTCTCCCGCCGGGGAGAGCGAAGCGAGGGGGGCGAAGCCGGTTGGGGTGAGGGAGTTTTTTCGTAAAAGTATTTTCGGGACACCACGCTAGCTGATTGCAATCCGCGTTCTTCAAAGTGGACCAAGCCAATTGTTTATTTCGGCTTTCCGGTCCTGGGCTTGTTTCATTTGTTTATTTTATGGGGTATATTGCAATTGCTAATAAATATTACAGCAGCGAAGGGAAAAAAGGGAAAAAAGGGAAAGGGG
>WNFB01006475.1_pt1 | contig 10507 bp, 10 predicted proteins | sample 5400501 | NCBI WGS metagenome assembly WNFB01 (sample SAMN13153341, study PRJNA577476) | soil metagenome | isolation source: 200 cm saprolite under Douglas fir tree site 2 hole 1 | place: USA:California | collected 2015-04-18 | reverse complement strand
AACGCACAGCGGCAAAGAAAAAAGGTAGAGGCACTGTTTGCGGAACTCAAGAATCAGATCGGACTGCGTCGCCTGCGCTTGCGGAGGATGAAGTTTGTTCGGGAGCAGTTCTTCCTGGCAGCGGCTGCCCAGAACATCAAGCGACTGATCCGCTTCCTCAGCCAACCGACAAAACCCCCGCTGCCTGCGACGACTTAGTTGTAACGGAACGCTGAGAAGAACTCGTGCAACTGTGGCACCCGGATCGACGGTGAAACTCCTCTAACGCGACTTTTTCAACACCCACAGGCGATTTCACTCACAACCCGGTCAATGAGTGAAATGGTGATTTCACGCCAGCTATACATGCCAGGGCAGAGTCTCTCACACGAGCAAAGGCGCCTGGTGTGGGGCATCCGGCGAGCGGCTTCACGTGACGCCTAACGCCGGAGTTGTCAAACGCCAGTAATGCAGCCTAACCAGCCGCCGACGATGAGGCTGCGGCGGCCGCGGGCTGCTCCTTGGCGCCCTTGATCAGGAGCCACAGCATGATCGCCAACTCTCCCAGCATGGCGGGGAAGGCGCTGTTAAAGACCATCTGCTCGTATTGGGGGAACAGGAGGCCGGTAAAGCTGACGGCCAGATAGGCGAAGCAGTTGATAATCAGCCAGACGCCCAGGAAGCGGGGCAGGAAGCGCGAGCGGTACACCAGGACGCCGAAGGGAAAGAGCCATAGGCCCCAAAAGATCTCGTTGGCAACGACACCATGGTGATGCAGGCGGAGGAACAGCATGGCCAGGGCGTCGCGCTGTGGTTTATCGAATACGGACAGGAAATCGGCGCCGCGTACGAGCAGCAGGGCAGCCACGTCGTTCAGCGTGTTGAGGAAGTAGATGGGGGTCACCATCAGACTCCCGAGGATCACCATCAGCCGAGCGAGGTCCTGGTCCACTCCCTTGAACAGCCGGTACAGAGCCAGCGTGAGGAAGATGACCATGGTCCCGGTGAACAGGTCGCTGACGATGCCCAGACGGAAGAGCGTCTCGTGCGCGGCGATGTTGTTGGCCGTCGCGGTCGCGTTCCCAGCCACGAACAGAGTGCTGGGAATGTAGATGAGGCGCAAGGGGGCGGTCAGGAGTGATAGATAGAGGAGCCCTGCGACTCTGGCGTTCCTGCTGAGCGTGGTCATGCGGCCTCCCGGCTGAGGAGTATAGCCGGAGGTACGGCAAAGGCCGTCAAAAAGTTCCGCCACCCGAGCAAAGGCGGCTGGTGGTGCACCCGGCGAGCGGCTTCACCCGAGGTACTCACGACGGGGCGTAATGGGGATTTTCTCCCACAGCCAGCCGCTGAACACTCCGTTACATCTTCGGAGCCACAAGCGCGGGAACAATCCACTCGCTCATGGGATGCACTCCGCCGCAGTCCAAGCACTTCGTCACCGTAAACTGGGCCGCGCAGTGCGGACAGACGGCCCGGGTTTGGAACGTGTCGAAGAGCTGCCCACACTGACCGCACTTCCAGAAGTCCCCCACAGGCGGCGCTGTTTTGCACCTCGGACAGGCAAACCCGTCCCGACGCGGCAACTTTGCGAAGCGCGACAACGCCTGGGCATGTCGCAGTCCGCCCCAGCAATTCATTAGCATGAAGACGGCGAGCACTCCGAACCAGACGGAATGGACCCACACGGCGAGGATGATGAACCCGGCCACTCCGAGGAAGCCGATGATCGTGGCCACCATCAAGCTGCGGGCGCGTCCCAGCACAAACCAGAGCAGGGAGCGAAGAATCTGGCCGCCATCCAGAGGATAGATTGGCAGCATGTTGAAAATCAGCAAAATCAGGTTAATGGACCAGACCGCCCGCAGCAACGCGTGGGCATTGGGCATCGCCTCCGCCCATCCCAACGATCGGCTCAATATGCCGAGTATCGACAAGACCGGCAGCAGCACCACATTCACCAGCGGTCCCGCCGCGATGCTCCAGAGTGTAGCGCCTGGCCGTGGTGGCGGGTTCACATATGCCACGCCACCGAGCGGCCACAACACGATCTGGTTCGCCGTTCCCCCAACTTGTCGGCAGGCCAGCGCGTGGCCGAACTCATGAAGCATGACAATCAGAAACAGCGCCAGATACTCCAGCACGTTCCAGGTGAGAGAGGAATACATCCTCGTTCGGCCGTTGATTTCAAACACCGCCACCAGAAACCAAGACCAATGCAGAAACAAATCAATTCCAGCGAAATGAAACAGGCGGATCGACCCTTGGCGAGCGCTCGGCATGTGTGAGATTTTATAACATAGCCCTACTCAGCAAGTCTGTCGGCAGCGGCCCGCACGGCACGCCGCCATAGCACGGGAGGGCATGGCTTCAGCCATGCCACGCTCGCCATTAACTCTTGTCATTCGGAGCGAACTTTAGTCCGCGAGGAATCTGCTCTGATTCTTCCTTCGTGGAGCTTAGAAGCTGTCTCATAAATACTGTTGAGGCCACCGTGGAAGGGCACGGCTTCCAGTGTCTGTGTCGCAACTGAATGTGCTTCTGGAAAGTGGAGTCGCATCCCGTAAATTAGCCGCGAAGCGGCGCAAGAATCCAGCCCACGGCGCAAGCCGTGGGTGGAAAGTGGAAAATGATCGAGCTCCGGAGGAGCGGAAGAAGAGTTGCGACACAGACTCTTCCAGCCGTGCCGTAAAGATGCCCCCAAATACGCGGCTTTAGCCGCTGCAGGCTCTTCATGATTTCGACCCAACGCCCTACGGATATTTATGAGATGGCCTCTAGTGTCCTTTGTGGTTATTCGATTTTACTGGCTCCGGTCCGCACCAATCCGCAGCCAAGGAAGTTCTAGTATCCGCTACAAAACTGGAAGTGCATTGGGTCTCGGGTTCGGCCCTCCCAATCACCGCCCCATTTGAAGCCGGCGTCGCGGAAGATCTCAATCACTCCTGCGTCCATATCTCCCGCCGAGCCCTGCGCATTGCTTTCCGGATTTAAATCGATTGCAATGCCCCAACTGTGGGCAGAGAGCTTAGTCCCCGTCCGCTGCGGGCGGAAGGCAAAGCATCCGCCCAGACTCCTGATCTTCGCCTGCAGTCCGCGCTCCTGAATGCGGGCAAAGACCACCGTGAAAACCACTGTCATCAGCTTGTGACAGGTGATCTGTCTCACACTCTTCGAGTGGTCCCAGGAAAGCAGCAGCGGGAAGGGCAGCGCCATGCGCTCCAGAAAATCCCCTTGCCAGCGTGGATCAAGGCTGCCATCCGGCCGAATATACTTGTAGATATCGCCAAACGTCGCAAGAATCTGTTCCAGCCCGTTGGGCGCCACGAGCGCCGGCTCGACGCCTGGCTGAGACACACTCGTTCCTTCCGCCTGATCTTGCGGTTGACGCATCGCATTTCTCCTGTTTCGCTAATTTCTTGCTTGGCGGTGCCTCTCTGCGGTTAAAGGCTCCGGCTGCCGTATAATCGGCGTTTCATAAAAGAGGAAACCTTGCCCTACGATGACTTGCGCGACTGGATAGCGGCGCTTGAGCGCGCCGGCGAGCTAAAGAAGATTCGCAGCGAAGCCGACCCCATCCTCGAAATAACAGAGATTACGGATCGCGTAAGCAAGATGCTTGCGTGGGGACAGCCGCCCTCGGCGGGTGCCCCATCCTTCGCGCCTTTTGCGAAGGGTGGGAATGCGGGCGGTCCTGCTCTTCTTTTCCAAAACGTCAAAGGCCATCCCGGCTCGCAGGTGCTGATCAACCAGTTCGGCTCCGCGCGTCGCATGAACCTCGCGCTCGAAGTGGACTCACTCGACGAAGTCGCCGACCGCATCCGCTACTTCATGGACGTCAAATCCCCCCAAGGCTTCCTCGACAAAGTCAAAATGCTTCCCATGCTCGCAGAAATGGGAAAGTTTTTCCCTAAGACGGTCGCCACCGGGCCGTGCAAGGAAGTCATCAAGCGCGACCACTTCTCGCTGCTCGATTTCCCCATCCTGCAATGCTGGCCGAAAGATGCCGGCCGCTTCATCACTTTGCCTTGCGTGGTCACGCGTGATCCCAAGACCGGCAAGCGCAACGTGGGCTGTTATCGTTTACAGGTTTACGACGAGCGCACCACGGGCACACATTGGCAGAGACAGAAAATTGGGGCAGAGCATTATCGCGAGCGCATGCGCGCCGCCGCCGCACAAGGCGATCCCGCAAAATCATCCACCGCCGTCGATCTCATGGCGCGCACCTCTGGAGGATCGCAGCTTGCCGAAGGCGCCATTCCGCCAGGCAAAATGGAAGTTGCCGTCGCTATCGGAACCGAACCCGCCGTCACGTTCTCCGCCATCGTGCCCGCGCCCCCCGACGTGGAGGAATATCTGATTGCCGGCTTCCTGCGGCAAAAGCCCGTCGAGTTGGTGAAGTGCGAAACCGTCGATCTCGAAGTCCCCGCCACTTCAGAGATCGTTCTCGAAGGCCACGTCCATCTCGACGAACTCCGCAGCGAAGGCCCCTTCGGCGACCACACCGGCTTCTACTCGCTCGAAGATCTGTATCCGGCTTTTCACCTCACTTGCATCACCCATCGCAAAGATCCGATCTACTCGACCACCATCGTGGGCAAGCCGCCCATGGAAGACGGCTGGATGGGTAAAGCCGTCACGCGCATCTTTCTTCCGCTGATGAGACTTACAATTCCGGAACTCGTGGACATCAACCTGCCCGTCGAGGGCATCTTCCACAACCTGATGTTGGTCTCGATCAAGAAGTCCTATCCCGGCCAGGCGCGCAAAGTGATGAACGCTATCTGGTCGCTGGGCCAGGCCATGTTCACCAAGTGCATCATCGTGGTGGATGAAGACGTCAACGTGCAGGACATCGCCGACGTCACGCTCAAGGTGCTCAACCACATCGATCCCGAGCGCGACATCCAGTTCACGCTCGGTCCCATCGATTCGCTCGACCACGCCTCCCGCCTGCCCAATTACGGCTCGAAGATGGGCATCGACGCCACCCGCAAATGGGCCAGCGAAGGCTTCACCCGTCCCTGGCCGGACGAGATTTTGATGGATCAGAAAACCAAGGCTCTCGTGGACAGCAAGTGGAGAGCGCTGGCGAGAGAGCTGGGAATCGAGTAAACCATTGTGCCTAGCAGAGCCGCGTGGGGACAGCCGCCCTCGGCTGTTAGCGTGGCGCGGGCGCCCCCGCCCGCGTCTAGCCACGAAGAAAGTCTGTCCCCCAAGCGGAATTACGACTTGTCCCAGCCTCGCAACCGCGGCCACCAGCGCCGTACGTTCCGGCAATAGTCTTCGTAATCCGCCCCGAATTTCTTGCGCAACGTCGGCTCTTCATAGAAGACGACAAACAGATGCACGCCGAGGGCAACGCCTGCCACTGCGGCGATCAGTGCCGGGTTGGCGCGTCCGAAAACCACCCACAGCCCGATCCACCCAACGGCAAAGCCCACATACATCGGATTCCGCACGTAGCGGTAGAAGCCCACCACCACCAATCGCTGCGGCGGAGCCACGGGCGCAGGGGTTCCGCGTCCCGTCCACCCGAAGTCCCAAATGCAGCGTAGCGCCACCGCGAATCCCAGCACCGACGGAATTGCCGCCAGCCATCGCCAACGCGCCGCTCCCGCCGTTTCTACGCGCAACCCGAGCCACCCCGGCAGGAGCCAGAACCACAGGCCTAAGAATGCCGCGCCCACTGCCAGCGCCGCCACTACGGTCAGCCATTGTTCCCGGCGCCCGCCCGCTGGAGCGTCCCCAGACTGTCCATGCGCCATAGGCCCTCCCGTCGCGACCGTGAGTAGTGTAGCGCGGGCACTCCTGCCCGCGTCTGCCGTCACCCATCCTTTTCGTAAAGAACGCGAAAGGGATGGGCGCCCAGCGGGGATCGATTAGTTTCATGATGGAACACTGCCACGAACTTCAGCACGTGATGGTGACGACCGTCACAGCACAGCGGCCATTATCTCAGCCAAAATCCATCCGTAACCGCGAAGCGGTGACAGATCGCAGCCCACGGCGCAAGCCGTGGTTGACGGGGCCGGGGCGCACCAGCCCCGCAGGGGCGAAAGAATTTGCCGCATACTTCTGGCAACGTCGTGCTGCATTTCATCTTCAGCACTCGAGCGCGCCGCCCAGTCATCAAGCCCCAATTTCGCGCGAATTTGTTCGCCTATCTCGGAGGCATTGTCCGGGAGATGCAAGGAACAGCCCTGATCATCAACGGCACTGCGGATCACGTTCACATGCTGGTCCGCATTCGGCCTGCGCACTCCGCAGCGGAGATCGCCCGGGTGGTCAAGACCAACTCCTCCCGATGGCTGCACCTAAGCGGCTTCGCGGACTTCGCCTGGCAAACCGGATATGGGGTATTCAGCGTCAGTGAATCCAACGTTCCGGCGGTGACTCGATACATCGCTGCCCAGGAGGAGCATCATAGAAGGCGCTCCTTCCAAGACGAGTTCTTGACGTTTCTCAGAAAAAACAACGTTCTCTATGACGCGAGATACATCTGGGATTAGTTCTTTCGCCCCTTCGGGGCTTGGTCGTGGTTACGCTTTTGACCCACGGCTTATGCCGTGGGCTGCATTCCTGCGCCGCTCCGCGGCTGCCAAGAGGTACGGGCCTACATCGCCGGTTCAGGGCTTTTCCATCAGCAAGTGCCAGGCCTCGCGGTACTTCTCGTAGCGACCGCCGAAGCGGCAGCCTTCGGGATATAAGAACAAAGCTTTGGTTTCGAGCGCTTCCACAGGCACGACATACCACGCATCGACGGGAACGAGATAAGCGACGAGAAAGTCGATCTCCTCAGGCGTGTAAACCGTATTGCGACGTAGTCGACTGCCTTCAGCTATCACTCGATAGCCTGTACGGCGGGGAAGGTAGGTGGACTTCACTTGCACCCGCCAAAAGCGCTTGCCCGAACTCACAATGAAATCGTAGCGTTCACTGTCGCCATAGGGCTTGGCGACCCCAAAACCCAAGCCGCATGCCTTATACATGAACGCCATTTCCGCCATTTCCCCGCGTTTCTTGGCGTCGCGACTGGCTAATAACTGCTTTCCGCTGTCTCCGGCGCTGGGCCGGTTTGAAGCCTCGGTTTCATGTTTCATGGCCCCCAACAAAAGAGGCGCAAGCGGTGAGCCTGCGCCTCTTTATCCGGGGTGCACACATTTCAGGCGTGCCGCACCCGGCTGGGAGGGCACGCATTTCGGGCGTGCCGCACCGTCGCTCTAACGGTGCTTGCGGCACCCTTCGGCTGCGCACGAGGGCAGGCTCCTGAAAGCCCAGCTCTTTCAACCGCAGCCGTTTCGAATTTTCCTGGTCCGTGGTGCCGCCAGGAAACTCGTGATCGCGTCCCTTATTTGCCGATTGGCCGGCACGCCTAAATACGAAAGGCGCGGGCCGAAGCCTGCGCCTGATATTTAATTATTTACCTTATAGCTATAGCATAGCAGGTTCAGTACCCAAAATGGGACATGGCAGGCGAGATTATTGTTGCCATGGAATGAGCGAGTTGAGGGAGAATGGGGCGGTTAGAGGGCTTGACAAGATTTCGGCGCGTCGGCGGGCGCAGGGCGCAATCCGAAAGCGACAAGAGTATGCGGCCTTCTGGAGGCCATCCCGCCCCTCGCATGAAGCGTGCAAGCTATTGCACCCTGTCTTAGCGGCAAACACCAAAATGCAGTCCGCGGATGAAAACTTCTGCAGCTTCCAGTCAATTGGCAAGAATTGACTAGATTCTCTTGACAAGACACTCAACATTGAGGACAATCTTGCAGTCTTGTTGTCCCTTCCCCTCGTTCGGTCGACGAGGCCCCCGGCATCGGTTGGGGACTTCGGCTGAGTGTTGGCTTAGCTCTATCAAGTGCTGACGAAAAACAAAACATATCTGAGAGGTGCTTCGCTCAACGCGCAACAGGGCGAGCAGGCGAAGATGGGTGTACATCCCCGCCATTTTTGAGGTCAAAAAGGAGATTCCGAATGAAGACAGTACAAGTTCAAACGCTCAGGCTTACGCTGGTTGTGTTTTTCTGCCTGGCAGGAATTGCGGCCGCGCAGGAAGCTCAGTTCGAACCCGGCAGCGAACGGCCGATGTTTACGCGGTTGCCGGCAACCCTGCATAGTCCGAAGAACGCTATTGAAGCGGCGGCCACTCCATTGCAAACCTGGAACGGGTCATTCACCTTCAACGGAACGACCTATAACTACAACATGGTAGGGGTGCCGCCATTCCCCAGTGGCTCGGCGACGGTCACGACGTATGTAATCCCCATTAAGATCGTGCTTTCAAACGGAGCGACTTTTGATCCGTCGCACGTGCTATCGAACTCAAAGACGGTCACGCAGAACACGGTCGCGTCACCCATTTTCACTTCGTCGGTGGATTTCACGTCGGGCGGGGCTGATATGGGCACGACCCAGTACATCGACGCTTTTCAGCGGGCTAATTTCTGGGACACCTCGGGTAATCCCTCCCATTTGCTGCTCGGGCTGCCGACAGCGAACGTACTGCCGGAACAAACGCTGAACGTTCCCAAGCGCTCCGGAACTACGGGAGTTGTGTTCGGGTTTACCGCAGGATTGGTGGACATCAACTACTTTGACGCCCAAGCACACACGCTGCTCACCAAACTCCTCATTACGCCCAACACTTTCGCGATTTTTCTCACCTACGATGTTTACCTGACGCAGCACCATTCCTGCTGCATCGGCGGGTATCACAGCTCGACCGGCAGCACAAGCGCGCCACAGTCCTACTCGCATGCAACCTATGTGGACCACGTGGGGGCCTTCTCGCAGGACGTATCGGCTCTATCCCATGAAGTGGGCGAGTGGGCTGACGATCCGCTGGTGGTGAACATCAACGGCAACAATACTCCTTGCGGGATCCTGGAGAATGGCGATCCGCTGGAGAACAATCCCAACTTCGGAGGTTTTCCGTACACAGTGGGTGGGTTCACCTACAACTTGCAGGACCTGGTGACGCTGCCTTACTTCGGCGCGCCGCCCAGCACATCCGTGAATGGCGAGTTCACCTTCCAGGGTGAATCACTCACCGTTTGCCAGAATGGTTCGTAGCGGTCCCGCTTTAGTTGTGAGCCGGGCTCGTTGTTCGGCGCCCAAAGTGTCAATCAGGCATGTGGCGCGGCGCGTGCCAGGAATCTTGGTGTTGAATTTGCCGTACTCATTGTAGGTGCCGTACTCCCGGATGATTTTTCCACCTATGTCACTGAGCGATGGAAAGGTCACGCGGTTCTGGTCGGCAAAGGCTTTGCTGGCAAAGGGGCTGTCCATAAACCCCGGAGAACTCCGGGGTTTTGTTTTGTCCGGCGAAGGAGGCTGGCCATGCAATGGTTTTGCTGGCTTTTGCCCAACTTTCGAGGCATACTACCAGCGCGCGTTTTAGAACCCAGGGCAGGAGGCCCGCCTAATTCCCATGCTTCAGGAGAACTACCGACGAGAGATCAACCCGGAGATCAACATCGAGGCCTTAAGGGCCAGCGCCAAACATAAGCACCGCCGCCAGATGCTGCTCACCCTGGCCCTGATGCTCATAGCTGGGATTCTGGTCATCAAGTACGGGCAGTCCTGGTTCGACTCGATCTTGCTGGCTGGAGCAGGAGAAGCGGGTCCGAGTACGTCCGACACCCAGAGTGCGCAGCCTGCAACCGCCACGTCCCGCCGAGGCCGATCAAAGCAGGCGGGAGCAGCCGCCGTGCAGGGGACGGTGTCGCATGAGGTCGGCCAACGGGCTGTGCTGGCGCCGCTGCAAGTGGAAGTGATCTATGGCAGTGGCCGGCATAAGACCATTCGAACTCGCGATTCCTCCATCAACCTCAATTTGCAGCATGGATCTGCAGCGGCTGCGGCTCCGGCAGAGGTCAGTGCTGGGCCGGAGACGGGCATGACCGACGCCGCCGACCGGGTTCGGCTTTCGCCCGAGACGGTGGAAGCGGTAGCGCGTCCGGTGGAACCCAAATATCCTCCGGTGGCGAAGCAGATGAACGTGCAGGGGGCGGTGGTGTTGCTGGCCCACATCGACAAAGATGGGAACATTCAAGATCTGCAGGTGCTCAGCGGTCCAGATATTCTGGCGGCAGCCGCGCAGGAAGCCGTCCGGCAATGGCGCTTCAGGCCGCATATGGAGAAGGGACGGCCGGTCGCAACCGAAGCCCGCGTTACCGTGAACTTCACCATCTCCACTCACTGAAGGTCACACGCTTCGCTCCTCTTCCTGTTCCTCTTCCTCTTCAGCCCTTTTCCGTGGGGCCCACCAGGGGCGGTTGTCCCACTCCGTTTAGCTTTTGAAAGGGTGCGTCCGGAGTAGTATATTAGTAGTATGAAGGAGAAGACTTCTATCACACTCTCTGGCGAGGTCCTGGCCGGGATCGACCTCTTGGCAGGATCGAAGCATTCCCGCTCGGCTTTCATCGAACGTGTGCTCCGCCGCTATTTGCGGGAGCGCGCCCGGGCGGCGGTACAGGCCAGCGATCTGGAGCGGATCAACGCTGCCTCGGAGCGGCTCAACACCGAG
>WNFB01006472.1_pt1 | contig 10509 bp, 7 predicted proteins | sample 5400501 | NCBI WGS metagenome assembly WNFB01 (sample SAMN13153341, study PRJNA577476) | soil metagenome | isolation source: 200 cm saprolite under Douglas fir tree site 2 hole 1 | place: USA:California | collected 2015-04-18 | reverse complement strand
CCGTACGGTCGATCCCGACCAGCGACCAGTGGTTAGAGAAGAAGAAGTCGAGGGTGGGATCGCCGAGCGCCCGACTAAGAAGGAAGAAGGAGCCCTGCACCCGCGCGGGCGAGGGCGAGAACTGCGCCATGGCGAAATAGGCATACCGTCCGACGGCGTCGGTGCCGGCGGTCGCAGCGCCGAAGAAGTGGCCCGCCTCGCCGGCGTTCACCCCCAGCGGAATCCAGAAGTGCGGCCGCAGCGAGCCCCACGACGCGTATCCCGTCTCGCGCATCGCGACATGCGGGGCCGAATCGAACGAGGCTGGAGCGAGCGATGGACCCGGCGGCAGCGGGATCGGATGCGGCGTGGCAACCCGCAGCTCCCAGCCGCCGTTGCCCAGCGTCGTGAAGAGAATGCGGCCATCGGGCAGCGGTGCCGGCGAGCGCGCGCCGAGGGGCTCTGCGGTCAACTGCGTGATGCCGTCGCTTTCACGCCACCGATGCACCTGAGGAAACCCGCCCGCGTCTGTGACGAACAGGACGGCGCCCCCCCCCCCATCCGGAGACCACACGGGATCCGCGATCGCGGATTCGCCCGAGGCCTGCGCGAGCACCGTAATCGCCTGCGGTTGTCCGGCCGGCCAACGCACCAAGGCCCAGTGCCCATTCTGATTTCGCGCCGCCACAATCCAGCGTCCATCCGGGGACGGCACGGTCGGTCCCCACGTCGCGTCGGTCTGGGGGGGAGCGATCGGAATCGTCGGCGCGTCGCCGCCGCCGGCGAGCTTGAGCGCCGACACCATGCCGCCACCCGCGCGCGGCTCGATCAGTCGCGCATTCGTCGTCATGCGCGTCCACGCGCCGTCCGGAGACCAGCGCCACAGATCGCTGCGGATCGTCCAGCGGGTGCTGAAATCGAGCTGCGCCACGATCAGCGTATCGCCGAGCCAGTCGTAGCTCACTCCGCCATTGACGCGATGGGAGCGGAGGACGGCGCCACTCGTCGGATCCACGACGCGCAAGCGTCGAGCGCCCCGGCCGTCATCGTAGACGTACGCGAGACTCCGCCCATCGGGCGCGACGCGTGGCGCCGGCTCAGATCGCAGGCGGCCGGCGATCAGCTGGCTTTGTGCTCCCGGTTGAGAGACGGGCACAGCCATCGCGATCGCGCGCGTCCATTCATCGGCCAACGGTTGGGCAGCTCCGGCATGCCGCAGCGGACGGCCAACGCGGAACGGAATGAACTGACCGGCCGTCTTCTCGACGAAGCGCGGCACGAGGGAGTCATTCCCGTTGCGCGATAGGAATTCCCAGAAGCGGCTGCCGTACGCGTATGGCGCGAGTCCATCCGGCCAGCGCGTGAATAGCAGCGCGTCCCACGGCGAGCGCGCGTGTCCGAACACGGCATCGGCGGCTACGACCTCGCGATGAAAGCTACCCTCCGCACGGCCCCCAGCGGTGAAGCGCGACTCGTAGTAGGTCGCCAGGCCTTCCGTGACCCAGCTCGGCTGGTACTGATTGGGAAAGAGTCCCGGCGCGCGGCCGAACACCGACTGTAGCATCTTCCACAAGCCGCGCGAGCGATCGAGATGAAAGACGTGCGTCAGCTCGTGCACGATCACGAGCCGTTCCCAGCTGTCGTAGGTCTGCAATGCGGGATCCGTGACCGGCGGGACGAGCAGAATCGTGAAGCGGTTGGAGGGAAAGATGCTCGTGAATCCGTTCGGCGTGTCGACGTCGTCCGACAATGTGAGGTCAATGACGCCGCGCGGCGGATGCAGCTCAGTCGAGAGCAGCGTATACGCCCGCTCCGCCTCGGCCGCCGCGGCGACCGCGCGCGCCCGATACGTGGGACGAAAGTGGATGCGGAAATGCTGGGTGTGGAGGGTGCGCCAGGTGCCTGATGGATCGACTTGAGATGAGGCGGTGCTGGGCAGGAGGAGGAGCGCGAGGATCGCTACACGCGCAATTCTCACCTCGTCATCTCGCGCAAGAAATCTTCAATTCCACGCGCAATCCCACGGGCGTATCGGAGCTGCCCCTCAGGGCTCGCCAGCATCGCCTCCTGCTCCGGGATCATCATGAACAAGCCTTCGGTCAGCGCCGACGGCATCCACGGATCCCGGACCAGCGCGTAGTCGCCCCTGCCCATCCCGAGGTCGTGCACGCCGAGCTCGGCGACGAGCGCGCGATCGAGTGCGCGCGCCAGCGCGGCGCTGCGCGGATGGAAGTAGTAAACGCTGGTGCCGTTGTTGATGAACGGATTGACGCCGTCGGGCAGCGCGTTGGCGTGGATCGAGACGAGCACGTCGGCATCGTGCTCTTCCGCAAAGCGGGTGCGCGGGAACAACTCCACCGGATTCGAGTCGGTGCGGGTCAACAACACCGTTGCCCCCGCCTGCTCCAGCAGCCGCTTGGCCTGCTGCGCCACCGCGAGCGTCGCGACCGGTTCCCACAGACCAGACGGTCCCCTTGCGCCGACCGGCGGATGCCCCGGGTCGAGCACGATCGTACGGCCGGCCAGGGGCCGGCGCGGATTGATCACCGGCGGCCTGCGAATCTCGAGCAGCAGATCGCGACCGCTCCAGCGCGTGCGATAACCCCAGACGCGCCCGGCCAGTGAAAGGGTGAGCGTCACCTCATCGGCCGCCGGCTGCGCGTAGCTCATGCGGGTCACGTACGGATCGGTGCCGCCGTGCTGCATCCAATTCACGTCAGAGGCAACCCCGTACAACCGGAGCGTCAGGCTCTTCTCCTCTTCTTCCACTCGGAAGGGAACGTGCGCGGGCAGCGGCACACGCAGCACCAGCGAGTGCGTGCCGGCCACCAGGCGCACCAAGCCGACGATGCCTCCGGGCGGCGGCGTCGCCGGTGAGAGCGGAACAACGTCGGCCGTGTTCACCCACGCCACCGCGCCGCGCGACAGCTGCAGGCGCGTTTGGCTGCCCCAACGCGCCGTGGCGACGGACGTCGTGCCCAGCGGGAAGAACCAGTTGTACGTCCCATACGGCACAGCCTTGCCCACCGTGAGGCTGTCGGTTGTGCCCGTGTGCGCGGTGTCATCGTTCAGCACGACTACCGCGGGGTGCGCACGATCCAGCGTGTCCAGCACCAACGGCCAGACCGCGCGCGCCGTATCCGTGCCGACGATCGCCTCGACGATCGCATCACACGACGGCTCGGCGGGCAGCCAGGCGACGTAGCGATCGACGGCCGGCGGCAGGCGATAGGCGGAGGTGTCCGTGCCAAATGCGCGCACGCCCCACGCGGGCTCCTCCGGCAGCGTGTCCGGCACGAACCGGACCTCTCCTTTCCTCCCTTCCATGCGCAGCCGCACGCGTGCGCCCGGGGTCGCTCGCACGGAGAGGCGAATGCCTTCGCCCGCCGGAAACGCGAGACTGTCGGTTGGTGTAAAGCTCGTCGTATCGATCCAGACCTTGGCCCCGGACGGAGGCCGGTACGGGCGCGCGATGCGCGCGACGAATGTCGTCTCGCGCTGCTCGGAACTGGCACCGGCACGCGCGACGATCTGAAATCGCGCCAAGGAGTCGCTCGGCAGCGGCAACCACGCGAGCCAGCTGCCGCTCGCGGACACGCGCACCGGAAATCCGCTGATCGACAACGCGACATCACCTCGGCCGCGGCCGACACTGCCGAACACGAACGAGGAATCCTGCGCCTGAATCGGGTCGGCGGTGTCCGGATAGACGATCGTGATGTGCAGGGGCTCACGGGAAGCAATCGGAACGGCGGAGGGGGCGGCGGAATCGCGACGGGTTGCGGGGGAGGCCGCGCACCCCCACCCCGTTACGACAATGAGGAGCGCGGCACCGATGACTCGCATGTGGCGCAAGCTAGCGGCGAGCAATAGATTGGGCCACCTTACTTTATGGCACTGAGCGCTTGCCAGTATTGCGGCCGGCAAAACGAGGCTGGCGCGCAATTCTGCACCGACTGCGGGACGCCCCTTTCCAAAGCCGCAGCCGCGCGGGCGGCGGTCGCGGCAGGCGGTGGAGGCGGTCTGGTCTCCCGCACGAGCGGACCCCCGTCCCCAGGTGGTGCGCCGGCGGGTGCTGCCTGCCCGCTGTGCGGAGCGATGGTCACAGCACACAGCGCGAGTGGAGGGGGGGGGCACGCCCGACGCCTCACGCCCGATAAACGCTCCGATCACTCTCTCACATTGATTCTGGTTTCCGAGATGGCCACCGAAGTGGCGCGCTTCGAGCGCAAGCACGCCGCCACGACCATCGGCCGGACCGAGGGCGACATCTGCTTCCCCGAAGATCAGTTTCTCTCGCCCCTGCATTCCAAGCTGTCGTGGGAAGAAGGGCGGCTCGAGGTGCGCGACCTCGGCAGCCGCAATGGCACCTGGGTCTTCCTCGAAGGACCCTATCGTCTGACCGATGGTGACCTGATCCTCATCGGCTCCCAGATCCTGCGTTTCCGCCGCCTCGGCTATCCCGGTCCCCATACCGCAGAAGCCGATGCCACCAAACGGATGGGGAGCATGGTGCCCAGTGCGGATATCGCCAGTCTCACCCAGCTCCGCACCGACGGCAGCTCCCGCGACGTCATCCAGCTGTCGCCCGGACGCGACGTGCATATCGGACGCGAGCGCGGCGACTGGATTTTCCCCTATGACCCCTCGATGAGCGCGCAGCACGCGACCGTGCGCTCCGAGGACGCGGACTTCGTGCTGATGGACGATCACAGCCGTAACGGCGTGGCGATCGCGGCGCGCGGCGTAATGACCCTGAAACACGGCTCGCGCATCATGGTCGGCGACAAGCTGCTGCGGGTTGAACTGCCAGGGGCGGCGGCAGGGGCGGCAGGGGCGGCAGGGGCGGCAGGGGCGGCAGAGTCGTGAAGATCTGTCCCGTCTGCTCGACCGAGTATCCCGATGACGTGAAGTTCTGCCCCAACGACGGGCAGACGCTGCGCTCCGCCGCACCGGCGAGCGACCTCGTGGGCCAGGTCGTTGCGGACCGCTATCACATCGTGAAGAAGCTCGGTGAAGGAGGAATGGGTCAGGTCTATCTCGGCGAGCATGTGAAGATGGGCCGGCGTAGCGCCATCAAGGTGATGAATCCATCGATGGTGCACGATCCCGACGCCGTGGCGCGCTTCAATCGCGAGGCGTCGAACGCGAGCCGCATCACGCATCCCAATGTCTGCGCGATCTACGACTTCGGTGAGACGCCCGACGGCTTGATCTATCTCGCGATGGAGTTCATCGAAGGCGAGCCGCTGACCGATCTGCTCGAGCGTGAGGGCGCACTGCCTGTGCCGCGCGCCACCGGCATCTTCCTCCAGACCGCCGAAGCGCTCCAGGCCGCGCACGATCTCGGCATCGTGCACCGCGACTTGAAGCCGGATAACATCATGTTGACGAGGCGTAAAGACGGCGGCGATACCGTGAAGGTCGTGGACTTCGGCATCGCCAAGGCCGTGGGCGGCGATCAGCCGGGCCAGAAGGTCACCAAGACGGGGCTGGTCGTCGGCACACCCGAGTTTATGAGTCCCGAGCAGCTGTCGGGCGACAACCTCGACGGCCGCAGCGATCTCTATTCACTGGCGCTGGTGTTCTACCGGATGCTGATCGGCAAGCTGCCGTTCGAGGCCACGAGCGTGCAGGAGACGATGATCAAGCGGCTGACCGACGAGCCCACAAAGCTCGCCGAAGGGCGGCCGGATCTGTCGTTCCCCGCGGGGTTGCAGCTGGTGCTCGATACCGCGCTCGCCCGCACGCCGATGGAGCGCTACCAGACGGTCTCGAAGTTCGCGGCCGACGTCGCCGCCGTGACCGGCCAGCCGAGCAGCGCGGCGGTGCCGCACACGCGCTCGAGGGGCGATACGGACGGAAAGACTCAGCTCCTTGTTCCCTCGACTGGCGCCACGCAGCGGATGTCAGCCGCGTCAACCCCGAGAAAGAAGCGGTCGCTCATTCCCGCCACGATTGGGGTGGTCGTGATTCTGGCCGGCGGCGGAGCGTGGGTTGTGCTGAAAGGTGGCAGCAAGGCAAACCCCAACTCGGCGAACAGCTCTCGCGTGGCGCACGACACAGCGGGCACCCAAACAACTCTACAGAATGGTGGACGAGCGGTGCGCCAGGCCGGCGGCACATTGCCACCCGCTGCCTCTCCAGCGGCGCCACCGGCTGCTTCTCTCGCGCCGGACAGCGCCACATACAGCAAGCGGCTGGATAATGTGCTCAACCTCGTAATCGACCCACAAACCGCGGGAACCGGGCGTATACAGGCGACGGCGATCTATGACGACAAACGGGCTCCCGCGACGTTGCGTGCGCAAGCCGCCTTCATGGTGGCGCAGGCGTTCTTTGTGGAGTCCCGAACGGACCAGGCGTGTGACTGGAACGCGCGGGCTCTTCGCCTGAAGCCACAGAACGCCGTATATCAAAAATTCAAACGCGATCAAGCCTGCGGATCGTGACACCAATGTTCGGACGATCCGCTAAGCCCATCCGCGTCGAGGTCTTCGGCAAGACCGATCTGGGGCGCGCGCGTGACCACAACGAGGACCGCTTTCTCGTCGCGGACTTGACGCGCAAGACGGCGTCGCTGCAGCCCGACGTGCGGAAGCACGACATCGGGCCGCGCGGGACCCTCCTGGTCGTGGCCGACGGCATGGGCGGCGCGGCGGCTGGCGAGGTAGCGAGCGAAATGGCCACCGACACCATCTACGCGCACCTCCTCAAGACGTGGAATGCCGAGGACGAAGTGACGCCGCAGCGCTTTGCGTACCGGCTCAAGGAGGCGGTCGAAGTCGCCAACGCGAGCATTTACGCGCACGCGAAGGCCCACCCCGAAGTGCGCGGCATGGGCACGACGACGACGGCCGCGGGAGTGCTCAACGATCACCTCTATCTTACGCAAGTCGGCGACAGTCGCGCGTATCTGATTCGTGGCGGCCAGGCGTACCAGATCACCAAAGATCAGTCGCTGATGCAGCGCCTGGTCGAAGCGGGCGAGCTGACTGAAGAAGAAGCCGCGCAGAGCGAGCGCCGCAACATCATCCTGCAGGCGCTTGGCCCGGATCCCAAGGTCAAAGTCGATCTCACCCATCAGGAGCTGCGGCGCGGCGACGTCCTGGTGCTCTGCTCCGATGGGCTCTCGGGACAAGTAAAGAAGGAAGAGATCGCCCAGATCGTGAGCACGACCCCCGACCTGGCGGCGGCATGCGACAAACTGATCGCGCTGGCCAACGAGCGCGGCGGCCCGGACAACATCACCGTCGTCGCGGCGCGCTTCGACGGCGACGGCCTGCGCTTCTCGGGCGGCCAGCAGGAAGACGTCGGCCATCAGGTGTATCCGCTGATCGACACCGAGACGAGCACGGAGCCGGTCCCCGTCTACAAGGGGAGCCGGCCGCCGGTGCCCAATAAGGAGACTCGCAAACAGACGAGGACGGTCGTGCTCGCGCTCCTCGCCGCCGCCGCCCTTCTCGTCTGGTACCTCACCCGGAATCAGTGAAAGCACAGTTCAAGTTTCTCTCCGGAGCCCGCGCGGGACAGATCGAAGCCTTCCGCAAGGGTTACATCGGGGTTGGCCGCCATCCACTCTCGGACGTGCGCTTCGACGCCGAGCGCGACCTCGACGTCTCGTCACGGCACGCGGCGATCGTGCGCAAGACCGAAGGGTTCGTCCTGCAGGATCTGGGCAGCCGCAACGGGACGTTCGTGAACGGCCAGCGTGTCACGGGTGACACGGTGCTGCGCGATGGCGACGTCATCGGGTTCGGGACCAACGGGCCGGCGCTCGAGTTCTCGGTCATCGAAACGGATACCGAGCTCCCGGCGATCGCCGGCGCGGAGGGACTCGCGGAACGATCCTCGTCGCCGAGGGAAGTCTATCAGGCGGCCCCGCGGCAAAGTACCGGCGTCCGCATCAGGGCCGAGGTCGCGCGGCAGACGGCGCAGCTGCGCCGCACGACCAAGATCCTCATCCTGCTCCTCTTGATCGTCGGGACCGGTTTCACGTGGATGCAGTTGGACGGCCGGCGGCGCGCGAACGAGCTGCGACAGCTGCAGGCCCGCGCCGACAGCCTGATGCGCGAATCGCGGGCGCTGGCCTCGCATGTTCAGAGCGAGCTGCAGGGCGTCCGGGACGCGCTGAAGTCAGCACAGGACGAGACCGCGCGGCTGCGGCGCGAGCTCGACGCGTCGGGAGGCGACGCCACCTCGGTCGCTCGGCTACGTACCGAGCTGGACGCCGCCGAGCGGCGGCAGCGCGCCTTAGCGGGCGCCGTGGGGGGGGGCGTCGATTACCGAACGATCTCGCACAAGAACCAGGATGCGGTCGCCATCGTGCTGGTCGAGTACACCGATGGTGAGCGGTTCAGTGGGACCGCGTTCGCGTTCGATTCGATCGGCACCATGGTCACGAACAAGCACATCCTCGTCGGTGAAGACGGCACCAAAACGCCACGCCGGCTGGGCGTGGTGTTCTCCGGCAGTACGCAGTTCTGGCGCGGTGAGCTGGTCGGCGTGTCTTCAGAAGCGGACGTCGGCGTGTTCCGCGTGTCCGTCAAAGGCGGGACGCCGCGGGTCGCGGGACTCGCGCGGACCCGGGAGGGTCTCGAGCGCGGCGATCCGGTCGCGATCCTCGGCTATCCCCTAGGGTTCGATCTCCCCATGGAGGCGCAGGGCGGCCAGCCGATCGCCGAGCCGACGCTCACGGTGGGGACGGTGAGTAAGGCGCTGACCGCGGTCGTCCAGGTGGACGCGTACGGGGCGCCGGGGTCGTCGGGGAGTCCGATCTTCGATCGCGCAGGGAAAGTGATCGCCATGCTGTACGGTGGTGAGCGCGAGTCGAACGGGAAGATCATCTTCGCGGTGCCGGCATATCTCGTTGCGGCCTACTTGAAGAGTCTCAATCTCGCGCGGTAAACGAGCCCTAGTAGCTGGCGCGGCCATTAGTGACGACCCGCAGCACAGACTCCTGACTGAACCGGCGCTTATACTCAGCGATGATTCCGACGATCGCCGCCTCGATGCCCGCCGACTTCGCCGGATGCACGACCTCGAGTACAAAGCTGGGTTCGTTTGGCCCCTGCGCGGCCCAGAACGTGAACCCATCGGGAAGTCGAGCGCTGACGACATCCGTCACAAACACCGCCCACGCGGAGTCCGTGACGCCGAAGGTCTGCGCGACGTTGCGGCCGAAGTAGAGCCGCTCCGTCACGACCGGCTGCAAGCCGCTCGACTGAATCGCGGGGGCGCAGGCGGCCGTGGCGAGCAGCACCGCCAGCGTCAGCCACTTCATCCCGCGCCGCCCCCCAACCGGTCGGAATCGCGCTGCTTGGCCAGCAGGCGCTCAGCGAAGTCGACGCGCTCCTCCAGCTCCGCAACACGACGCTGCATGGCATCGAGGGCCTCACGCAGCTCGCCAACCTCTGCGTCGGACGCCGTCTCGCCGCGCTGCAGTTGGCGAGCCTTCCACGAGATCGCACGGCCGACCTGGATGGCGATCATGATGACCGCGGCACCGATAGCCCAGCTGGGAATGAAGAATGGCATCAAAACCTCGTGGTCATGATCACGTCCTAGCGAATCGGCACAGCCGGACTGAGCGCCGACACGCCGTTTTCGTCGAAGCTCTCGATCGCGACCCAATACCCCTGCCCCACCGTAAGCGCCCGCAGCTCGAGCGTCGTCCCCTGGTCGGCAAAGCGCTGGTAGGTCTCATACAACTTCGCCGGCGCGATGCCCCAGCGCACGTTGTAGCCCACCGCCCCAGACACGGGCCGCCAGGTGATGACCGCATTGCGCGCGTCGCGGTCGCGCCGCGCCGTGAGGCCCGTGGGCGTCGCGGGGCGTGATCGAGAGCCCCCATGGTGGCCAAACACGCGGATATCGCTGATCGCGAGGTTCGCGGCAGCGACGTGGATGTGCTCGTAGCGCACAAATCGCGCGCGCAGCGGCGTCTCCATCTCAATGTACGCATTGGGACGGTCGCGCTGCTCGCCTGAAAGGTCGCCCACGACGATCCACACGCGGCCGTCGAGGGACGCCTGCAGGCGGAACTGCGTGACCACACTCGAATCCGTGCCGTAGACACCCGACTTGTAGTCGGCGTAGTTCACCTGGATCGCTTTCACGTCGTACATCCCGCCCAGGTCGATCGTGAGCCACTCGCCGGGCCGATTCTGCTTCGCCACCCAGAAGGTACGGGGATTTTCGTCCGTGACTCGGCTCGGCGGGAAGCTGTCGAGTGCCGACGAGGCGGTTGCGAGTTTACGGTATGACAGGAGCAGCCAGCCGGTAAACAGCTCGTCGCTCGACTGCCCTGCCTTTGTCGGAAGCCAGTGCGGGAAATCGCCGAAGCGCGTGTCGACGTACATCTGCCCGTCCGCATCAAAGCCCGCGGGATGCAGCGCGATGCGGCGCTCGAAGTTCCAGTTCACGCCGATCCACGGCGTGCCGGTGTTCCACCAATTCCCGTACACATCCTGGAAGGTGTTGCCGTGTCCCGCCCCCTGCACGAAACCGGCCGGCTTGTACGCGACCGGG
>WNFB01026536.1_pt1 | contig 10510 bp, 14 predicted proteins | sample 5400501 | NCBI WGS metagenome assembly WNFB01 (sample SAMN13153341, study PRJNA577476) | soil metagenome | isolation source: 200 cm saprolite under Douglas fir tree site 2 hole 1 | place: USA:California | collected 2015-04-18 | reverse complement strand
AGGTCCTGGCTCAATCGAGCGTCGTGTGGCGGATTAACGACGTGATCAGCAGTCAAAATATCGCCATGAGCACTGATGAATGTGCCAGAGCCAGTGTAGGTCGACGTGTAGTCACCGCCACCTGGAGGAAATGTGATGCTCTGCTTTGGCGAAAAATGGACGGTCAATTGGGTGTTGATGTCCGTGAAGATGCGTACGACGGCAGGCCTGGCCATGTCGACTGCACGCACCACCGGATCACTGACATCGCCGCCAGGATTCCCCATTGCGTAGGCCTTCGGCGTGATCCCGACGAAGCCAATCAAAGAGAAAAACGTGATTCCCAGCGCTGCTATGGCATGCAACAGAGGGTAGCGCTGACGAAGTGATGTGTGGTGAGATATGTTTGTGTGCATTGCTCGTCTCCCAGCCCTCTCTCAAGAGGGACCTTTCTGCTCTCGTTTCAAGCACGCTTCGACGCTGGCATTCTGTCTCCCGATACGTGGACAACCATCCAGTTCCCAACTGGCTTGGTGTTGGCCAGAGAAAACTGTTTTGGCGCTTTTCTCGAATGCAACCCTTCTTTAATATGGAGTTCCTGCTTGCCTGTGCGAGGATGGGATGTCCCCATGCGCACAGGCATCGCAACCTGGCCATACCAGGCAACTACTCAGCACATGCCTATTGGGTGATTGTACTGACTGGCAACAGCCGCAAAACTCCCGCTATCAGTTTCGATCTGCCCCCAAGCGCAGGCTTCCGTCGTTGGAAGATACAACTGGTAGCTGGTCATGTTGGCACAAGAAGTATCACACGCCCCAGTGCTGAGATTCCCCCCCTTTGTCATCACCGTGGCCTCGACATTGGTGTCAGAGACATATGATACGGTACGAGCCCAATTCGTCTTGCATGTCCGACTAAACCACAACTGGGTGTAGCCTACAGTGTGGCCGGATGAATTCTGTATAGGCACAGAAAACACGATCCCCCAGGAATCCCACGACTGACCAGCACACAGGGATCTGTAAGGATCCAGGCCATCGCACCCGTGGCGACTGCAGAGCGGCTTATGGCTTGCTACAAAAACGATCTGGTGATTTCCTGACTGATCACTCATGTTACTTGCTGCAAAGGCCGGTGCGACGGAAAACAGCGTCCCAGCCAGTGCAAGGAGAACGGCGCAATAGAGGACAACGCGCCCTGTCATGTGTAGATGTTTGCCCATAGCGTATTTTCTCTTGGTCACCTGGCAAAGCCAGGTATGATGTCTCAACTGCGAACCTTTCTCTCTGTGCCGGTACCATGCGCCAGGTGACGGCGGGCAGAGGACTGCGATGCCAAGAGAGATCGCTCTCTTGCACCAGAAACATAGACTATCCAACCAGGCACGTTCTGGGAATCGCCATGAAAGAGTCATGAAATGGCTAAGAAGAATCCATGAAGGGATATGACAACGATTCGTGCGTGCGACACGAGGTTGCACAAGTTGAGTGAGGCGAAAGCCTTCAGGCAAGTGCCCAACGCCTGTTCCCAATCCTTCTCTGCGTCACTGGTAACGGTGGGGTGGAAAGCGAAGGATATTGTCTAAGGAAGCTTCTAACCACAAGAGGCAACCAGGCTAGGGAAAAACTGGACGGGTGAACGAAAGTGAACCTCTGATGAGGCTGCGTCACGTTGGGTCATCGAAATGTGGCTGAGACGATGATGTGGGGAAATTTGGGAAGTCGTGCGTACGAAGCGGCTTTGAGGGCACCCATTCCCCGCAGTAGAGCAGGCACCCACCCCGGTGGTATCTCGCTTGTGCAGAACGTGGCAACCCCAAGTGCGCCGCATCGTCGGCAGAATATGAGTGCAACTTCGTTGCTGGAGTTGTTGGAAGACTCCATGCGCACTCGACTTATCCCTGCCATCTGGCTTGAATCTCGAAAGAGAGGGGGGAGTGTAGCATGTCGAGAGGAAGGCTGCGTAGGAGGAAGTCATCACTCCTTTGAGCGGTCAGCGCAAGGTCTGCATGGTTAAAGCCAAACTGCCTGAAACCTAGCTCCAATGGCCTTTTACCAGACACCAGCGAAAGATGGCTGAAACGCTGGACCAGAAGGTAGAGTCGTCGCATTGGGGAACGATCCTATCCAACCCTTCTGGCATGCCCTTTGTACGAGGGATGTAGGAGCGGACGGGTGGCCTGAGCAGACCGTATCTCAGTCTGCTGGAAATGCGGGATGGCCTAAACAGGAGCAATCCTGCATGGCTACGGAGGCCCAATATTACTCAATGTACGGCTGTAATGGCTGGTGCAGACCGCGTCAGCGGTACCGACCGCACTGACTTGAAACCAACTCTGCCTGGGAGGAAGTGGGCTAGCGGAACCTGATATGGGATCAAAGGGAAAGTGGGGTGTGCTGATGCTGTCCCGAAACCTGTCTGATCATGAAACAGGGGAAGGTGAGAGCCGGATACGGTGAGAAGCTGTACGTCCGGTTCGTGCGAGGGGGTGACGGGCGACCCTGTAAAGGGCGTCCGCTCCCTACTCGACTGGAGTCTGAGGGAAACCTGAGTAAGCCGACCGCAAGGAAGACAGAAGTCTCCAGTGGGAACAAGATGCCTCAAGAAGCGAAGGCTGCCAACAGATCAGGCAACAGGAACCGAACATCATGTGTGTTTGTCTATTACTTGGGGATAACAGACGCTCTTCCCACCCCAGCAAATTCAGCATACTGGGGCACCCAGCACGCTTCTCTATGGCAACCGATCATCCCACAATGAGAGCAATATAGTTCTGTGTCTCGGCAGGCAAACAATTCCTCCAGTTCGCGCCGCAGGAGTTGACAGCATACTGGACATTGTCTGTTCCGGCATTGTAGGCAGCCAGGGCCATGGCATAGTTCCCACCGTACTGGCTCACATAGCTCGCCATCAGGCGGGCAGCACCTTGCAGCGCCTCAGTAGGATTCCAGGGATTGACCCCCAATCCAGCAGCAGTACCGGGCATAAACTGGGCGATTCCAACAGCCCCTGCCCAAGAAACGACGTTAGGATTGAAGCCACTCTCCTGATTGATTTGTCGCACAAAGTAATCTGGCGAGATACCTGCGTTGATGGCATCCTGGCGGGCTAGTGCGACAAACTGGTTCGTCGGAGAGGAGAGGCCAGGGGATGTGGAATTGTCAGGGGAAGAGACAGCGGAAACGCCAGGGATGCAGATAACCTGGTTGACCAGGATCAGATTGGGGTCGGCCAGGTGATTGAAAGAGGTAAGTGTCGTCCACGTAGTGCCGAAGCGAGTGGCAAGGGTAGAGAGGGTATCGCCGGCGACAACGACATAGGCATGACTGCCGCTCTTGCAGGAAGGGGCACCGGCAGAGAAGTCGGGCACAAATCGCTTTGGCTTTCGCGCTGGCGAGAGGAATTTTTGTTCGCGGACCAGGTTAAGCGGCATTACCAGAGATGGAGTGCTCTTCGATGTCGGGAAATCCTGTGGCCAGCGCGCTGCCATCGGAACACTCTGTTTGACCTGCAGGAGGCCGGGTGCCCAGAACAGGAGGATGAGAAGGACGCTCAGCGATACAAGTAAGAAGAGCAGATCGCGAGGCAAGCGCAGAGGGAGTGCTGTGCTCTTCGACGAAAGAACAGCAGATCGCGCGCGCAACCGCCTGTCTCGCATGAAACGAGCACGCCGATGCGATGACTGAGTGTGAACAAGATATGCGTACATAAGCAGGCTCCTTTCCGTCGTCTCCCCAGGCAGCGATGTGACCGGCCAGGCTGCGAGCCGGCCTGTGCAAACCATCAGCTGATGGAACTGACGATCACTGTGTGCAATGAGCAGTGTAGCTGCCTGGTCCTGTTAGCCTCATAGACCAGCACACGTGTGAGATGGAACGAGCCATGAAACAGAGATGAAAGTAACGTCAAATACCCATAGCTAAAGCCAAGGGCTTGCAGCCAGGCGCGTCTTGCCGCAAGCCCTTGGCTGTTTGACAGTAGCCACAGAGATATTCTTGGCGGCGTTGCGATCAGCGTTGTCGGAATGGCCGCCACTTGACACAACAGAAGGAGGCCTGGCTCTTGCGGTTCTCTTTCGCCGAGTTTCCGCACACATGGCACGTCCTGGACGTGTTGGCTGGGTCAGCAGGTACAATGGCATACCGTGTAGCGCCACAGATGAGATCAGCCTGTCCCTTGATGGTATCCATACGGGCTTGCTGATAGCCTCCAACCAGGAAGGGGATGAGCACGCGACCGGAGAGGGTCAACAGAGAGACGTATGTCAATCCCTTAAATCACAGCACGCGCTCGTCATAGATAGCACCTTCTGGACAAAATGGGGGCTTGATGCTCTTATCGCGGATGTCAGCTTCACTGGCTTTGCTAATGCGGCGGATAGCCAGTTGAGAGGGGAGCTTGTAGGTGGTACGCAACTCACCATAGACCAACTTCTGCAAGCTAAACTTATGAGCGGTGTGTTCCGCAAAGGCGATACTTGCTACATAGAAGGCAACGATGAGATGCGTTCACTGGGACGCAGTACTCGACGCGTAGCTACCTTCACTCTGATTGACTGACAAATAGCTCATTTTCATGGATGGTGGTGCTCCGCAGGAGCATGAGCTATTTGTCAGTCAATCAGACCTTCACTATGAAGTTGTCAAGTTGAGCATGTCCGTTGCGAGCACATGGGAATGAGGAATTCCAAGTGGGAGTAGTGCGCTCGTGAGCAGAAAGCCAAATGGAAGGAGTCTGCCAAAAAGACGCACTATTCGGTGGCGATTCCACCAGGTCATAGCTGTGTGCAGCATCTAGCTGTCTTTCCTTCGTCTGAAAGGCTGGGAAGGAGCAGCACGGGATGTGCTGACTACGTCCCATCTTCTCTGTTCTTCAGCAAGAGTAAACCGATTTCGTGCAAACACCGATTGAATCCTTTCTATGGTTCACCTGTCGTAAGTCAACGCGGGCAGGTTTCAGCGTTCTTCAGCAAGAGTGAGCCAATGTGCGTTCGGCTTTTTCACCAAAACCGAGGCATTCCTCCCGTCCCGTAAACAGAGATGGGAGGAATGCCGAGTCCTTCTCCGAGCCATGGGTTAGGTATGCATTTCCGGTTTTCTCCTCTTGTGGTCGAAAGGAAAACCCGCCCAGCGCAGCGCGCTGCTAAGACGAGGGCAGTTCCCCGTTTCCAGGACAGCGCAGCCCCCCCGAGTTGCCTGCATCGTTCAAGAGGGTAGCTGTAGCCTCATGGCTGCCATCGGGGCCCATGGTCGCCACCACCTGCGAATTTTGGGTGCTAAAGCCGGCCGCTGCAACGATCGACAAATCACAGTTTGACACCAGGCTGTACCTGGCTCTAATGGTCCTGACGGGGAAGCCACAGGAGTTATTGAGTGACATGTTGAAGACCGCCGCATTCCCCCTGAAGGGTTTATGCTGGCGTTCCCAGAAGACGACATGGAGGCAGGGCTTAGACTTCATGGCATGAGCGCCAGATGATGCAGTGGCTGCATAGGCCGGCGCAGCAAGCGGGAAAGCCAGGGCAGCCCACCCCATGACAAAGAATAAGAAACTGGCAGCAAGCAGCCGCCCAGAGAATGGGGCCTGTCGCGGACCTGCGGCAGGCGGACGAGAAAACAACGGTAGCATAGATACTCCTCCTTATACTGATGTTGAGATGCCTTTTGCGTGAAGTGCCTGCTAGACTGGGCTCAGCCATGTTCCATGAATATGGTTCGCATGCCAGCTCACCTTGCTGCGCAGGAAGTCGTCTCAACTTAGAACCTTTCCTTCTGCGCCGGTGCCCGGCACCAGCCAACCGGCTGGCGTGCCAGGCACCGGCGTACAGAGGACTGAAACACCAAGAGAGATCGCTCTCTTGCGTGAAAAGCATAGCCTCTCCGACCGGATCTACTCTGGGAAGCAAGTGGGAAGCAACATGAAACGACCATGAAAACGAGATGAAAGAAACCATGAAAGGGGGCGAGGGAAAGCAGAGAAGATGAAAGCCGGTCATGAAATCAGGCGCGGAAAGTACTTTCCTGTCCATTTCATGGCCCATTTCCTCATCGGCTCGCGCAGAGGAACAAGCGCTACGCTTGGCCCGCACAAGAGCTGGCATGAAATGGGGGCTCTCCGTTGTTCCAGAGAGGCATCCAGGGAAGGCTGAGCTTTACCGTCGGAGCATAAAATCGTGGAGACGGGCAAAGTGGCCCCTGCGTACCAGATACAAGCCACTTCCCCGCAAGACGGACGTCGGTAACTGACTCTCCTTCAGCTTGCCATATCTTCGACGAACCAGATGTAGCCCGTGGGATCGACATAAACGCCAATGCCGATGCGCTGGAGCGTTGTACTCGTCAAATGGATGCGATGCCATCCTGTTGGCGGTTCTTCAATCATGCTCTCCTGGATCTTATACACACCCGCCCACGCAGTGGGATAGGGTCCTGCATAGGCGATGTTCTCGCCACAGTCGCTATACCGGATGCCTTCAGCGGCGATGCGTTGGCATGGAGCCAGCCCATCTGGGCAGGAATGGCTAAAGCCACAGTGATACATATTCCAGGCGTGCAAACGTGCGCCACCCGCCAGGGTAGCGTTCCACGCAAATGGATAGAGACTCCGAACGGCACGGTCCTGATTGATCAGCGCAAATAACTGCTGCGTCAGGTCACGTTCTTCCACCGTTACAAGTGGAGGCGGACCATAAGGAGCGGCGGCTGTGCTTGCGCCAGATGCCCACCCGGGCGGTTGTGGGTGCAGGTCGACAGTAAGGATGGCTGCCGCGCGCACAGGACGATGGAGCGCTCCTTTGCGTTGAGGCGTGTGCTAACAGGAGCATCTCCCGTCGAAAGGAGACCATTGACTGTTCTCTGACCAGATCAAGCGTTGGGGCGACGAATTCCGCCTGCGCCACCGGTGCAGAGCGCCCGGCCTCCGGGTACAGCTCCAGAGCAAAAACCGTACGAGGAGCGGCACCCCCGGTCTTTAAGAGGTCCGGGAGCAGGAACAGGAGGATGGAGAGGACACTCATCGCAGCGAGCAAGACGAACAGACAGATGAGCGGACCACGAGGTGAGCGTCTGGGACGCGCCGCCCGACCGAGTGCTCTTCCCGCGGGCGGCGAGCGCGGCGCGTGGACGCTGGCGCTCGCCGGTGCAAATAAGCATACACAGGTATCAGGCTCCTTTCCATTGCGAGCTGGGCAGCCGCAAGCTCGCAATAGCGCTGCCCGGCTCGCGCGTAATGACCAATGTGTACAATGAGCAGTGTAGCTTGCCACACCTGACGATCGGTCGAACCGGCGCGGACACAAGATAGTATTTGTCATGAAACGGGCATGAAATCTGCCATGAAACGCAGTGTAGTTGAGGATTCATGAGGCTGAACAAAGGGAGAGAGCGCATGTCAAGCAGCGCAGCTCATGACCTCGTTCACACATACAGTCCAGGGTCCCTTTGAGATGGTAAGTTCTGCTCCTGCGCCAGTGCTTCCAAGACCGGGTGGAGATAATGCTGGGCAATTGTGGGTTCTGGGATTGCAAGAGAGCTGTCGGGGCGCTATTTTAGAGCGATCATGAAAAGATCGGCCATTGAAGCACTTCCAACCATCCCCTTTCGGGATCATTTCGAGCGGCGAAAAGGCTTCTTCCTTCGAGACCCTGCTCTCGTGCACAATCGTTTGATCTACTGCAAACTGCTTCTTGCTCTTTTGCTTTCTCGACTCCGCTCTGATGCACTCTCGCTACGGCTCTCATGCAAAGACACAATCCACAAAAAGCTACCTCCCACCCTTGGCTTGCTAAGCCCATTCTCACCAAGCCTATTCCAGCAAAGAACTCTGCAAATAATGGCATAGTACCTTCCTCTTTAATGCAGCAATAAGGGCAGGTGCTCTCTATCCCCTTGCTAGGAACTGATGAAGGTCACACCCGGTCCAGGGGCGAACTCGACGTCCTGTACCTTGAAAGGAAACTTACCCCAGTTCATCGTGCTCGCAAGCACGTCACCGTTGGAAAGCACCTGCTCGACCACGGCCACGTGTCCACCGCTGTAGGCCCCCTGCACCCACGGCTGCAGATCGATAATGGCCCCGGGGCTCGGTGTGCTGGAGACGTGCCAGCCGAATTCATAGGCTCTCTGTGTCCACAACCAGGCGTCGGAATTGACCATCCAGGGAACAAAGACCCCGTGCAACTGGTAGTAGCGCTGATCGGCCCACCAAGTACATTGCCCGTAGTGAAAGAGGTTAGCAGTGCCAACCACTACTCGCGAGCTGCCCTGCGACGAAGGGGCCGTGGGAAAGATGCTGGTTGGACCAACAGGGGCAGGAGGAGCCTGAGTGCCGGGGATGCAGATGGTCTGGTCGACCAGGATTATGTTGGGGTCGGCCAGGTGATTGAAAGAGACAAGTGTCGTCCACGTGGTGCCGAAGTGTGTGGCGATCCCAGAGAGCGTATCCCCTGCAACGACAACATAAGAGCGACTGCCGCTCGCACAGGACGAAGAGGCGCTCCTGTGCGTAGAGGCATGCTGCGAGACGCGCTCTGCCGCTTGTGCCAGGAGGTGCTTTTCTCGTTGGAGAGCGAGCGCTGACTGCGAGCTTGCCAGATCAAGCGTCGAGGTCAAAGTGGTCGATTGCCCTGGGGACGCGGTGCTGCTCGCCTGGGAGGAGTCCTTGTGCCCAGGCGCCGGTGGCGAAACAGCATGCCAAATCTGCAGGAGGCTCACCGCGGCGCACAGGAAAAGCAGGCAGACAAGCAGACCCAGGGGTGAGCGCAGGGGGTTTGCTGCCCGGACGGGGGTCCGGTTGGTGGTCTGGGTATGCAGATGCTGCGCTCGCTGTCTGCGAGCGCGCCGGCTGGACGGCCGTGAGCGACGGAGATAGGGGTACATCGGTTTCAGGCTCCTTTTCATCTCATCAGGGACAGCGATGTCGCGTACGTGGCCCCTGCCAGGCTTGTGTGCAAGGCCTCCCTGCGGTTACTGCTCACCGTGTGCAATGAGCAGTGTAGCTGCCTGGTCCTGGTGGTCAGATGAACCTGAGCAGAAAATGGATAGCATGGGTCATGAAACGGAGATGAAAGCGACGTGGAGTCATGAACCCCACGTCGCTTTCATCTCCGTTTCATGGCAAGGGCGCCAGGCAGGTGAACGCATGGCTGCGTCCGAGCACTGCTTTCCTCGGTGATCTCGACCAGGATCTTCGACCTACAACTGCCTGTGACGTTGCATCTGGGAGGGCAGTTATCCTCTCCGAGCGAAAGACCCCTGCCTTGAGCTCTGATTCTTACCCACATGAGGGCGTTTCATAACTCGGAACCCTCCCAAAGATGAGCTAAGACGCGTTTGGGAGAACGGATGAGATCAGGACGCTGAGCCTGCCAGGCAGCTAAGCCGACGACGAGCGAGGCGGTATAGGTCAAGGCCACTTGCCGCACGATGCTCGACCAGCCCGAATATGGAGGCCGTTGCAGACGAAAGAAGAGGAAGACACGGCCAAAGAAGCGCTCAATGGAACTGCGTTTGCCCAATTCGTCTTTGGTCCAGGTTGGTGGCAAACACGAGCGGTTCTTTTGTCGCTTGGGATTCCAGGGCACCACAGCAATGGCTCGCCATCCGTGGCGTGAATCCAGTGGATGAGTTGCAGGCCCCAATAGGCGGCATCCAGGCGGATGATGCGGGGACGAACAGGATAGAGGCGCACGGCGAGTTCTAAGAGCGGGCGAGCAAAAGGGGCATCATGGCAATTGGCTGGGGAAACCAGGAAATGCACCGGCAAACCGGAGCCTCGACAGAGCAAGGTATGGACGCGATAACCGCGCAACAAGGGGCGAGGATGGTGGGCAGGAGCATGACCAGCAGCGGCATCGGGATCGCTTCTGCAGTTGAGAGGCACCACACATATCTTCACCAATGGCAGTGGATCACCGCTAGAATCCTTCGGTGAGTTCCTGCAGGGCTTGGCCCTGCTGTCGTTCTTTTTTCCGTTCCTCCACCAGCGTTCGCCGGGGAAGCAACCATTGTTTTCCAGACTTGATAGCCCCTGCAACGTTGCCTCTCCATGCTTGCTGCCGCCAGTACTCTTCAGAATAGCCAGCGATTGCTTCTGCTTCGACTGGCGTGAGATGTGATTTGAGGATCGGTTTATCAAACCGCGCCATAAAACCCTCAGCTTCTAGCTGTAGGGATATAAGGCGCGTTCCTTCGGACGTAATCTTGTTTGGGGCAAGGGATGGCAGGGCAATCGCATCTAAAGTGCTTGCTACGTGCGATTTCATTCATATCTAGGCAATACTTGCGAGGCATAATGTGGCTCTGGCACACTCTTGGTGCATCGGACATATCACATAAAAATTAGGATGTATTTCTTGCTTTCCTCAGCCTTTCCTTTGATCGAGAATGGTATATTCAAGGAGAAACCGCTTACCTGTCTACTCGTTCACGCGTGAGGTTGTCATGGATGCCACACTGCTCTTTCCGCTCCCCGAAGGGATGCTCATTCAGGATGTTCAAGCGACGGAAACGAGCTTGAGCCTCACGGTGAG
>WNFB01006470.1_pt1 | contig 10510 bp, 10 predicted proteins | sample 5400501 | NCBI WGS metagenome assembly WNFB01 (sample SAMN13153341, study PRJNA577476) | soil metagenome | isolation source: 200 cm saprolite under Douglas fir tree site 2 hole 1 | place: USA:California | collected 2015-04-18 | reverse complement strand
GATATAAAGTAAAAACTGTAATTGAGAACTCTAAGGTGCATTTTGAGTTGACTCTTGCTCACTTGAACCATCACCATAGATCAGATTTGTTAACTCTTTACGAGTATGGTCAATAATACCGCGAAAACGTGCCAGTTTTTCAGGGTCTTGTAATGACATCCTTCCGGCAATGGCAGCCAAACGAGCTGTCTCTTCAATCTCGCTTCTCAACGCTTTCATTTCCGGCCTCTGACCATACCCACCATTATCATGCCGCCGCATCCAGGGTGGTCCAGCAGGTCCCTCTTGATTACGCTGCCGTTCGGCAAGCGATGCACGCCCGGCATCAGTTATACTATATACCTTTTTCCCCTCGACTTCGTTAGAGGTCACCAGGCCCCCGTCTTCCAACATTTGCAACGTTGGGTAAACTGAACCGGGGCTAGGTCTGTAGAAACCTCCTGATTTCTCTTCCAATGCCTTCATCATTTCGTATCCATGCATAGGGCGTTCTCGTAAAAGCTCCAGTAGAGCAAATTTCACATCACCGCGCCCGAAAAAGCGGCCTCCCTCACCGCCAGACCCAAATGGCCCGCCATGACCAAAGGGGCCACCTTGACCAAACGGTCCGCGGCCTCTACGCATACCGAAGAAATGAGGTCCTCGCCATTCTTCCTGTAACCACGGCGGTGTCCAATCACCTCCCCATCTGCCTTGATGAGGACCGAATGGCCTATCATCGCGATGTATACCAAAGAAGCCAGCTTGGTGCTCTCGATGGTGTAGCCATGGGGGTACTCCCTGTTCTCCTCCATAACCTGAAAATTGATAGGCGAAACGTTTCCTAAACATTTAAGTTGCTCCTTTCTGCATCGGTTAACGTTATATTGTATTATATCGCCGATTATAACGATATATCGTGAATTGTCAAGGTGTTTAAAATGCTTACTAAGAAGCACAGGGCAATTTAAAAGTTGCCAAAAGTAGGATTCCAAGGGGCGCTGCCCCTTGGCGTGGTGGGGACATTCCCCTCTTTCGAGCGGTGGGTAGGGGCAGAAAATGGACTTTTAAATCTCTCTAGTTTACTATGAAGCATGCTTGCGCACAAAAAAAGACCATGATAAACTTATCCTTGAAACTGTAACTTTACCATAAAAGTATTTAGCGTTCTGAAATTAGCTCGCTAATACTACTTTCAACCTGCCTCGTTTCCATCTGCATAGAAAGATGGTCTGATGAAGTGTCGGGCCATCTCTAATGTCAGAAGAGCTTGACCATGACTCGTGGACAGGTGGGAGTTTGATTTGTTCTCTGTAGAAAAAGGATATGTATTTTGAACGACGAACCTGAAATTAGCCACAGGAGAAGCAAGGTGCCTGGATATCATAGCACTGGAGATCAATTTGCAGGTCGCCGCGTCGTAACCATTGGCGGTGGAACTGGAACATTTTCCGTCCTCTCACGTCTAAAAAAATATCAGTTTAACATCAGCGCCATCGTTACGATGTCGGATAGTGGTGGAAGTTCACGCAGATTAATGGATGAATTTCAGCGTCAATTGCCCCTGGGAGATTTGCGCATGTCGTTGGTTGCATTAGCTCGAAATGGCGCACTCTGGCGCGAAGTATTTATGCACCGCTTTGAGCAGGCAGAAAATGATGGCAATTCACATCAGAACAGAGGCGTGGGTGGACATAGTCTGGGTAATCTTATTCTCAAAGGGCTGCAGGATATTAACGATGGAGATCTCTTGCTCGCTATTGAAGATGCTCAGGAGCTGCTTAATACAGCCGGCCGGGTGTTACCTGTAACCTTGAAGCAGACGATAATCTGCGCCGATTTGGCGGATGGTAACACCATTTGTGATGAGACAGAAATTGATACTCGTGGTAAAAAGAATATAGGGGAGCTTTCTCCTATAGTGCGCCTGCGCTTGGTACCGGAGGATGCTCCCGCATGCGCTCAAGCGGTTCGTGCCATACGGCGGGCCGATACCATTATCATTGGACCGGGTGATCTGTATACAAGCCTTCTGCCGAACCTGCTCGTTCGAGATATTGCACGTGCCGTTCACGAAGCTGATGCTGAGAAGGTCTATGTCTGTAATCTAATGACTAAGCACGGTGAGACTGATGGCTATAAAGCCTCAGATTTTGTCAATGCCATACACCATTATTTAGGCGGACGTGTAGACCGCGTGATTGTCAATGATGGCCCATTCCTGCCAGAAGTGCTGGAAACCTATGCACAGGAAAAAAGCGAACCTGTCATAGTTGATCGCGCACAGCTCGCACGCCTCGTTCCAAGTGTGTTAATCGAACACCTTAATCTGGAGAACGATAGGCTTGCCCGCCATGATCCCGAGCGTTTAGTGCGAGCAGTTTTTCCTGGCGATGATTTTTAATCAGGCGAGGAAAGCCATTTCCCCCGCGCGACTGCTCTTCTCATCTATTGAAGGGTTCGAGCTATCTGCTCGAGCTCTTCACGCGGGAAAGCTCGCATAGTTTGTGTACGGACACTACCCTGCGCAATTGTTCCGAGAATGAGGCGAGCGGCTGTCTGATCATCGGGAGCTTCAGTAATCACCACGTAATCATACTGGCCCAGCACAAGATAGAAGCCAACAAGTTTTCCTCCAACCTCTTGTGCGGCCACATCGAAAGATCGTAAGCGTTCGGGGGCATTCTTAACTTCCTTGATCCCTTGGTCAGTGAGATTGACCAGGCTAATATAGGTAGGCATGTAACTTCCTCCCATTTCGTGGTGAGTACCCGCAATGGGTACTTCTAGCATGGAGATACTCTATTGCTACGCAGATGGGCATCCAGTTTCCTTCATCATTGTACACGTTCTGAGTATGAGGTACAAGATGATCAATTGGAAATTGGAATCTTGCTGGCCCTCTACTAATTCCTACTTCGATTCTGATGCTATCTCCCTGATTTCTTTCCTCCCCATTATACCTTGTTCCGTAATCACACTCTTTACCAACCTGAAAGGTGTCCTGTCAAAATAGAAGTTTCGCACCGTAACACCTGGAATCTGCTGCTCAAGTACCTCCGTTGCCTCTTTCTCCTCCAACTGGGTTAGATTGCCGGTCCAACCTTCCGGAGAGATTTTCAATGTCTCGCACAGCACGTAAAAAGGAATTCTGTGTCCACGAGCGGCCCATGCCAGTAGAGCGGTACCAGCCTTATTCAATACATCCCCGTTAGCCAGTATGCTATCGGCACCAACTACTACTGCATGGCACCAAGGCAGAAAAATGTCGGCCTGCGCATCAGTGATCAAAGTGATCGAAGCGCCACTTTTGCTCAGCTCAAGTGCCACCTCGTGTCCCTCGTAACGGGGACGTCCTTCTAGCACGATTACTTGCTCGATCTGAGAAAGACAGGCAGTGAGAACCCCCAGCACAGTTCCAGAGAGACTATGCGTCATCACGGTTCCATTAAGCAATGGCCTGGCATGCCCTGTTATACGTTCTATTGCGGTGTCGTATTCTTTAAGCAGTTGGGCAGCTTCACGTGCTATACCCTCCAGACCGCCTGTAGCCCTAAGGATGCGTCTGACTGCACCGGCTATCGCTGCCATAGCGGGACGTGCCTGTGCCAGTTCCTCCCCAGCATGTTGTAATTGTCGCAGGCCTTCCTCCGGTGAGCTATCTGGCTGAGTTGCAACGTCATGGAGTATAGAGATCGTCTCATGTACGAGCCATCGCGATCCATGCTCACGGTCATTACGTACCATCGCAATTCGCTCTTCCAGTTTATCCATGAGCTTTCTTTCTCCAGTTTCTTTAGCAATCTATACAAATTTATACGATATCGTCAGTGCCTTCGAGTCTATTCGGCTTGCTTTTGATACCATCATATCTCACATTTCCCTCCCCGTACAATTGGCTGTTAAACTACCCACCAATTAGCTCTTGTAACGTCACTAATGGATTGGCTATACTTAATTGGTGTGAGCCAATTAGGAGGAAGATATGCGACAACACTCATCTGAATATCAGCCAAGATCATTATTCACTGCACCCATTCATTCGTTAATTGCATTAGATCGTTCCGACGGCATGCCATTGTATCGGCAGATTTGCCAGCGGCTACGTGAAGCTATTCTTTCCGGTGAACTGTCGGAAGGTACACGCCTCCCTACAGAACGTGCCCTGGCGAGCGAGCTAGGGGTCAACCGTACAACAGTCATGAATGCCTATAACGAACTTGCCAGCGAAGGCTTGATCGAAGGTCACGTAGGACGTGGTACACTGGTACGGCGCAACCAGTTTGGCTATATCGGAGACAGCTTTGAGGATGAAACTGCCTCCTGGCTCATCGGTTTGCAGGCAGGTGAACGGGAAATTCTAGGCCCTGATGCCCTCCTGCTAAGCGAATTGGCTTCGATGAGCGAGCACAAAGAGATCATCTCCCTGGCATCGGCCTCACCTGCTCCCAATCTCCTCCCCGCCAGCATGCTCAGCGCTATCTTTGCTGATGGTTTGCTTTCTGCCTCCCAGAGTGCTCTTGGGTATTGTCCCGTTGAGGGCTTGCATAGTCTCCGCAAGGGCATTGCTACATACATGCGTAAACGAGGTGTTGCTGTTGATGTGCAGCATATTCTGATCCTTTCTGGCTCTACGCAGGGCATCGGTCTGATTGGACGCTTCTTGCTCAACCCGGGCGATGAAGTAGTCGTTGAAGTACCTACCTACCTGGGAGCGATTCAAGCGTTTCGCGCGCTAAACGCTCGCGTGATTGGCGTCCCGACTGACAATGAAGGAATACGCATCGACCTACTGGAATCGATTTTGGCACGGCGGCGCCCTCGCTTGATCTACACCCTCCCGACTTTCCAAAATCCAACAGGAACAGTTATGTCGCAAGAACGCCGCCGTCGCTTGTTGCTCCTTGCAAAACGCTATCAAACGCCAATATTAGAGGATGATCCTTACGGAGAGATATACTTTGAGGACAAACGGCCCCAACCCCTTAAGGCTCTGGATACCAATGGGCAGGTATTATACCTGAGTACCTGCTCAAAAATACTGGCGCCAGGGCTTCGTGTGGCCTGGCTCGCAGCGCCTGAACCGATGATAGAGCGTCTGTCATTGCATAAACAGGTGTTTGATTTGAACACGAATGCTCTAGGGCAGTGGGTGGTTTCAGAAATATTGCGGCGCAATCTCCTGGACAGTCATCTGAAAATGCTACGCCAAACATACCAGCAGAAGCGTAATCTGACGCTACAAGCTATCGCTACATACTGGCCCGAAGAGGTGCGTGTTAATCGTCCATCTGGCGGTTTTCATCTCTGGTGCCGCCTACCCGGAGATATGCGTTCCCGCATCTTGTTGCGCGAAGCCGCCAATGAACAAGTAGCCTTTGTCATTGGCGAACCCTTTCATGTCGATGGTGGGGGGCAGCAGCACTTTCGGCTCAGTTTCGCCTATCCCGAAATGGACCACCTGGAAGAAGGGGTTCGGCGCATCGGCACTGCCATAAAACGCCTCTTCGCGCGCCGCGCGGCGCGCGAAGACCTACACAAGCAGCACGTAGAACACATCCCAATGGTCTAACCCTACATATGCCACACAAACGAAACACCGGGTCCAGGTTTGAAAGTCCAATAGGACTTCGTATTCCAACCCCCGTTGGCGTACCAGTTATAATTACTGGTGTATACGCTGCCATCGGGATTAATCTTCTCTACCACAGCAACATGCCCAAAATAACTGGCGCCTTGTACCCCCGGTTGCAGTACAATAATCGAAGGCACGATAGGAGTGCTCGAAACAATCCAGCCGGACATCTTCGCACCATATGCCCATTGATAAGCATCCCCAAGCCAGGGAACCCAAAATCCCCTCAATGCATGGTACTGCATATTCGCCCAGAAAGTACATTGGCCATAGGCGAAGCGATAGAGCCCGCCACCTCCAGACTGCGTGGTTACTCCCGAACTTAGATCCAACCCGTCCTGCCGAAGAACGGCCGTTGCCGTCGCCTGTGCCTGCTGCGTAATCAAACTTGGGTTGTTACTGCCATTGTGAACTAAATTAGCCACTAACTGTATTGGATTGATGAAATGACCATTCTCACTGCCAAGGGGTGATACAGCAAATGCTGTCCCGAGTGTAATCACTAGCAGCAAGGCTATAGCGGAGACGCTGATAACCCACTTGCGCGCTTTCGGCGGATGATGGTTCGCCTGAGTCTTTTTCTTGCCACTACCGCGAATCACTATGGGTTGACGTAGCGCTGTAGTTGTACTCCCTGTTGGTGGAAAAGATAACGCACCTGTATTGATATCAGGCAGAATACGTGTTATGTGTGGAGACATAGCGTACTCAGAAAAATCTATTGTCGTACCTGCAGAGGATATAGGCTCCAGGGCTCCCGTAAGATCGGGAGAACTATCATACTCCAATTGATGGGTCGTTCTTCCAGGAAAAGGAGTGCTCTCAGGAAATGGCAACTGTTCCACCAGGGAATGCCGGTTATCCAACCTTGGCAATTGCAATCCATTAGTAACGCTACTTTGACGATCATCAAAATACGACATACATATGTCCCCAATCCGTTAGGGTTATATCAGGAAAACAATTCCCTGATGCTAGCGTTGTACACGCTGTAAATAAAACTGTACTCACTGTGAAAATTACAGTCAATCCACGCGAGGATAGATGTAGGACCATGGTACTGACATAAAGTAGCGGCCTTAACCTCAACAGGAACTCCGGTATCCTGCATTCTCTGAAATCACCACAGAAAGGTTATAGCCAAATTGTCATTTTTGTCGTATCATAAACAGGATGCTAAAAAGGAAGATTAAGAAATACACATGCATACATCTCGACGTTTACTTGCGCTTCTAGCAACATTGCTACTACTCTCTGCCTGTTCTCCTTACAATCCAGGAGTAACAACAGCAACGCCCACTGTACCCGCTCAGTCACCAACGAGTACGGCAATTGCCATCTGTCCTGCTCAGCTTGGACCTGGCTCATGCCGTACACCATATGACCTGCGCGTGGCTTACGGTGTACAATCCCTCATACAGCGAGGTTTTACGGGAAAAGGTCAGACGATTGTTGATATCGTCTCCTATGGCAGCCCCACTTTGCAGCAAGACATGAATGTTTTCGATAAACAATTTGGTTTACCCCCAGTCAATATCAAAGTCATGTCGCCTATAGGCACGGTCCCTCTTAATCCACCCCCTAAAGATCTGGCTGGCTGGGAGGGAGAAACAGAACTAGACGTGCAAGTTATTCACGCCATCGCCCCGGATGCGAGAATTGTGGTTTTGACCAGCCCGGTTGATGAAACCGAGGGTACTATTGGATTGCCTCAATTTCGACAGCTCGAGCAGTATGCCCTGACAAATCATCTTGGCAACATCATTTCACAAAGTTTCGGAGCATCCGAGGTGACACTGAAAGATGCAGCGGGGCAACAAGAGATACAGAAATGGGATGCTTTCTTCAAACAAGCTACAACGCAACACGGAATTACCTTCTTTGCCTCCTCTGGCGATAACGGTGCCACCGATTATGCCGATTTAGACGCAACAAAGCTCTCACCAACACCAACCACCAGCTTTCCTACTGATGATCCCTGGGTCACCGGTGTCGGCGGTACGTCTTTGGAGCGCGTCAGACCGACAGTTAATGAACCTGCCTGGAACATGAGTGGAGGAGGATTTAGTTCATTCTTCTCTACGCCATCTTATCAACAGACCTTGCCAGCTTCGGTGCAGAACCTGCTCAAACACCGGCGCGGTGTTCCTGATGTAGCCGGTGACGCGGACCCAAACACTGGACTAGCTATATACATTTCTGGCGTATGGGGACTTGGAGGCGGTACGAGCGCCAGCGCTCCGCTGTGGGCGGCGTTCATGGCAATTGCCGATCAAATGGCTGGCCACCCCCTGGGTTTCATCGATCCGGCGCTCTACAAGTTGGCTGCTTCCAGCGCCTACACACGAGACTTCCGTGATATCACAGTTGGCAATAACACCGTCAATAAGCCTGGTCTGTATGTTCCAGGCTATCCAGCCACGCGGGGCTGGGATCCCGTCACCGGCCTCGGTACCCCCATAGCCGACAAGTTACTGCCAGATCTAATTACCACTATAAATGGATAGAAGCCTTATCTATCATAGTAGATAAGGCTTTCTTTTCACCTGGCTCTGGATATCCGTTGCACATATTGCTGCTCCTGCAATATGGTTCAACTAGCGCTCATTTTGCGCGGTAATATTTTGGGCCGCTTGCTTGCTTTATTTTCCTGTAAAACAGTGACATCCCAACCGTCTCTATCTTCGAAATGCTAAGGGTACCTTTGCTGCTGGTACTGGTAATTTCCATAATATGGCTGGCCGAACATCACGCGCCGCCGACGCTGGCCAAAGACAAGGTACAGGAACGAACCCAGGAAAGGTATCAGCCAGATCGCTGCTAACCACAACACTGTGCCTGCAAGCGAGTGATCATCTTCGAACACCATAATAGTCGCAATGACATGGCCAAGCAAGGGTACAAACACAATCACCAGAAACAGTATCGAGTTGAAGAAACAACCACGGTTTCCCGACATTGAAAATTTCTCCTCATAGGTCAGAGGTAACTCTTCAGGTCTCCCCGCTGCTTGACTCCTCACTGCCTGCGGCAGTTCGCCAGGGGTCTGGAGGGTGCGGGCGGTGCCGCCGCAGGCGGCACCGCCCGCACCCTCCAGACCTGAGTGAGCCGCCGCAGGCGGCGAGAAGTCCTGAAGAGTTACGGTCAGAGTTCGTCTAACTCCACTTGAATTGAAGCGAACTTCAACAATATCGATGAGACTAAAGCCAACATGCTCTTATCAGTATTCCAAGTGTATATACGAGTCCGGGACTAACCATGTTGCAATAATGTAGATTAACAAACTACTCCGGCTAGCAGAAAAGCCAGCGAGGCCGATACATCGGGCCCTACGAGTGTCCGGATTATTTTGTTAATCTGCATTATTAGATCGGCCTAAACCAATCCCGCCAGCATTGGTACTTTCGCCTCCAGGGTGTTCTTCGCCGCTCGCCCTCCTTTCAGCACCAGCTTCACATTTGCAGGATCAGCAATCCTCCTGATATCACTTGATACCTCGCCATCCACAACAATGACATCAGCCACCTTGCCCTCCTCAAGTGTACCTACCATCCCATCCAAATGCAGCAGTTGCGCAGCATTCGCTGTACTCGCCACAATAGCCTGCATTGGGGTCATCCCATTTTCGACCATCAACTGTAATTCACGACCGTTCTCTCCGTGTCTCCCCACCCCCGAATCGGTTCCCATCGCCACCTTGACTCCGGCCTCAACTGCCCGGCGGAAGCTCTTCTGGTGGGCTTCGATTACTCCTTTTGCCTTCGCCGCCATATTAAGGTGGAAGGCAACACAATCACTCTTACTATCCACGATTTCACAAGGGCAATCGGCACATCGGCCAGTGGTAAATCGAAGACGATTGCTACCACGAGCGGCAATCGAGAGATTGCAGGCACCGATGGGGTAGTGATCGGGCTGAATGTCTATCGTAAAGCATAGCGACCAGGAGCTAGGACAGCAATGCCTTAGCTCTATTTTGCGTTGCATGAGGGTATGGTGAATGAACTGTGTAGACTTTCAAAACATGATTGGGTTGACAGTGTGTCGCCCTCCTATCAAGTATGCGCTAGACATGGCTGTTTTGCTATCCGTGTAGTATCATCAGGGCTGGTAAAAGAAGACCCTGGTAGTTTTTACTGGTCGGAGAAATAAAGCCCCGAAAATACCATTATATCGTGTCTCACAGAGGCACAGGAGGGACAACCCATGAAAAAATTTAGCATTGGAGCAAGTGTTATCTTCTTGTTCGTGCTCGTTGCTGTTATTGGGGAAGTTGCTACATCAGGAGCAACACCATCGCCTACTGCTACCTCTGTGCTGTCTTCTGCTTCACAATTTATTACGCCATCGCCTACTGCTACCCTTGCGCCTATTCCTACAGATACGCCTACACAAGCACTCAGCGTCCAGCAGAAGATAGCGAATGCTATTGCAGCCGACGGAAGCGCGGTTAGTTTCTGTTTAATCGTGAATGCAGCGACAACACCAGTCGTCGCTATCGCTGGGCAAGCGGTGACGATAACATCGGATACCAGTTCGGAACCAGGTTTCATTAACGATGATCGCGCTGAGAATTGCATTTTCTATCTTGAGCAAGACGCCTGGGCGAGCGATCCATCGGCTACACAAGTAACCGTACATGTCCAGATCTTGTTGCAAGACCAGTACGGCAAACAATCTACGGGCGATACAGCATGGGCTATTCTCAAGCAAGCTACAGAGCGCCAATTCGTGTGGGCGAACCTGAGTTATACGCAAGCGTGGGCAGACTATGATGAAACGTGGTTGCTTCCAGGCAATGTGTAAAAAGATAAGTCAGAGTAGCAATACTCTGACTTATTTGCATTTGAAAGGTGAGACATTGAACCCAAGTCAATATCATACCCTTGTACGTAC
>WNFB01006468.1_pt1 | contig 10513 bp, 14 predicted proteins | sample 5400501 | NCBI WGS metagenome assembly WNFB01 (sample SAMN13153341, study PRJNA577476) | soil metagenome | isolation source: 200 cm saprolite under Douglas fir tree site 2 hole 1 | place: USA:California | collected 2015-04-18 | reverse complement strand
TGGTCTCCGGGCTGGTCTCCGGGGAGAGCCGGGTGGTCGGCGCCGGCTTCTACGAGCGGGCGGCGGGGCCGCTGCTGGTGGTGCTGCTGGCGCTGCTGGCCGCCGGACCGCTGCTGCCCTGGCGCCGCACCCGCCCGTCCTGGCGGGCGCTGGCCTGGCCCGCCGGCGCGGGGCTCCTCGCGCTGGCCACCCTGGTCGGCTTCGGTGTGCGCGACCCGGTGCCGCTGCTCGTGATGCCGCTCCTCGCCGCCGGGTTGGCGACCGTCCTCTTCGAATTCGGCCGGCTCCTCCGGCGCCCCCGGCGGTTGCGTGTGCTCGGGTACCGCCGCCGCCACTACGGCGCCTACCTGGCCCACCTGGGCCTGCTGCTGCTGGCGGCCGGCATCGCCGGCTCGCACTTCTGGCAGCAGCAGCGCGACGTCGTCCTGCGGCCGGGTGAGACCGCGAACGTGGCCGGATACCAGCTCACCTACCAGGGGACGCTGCAGCGCGACCTCGGCGACCGCAGCGAGCTGGTGGCGGTGCTCCGACTGGGCGGGGAGACCCTGGAGCCGGCCCGCGTGCAGTACCCGAGCCTGGGCGGCCAGGGGCTGACCCGAGTGGCCATCCGGAGCACTCCGCTGGAGGACCTCTACGTGATCCTGGCCGGCGGCGAGGGCGACAGCGCCAGCTTCCGGATCCTGGTCAACCCGCTGGTGACCTGGGTCTGGGCGGGGGGCGCCCTGCTCGTGTTGGGGGTCGCGTTCGGCAACCTGGGCGCCGGCCGGCGCCCGAGCCCGGTGGCGGCGCCGGTGCCGGCGCTGGTGCGCGGTTGATCTACGTCGTCGCCACCCTGCTGCTCCTGCTGGCGGCGCCCTACGTCCTCTGGCCCCTGATCCGGACCCCGGACGAGGAGGAGGAGGCGGCGGGCCAGCAGTGAGGGTGGTCGAGGCCCTGGGCCTCGCGCAGCTCTTCGGCGGCGCCCAGGCGCTCCACCCGCTGGACCTGGAGCTGGAGGCGGGGGAGAGGCTGGCGGTGCTGGGGGAAAACGGGGCCGGCAAGACCACACTCCTGCGCCTGCTGGCGACCGCCGCCAGGCCGGCTGCAGGCGAGCTAAGGCTGTTCGGTCGGGACGCGCTCCGGGAGCGAGCGCGGCTCAGGGCCCGGATCGGCTTCCTCGCCCACCAGCCCGGCCTCTACCCGGCGCTTACCGCGGCCGAGAACCTGGGCTTCTTCGCCGACCTCTACGGGCTCGGCCGCGAGCAGGTGCAGCGGCAGCTGGAGCTGGCCGGCCTGGCCGGCGAGGGCAGGCTGGTGGGGGAGCTGTCGCGCGGCCTCCAGCAGCGCCTGGCCCTGGCCCGCTCCGCGCTCCACGACCCCCCGCTCTGGGTCCTGGACGAGCCCGACGCCAGCCTCGATTCGGCCGGCGAGGCGCTCCTGGAGCGGCTGGCTGAGGGCCGGACCCTGGTCATCGCCACCCACGACCGGGCGCTGGCCCGCCGGCTCTGCGGCCGGGTGCTGACCCTGCGCGACGGCCGGGCCGAGGCCCCGGGCGGCCGGCTGCGGGTGGTGCGGTGATCCGGGTCGCCCTCTCGGTGGCGCGCAAGGACCTGCTCAGCGAGTGGCGGGGGCGTGAGCTCCTGCCGGCGCTGGCGCAGTTCATGCTCCTGGCCCTGGTGATCGCCGTCTTCGCCTTCGACCTCGACGGCCAGTCCGTGCCTCGGGTGGCGCCCGGCATCCTCTGGCTGACGCTGGTCTTCGCCGCGCTTCTGGCCTTCAGCCGCGCCTACGGCGCCGAGCGGGAGCTGGCGTCCCTGGAGGCGATGCTTCTGAGCCCGGCGCCCAGGGCGGGCCTGTTCCTGGGCAAGGCTCTGGCCGGAGCGCTGCTGCTGGTGGCCTGCGAGGCCGTCCTCCTGCCCGCGCTGGCCGTCCTCCTGGGCTTCCAGGTCACCCTGGCGCTGGTGCTGGCCGTCCTGCTGGCGACCGCGGGCATGGCCGGGGTAGGGTCGCTCTTCGCCGCCCTGGCCGCCCAGACCCGGGCCCGCGAGCTGCTGCTGCCCGCACTGGCGCTCCCGCTCTGGATCCCGCTGGTGGTGCTCGCCGTCCGGGCCTTCCAGGGCGGCGGGCAGGGGGTCGCGCTGCTGGTCGACTTCGACATACTCTTCCTGGTCGTCGCCTCGCTGGCGGCGCGGTTTGTCCTTGATGACTAGGACCGAGAAGGCGGTGTACGCGTCTTTCCTGCCGCTGGCGCTGGCCGCCGGCATGGTCGTTCTCTACGCTCCCACCGACGCGCTGCAGGGCCCGGTCCAGCGGATCTTCTACCTGCACGTCTCCAGCGCGATCGCCGCCTATTTCTCCTTCGCGCTGGTCGTGGCCGGCAGCGCCGTCTACCTCTGGAGGGAGAGCACGCGCGCCGACCGGCTGGCCCGGGCGGCGGCGCCGGTCGGGCTGCTGTTCACCGTGGTCACGATCGGGATGGGCATCGTCTGGGCGAAGCCGATCTGGGGCTGGGACCCGACTCAGACCTGGGACGCCCGCTTCACCTCGACCGTCGTCCTGGGCCTGATCTACGCCGGCTACCTGCTGGTGCGGCGGCTGGCCGACCCCGGCCGGCAGGCGGCCCGCTTCGCGGCCGTGGTCGGCATCGCCGGCTTTCTGGACGTGCCCATCGTCCACTTCAGCGTGACCTGGTGGCGGACGCTGCACCCCGGACGGGTGCTGGATGCTCCCGGGGGCCCGGCGCTGCCGCCGGCGATGCTGGTCACGTTCCTGGTCACGCTGGTGGCGGTGCTCGTCTTCGCCGGGGCCCTGGTCGCCCTGCGCTACCAGATCGAGGCTCTCCTGGAGAGGCGGCCGCGGGGGGCGCCGGCGGCGGTGCCGGAGCCGGCGCGGTGACCTATCTGCTGCTCGGCTACGGCCTGGCGGTGGCGCTGATCGGAGGCTTCCTCTTCTTCTCCCTGCGTCAACTGAGGTCGCTGCGCAGGCGCTGATCGTCGGCGGGGGCGCCGCCGGGGACGCCGCCGCGGCTGGACTGCGCGCCGCCGGCTTCTCCGGCCCGATCCTGCTGCTGGCGGCGGAACCGCACCTGCCCTACCAGCGGCCGCCGCTCTCCAAGGAGTACCTGACCGGTCGCGCCGGCGCCGCGGTCCTGCCCCTGCGGCCGCCGGAGCAGTACCGCGAGCTGCAGGTGGAGGTGAGGACCGGCGCGCGGGCGGCCGAGCTCGACTCCGACCGCCGCCTGGTCCGGCTGGACTCCGGCGAGCGGCTGGCCTACGACCGGCTGCTGCTGGCGACCGGCGCCCGGCCGCGGCGGCTGCTGGGGCTCGAGGACGCCCTCCACCTGCGCGAGGTGGACGACGCCGACCGGCTGCGGGCGGCGCTGCTGGGTTCGGAGCGGCTCCAGGTGGTCGGCGCCGGCTTCATCGGCTGCGAGGTGGCGGCGGCCGCCCGCACCCTCGACCGCGAGGTCAGCGTCTACGAGTCCCTGGCGCAGCCGCTGCTGCGGGTTCTGGGACCGGAGCTGGGAGGCTGGCTGGCCTCCGTCCATCGCGGCCGCGGGGTGGAGATCCACCTGGGGGTGGAGCGGCTGCCGCCGCTGCCGGCGCCGGTGCTGGTGGCGGCCGGCTCGGTGCCGGAGACGGCCCTGGCCGAGCGAGCCGGCCTGGCGGTCGAGGGGGGCATCCTGGTCGATGAGCTCGGCCGCACCTCCGCGCCCGGCGTCTACGCGGCGGGGGACGCCGCCAGCTTCTGGAGTCCGAGCCTGGAGGCCCGCGTCCGCGTGGAGCACTTCCAGACCGCCCAGCGGCACGGGTTCGGGACCGGCCGCTCGATGGCTGGCGTCGAGGCGCCCTTCACGGAGATCCCCTGGTTCTGGTCCGACCAGTACGACCTCAACCTGCAGTACGCGGGCGCCGGGCTGGCCTGGGATGAGACCGTACTGCGCGGGCGGTTCGGGGAGCCGCCGTTCAGCGTCTTCTACCTGGCCGGCGGCCGGCTCCGGGGGGCCGCCGGCGTCGGGGATGGCCACACGATCAGCCGGGTCCGCCGCCTGCTGGAGCGGAGGGTCCCCGTCAGCCGCTCGCAGCTGGAGGACCCGGCCGTGGACCTGAGGCGGCTAGGGCCGAGCTGAACCTGGGCAGCAGGTCGGCCAGGATCCGCTCGGTCAGGCCCCAGACCACGCTCTCCTCCCAGGAGAAGTACCGGAAGCGCCAGGGCTCCTCCGAGGTCAGCCAGGCGGCCTCGTCCAGCAGCCTCAGGAGCGGGATCTCGAAGACGCCGGCCAGCTCGGCCGCGTCGGGCTCGAAGGCGGCCGGGGCCTCCGGCAGCCAGGCCACGAACGGCACCACCGAGAAGTTGGTCACCGAGGCGTAGAAAGCGGCGCCGGCGCCCAGCGGGTGCAGACCAGAGGCGGCCGGCCCCAGCTCCTCCACCGCCTCGCGGGCGGCAGCGGCCCAGGCGTCCTCCCCCGCCTGCACCCGGCCCCCGGGCAGGGCGACCTGGCCGGGGTGGTCGCGGAGATCGGCCCGCCGCCTCACGAAGGGCAGCTGCCAGGCGCCTCCCCGCTCGTAGAGCAGCGCCACCACCGCCGCCTCCCGGGCGCCGCGCCGGAAGTGGCCCCAGCCGTCCAGCGGGCTCAGCTGCCGCCGCAGTGCGTCCAGGAATTCGTTCTCGGCCGTTTGATATCTCTCGTGCTCGATGGGTAAGGTAGATAACAGGATGATCGATCACACCAACCTCCAGATTGAGGAGGTGAAGCAGGAGATCCGGCGCGAGAACGAACGCCGCTACGCCTTCTACCGGATGCTGCGGGGGACCGACAGGGTCCTCGAGCGGCTGGAGGAGATGAACCTGGAGGGCGTCCAGGCGCTGCCCGACGAAGTTCGCCGGGAGCTGGAAGAGGTCGTCTCCGGGCTGCCCGAGAACGTCCAGAAGCCGGTGCCCGAGAGCGCGCGTGTCCAGGAGGCCCTGGACGGCCTCTTCGAGGTTCAGGAGCGCCTCTTCAGGTGGCGGTATCCGGAGTGGTCGTTCGAGGACGAGGCCGAGGGGGTGGAGAGGGCCTCCTAACCGGCTACGTAGCTGAGGATCAGGTCGGTTCCGAAGGCGGCGGTGAAGCCGGCCAGCAGCCCCCAGCCCATGGCGGCTGGGGTGTTCAGCCGCTTGCCGAGGGCAAACAGCTCGTTGAGCACGTAGAGGATGGCGCCCGCGGCCAGCGCCAGGAACAGCACGTAGACGTAGGTCGAGCTGGCCAGGTAGCCCAAGAGCGTGCCCACGAAGGTCGGCCCGCCCCCGATCAAGCCCGCGGTCGCCAGGAAGCTCCAGGGCGCCGGGTTGGTGTCGGTGGCCAGCGGGGCGGCGATCCCGAAGCCCTCGGTGACGTTGTGAAGGGCGAAGCCGATCACCAGGACGCCCGCGAAGGCGATGGCCCCGATGTGCGCCGACTGGCCGATGGCGAGCCCTTCGGAGAGGTTGTGCAGGCCAAGGCCGGTGGCGATCATCATGGCCAGCCCGCGGGGCGAGGCGTGATCGTGCCCTCGGCGGAGCCGGCGCAGGACGCTGCCGTTGAAGTAGACCAGGGCCAGCAGGCCCACCGCGATGCCTCCGGCGAAGACGCCGGCCAGGATCCAGAACCCGTCCGGGTCGCCCTTGCGCAGTCCGGCCAGGCCCGCCTCGACGGGCTGCGCGGCGTGGCTCAAGATATCCCAGAGCAGGAATACCAGGATGCCGGTGGCGATGGCGTTGAGGAGGCCCTGCACCCTCTTGTCCAGCCCGCGCACGCGAGCGATCGGCAGCCCGAGGAAAATGGTTCCCCCGGCGATGGCTCCCAGCAACGCGGTCTGCAGTGGGCTCATGCTCTACTGATTAGTACGTGCGAAAGCAAGGATTAGTCCACTCTAACAATTCGGGATCTGTAAGCGAGGTCATCTCCCACTACCTGGAGGCGATCTACTACATCCAGGCCGAGGGCGAGAGCGTCCGCAGCGCCCGGCTCGCCGACTGGCTGGGCGTCAGCCGCCCGACCGTCACCGCCGCCCTCCGCCGGATGACCCGGGACGGCATGGTGCGGCTGGACACCCGCAAGGAGATCCGCCTCACGGAGCGGGGCCGCCTGGAGGGCGAGGCCATCGTCCGCCGGCACCGGATCATGGAGCGCTGGCTGACCGACGGCCTGGGCCTGGACTGGGTCGCCGCCGACGAGGAGGCCGCCCGGCTCGAGCACGCTGTTTCCGAGGTGGTCGAGAAGCGGCTCTACGAGGCGCTCGGCCGGCCCACCACCTGCCCGCACGGCAACCCGATTCCCGGGCACTCCGAGGCCAGCCCCCGCGAGGTCCGCCTCTCGGCCCTGAGGGAGGGCCAGGCGGCCACCGTGTCCCGGATCTCGGAGGTCGCCGAGCGGGAGGCGCCCCTCCTCCTGCGCTACCTGCACGAGCGCCAGCTGACGCCAGGGACTTCGCTCGCCGTGCTGGAGGTGGACGGGGTCGGCCGCACTCTGCGGCTGCGGGCGGGGGATCGCGAGGTGACGCTCAGCCACGAGACCGGAGGCAAGGTTTGGGTGCTGCCGAGCCGCCCCTGAAGGTCCGGGTCAGCCTGCGCGGCGAGCCGGGTGAGGCGAGCCAGGCCGGCGAGTACCTGGCGCACGCCGGGGCCCTGGACGCCGCCGGCGTGGACTCCATCCTGGTCGGCGGCGGGGATGCGGTCACGCTGCTGGCGGCAGTGGCGGCGGTCACCTACCGGGCCCGCCTGGCGGCCGGCTTCGGCTCCCGGCCCAGCGCCTCCACGCTGGCCACCCTGCAGTGGCTGGCCGGGGGCCGCCTGGAGCTGGCGCCGGAGAGCGAGACCTGGCACCCGGTCGAGGTGCCGCAGAGCCGGACCGCCTGGCGGGAGTCGCTCGACGCGGCCAGGGAGGTCGGCGCGGCCGGGGTCGTGGTGCCCTTCGACCCCCGGCTGATCGACATCCTGCGCAACCCGCTGGAGGACGACCGCCAGGACCTGCAGGTGGCCCAGGGCTAGCTAACCTAGCCCTGTGAACGCGCTGGAGGTCATCGGGCGCAAGCGCGACGGCCACGAGCACAGCGCCGAGGAGATCCGCTTCCTGCTCACCGGCTACCTCGAGGGCCGGATCCCTGACTACCAGTTGGCCGCCTGGCTGATGGCCGTCTGCACCCGCGGCATGACGCGCGCGGAGACGCTGGCCCTGACCCAGGCCATGGTCGACAGCGGCGAGACCCTCGACCTCTCAGGCATCGATGGCCTGAAGGTCGACAAGCACTCCACCGGAGGCGTCGGCGACAAGGTGACCCTGATCGCCGCGCCGCTGGCGGCTGCCTGCGGGGTCAAGGTGCCCAAGCTCTCCGGCCGCGCCCTCGCCCACACGGGGGGGACGCTGGACAAGCTGGAGTCGGTACCCGGCCTGACGGTGGACCTGGAGCCCGCCCGCTTCATCCGGCAGGTCCGCGCGCTGGGCCTCGCGATCGCCGCCCAGTCGCCGCGCATGGTGCCCGCGGACAAGGCCCTGTACGCGCTCCGGGACGTCACCGCCACGGTTCCGGCCGTGCCCCTGATCGCGTCCAGCGTGATGTCCAAGAAGCTGGCCGCCGGGGCCGACGCCATCGTCCTCGACGTCAAGTTCGGGCGGGGGGCGTTCATGCCCGACCCCGACAGCGCCACCTTCCTGGCCTCCGAGATGGTCTGGATCGGCGAGGGCGCCGGGCGTCGCACGGTGGCCCTGGTCACCGCCATGGACAACCCGCTCGGCCGCTCGGTCGGCAACGCCCTGGAGGTGCGGGAGTCATTGGAAGCCCTGGCTGGGAGGGGGGACCCAGAGCTGCTCGAGGTGTCGGTCGCTGTGGCCCGCGAGATGTGCCGGCTGGCCGAGGTCGCCGAGGACCCCGAGCGGGCGCTCCGGAGCGGGCGTGGCCGCGAGGTCTTCGAGGGCGTGCTCGCCGCCCAAGGCGGGCGGCTGGCGGAGGGGCTGCCGGAATCGCCGGTGCAGCTGCCGGTGCCGGCCGCCGAGGGCGGCCACGTGGAGGCGATCGACGCCCTGGAGGTGGGACTCGCCTGCCTCGAGCTGGGCGCCGGCCGCCTGCGCAAGGAGGACCGCGTCGACCCGGCGGCGGGCGTCGTGATCGAGGCGCCGGTCGGCGCCGAGGTCCGCCGCGGGGACCCCCTGGCGGTCGTGCACGCCCGCACCCGAGAGCTCGCCGAGGGTGCCCGCGAGCGCCTGCGGCGAGCCTGGAAGCTAAGCCCGGCGCCCGTGCGCCGCCCGCCTCACGTCCTGGCCCGGGTGGACCGGAGGGGCGTCACCTCGGCCGGATAGACTTACCGGCCGGGTGGCGGCGACGAAGGCAGACAAGAAGTACCACGTCGGCCTCGCCGCGGGTGAGGTGGGTGCCTACGTCCTCTACCCCGGCGATCCCGCCCGCACTGCCGTGATCGCCCCGCACCTGGAGGGCGCGCGCGAGGTCGCCTTCAGCCGCGAGTACCGCACCTTCACCGGCGCCGTGGACGGCGTGCCGGTCTCCGCCATCTCCAGCGGCATGGGTGGTCCCTCGGTCGCCATCGGGATGGAGGAGCTGCGCGAGCTGGGGGTGCACACCTTCCTGCGGGTCGGCACCTGCGGCGGCACCCAGCCGGAGGTCAAGGTCGGCGACCTGGTCATCGCGACCGCGGCCGTGCGCACGGAGGGAACCCCGGACGGGTACGTACCCAGGGAGTTTCCGGCGGTGGCCAGCTACGACGTCGTGACGGCGCTCCTGGAGGCGGCCCAGTCGGCGGGGGCGCCGCACCACCTGGGCATCATCCGCGCCGTGGACGCGCTCTACTCCGACCTCCTGCCCGACACCATGCCCAGGGCCCCCGAGCTGAAGGCCGAGCTGGAGATGTGGGCGAGGGCGGGGGTCATGGCCAACGACATGGAGTCGTCCACCCTGTTCGTGGTCGGCTCCGTCCGCCGGCTGCGGGCCGGGTCGCTGCTGCTCTGCGTGGACGAGGTGGGCTCGGGAGAGATCCACCACCTCGACCCCTCGTACATGGACCGCATGCTTCGCGTCGCCGTCGACGCCATCCGCCGCCTGATCGCGCGCGACCGTGCCGCTGCACGTCAGTAAGCACCCGCTGGTCGGGGATTTCCTGGCCGGCCTGCGCGACCGCTCCACGCCCCCTGACGACTTCCGGGAGCTGGCCCGCAGGATCATCACCCTCCTGGTCTACGAGGCCACCGCCGACCTACCCGTCCGCCGGGGCACGGTCGAGACCCCTCTCAAGACGGCCCCGGCCGGCTTCGTCGACTCCGAGGTGGTGGCGATCCCCGTCCTCCGGGCGGGGCTGGGGCTGCTGGGGCCGGTGCTCGACCTCCTGCCCAGGCTGTCGGTCGGCTACATCGGGCTGGAGCGCGACGAGGAGACGGCCGTCGCCCGCATCTACTACCAGAAGCTGCCCCCTCTGAAGGGCAAGGTCCCCTTGCTCCTGGATCCGATGCTGGCCACCGGCGGCTCCGGCGCGCGGGCGCTGGACCTGATCAAGGAGGCGGGCGGCCGCGACGCGCGCATGGTCTGCGTGGTGGCGGCGCCGGAGGGGGTTAAGGTGATCGAGGACAGACACCCGGAGGTGGATATCTACACCGCGGCGCTGGACGAGGGGCTGAACGACAGGGCCTTCATCGTGCCCGGGCTGGGCGACTTCGGAGACCGCCTCTTTGGCACCGGCTGAGCCGGCGGCGATGCGGGCGCGGGTGGTCGAGGCGCGCGAGCGCCTGCGCGCGATCCCGGACCTGGGCGTCGGGCGCCTGGGGGAGCCTGATCCCAAGACGGGCGAGCGCTGGAACCGGCTGAACACCCTAGGCCACCTGGCCGAGGTGCTGCCCTTCTGGTGCGGGCAGGTGCGCGGGGTGATGGCCGGCGCGGACGCGATGGGCCGCGGCGCGGCCGGCTACGAGCAGCGGCAGCAGGCGATCGCGGGAGGGCCCGGTCTGGGCGAGGCCGAGCTCCGGCTGCGCGTGGACGGGGGCATCAACGAGCTGATGCGGCTGCTGGCCGAGCTGAAGCCGGCCGACCTGGAGCGGAAGGTGGTCTACCGAACGCGCCAGGGCGACGAGGCGGCGCCTCTAAGGCACCACCTGGAGACGCTTTTGGTGGGTCACCTGGAGGAGCACGTCGGCCAGCTGGCCGAACTATCGTAGGGGCGGGGCTTGCCCCGCCCATGGATGGGGTCGGACATCAGCCGCTGACGGGTTGCGTGCAGTGCGCGCAGCGCTTGGCGTCGATGGGGATCTCGCTCAGACACTCGGGGCACTTCTTGGTGGTGGGGTCGGCGGGCGGCTCCTTGCGTGAGCGCTCGACCAGCTTGTTGACCGGCACCACCACGAAGAAGAAGACGACCGCCGCCACCGCCACGAAGGCGAGCAGCGCGGTCACGAATTCGCCGACCGGGAAGACGACCCCGCGCACGACGAAGTTGAGGCCGCCGAAGCTGGGCTTGCCGATGATGAGGGTGATCAGCGGCGTCACGAAGGCCCGGATGAAGGCGACGATCACCGCGC
>WNFB01016216.1_pt1 | contig 10514 bp, 7 predicted proteins | sample 5400501 | NCBI WGS metagenome assembly WNFB01 (sample SAMN13153341, study PRJNA577476) | soil metagenome | isolation source: 200 cm saprolite under Douglas fir tree site 2 hole 1 | place: USA:California | collected 2015-04-18 | reverse complement strand
CGGGCGTCTGCCGCGCCAGCACTTCGAGGTCGACCTGGCCGTCGAATGGCTTGTTGCGCGCATGCACCTCGAGAATCGCGCGGCGACCGCGAATGTCAGGGCGATCGAGCGTTACATGCCGGTCGAAGCGACCGGGGCGGAGCAGGGCGGGATCGAGGACGTCGGGCCGGTTGGTGGCCGCGATCACGATCACATGGGTGTTGGTCTCGAAGCCGTCCATCTCCACCAGCAGCTGGTTGAGCGTTTGCTCGCGCTCGTCGTGGCCACCGCCAAGGCCGGCGCCGCGCTGGCGGCCGACGGCGTCGATCTCGTCGACGAAGACGATGCAGGGCGAGTTCTTCTTGGCCTGGTCGAACAGATCACGCACGCGCGAGGCGCCGACGCCGACGAACATCTCGACGAACTCGGAGCCCGAGATGCTGAAGAAGGGCACACCAGCCTCCCCGGCCACGGCCTTGGAGAGCAGCGTCTTGCCGGTGCCGGGCGGTCCGACCATCAGCACGCCTTTGGGAATGCGGGCGCCGAGCGCCGTGAATTTCTCCGGGAACTTGAGGAACTCGACGATCTCGGTCAGCTCCTGCTTGGCCTCCTCCACCCCCGCGACATCGTTGAAGGTGACGGCCGGCTTGTCGCCGCTCAGCAAGCGAGCTCGACTGCGGCCGAAGGAGATCGCCTGGTTGTTGCCGCTTTGGGTTTGTCGAAGCATGTACCACATGAAACCGCCGATGACCAGGAAGAGGATGAGGTTCGGCAGGATGACCGACAGCAACAGGTTCGACGAGCTGGGCTGCTCGGTGTTGAATTTGACATGGTCGTCACGAAGGATGGTCTCGATCTGGTAGGTGTCGCGGAAGGTCGTCTTGTAATGGCCGCCGTCGATCGAGTCCCAGACGACTTCCGTCCCGTTGCCCTTGATGAGAGCGGTGCTGATCTTCCCGCCATCGGCGGCCGCGAGGAACTCTGACGTCGTCCGGTCGGCGGGCGCGGCGATCGTGTTGAAGCTCTTGTAGCTTGCCCAGATGATGGCCAGCAAACCAGCGAGCAGGATGAAGTAGAAGATGTTGCGGTTTCGGCCTCTCATGGCCACGCTATCTTAGCACCGGGTTTTTAAGAAACCTGTTAGCCAACACGAAGTAGAACGAGTTCAGCCGCGCTCTATTTCGAGATGAAGCTGGCGACGCGTCGCCGGGGTGACGCGCTTGGTATCCGCGATCGTTACACCGGGAATCCAGACGATCTCTTCGCTGTCGGAAACCAGCGGTAAGGTGTCGCGAAGATGTCGCGGAACGTGGGCGTCGACCAGGATGTCCTGGAGGCGTTTTGGCTGCGCGAGCCCCAGTGCACGCATCCGGTCGCCCGGCCTGCGGCTGCCGACCGACAGCGGAGGCCGGACGAGGTCGGCGTCGAGGTGACCGACCTGGTCGCGGGCTTTGAAGCTCGCCGGGTCGCAATTGCAGGCTTTGACGGCAAGGCGCGGCGTTGGAGGCGTAGCAGCCTGGTCGGGCGCGGCTGGCGAGTCGCCGCGGCGCAGACGCTCGACTTCGAGAAAGCCGGCGTCCGGCACGAGCCGGCGGATGACGCGTCGCTGGAGCGCGGGGGGCAGCTTCGCAAACGCCGCGCGGTTGGTCGCGATGTCGTCCGGCAGGTCCGCCAGCTGTGCCTCGATGAAGCGGTCTTCCTCGCTCAGGATGTCGGCCGTGCGCGCCAGCAAGTCGCGGGCCGCCGGATCGAAGGCCTCGATCGCGGGCATGACCTGCTGCCGTAGCCGGTTGCGCGTGAAGCGCGGGTCGTCGTTGGTGGCATCGCGGATGGGCGTCAGATGGAGCTGCGCCAGGTAGGTCTCGATGTCCGTTCGCGAAATGTCGAGCAATGGGCGCGCCAGGTCGAGGTCGCGCCGGCGCATCGCTCCCAGGCCTTTGGAGCCGCTGCCTCGGAGCAGGTGGAGGAGCAGCGTCTCGACCTGGTCATCCTGCGTGTGACCGAGGGCGATGGCGGTGCTATTGGTTTCGGCGGCGGTTTGCCGGAGGAACGCGTAACGCGCGCCGCGGGCAGCGTTCTCCGTGTGCGGGATGTCGTCCGCGGCGCGGGCGGTTCGGAAGTCATATCCCCAGGTGGAAGCCATCGAGGCCACGAAGTCGCGGTCGGCTCGACCTTCCGCGCGCCAGCCATGATCGAAATGCGCGACCGTAAGGTGCAGCGGAAAGGCCGGAACGATTTCGCGCAGCACCGAAAGGAGGGCCAGCGAATCGGGGCCGCCCGACACGGCGACCACGACGCGCTCTCCCGCATCGAAGACGTGGTGCAGAGTTATCGCGATGGCGACGCGCCTGGGAAGCATCACTGGAATGGCGGAGGCAAGGATCGAACTTGCGACATACCGGGTATGGGCCGGTTGCTCTACCACTGAGCTACTCCGCCCGAGCATCGGTTAGTTTAGCAAGGATGTCGCCGTCGTTCGCCGAAATCGCACCGCGATACGACGCCCTTCGGCCACTCTCCACCGGCGATCGCGCGCGCCTCGGGGCGATGCTGCGCGAAGCCGACCTGCAAGCCGGGGACCTGGTGGTCGAGGTCGGGTGCGGCACGGGGCGGCTGACCGTGCCCCTGGCGGCCGTCACGCCGGCACGGGTCATGGGTGTCGACTCCGAGGCCAAAATGCTGGATGTCGCGCGCGCCAAGGATGGGGCCGGCCGAGTGGAGTGGGTTCGGGGCAGCGCCTACCGCTTGCCGGTCGGCGATGGCGAGGCGGCCCTGGTGCTGATGGTGATGGTGGTCCACCTGCTGCGCCAGCGGGTGCGCGCCTTTTCGGAAACGCGAGGGGTATTGCGGCCGGGTGGGCGGTTGAGCGTGTGGACCTTCACGCCGCGACACGTCGAAGACTTCTATTTGAACGCCTATTTCCCGAGCATCGCCGTGATCGACCGTCCGCGCTTTCCGTCAGTGCAGACGCTGACCTCGGAGCTGCGCCGCGCCGGCTTTGAGGATATCCGGGTTGAGGTGCGCGACGAACCGCGCCGGATCGACATCGCCGAGGTGGTCGACCGCGTGCGCGGTCGGTATATCTCGACCTTGAGCCTGCTGCCGCCACTGGAGTATCGGCTGGGGTTGCAGCGGTTGGAGGAGATGCTGGCGCAAGACCGCTCCGCCACGCTGACTCAGCGGTCGGAGTGGGCGATCTTTACGGCTCGAACATGAAAAAGAGAGGAGCCCGGAGGCTCCTCTCAATAATTCCTTGGTTGCGGCGGCGAGATTCGAACTCGCGACCTTCGGGTTATGAGCCCGACGAGCTTCCACTGCTCCACGCCGCGTGCAGCCTCTCCTTCGAGGCGAGACCGCCATTCTAGGCGCGTCACATTCGCTGCGTCAAGCCGGTGCCACCGGGGCGCCAACCGCCCTCCCGGACGCTACTTGAAGCGGCCGCCCCGCTTCGCTTCGATGTTGCGCTTGATGTCAAGCAGGCGCTCTTCGCTGGTCTTCAAGAACTTCGAGAGTTTCTCCTCGAAGACCGGGTCGGCGCCTTCCGGCAGCTCGCGCTTTCCGCGGCCGCCACGCCGGTAGGAGCGCGGCAGCACCGGCGCCGACATCCCGGCCGGACCGTCCGGTACGGCCGCCTGCTTCAACGAAAGGTCCATCTTCCCGTTGGTCGTCCACATTGAGGACTTTGACCTTGACCTTGTCGTTCATCTTCACGTGGTTGTTGACATCGCGGACATACTCGTTCGCGATCTCCGAAATGTGAACCAACCCCGTCCCCGCCCCCTCGATCTGTACGAAGGCCCCGAAGTTCGTAATCCCCACGACCGTCCCGTCCACCACCGTCCCAGGCGTCACTGCCACCTAACCCGCAGACCCTCCTAATGCCATAGATTCCTCCACCAATCCCGGATTTTTCCGATCACGCCGCCGTCGTGCTTCACGATGGGTCCCCGTATTGCTGGAGTCGGCGCGACGCGTGGCGCCTCCGATGTCCCCAGAGCCGCTGGCGGTGCCGAGTCACTGGGCTTAACGATGACATAAACCTGCTCGCCGGGTCGGGCGAACCCCGCTTTGCGCGCGGCCTCCTCCATAGCGGCAGGCGATCCGCCGGCGGCCAGCTGCGTTCGCGTCTGCTCGTTGGAAGCGGCCAATTGCGCGTTTCCATCACGCAAGGCCTGTACCTCGTGGTTTAGCCGTAGGTTCAACATCAGCTCCGATCCGAACGCCCACACTCCCCATAGAACGATCGCGGCGACGACGATCCAGATCAACCGATCGGGCGCAGCGATGTGAACCTTCGCGCGGGAGGCTTTGGGTTCGGAGGTGCTCAAGACGTGATCTGGAACTCTTGGATGGTCAAGCCAGCCCGAAAACGGACCGATTATAGGGACGCTCCACGGGCTTGGCAAGGCCGCCAACTCGCTTTGGCGTCATCCGTTGCGCTTGGCGGCCTCCCAGTACCGATCCAGTTCGTCGATCGGGAGATCCTTGAGCGCCCGCCCCTCGGCGCGGGCGGCCTGCTCCATCATGCGAAAGCGCGCCTCGAAACGCCCGGTCGTGCCGCGCAGCGCATCCTCCGGGTTGATGCCCAGCTTGCGGGCGACGTTGACCATGGTGAACAGGAGGTCGCCAAACTCGGCTTCCCGCTCTTCCACGGTCGACGCCTGGCGCAGCTCCTCCAGCTCCTCCCGGATCTTGTCGAGGGCGCCCTCGACGTCCGGCCAGTCGAACCCGACGTTGGCGGCACGCCGCTGCAGGGACCAGGCCCACTGCAGGGCCGGCAACGACCGCTGCACGCCGTCGAGCGCGGACTCGCGGCCGTACTCCTTGGCCTTGAGCGCTTCCCAGTTTCGAACCACCTCGTCGGACCCACTGACCTGGGTCGACCCGAACACGTGCGGATGACGCCGGACCAGCTTCTCGCGAACGCTGTTGGCGACCTCGCCGAGCGTGAATGCACCGGTCTCTTCTGCAATCACTGACTGCATCAGGACCTGCAGCAGCACATCGCCCAGCTCCTCTCGAAGCTTCGTCATCGACTTCTCGTCGATCGCCTCGAGCACCTCGTACGCCTCCTCGAGCATGGTGGCGCGCAGTGAGGCGGGCGTCTGCTCGCGGTCCCAGGGGCAGCCGTCCGGCGCGCGCAGCCGCCGCACCACCTCGACCAGCTCGGCGACGGGCTCGATATCGTCAGCCATTGCCCGTCATCGCCAGTGCTGGTCGAAGCCCGGCATCCCGCCCGGCGGCGCGCAGCCACGGCAGGCTCGCCAGGATGAAGCCCACGCCAACCACCGCCGACACCACGAATGGCACGCCGACCCCAAGCCCGAAGAGACCGCCGCCCAGCAGCGCGCCGACCGCCTTGGCCGCGGTTTCCGCGGTGCCGACGGTGCCGGCCGCCCGACCCCGCTGGTCGGGGGACACCGCACTCATCAGAAAGGCGTTCATCGCCGGCTCGGCGAACGCCGCGGCGGTCGCCTCGACGACGCCGACCCCGATCACCGCCGGCACGCTGTGCAGCAACGGATAGACCGGGGCCATCAAGCAACTGGTGGCGGTCGACCCGGCGCCCAGCCAGCGACGGTCCATGCGGTCGGCCGCCCAGCCGGCCAGCGGCGCCGTTAGCACCAATGGCAGCGCGAACAGCGAGAACGACAGGCCGACCTGCCAGTCGGTGGCGCCGATCGCCTTCATGAAGAGGCTCCAGACCACGTTGTACACGCCATAGAGGAAGCCGATCCCGATCGACACCATCACCAGGCCACGCACCGCGGCGACGCCGGCGCGCAGCGTCTCGGTCGATGGCGCGCGGCCAACCGTCCGCCCGGTCGTCCTGGGTAGCCGGCGAGGATCGAGCGCAAAGGCAACCACCAGGGCGGCGAGCAGCATGGCGAGCCCGGTCGCCTCGAACACCGTGACCCGACCGAAGACGGCGAGCAATCCCCCGAGCGCCGGCCCGAAGATCAGCCCGCCCATATCGGCCCCGGACAGCCAGCCATAGGCGATGCCGCGCTCGCCTTCCGGCACCAGGTCGGCCACCACGGCCCGCGACCCCGGGCGAAAGGCCGCCGCCCCCAGGCCCTGGATGAAGCGCAGCACGATCAGCCAGCCGATCGACAGCGGCAGGGCGAAGGCGGCGATCGCCGTTCCGGCCACCACCAGGCCGCCGATCATCAGCGGGGCGCGGCCGAACCGGTCGGAGAGCCGGCCCGCCGGGTACTGGCCGATGAACTGGGCAACCAGGTTCGCCCCCACCACCACGCCCACCAGGGCGTAGGAGCCGCCGCGCTCCCGCAGGAAGAGTGGCAGGATCGGCAGGACGGACCCCACGCCGGTTCCCACCAGGAAGACGGCCGCAATAATGCCCCAGAGCGCGGTTCGCCGCGCTCGCCTACCGGTCGACACGATAGGCGCTGGCCTCGACCTCCACCAGCCACTTGGGATCGAGAAACCCCCTAACCCCGATCAGCGTGGTCACCGGCTTGATGGCGCCGAAGACCTCGCCGTGGGCGCGGCCGATCTCGCGCCAGCGCCGCGGGACCGTCGTGAAGATGCGGGTGCGGGTCACGTCGTCGAAGCCGGCGCCCACTCCGGCAAGGGCCTCACCGATGACGCGCAGGCACTGCCGGGTCTGCTCGTAGACATTGCCGTCGCCCACCGTCGACCCGTCGCCGGCGGTCGGCGCGCACCCCGAGATCTCGATCACGGGACCTACGCGCACCGCGCGCGCGTAGCCAACGATGCGCTCCCATTTTCGACCGGTGGTGACGACCTGTCGCGGTTCCACGGGCATCATGCTAAACGTCTCAAACGCTCGTCTGGCACTAAGCTCTCAAACGCTCGCATGGCACTCCGCGCCGCTCGCGTGGGGCGAGGCCCCGAGCGCCATTCCCGTGGGGCGACGCCCCGACCGGCGACGGCGACCGCTAGACAGCCAGCGCGACTCGTCCGAGCCGTTCGATCTCGCCCAGCACGTCGACCAGGCGCTCTTTCCACTGCGGTCCGGCCTGCGTGAGCGAGATTCGGACCTTGCCGAATCGCACGTAGAGGATCGAGCGGAACTGCGCTTCGAGCCGGCGCTCGTCGCCATTCCAACCCGCCGGCAGCCGCATGACGAGCCAATCGCCGTCGGTCTCAACCGCCGCGACCCCGGCGGCACGCGCCAGTCGCTTGACGCGCAACGCATAAAGAAGGTTGCGCACCGGCGTGGGAAGCTTGCCGAAACGATCCACCAGGTTGCGCTCGGCGGTTGCCAGCCCCTCCTCGTCCTCGATCTCGGCGAGATCGTGGTAGACCTGCAGGCGCAACTTCTCATCCGGGACGTATTCGTGCGGTAAGAAGTGTTCGATCGGCAGATCGAGCGTGAGTCCCGCGGGTATCTCGACCGGCATCCCGGTTTTCTGCGACTCGACCGCCTCGCGCAGCATCGAGTTGTAGAGCTCCAGCCCGACGGCCGCGATCGCGCCGTGTTGCTCGACGCCGAGCAGGTTCCCGGCGCCGCGAATCTCGAGGTCCTTGAGCGCCAACTTGAACCCGGACCCGAGGTCGTGCAGTTCGGCGATCACATCGAGCCGCTTGTCCGCGTTCTCCGTGTGCGACTTCTGCGGGTTGTAGAGGAAGTAGGCGTAGGCGCGCTGCCCCGCACGCCCGACACGGCCGCGCAGCTGATAGAGCTGCGCCAGGCCCATGCGGTGCGAATCCACCACCACGATGGTGTTCGCGTTCGGAATGTCCAATCCCGATTCGATGATGGTGGAGCAGACCAGTACGTCGGCCTCGCCGCTGATGAACTTCACCATCACGTCGGCCAGCGTGGTCTCCGGCATCTGCCCATGACCGACCAGCACGCGCGCCTGCGGCACCAGCCGCTTGACGCGCTCCTCGGCTTTCTTGATCGTCTGCACCCGGTTGTAGACGTAGAAGACCTGCCCGCCTCGCTGCAGCTCGCGCTGAATGACTTCCTTGATCAGGTCGTCATCGTCGGCGGTCACGAAGGTCTTGATCGGCAGCCGTTCCTCCGGCGGGGTCTGGATGACGGAGAGGTCGCGGATGCCGGCCAGGGCCATGTGCAAGGTGCGGGGAATCGGGGTGGCTGAGAGCGAGAGCACGTCCACGGAGGCGCGCAGTTGCTTGAGCTTCTCCTTCTGCATGACACCGAAGCGCTGCTCCTCGTCGAGGATCACCAGCCCGAGGTCTTTGAAGCGCACGTCTTTCTGCAGCAGGCGATGGGTGCCGATCACCACGTCGACCTCGCCGATCTGCACCCGGCGCAGAATCTCGGTCGCCTCGGCGTCGGAGCGAAAGCGCGAGAGCATGTCGACCTTGACCGGAAAGGATTGGAACCGCTCGCCGAACGTCAGGTAATGCTGCTGCGCAAGGACCGTCGTCGGCACCAGGATCGCGACCTGCTTGCCGTCCATCACGGCTTTGAAGGCGGCGCGCACCGCCAGCTCCGTCTTGCCGAAGCCGACGTCGCCGCAGAGCAGCCGGTCCATCGGACGCGAGTCCTCCATGTCGGCCTTGATCTCCTGCATCACGCGGATCTGGTCCGGCGTCTCGTCGTAGGGGAAGGACTGCTCGAGCTCCTGCTGCCAGGGCCCGTCGTCGGAAAAGGCGTGGCCCTCGACGAGCTGCCGCTTGGAGTAGAGGTCGAGCAGGTCGTGCGCGACCGCCTCGACGGACTCGCGCACCTTGCGCTTGGCTCGATCCCAGTCGCCCGAACCGAGGCGCTGCAACCTGGGCGCCGCATCGCCGCCACCAACGTATTTCTGCACACGATCCAGATGCTCGACCGGCACGAACAGCTTGTCGCCGTCCGCGTACTCGAGCTGCATGTACTCGCGCTCCTGTCCGTCTTCGCCCATCAATCGCATGCCGGTAAAGCGCCCGATGCCGTGGTCGATGTGGACGATCAGGTCGCCCGGCTCGAACTCCAGGTCCCAGGTGGCCGAGCGCGCCCGCACGACGCCGCGGCGGACGCGCTGGCGCAATCCACCGAAGAGGTCGCTGTCGCCGTAGACCTCCAGCTGCTGCGATGGGATGCGGAAGCCCTGCGCCACCGGTTGGTTGCCGAGGACGACCAGGCCGGGGGACAGTGGGGTTTGTGACCACAGAAAGACGCCACCGGCCGGATAGACGTCGCGGTCTTCCAGCAGCTCGCGAAGCCGCGGTTCCTGCTGCGTGACGATCAGCACTCGCGATTTCGCGCGCGCGTCGGTCCGGACCCGGTCAGAAAACGCGTCGATGCGCCCGGCGTAGGCATCGACCGGTTCGAAGCCCAGGTCGATCGTGCCCAGGTCGGCGCCTCTCGCGATTTCGAGACGCCGCCAGTTAAGGGTCGCGGCACGCAGGCTCTTGATCGCGACCAACCCCGGGCGCAGCCCCTGCGGCAGCTCGCCGCGATCGATCTCGACCCCGACCAGCTCCCGCAACTCCTGCTCGCGCTGCTCCGCTTGCGCCAGCGATCGCGGGCCATCCATGGACACGATCAGCGCGTCGGACGGGAAGTGATCCAACAACGTCGGCTGCGCTGGATCGAGATAGGCCTGGAAACCCTCGATGCCGTCGAAGTAGGCGCCCGATCGAACCCGCTCGATGTCCGCCAGCCATTGGTCGCGCACTTCGGGCAGCGTGTTGCTGAAGTCGAGCTGATGCAGCGCGGCGTCGGCCGCGGCGATCGATTCGGCGGTCAGGACCAGCTCCGCCGCCGGAAGAACCCGCGCCGTCGCGATGCTCCCGACCGAGCCCTGCGATTCGACCTCGAACTCGCGAAGTGACTCGAGCTCGTCGCCAAAGAACTCGGTGCGGAGGGGACGGCGCCGGTCGGGCGGAGAAATGTCGAGGATGCCACCCCGCAGGCTGAACTCGCCACGTCCCTGCACCAGCGGCTCGCGGCGGTAGCCGAGGGTCGTCAGCCGGTGCAAGAGGTCATCGAGCGAGTAGGTCTCGCCCGGCGTGAGCGTGAAGCTCCAGCGTTTCAACGCCTCGGGCGCCAGCGTTGGCCGGGTCATCGCGGCCCAGGAGGTAAAGCCAACGACCGGCCCGCCGCGGCCGAGCCCATCGATCGCCTCCAGCCGTCGCCGGACCGTTTCCTCATCCGGCGCGAGGCGGTCGAAGGGCAACGTTTCCACCGCGGGGAACACAACCGTGCGCACGTCCCCGCGAAACCAGGCGCCCGCTTCCTGGAACGACCCCTCCGGATCGGACACCAGCGCGAGCACCGGCCGCTGCGCGCGCAGCGCGAGCCAGGCGGCCAAGACAGGCAGGGCGCTCGACGGAACCCCGTGGGCCTCCAGGCTGCCGATGGGCGCGCTCCACCATCCCTCGAGCCGGCCGCGGGCCGGGAGGCGGTCGATCAATTCGAGCAGCGTGTCCGTCACCGAAATCGAACCATGCAAAAATGCGCCCGCGGCACCGAGCCGGGGCGATCGCAGGTCAGCTTACCATCGGTTCCGCCGCTTCAAACTCACGAATCTAATCAGCCCGCTCCGGCATGGAAAAGCGGGGTGATGTCATCGAGCCCGCTCCGGCGTGGAAAA
>WNFB01006466.1_pt1 | contig 10515 bp, 10 predicted proteins | sample 5400501 | NCBI WGS metagenome assembly WNFB01 (sample SAMN13153341, study PRJNA577476) | soil metagenome | isolation source: 200 cm saprolite under Douglas fir tree site 2 hole 1 | place: USA:California | collected 2015-04-18 | reverse complement strand
TGCGAGATGGGTTTAGACCGTCGCGAGACAGGTCGGACTCTACCTGCTGGGTGTGCTGGTTGCCTGAGGGGAAGGCGCCCCTAGTACGAGAGGAACGGGGTATCGTAGCCTCTAGTTTACCGGTTGTCTGACAAGGCACCGCCGGGCAGCCACGCTATCGAGGATAAGGGCTGAAAGCATCTAAGCCTGAAACCTCTCCCGAAAATAGGCAACCATTCCGGTCCACTTGGAGCGTTGGCGACAACGTTTTCGGACCGGACGAGGGCTCCCAAAGAAGATGGGGTTGATGGAATCGGGGTGTACGCGTCGAGACTTCGGTCGAGACGTTCAGCCCGCGATCCCCAATCGCCCAAGGTGTTGAGCCCCCGTGGGGTTCACGTTCGGAGCGATATCAGTCTCTGAGGATTTTCCTCTACACAGCATATTCCTAGTCTTCTTTTTCTAATAGTGGTGGAATTTATGGAGTGGGTGGCGAGCCGGTGAGCAGTTACGGGATCAGTGATGGTCTCGAGGAAACTCCACCCACAGGGCGGAAGCGTAGCATGGTAAGTCATGCCCGGGGAGACCCGGTGTGGGAGCGCAGAAACGATACCTGGTCTGGTACCGTGTGACGATGATGAGCCTCCTCCGGGAAGGCTCTGATGGAGGGCTGGACAACTGGTTGAAACGGGCTCCTGCTATGCTGTGAAAGGGGATGTAGACGCCTGTGACGTCCGCCGGAGGCGCGGGTTCCCCGATTAGACAGATGCTGCTTTGAACAGAAGGTGGGTTACGGCCGGCACGCCACCCCAGACCCCCGTGAATGTTCGGGAACACGCACGGGCGCGCGACACTGACCAGACCCATGGGGGTCGAGAAAAAAAAATATTTTTTTGAAAGAAGAAATTGTTGTTCTTAGAAAGTGGCTGTGACCGCGATCATTGTGCTTCCTCTCCTTCGTTCGCTTCTAGTTTGAGAATGAATTCTTCGACCTCCTCGCCACCTCGGATGGAAGCTCCCTTCCCCTCTTCGAAAATCGTGAACCCACATTTTTCCAAGACCCGGATCGAGGCAATATTGTGTTTCGCGACATGGGCGTAAAGGGGGCGCGCCTTTACATGACCCAGAAACTCTGAGAGCGCTTTGGTGGCAATGCCCTTACCCCAGTAATTCTTTCCAATCCAGTAGCCGACTAGTAGTTTACCTGACTGTTCAAAGCTCACGATGTTGCCAGCCACAAGCCCATCGAAGAGGACGGTCTTCGTGGTGATCGTTTCGTTGCTCAAGATCTTCGTCCAGTGCGCCATGAACGCATCCCTGTCCCTAGCTGGGAAAGCGGCCATACGGGTTGCGTCCGGGTCCAGTTGATGCTCGAAAAATATGGGAAGATCACTTTCTATCACATCACGCAGCAGAACATCGCTTGTCAATGGGATTTTTCAACATGCGAACTGTCAGTCGACAATTTTTGCCTCTGTGCTGGGAGTCTGAGAGCTAGCGTGTTCGGCCCGTTATCAAGTAGATTCCTCCCACGTAGAAGAGGGTGCTTTTCGGGATTGCTTCATCGTGACCTATCAAATCCTTCATCTTTGTTTCGTACTTTCGTTGTAGTATGACGACCTGTTTTCTAGTGGCGCCTCCCGCGATCATTGCTTTTCTCTCAAGCTTTTTCGTTTCTTGGTATGACTGCAAGTAGAACATGAGCTCGTCTTTAACGTCTCTCGGTTTCCGCCGTGCGTCGCAGATCAAATAGGGGTCAGCCTGGACCTCGGCCTTGAGCTCGATGAGGCCTGCCTTGCGGAATATGGTGGGCAGGCGGTCTCCGATAGCGTAGTCCTTCCCTTCGAGTTTTCGGATTCCCTTGAGGTACGCGTCTCCCAGTTTTTTTGCAAGATCAGCGTATCGCTCGTCGTCGGGATCGAAGACGGATTGCGCTTCGCCATGCTCAACTGCGGCGACCGTTCCACCTGGCTTTGTGACGCGGGCCATTTCCTTGACGGCTTTGAGGGGGTCTGTAAGGTGCATTAGGAGGGTTCGGCAGCAGGTGAGGTCTGCATAGCCATTCTGTACCGGTATGTTGTATGCGTCTCCTTTTCTGAAGCTGATTTTACTCGCGAGGCCGGCTTTGCGGGTTTCGGAGAAGGCGCTTCGGAGTGAGGGAGCTCTCGTGTCTACTCCGATCATTTTGAAATTCCCAGGCGTGAGTTCAGCGAGGTATCTGGTGAAGTCGCCGGTTCCACAGCCAACATCTACTACTCTGATGCCGGGTCTGAGTCCTAGGAAGCTCTTGTAGAGTTGTCCAACCCAGGGTCTTGTCGCGAGGTAGCGTCGGTAGAGTTCCCGGCTACGCTTTAGATATTGGATTTTGAACGCGTGTGTTGATATGCTGCCTTTCTTCTTGGCCACGAGGTCTTATCAGAATCTGGAGCCTAGTTAGCTTCTGCGGTCATGCGAGGGGGCGAAAGTGAAGACTCGTCATGGTCCTCCACGGCCCCGAGTATGATACTCTCTTAGAGTTCGCGAAAACTGAAATGCTGATGATTCTCTGATCTGAGTTCCATGGAACCACATCATCCGGGGGAGGAAAAAGCGCCTGCTCAACCCGGCGGTAGAAGACGCCCTCGTCCTCGGATCGAATCTCTTGCTGATCTAATATTCGGGCTCTCGCTCTCGATCGGCTCCATCGCATTGCTCTCCAGTCCTCCTGCGGACACGAGTGAAATTAACAGTCACATTGCTGCCTTTGCCTTCACATTTCTGATTCTCATTACTGCTTGGCTAATCTACACTACCGACATGTCTGTCCTGCCGGTCGAGACAAGGGCCATCACTTTCCTCAACGTAGTCCTACTGCTGCTGGTCGCACTGGTTCCGTACCTGTTGAACTCAGTGGAGGTTGTCAACGTATCTTTGAGCGCAGCCCAAGTCTCCGCAGTCAAGGATTATTCATCTACGCTTTTTGCACTGGATCTCTCCGGAATACTTGTAATTCTAGCAGTTTTCGCGCACATTATCAGTGTAGAGGAGATGGGATTGGTCCCACTGGAGGTTGTTACGTTGTTCCGTAATGGCCGGAACCGGATGAGCATTCTCGCCGTCTTGATGGCGGTCAGCATAGCGCCGCCCTTCTGGCAAATAACGATTGGCAACGTTCCCCTCAGAATCATATTCTGGTACGTGCCTTTGATCTCCTACTGGGTAGGCAGAGCCCTCAGACCAGCAAGCCGAACATACAAGTTACCGTAAGGGAAAGAGCAACCGTTGGCTTCGAGAAAAATAGGGTTCGCGGTGACCCATGTGTTCTGAGGTTTATCGAATTAGTCTGGTTGAGTTGAGTATGAATATGAGCTCGGATACGACGTGTATGCTAGCTGCCAGTAACGGGTTGAGGAGGCCCTCGAAGGCCAGGGTCAGGCCGACGCCGTCGACGATGAGGGTTCCGTAGAAGTTCTGCATGATCGTGCCGTATGCCTTCCTACTCGCCTTCACTGTCGTGGAGATTTTTCCTAGGTCGTTGGTCATGAGTACGATGTCGGCTTCCTCGATGGCAATGTCTGTGCCGGCACCCATTCCGATCCCTACATTAGCGCGAGCGAGAGCGGGAGCATCGTTCACGCCATCGCCCACCATTGCAATCCTGTGTCCCTTCGCGGAGAGTTCCTCTAAGATCGAGACCTTGTCAGGTGGTAGTAATTCGGCGTGAACCTGTTTCATTCCGACTTGGTCTCCTACGCGCTTGGCTGAGACCCTGTTGTCGCCGGTGAGCATTATAGTCGATATTCCCATTCTTTCTAGACTCTTGATTGCTTCACGGCTCTCACTTCGGATCTTATCTGAGACCCCTATCATACCACAGATCCTACCGCTATGAGCTACGAGGACAATCGTTTTTCCCTCGGAGATCTTGCTGGTGACAGTTGAACTCACATCGTTTGAAAGAGGGATATTCTGTTCCGTCATCAGGACGTTGTTTCCAACTATTACTGGTTCACCGTCGAACCAGGAGACGATGCCCTTCCCGGCTAAGTAGTCGGAGGACGTGTTGCCTTCGGGATTGACTCCCATCTCTCGAGCCTTGGTCATGATTGCTCGCCCGAGTGGATGACTGGAGAATTTCTCTGCGGCCGCGGCATAGGTCAGGATCTGCCTTTGGGAGCATCCGTCCAGTTCGACGACATCGGTCACTTCTGGCTCCCCGAATGTCAGGGTCCCGGTCTTGTCAATGACAACGGTGTCGATCTTGCTCATCTCCTGAACGTAGACTCCGCCCTTCACTATTACTCCCCTTTTCGCGAGGCTTCCCATGACTGCAACGATTGCCAGTGGGGTCCCGGCAGCGACGCCACAAGCGCCCGCGACAACAATTACTGATATTGTTGAGATGAGGTTTCGGGTGACTACAAATGTGATGACAGCAAAAACTATGGCAAATTCGACCAGCCAAGTTGCCAGCTTGTCCGATATCCTTTGAATCGGCGCCTTTCTGTTCCCGGCCTCCTCTACGAGGGTGATGATTTGGCCGAATAGAGTCTCGTTCCCAATCTTCTCGGTTCGAACCTCCAAGAGTCCTGACTCGTTAACGCTACTGGCGAAAACCTTGCTACCGATCGTCTTCTCGACCGGAAAGGCCTCGCCTGTTATCATGGATTGATTGACAGATCCGGAACCCTTGACGAGAATCCCGTCAACAGGAATACGGTCGCCGTTCCTGACAATCACAATTTCATTCGGCTTTATTGACTGTACATCGGTTTCAGCCTCTGTCCCGTTTCGTCTTACGAGAGCTCTCTTGGGAATGGATTTTTCAAGCTTGACGATGGTCGCTCTTCCCTTGTCAACTGCATAGGCTTCTATGAACTCTGAAAGAAGAACAAAAAATGTGACTACAACAGCAGCGGTAAACTGTCCTATGAGGAGGGAGGCGACTATCGCCACGGTCATCGAGACCTCCATGTTTATCGAACGGTGGCGGAGAGCGTGGAAAGTCTCGACGAAGACCGGATATCCTCCGATGAGAGTTGCCGCTATCGCAACGATGTCGATGGGTGTGAACGCACGCCAGAATCCAAGATAGCTGAAGAGCGCCGCGACGCCCATCAGTGATAGGCGGACCTCGCTCTCTCTACTCTTCATTGGAGACTCCAGGAGAGGAGAGTTCTTGACTCCTCCGATTACCGGGAGTTCGGCCTCGGAGGTGCTCATCTGCTGCTTGCGACTACTTGCTGGAGTTCGAGAACGGTGTTATTCACAGATTTTCCTTTCTTGGCGGTTGCCACACAATCTTGCACAAGATCGCCTACGATGACCTCTATGACTCCGTCTAGCGATGCTCTTATCGCTGCGACCTGATGTACGATTTCGGCATAAGTTCTATCTTCTTGGAGCATCTTTCTGATAGCCCTGACATGGCCTTCTATTCTTGCAAGTCTGTTGTTGACTTGTGGACGCATATGCCTTGACGTACCTATCCCCGGGAGGGGGATATTTATTTACACATCGCTGTGCCCCAGTGGTTCAGCGCGAGGGCAGCTAGGGTTTGGATCTCTAGTCGCTATTGCATATTATCGGGATTGGCTTCCCTATTTTTCGGAGGTGAATGGGGCCGGGTTGGCTGATGGGACGCTAAAGAAAAAAAGGGAAGTTGGAGAAAGCTTAGACTTTGTTGAGGAGGGCCTTTACGACGTCTTCTGGGCCCTTGTAGTTGCTGTCAGAGAGAGACTTGGTGACAAATTCCTTGTCGACTGATGGCACGTCGGTCATGTTGTTGCAGGCGGCTAAGACTTGAGTCTTGTTCGCCGGGTACTTGATGTGGTGCTTGATGTGTTCCAGTTCTGTTTTCAGATTACTCATAGCGTTCGCCCGGGTACGAGGAGATAAGAACCTTTCCGCGAGACTCTTCTTTTTTCTGAGACAATCTGAGGGATCGCTGGCTTCAAGGATTAAGGCTTCGACTCAGGTCCGAACATGCGCCAGATTAAGCGGAAATCCAAGAGCCAGCGTCAGAGGTCTATATTAGAGACTGTTTTCTCTCCCGCTGGTGCATATGAACGAATTACGCAGGGCTCGGCCGGCATCCTTGGCTAGGAAGGACCTCTCCGGGCCGAATCCTCTGGCTAAGGAAATACTCGGTATCCATCATGTCACAGCCATAGCTGGGGAACCACAGCGGAACATGGATTTCTACGCGGGCTTTTTGGGTCTGCGACTAGTCAAGCTAACGGTGAACTACGACGATCCAGAAACCTACCATATCTACTACGGTGATGAAGTCGGCCACCCGGGCACGATTCTCACATTTTTCCCGTGGCCTGATGCGCCAAAGGGCAGGAAGGGAACAGGACAGGCTACAATCACATCATTCTCGATATCCCAAGGGAGCGTAAGCTACTGGGTCGAGCGGCTAGATGAGCGTGGAATACGTTTCAAAGGACCCGTCAAACGTTTCGAAGAACAGGTAATCTCTTTCTCAGATCCCGACGATCTGAACCTGGAATTGGTAGCGCACGCGGGAGCGGAGAAGCGGAGTGGCTGGAATCGCGGGTCAATACCGCCAGAGCATGCTATTCGAGGATTTTTCGGCGTCACCTTCTCCGAAGACGGTTACGAGAGAACCGCTTCTCTCCTGACTGAAACAATGGGGTTCCGCCTTGTCAAGAAGGATGGAACCCGTTTCAGGTACGAGGTAGGAGAAGGCGGTCCCGGAACAATTGTTGACGTCCTAAGCCAGCCTGATTCACCAACAGGAATCGTGAATGCAGGAACTGTACACCATGTTGCATGGCGCGCCTCAAACGATGAGCAGCAAAAAGAATGGAGAGAGAAGCTCGTCAAAGCCCGAATGAACGTTACGCCGGTAATAGATCGCAACTACTTCCACTCGATCTACTTCAGGGAACCTGGCGGAGTTCTGCTCGAGATAGCCACAGACCCACCTGGCTTCATGATAGACGAAAGAAAGGAGGATCTTGGGTCCAAGCTGATGCTCCCACCACGACTCGAACATCTCAGAGCCCACCTCGAGCACGCTCTTCCACGCGTCGCGTTGCCAAAGACTGTGGAAGCCAAAACCGCGACGTGAAGGTCGCTATAGATGAACCGGTCTGCCCTGGAGCTGGGCTTCATCCATCGCTTCGAACCCGGCAACCGTAGCGACCTAACGCTGCTGCTTCTCCACGGCACAGGGGCCAATGAAGAGGACCTCATCCCGTTGGGGAAAGCCCTCGCTCCGGGGGCGGCCCTGCTTAGTCCGCGGGGGAAGGTGCTGGAGAATGGCATGTCCCGCTTCTTTCGCCGGTTCGCCGAGGGGGTATTTGACATCGAAGATCTCAAGTTCCGCTCCAAGGAACTCGCAGATTTCGTGAAGAATGCATCGGTCAAATATGGGTTCGATCTGAAATCCGCCGTGGCGGTCGGATATTCGAACGGGGCGAATATCGCCGTAGGAATGCTGCTACTACAGTCTCTCATTCCAGCCGGGGCAGTACTGTTTCGACCCATGGTACCGTTCGTACCTGACAAGATTGCCTGACCTGTCCGGAATGCCAATCTTCATGTCGGCCGGAAAGTCCGACCAAATAATTCCGAGAGAAGAGCCTGAACGGCTCGCCAAACTACTGGGAGATGCGCGGGCAAAAGTGACGCTCAACTGGGAGAACGCCACGCATGCGTTAACAGAGCAAGAAGTGAGGAAGGCGGCGAGCTGGCTGCCTCAGAACTTCAGGAATTGATGGAGTTAGCTTCGGGAGCGATATCGGTGATGGAGAACCAGCAGATCACATACTATGGCAGCGTACAGCAAGACACCGATCCCGAGGAAGAATAATCTGAAAGTGGCGAAATCAGGAGAAAAAACGATAGTCCCTACGCCAAGCAAAGCATAGGTTAGTGACTCGTAAGCGATTCGGCAACCAGGACGGCGGCAGTCGGCATAGTCTCCATAGCCTCCAGTGGAAATTGTAGGAACAAAAACGGCGAAGGCGATTCCAGCTATTACCAGGATAGACAATCCAAGAGGAGGGCGAATCATGGTTTCACTCTTCCTAAAGGAAGGTCATAGACTTCCAATGCCAATTTGTGAAGAAACACTCTTGAAGAATCGTCTCCTTCTGGTTTTCTTCTCGCTGACTAAACCCTTTATACTGATTTAGTCCGCATCGATCTTTGAAGCAAATGTTAACGCTATTCGGGAAGAAGAAATTCAAATGCGACACGTGCGGTAAGAGCTTCAAGTCACAGAACGAACTAACAGAACACGCTAAAGTACACAAGTAGTCGTCGCCCTCGCGCAACTAAGTGCAGTCTTGCGGAATTGCCTTTGCTAGTCAGGCTGGCCTGCTCGTTGCAACAATAAGCGGGAGTGCTGTCGTCGGCATTACCGAAGTCCTCTCCACGTACGCGATAAAGGACCGCAACGGCAGGATACTTCCTTGGAGCGGCTACATATCGAGCCTACCCGTTTTGACCGTCACGTTCGTCATTATCGGACCCTTGTTAGCAATGCTGCTCAGCAGTCTTTTATCGGCAATACCTTTGACCCAGCCCCATTTTCGAGACTCCAGACCCAGATACAAGCGATTGGTCTACTGGGTCTCATCTCGGTGGCTCTCTATGCAATCGCTTTCCTCTCTGTTCGATCCCGAATAATCAGCTGCGAAATCCCTTCGCGCGCATTGCTGTCGACCATCTGAGCCTGTCCCAGGATTCATCCGTCAGGTTCCTACTCAAATACAAGATGAGCTAGACGAATGCTCCTAAGGGTAGGCGGCACCAACAAGAGCTTCCTAGAGCTATCCGGATCAAAACTTCGATATCCTCTCGTTCTCAAGAATAGAAAGTGCTATAAGAAAATCAATCGGACGTCCCCAGGCTGAGAAAATTCTTGAAAGCGCAGACTGTTATCGTAGCAATTGCTCTCGTCATCTGCATAACCCTCGCACCCGCCCATGCCTTGCCAGTCGTGGGTCCGAACGTAGACGTAACAGCGTCCAACGACGCTGCTGAACGCCAGCAAGTAGAACCGACTATCGCCGTTGATCCTCATAATCCGAACGTCATTGTCGCAGGTGCTCAAGACTATAGGCTCCTATCTGTGGGCGGACATCGCTGGCATGGCTACTACCGTTCCATTGATGGTGGTCAAACCTGGAACGTAATGCTTCTCCCCGGATATCCGGGCGACAATTCCCGGGAAGGACTGGCCTCTCCTCTACACGGCGTCTATGTATCAATCTCCGATCCAGTCCTAGCTTTTGATAGGTCCGGAAATGTCTACTATGTTGGAATCACCGCGGCTGCTAGCTTCACCTCTCCCCTGGGCTTCAACCTCTTCGCGGCCAAGTTCGTCAACGATGGAGCAGACTACGCCTTTACCACTCTGCTTCCACGATCCCTCTACAATCTCGCTGACAAGCCTTGGATTGCCGTTGACTCGTCAGGCGGTCCTAACGATGGCACCGTTTATGTGACCTACGACACCATCCCGTTAAGAGGCGCCACGGACGCGGGCGTCGCTCTTGTTCGATCCATTGACGGAGGCGTAACCTACTCGCTACCGATTTTGGCGATCAAACAGGGATTTTTTTCAGGAGTCACAGTTGACACACAGGGAAGAGTCTTCGTCTCAAGCCTGACTCCGGGCCGGTCGAGAACGTCCTCAAACATCGCCGTGGCTACCTCAAGTGATGGTGGACTGAGCTTTCACGGTCATGAGATAGCGGCCAGCGTGTCTCTCCTCCCCAGCCCGCTTCCAGGGAACTCCTTCAGAGACTTCACCTTGGCCCAGATCGCTGCTGACAACCATGGCGTGTACGTGGCCTTGATGACTATGCGAGAGGCAACTCCAATGTCATGTTCACTGAATCCACAGACGGAGGGGTCACTTGGACCATCCCACTACGAGTCAATGATGTGATCACAGGCCAACACTTCTTCTCCACCCTAACCGTCGCCGGTGGCACGATCAGTATCGCATGGTATGACAGCAGACTGGGCCAGCTATCGAGCGGCACCATAACCGCGCTCGACGTTTTCTACGCGGACTCGAAAGACGGAGGCCTAACCTTCTCACCCAACATCAGAATAACCAGCACGTCGTTTAACCCCAACTTAGTGGAGAGAGCCGACTTCGGCGATCCAGAAATCTTCATGGGCGACTATATTCAAATAGCTGCAAGCCCAACTGCAGCTCACGTCATCTGGGCAGACAACAGAGACGCCTGCAGCAACATAGTGCCCTTCTTCGGCTGCACAAACCAAGACGCGTTCACCGCAACCATCACACCCTAGAGCAACGACGCTCCCATTCCCTTTCTTTTCAAAGTCACGATTGTAAGAGCTTTCCCTAAACCTTCGGTCCTCTCTCTTTCCCATAATGGATCGCATGTCCACGGATCATGTGAACTTTGACCGTTCTGAAGACTGTGGATGTGTACTGGTGTTGGATCTGTAATCGTGCGACTGAACATGAGACAACTCGACCCGTAACAGACTTTCTCGGCAAGTTCATGACTACAGTTTGCAAAGGTTGCGGAGAGATGA
>WNFB01018779.1_pt1 | contig 10516 bp, 6 predicted proteins | sample 5400501 | NCBI WGS metagenome assembly WNFB01 (sample SAMN13153341, study PRJNA577476) | soil metagenome | isolation source: 200 cm saprolite under Douglas fir tree site 2 hole 1 | place: USA:California | collected 2015-04-18 | reverse complement strand
AGTAATGCAGCGCTTCGACGGGAGGGTGTCCGCCGTTTTCGGTCTCTAGCAGCGCATGCTGAGCCTGCTGAGTCCCCCATGGAGACTCGACTTCGGTGGGTTCTGTTGCAGGCCAGACTGCCGCCTCCCCATGTCCAGTCGGACCTCCACGACAGCCATGGCCAATTTGTCGGTAGAGCTGATCTCTACTATCCGGCGGCGCGCCTGGTGATCGAGTACGACGGGGGAACCCACCGTGACCGACTCGTCGAAGACAACCGCCGGCAGAACCTCTTGATCGACGCCGGCTTCATGCTCCTGCGCTTCACGGCCGGGGACGTTCACAACCGGCCCGAGACCGTTGAAGCGCTGGTGCGCCGCGCTCTTACTCCTGCGCCGAATCTGGTTTCAGGAACAGGGCGCCCAGCGGCGGGAGGGTCAGCGTGACGCTGTGGCTGTGGCCGTGCATGCTGACCGGCACCGCGTCGACGCCGCCGAGGTTGCCCTGCCCGCTGCCCCCGTAGACCGGCGCGTCACTGTTCAGCAGCTCGGTCCAGCGGCCCCCCGACGGAACACCGATCTGGTAGTTGTTCCTCGGCACCGGCGTGAAGTTGAAAACCGCGACGAGCACGTCCTCCGGCGCTCGCCCCCGGCGGATCAGCGACACCACGCTGTGGTCCGCGTCGGTCACGTCGATCCAGGAGAAGCCGGCGGGGTCGAAGTCGAGCTCATGCAGGGCCTTCTCCTCGCGCAGCACGCGGTTGAGGTCGCCGACCCACAGCCGCAGCGCGCTGTGCATCGGCTGGTCGAGGAGGTGCCAGTCCAGGCTCTGCTCGACGTCCCACTCCTTCCACTGCCCGAACTCCCCACCCATGAAGAGCAGCTTCTTGCCCGGCTGCGCGTACATCCATCCGTACAGGGCGCGGAGGTTGGCGAACTTCTGCCAGTCGTCGCCGGGCATCTTGCCGATCAGCGAGCCCTTGCCATGGACGACCTCGTCGTGGGAGAGCGGAAGCATGTAGTTCTCGGCCCACGCATAGAGCATTCGGAACGTCAGGTTCTGATGGTGGAACTTGCGGTGCACCGGCTCGCGCTCGAAGTAGTAGAGCGTGTCGTGCATCCATCCCATGTCCCACTTCATGCCGAAGCCCAGACCGCCGACGTACGTCGGCCGTGAGACGAACGGCCACGCGGTCGACTCCTCGGCCACGGTCTGCGTGTCGGGCTGCTCCTTGTAGACCTCGATGTTGAAGCGTCGCAGGAAGTCGACCGCCTCCAGGTTCTCGTTGCCCCCGAACTTGTTGGGGATCCACTCGCCCCGCTTGCGGGAGTAGTCGAGGTACAGCATCGAGGCGACGGCGTCCACCCGAAGGCCGTCCGCGTGATATCTGTCGAGCCAGCACAGCGCGCTGCTCAGCAGGAATCCGCGCACCTCGTTGCGGCCGTAGTTGAAGATCGAGCTGCCCCAATCGGGATGAACACCCAGGCGGGGGTCGGCGTGCTCGAAAAGATGAGTGCCGTCGAAGTTCTGCAGCCCGAACTCATCGGCGGGAAAGTGAGACGGCACCCAGTCGAGGATCACGCCGATGCCGTTCTGGTGCAGGTAGTCGACCAGGAACATGAAGTCCTGTGGGGTGCCGTAGCGGCTCGTCGGCGCGAAGTAACCGGTCACCTGGTAGCCCCACGACTGGTAGAGCGGATGCTCCATGACCGGCATGAACTCGACATGCGTGAATCCCATCCGGCTCACGTAGTCGGAGAGACGCGGCCCGAGCTCGCGATAGGTGAGCCAGCGGTTCTCCTCTTCCGGCACACGCATCCACGACCCAATGTGCATCTCATAGACCGACCACGGGCCGCCGCGACCGTTCGCGGTGCGGCGGTTCTGCATCCAGCCATCGTCGCCCCACTGGTAGTCGAGGTCCCACACGATCGACGCCTGCCGCGGCGGGGCCTCCGAGAAGGTGGCAAAAGGGTCCGCCTTGTCGACGCCGTTCCGCGTCACGCGCGAGTGGACGTTGTACTTGTAGAGCGCCCCGTGCTTCACGCCCGGGATGAACCCTTCCCAGATCCCGGACGACTCCCGCGGGTACAGCCCGTTGGCGCTCTTGTCCCAGCCGTTGAACTCCCCGATCACGCTGACGGCGTCGGCGTTCGGTGCCCAGACGGCGAAGTACGTTCCGTCGGGGTCATGGAATATGTGCGCGCCCAGCTTCTCGTAGAGATGGCCGTGCGTGCCTTCGTTGAAGAGGTGGAGGTCGAACGGGCTGAGGAGGGAGCGGGCGATCACGCCGGCGCCACCAGATCGAGAATCCCGCGCAGCGGGATGCGGACCCAATCGGGCCTCAGGTTGAGCTCGTAGCGAAGCTCGTACAGCGCCTTCTCCAGGAGCATGGTGGTCAGCTGCAGCTCCAGGTCCTCCTGTGTTTGGGGAACCCACGACTCGTTGCCCGCAACGGCAAGATAACTCTTCAAGAACGCGGCGGACACGCAGTCGACCCAGAACCGTGCCCAGCCCTGCAGATCGTGCAGGCGCTCGGCGGGAACCTGCTGGCTGCGGAGCGCCGCCTGGCTCGCGTAGGAGAACGACCGCAGCATGCCGGCGACGTCGCGCATGGCCAGCCGCTTGAGCCGGCGCTCATAGAGAGTGCGGGTCGGCTCTCCCTCGAAGTCGATGATCACGAAGTCGTGGCCGGTGTAGAGCACCTGCCCCAGGTGGTAGTCGCCGTGCACGCGAATCCTGGTCGTGCTCAGACGGCGCGCGAGGAACGCTTTCAGGATGGCCGCGATACGCGATTCGAGCTCCAGCACCTTGCGGCCCTCCTCACGCGAGTCGGCCGGCAGCTTGCTGAGCTGCGAGCGCAGCAGGTCCGTCGCGCGCATCGAGAGACCGCTCAGCGACTGGTAGATCGATCGCTGATCTGACTGGGAGATGCGCTCCGGCGCAAACGCCGGATCGTCCGGGTCGGAGGAGAGTGCGCGGTGCAGCTCGGCCGTGCGCTGGCCGAGCAGCCGGGCCGAGTCGAGATACCCGCCGATGGTCCGGATAGCGATCTCCGGCAGCTCGCGCCGGCTTGCCTCGAGGACGCTGCGCGGCATCGTCGGGGGCTCGAGGCCGGCCAGCTCCGGCGAGCTGAAGAAGTGGGTGACCGTGGTGAGGGTGTGCTGCCACGCGTCGCCCTGGTTCGGCACGTAGCCCTGGAGGATCGCGATCGTGACCGGCTCGCCCTTGGCCCGACGGTATTCCAGGCTGCCCGCGAGTGGCGCGATGTGAGAGAAGTTCGTCTTCTCGGTCAGGAAGCGGCCGACCTCGAGCTCGGGGTTGACGCCCTCCTCCAGGCGCCGGAACACCTTGAGCATAAGCCGCTCGCCGAAGATCACCGAGTTGTTGCTCTGCTCGGCCACGGAGAGCTGCGCCTCCAGGCGCACGGTCTCAGGACCGCGCAGCCGCGCGAACGCGTGCGTCGTCGAGCCGACGAGGGTTCCCGCTGCGCCCGCAGCGCGGCGGCGCCGCGCGATGGCGCCGAGCATCGCCTCGGCGAAGTTCGGTGGGCCGAGCGCGTCGTACAGGAGGCCGCGAGCCTCCTCGCCCTTGTTGCGGACCCAGGCGATCGCCGACTGCGGCCATCGCTCGAGGATGTGCGGCGCTTCCGCTGCGTTGGCAAAAGCGATGGGCAGCATGTACGTGTCCGGGTCACCTTCGGCGTACGTGATGACGACCGATGTCAGGTACGAGTAACCCTCGGCGCCGGGCACGGTGATGATGTCCGCGATCGTCGCCGACTTGACGCGCCGCGCCTTGCCGCCGAACCAGCGCCGCTGCGGGATGTACCCCAGCAGCACGCTCTCGAGCCGCTCCTTGGCGCCTCCGACCAGCGCGGTCTCCCAGCCGCCGGTGACCCGTACCTCCGGGAGTGTCATCGCCGCCTGCGCGCCGTCGCTCTGGATGCTCGGCACGGCGCGGGGCTGCATCGCGAACCAGTAGAAGGCGTGGGGCCCGAGGGTCAGGAAGTACGGGGCGTCGCCGATCACGGGCATCTCGTTGCTGCTGAACAGCTCGACCGGGACCAGGCCCTTCCAGGCGCTCAGGTCGAGCTCCACCGCCTGGAGGAATCGCGACAGGTTGGCGACGCACAGGATCTGCTCCGACTCGTATCGGCGAACGTACGCGAGCACCTTGCGGTTCTCCGGGCGCAGCAGCTCGAGGGTGCCGCGGCCGAACGCGCGATGGCGCTTGCGAAGAGCGATCAGCCGCTTCGTCCACGAGTAGATCGAGTGCGGGTTGCCCTGCATCGCCTCGACGTTGACCGTCTCGTAGTGGTATTCCGGGTCCGTGATGACCGGCAGGTAGAGCCGCTGCCGATTCGCCCGCGAAAAGCCGGCGTTGCGGTCGGCGCTCCACTGCATCGGGGTTCGCACGCCGTTGCGGTCGCCGAGAAATATGTTGTCTCCCATCCCGATCTCGTCGCCGTAATAGAGGACGGGCGTGCCCGGGAGGGAGAAGAGCAGCCCGTTCATGAGCTCGATCCGGCGCCGGTCGTTGCCCAGGAGCGGCGCCAGGCGGCGCCGGATGCCGAGGTTAAGTCGCGCCAGCCGGTCCTGCGTGTAGGCGCGGTACATGTAGTCGCGCTCCTCGTCGGTGACCATCTCGAGCGTCAGCTCGTCGTGGTTGCGTAGGAACAGCGCCCACTGCGCGGTCTCGGGGATCGCGGGCGTCTGGGCGAGGATGTCCACGATGGGGAAGCGGTCCTCCATGCGGATCGCCATGAAGAGCCGCGGCATCAGCGGGAAGTGGTACGCCATGTTGCATTCGTCGCCGGCCCCGAAGTAGGCGACCGCGTCCTCCGGCCACTGGTTCGCTTCGGCGAGCAGCATCCGGTTGCGGTAGGCACCATCGACGTGCTGCCGCAGCTCGCGCAGGAACTGATGGGTTTCTGGCAGGTTCTCGCAGTTCGTCCCGTCGCGCTCGAATAGATATGGCACCGCGTCGAGGCGGACGCCGTCGACTCCGATGTCCATCCAGAAATCGAGGGCCTTGAGCACCGCCTCCTTGACCTTCGGGTTGTCGTAGTTCAGATCAGGCTGGCTCGAATAGAAGCGGTGCCAGTAGTACGCGTTCGCGACGTGGTCCCAGGTCCAGTTCGACGTCTCGAAGTCTTTGAAGATGATCCTTGCGTCCTGGTACTTCTGGTTGGTCTCGCTCCAGACGTAGAAGTCCCGCAGCACGCTGCCGGGCTTCGCTCGGCGAGCCCGCTGGAACCACGGGTGCTGGTCGGAGGTGTGGTTGCAGACGAACTCGGTGATCACGCGAATGCCGCGACGGTGCGCCTCACGAACGAACTGCGTGGCGTCGGCCAGCGTGCCGAACATCGGGCTGACCGCTGTGTAGTCGGCGACGTCATAACCGTCATCGCGCAGCGGTGACGGATAGAACGGAAGCAGCCACACCGCGTTGACCCCGAGGTCCTGCAGGTAGGGCAGCTTCTCGAGCAGGCCGCGGAAGTCGCCGCTCCCGTCCGCATCCGTGTCCATGAACGCGCGAACGTGCACCTCGTAGATCAGCGCGTCCTTGTACCAGAGCGGGTCGTCATCGAGCGGGAAGACCGCGTCCGGCTTGGGTCGCCTGGTCAACGACCTGGTGTTTTGGATCACATGAAGTACTCGAAGTCGTGCTCGCTGCGGACGCGGCGGCGGAAGCGGAAGAGCTGAGCGGGCATGGCGTACGGGTTGATCTCAACGTAGTTGCGCGGGCCGTTCCAGATGTATCGCGCGCCTGTGATCAGCTCGTGAGCCTGGTAAGGACGATCGCGCTCGATGCCGAGCTCTTCGAGAGGGAGATTGACCATGCCTCGCTGCACGTGATGCGGGTCGCAGTTCACCACCGCCAGCACGATGTTGCTGTTGTCGGGCGAGCTCTTCGAGTAGGCGAGCAGCTGGTCGTTCTCCGTCGGATGGAAACGCAGCCCGCGGTCGGTCTGCAGGGCGGGGTTCTCATGCCGGACCCGGTTGACGATCGCGATCAGCTCGCGCAGGCTGTCGGGCGCCTTCCGATCCCACGCTCGGAGCTGGTACTTCTCCGAGTCGAGGTACTCCTCCGAGCCCTGCTCGCGCGGGCGGCTCTCCATGAGCTCGAATGCCGGGCCGTAGATCCCATAGCTGGCCCCCAGCGTCGCGGCGAGGACCAGGCGCGCTTGAAACGCGGGCTTGCCGCCCGTCTGCAGGTACTCGGTGAGGATGTCGGGCGTATTGGGCCATAGGTTCGGCCGGCTGGGCCGGGTGAACGCCTCGGACAGCAGGATGACGTCCGGGTTCGAGCGCCTCACCTCGCCGACGAGCCATTCCCAGAATCCGAAGGGCTTGGTGTGCGGGTTGTCGACGCGGAAGATGCGCACGCCCTGCTCGCTCCAGAAGAGGAAGATCGAGAGCAGCTCCTGCCACAGCTCGCGCCAGTGCTCCGTCTCGAAATCGAACGGATAGATGTCCTCGTATTTCTTGGGCGGGTTCTCGGCGTACTGGATCGACCCGTCCGGTCGATGCTTGAACCACTCTGGATGCTCGCGCGTGTACGGGTGGTCGGGCGAGCACTGGAACGCGATGTCGAGTGCCACGTCGATGCCTTGCTCGGCAGCCGCGCTCACGAGATGGCGGAAATCGTCCAGCGTCCCGAGCTCCGGGTGAACGGACTTGTGGCCCCCCTGCTCCGACCCGATGGCCCACGGGCTCCCTGGCTCACCCTCCGCGGCGGGCTTGTTGTTGGCGCCCTTGCGATGCGTCTTCCCGATCGGGTGGATGGGCGGGAGGTAGAGCACGTCGAAGCCCATCCGCGCCACCTCGGGCAGCAAGCGCTCGACGTCCTTGAAGGTGCCGTGTTTGCCGGCGACGCCCGTCGAGCGCGGGAAGAGCTCGTACCAGGAGCTGAAGCGAGCCTTGACCGGCTCTACGACGACCTCGAGCTCTCGCGGATACGTCGTCGCACGGCTGCGTTCAGCGAAGCGGCGCATCAGCGCGCTGAGCTCGCTGTTGATGGCGTCGATTCCACGGGTGCCCCCAACGCGAATGGCCTGCGCCATGGCAGCGAGGCTCGACGCTTCTGCCACGCTTCCCGTGGCGCGCGCTGCCGCCGCCTCGACCATCCGGGCTCCTGACTCGAACTCGATGGTGACGTCCTGGCCGGCCTCGATTCGCTTGGCCAGCTGGCGCCTCCAGGTCTCGAAGTGGTCGATCCAGCCCTCGAGCGTGAAGAGGTAGCGACCCAGCTCGGTGACCGGGAACTCGCCCCGCCACCGGTCGTTGGGCAATGGCGACATCGGCACCTCGATCCAATCCCCGGCCGACTGGTGCCTGTAGCGCAGCACCGCCACCACGGTGTCGTGGCCGTCGCCAAAGATGTCGGCCTCCACCGTCACGGTCTCGCCGGTCACCCGCTTGGCGGGGAAGCGCCCGGCGTCGATCTCCGGCGTGACCGCCTCGATGACGACGCGTTTCCGCCCATCCTGTCCATCCGGCGGAGCCGGCGAGCCGGCAGGCGTGGGTGTGGCGGCAGGTCGCTCGGGACGCCGCTTCACCGGAGCTCGGGCCACAACAGCAATCGTGGCATGATTCGAAGGGGTGCTGAAATCCATCGATCCGGCCACGGGCCGGGAGCTGGCATCGTATCCGGAGGCAGACCAGGCGGCCATCGAGGCAACGCTGGAGCGGGCCTGGACGGCCCGCCGTCCCTGGCGCGATTCGGGAATCCGGATGCGAGCCGCGCTCATGCGCTCCGTCGCGGGCGTCCTCCGGACCGATAAATCCCGCTACGCCGCGCTGCTGACCTCCGAGATGGGCAAGCCCATCGTCGAGGCGGAGGCGGAGGTCGAGAAATGCGCATGGACGGCGAACTGGTTTGCCGAGAATGCCGAGCGGCTGCTCGCCGACGAGCCGGTCGCGAGCACGGCCACCCAGAGCTATGTCAGGTTCCAGCCATTGGGCCTGATCCTCGCGGTCATGCCCTGGAACTTCCCTTTCTGGCAGGCCTTTCGCGCTGCGCTGCCGGCGCTCACGGCGGGGAACGTCATGGTGCTCAAGCACTCGTCGAACGTGCCTCAGTCGGCGCTGGCGATCGAAGAGGTGTTCCGCGAGGCCGGGGTGCCCGAGGGCGTCTTCCAGACGCTGCTCATCGGCTCCGCGGCGGTCGAGAGGCTGATCGCCGACCACCGCGTCGCCGGCGTCACCCTGACCGGCTCGGAGAGGGCCGGGGCGACGGTCGCCGAGGCGGCGGGGAGGGCTCTGAAGAAAACCGTGCTCGAGCTGGGCGGCTCCGACCCCTTCATCGTGCTGGCGGACGCCGACCTCGATGCGGCGGCGACCGTCGCGTGCCGTTCGCGCAACCAGAACAACGGCCAGAGCTGCATCGCCGCCAAGCGCTTCATCGTCGAGGAGCCTGTGGCGGACGAGTTCGAGCGGCGCTTCACCAGCGCCGTGGCCGCGCTCAAGGTTGGCAACCCGATGGATCGGGCCAACCAGGTCGGACCGCTGGCCCGCGGCGACCTGGTCGAGGAGCTCGAGCGGCAGGTCACCGAGTCGGTGCGGCTGGGCGCGCGCCCGCTGACCGGCGGAAAGAGGATCCAGGGTGACGGCTACTACTTCGAGCCCACCGTCCTGTCCAACGTCAGGCCCGGGATGCCTGCCTACCACGAGGAGACATTCGGGCCGGTCGCGGCGGTCATCCGCGTCAAAGACGCTGAGGACGCCCTGCGCGTGGCGAACGACACCGACTTCGGGCTGGGATCGAACGTCTGGACCAGGGACATCGAGCGGGCCAAGGCGATGGCGGAGCGGATCGAAGCCGGTCTCGTCTTCATCAACGGCATGGTCGCGTCGGATGCCCGGCTGCCCTTCGGCGGGGTCAAGCACTCCGGCTACGGCCGTGAGCTGTCGGACTACGGGATCAAAGAGTTCACCAACATCCAGACGGTCTGGATCGGGCCGACTAAAGACGGCCAGAAGGCCGCGCCACCGCGCGCCGAGTAGTCCTCGAGACCGACCGGCTGCGGCTCGAGCCCGTAGCCACGTCGCATGCGGATGGCATTCACGCCGCGGTCGTCGCCTCGAGGCCGGAGCTTCTTCCCTGGATGCCGTGGGCGCGTGAGCCGACGCCCGATGGAACGCTTGCCCTGACTCAGCGCGACGAGCGGGAGTGGCGCGATGGCCGCGTATTCCATTTCGCCATGGTGGATCGAGAGACCCATGAAATTCTCGGCATCGCGGGGCTCAATCGCGAAGGCTCGGACGCGGCCGAGCTGCACTACTGGATGCACAGCGACCATGCGGGCCGCGGCCTGACCACCGAGGCCTGCCGCGCCCTCATCGAGTGGGCGCGCGACGACCTGCGGGTCAGCCGTCTCACCCTGTGGGCCGGTCGTGACAATCTCGCCAGCCGGCGCGTCGCGGAGAAGCTCGGGTTCGCGCACCTTGGGCCGCTGGATTGGCGCCCGGAAGGCGGCCTGGGCGACTTCGCGGCGGAAAGCTACGAGCTGCCCCTCACCCCGCCGCGGCGGCAGGCGGAATGACGACGGGGGTCGCCGGAGATTTCGTCGGCTTCTTGGCTTTCTGGTGCTTGCGCGCCATGACCGAATAGCTGTCCTTCAATGCGTTGACCGGGTCGAGGCCGAGGCTGCGCGCCATCTCGGGCAGCACCTCAGCCGGCCCTTCGAGCTCGACGAACCACCCGAAGTCGAGCACGTCCAGCGTGATCGCGACTCCGTCGAGCATCCACATCGCGCGCTGCTTCGGATAGGTCCAGCCAACCCGAAATCCGAGCTGTTGAAGCATGTCGAGGGTGGCGTGGACGTCGGTGACGTCGATCTCCGTCTCCTCGCGGATCTTGACCCCGCCATCGAATTTCGCCGGACCCTTGGCCGTCAGAACGCCATGCGGCCCGCCGTTCAAGACGCGCAGCCGCAGCGTCGTGTTGCGGGTCGACTTGCCTGGACCGGTGAAGCGGTAGTTGTCCTCTTTGTAGCGCCCGGTCAGCTTCGCGCCGCGCTTGCGGAGGAGGTGGCGCAGCTTGGCGTGGTCGCGCGCGGCGGCGACGCGAAACTTGAGCTCCGACTCGATCGTGCGGTCCCGGCGGACGCGAAGGCGGCGTGGCGCCACGCGAGGAGACTAACCGGTGAGAGCGCCGGCGCTCTTACGCGGCCGGCTTTCGAATCCGGTAGAGCGAAGCCACGACCGCGGTGCACTCGTCTTCCACGTATTCCAGTCCGGCGGACTCGGCGATGCGGCGAGCCTCTTCCGAGCGGATATCCTCCTGCAGCCACAGCGCCTTCGCCCCGACGGCCACGGCCTGGCGAGCGATCTCGGGCGCGTCGGCCGCGGGTCGGAAAACGTCGACGAGGTCGATCTTCTCCGGCACCTCGAGCAGCGAGCGGTAGACGCGCTCGCCGAACAGCGTCTCGGCGTAAGGGTTGATGGGGATGATGCGGAACCCGCGGCGCTGCAGGCCCTCGGGCACCGATCCGCCGGCCTTGTTGGGGTCCCGTGACGCACCGACCAC
>WNFB01009678.1_pt1 | contig 10518 bp, 7 predicted proteins | sample 5400501 | NCBI WGS metagenome assembly WNFB01 (sample SAMN13153341, study PRJNA577476) | soil metagenome | isolation source: 200 cm saprolite under Douglas fir tree site 2 hole 1 | place: USA:California | collected 2015-04-18 | reverse complement strand
TTACCGCCTCCACAATCAATCTATGTTCGACTGTCTTCAGACGCTGATGCAAACTTTCTTCGTTATCTCCCTGCTCGATGGCGACCTCCTCTCGACAGATGACAGGCCCGGCATCGACCGCTGGTGTGACGTAGTGGACTGTGCTTCCCGTCACCTTTACTCCGGCATCGAGTGCCTGTTGAACTGCATGAAGTCCACGGAATACGGGTATGGAGGTGCCATCGCTGGTGACATACGTTTCACCCGTACCATCATCTGGCAGGAGAGCGGGATGTAGATTGATGACGCGCTGCGGGAACTTGTCGAGGAAGCTGGCACTCAGAATGTGCATCCACCCTGCAAGCACGATGAGATCGGCTTGAAACAGGTGCAAGAGGGTGGCCAGTTTGATTTCGCCCCCTGCGAGCTGCTTCCATGGTAGATAGATTGCCGGCAGTTTATGCCGGAGGGCACGCTGCAGACCATAGGCATCGGGCCTACTGCTCACAACCAGCGCAATCTCGACGTTGGGTAGGCTGTTGCTTTCAATGGCGTCGATGAGTGCTTGCAAATTACTGCCGCTGCCTGAAATAAGTATGGCGAGACGCAAGCACGGGTTGTCAGGATTGGTAGCCATTGCGCTGTACCTCTTCGTCCGCCTTCGCCAATTCTGCAGCGAAGCGTTGCTGATATTGTACTATGCGTCGGCTCAGTTGCGCATCAGAGAGCGCGAGTACCTTGGCCGCGAGAAGGGCGGCACCTTCCGGTTCTAAGATGGTTGGTGAGGCGATGCCGGATGGCAAGCGCAGCGATGAGAGTATATCCATACCTGCAAAGCGATCGCTGTAGGGCGGGCAGGCAATCACCGGGTAGCGCGTGTTGGCATCAACGACTGCTGAGAGGGCGTTTGAGCGGCCAGCGATGGTGATATACACAATGGGGCCAGTATGTTCACTTTCAGCCAGCATTTCTAAGAGGCGCCGTGTTGCTTTGTGTGCTGAACAGGCACGCATAGCATAGCTGATCTCCAGCACTTTCAGTGTTTTTGCAACTGCCTGGGCATGGGCAAGATCGGCCTTGCTGCCCATGATGATGATTACTTGTGCTGCCATATAATGTTCCTTATTGTATTGTAGGAGCGCATTTTATTGCGCCCCATTGGCGTCAAGTCAACGAAGGATAGATGAACTACCCGTAGGGGCGGGGGTGGAAAGGATGAGGGGTGGGGACGCTTGCGTCGCCCTCGTCCTGTTGCCTTGACTGAACCACCCCACACCAGGGCGACGCAAGCGTCCCCACCCCTCATCCACCCAACTCCCGCCCCTACGGGTCATCCGTCCCTCTCTTCTTTTTAACCCATCTTCTTAGGTTGATGCCTAAGGGCGCAATGAATTGCGCCCCTATATCATTACAGGTTTACCAAAAAAAGAGATATGGGCTGCCGCCTCATACGCTCTTGCCACAGCTTCCTGCAACGTCTCTCCATAAGCGGCTACACTCAGTACACGGCCTCCTGCTGTGACCAGCTGTCCATGCTGTAGAGCCGTCCCAGCATGAAACACCTGGACGTGCTCCAGGCGGTTGGCCTCCTCAACACCTGTGATGGGTATACCTGTACGATATTTGCCAGGATAGCCTGCTGATGCCAGTGTAATACTTACAGCATAGCCTGGACGCAGTAATGTATGAAGTTTTACGGGAAGCGTTTCCGCAAATTCTAATACGTTTACCAGGTCCTCTTGCAGGAGCAGCATCAGTGCCTGTGTTTCTGGATCACCGAAGCGCGTATTGTGTTCCAGCACCATAGGGCCGCGTTCGGTGAGCATGATGTTGGAATAGAGCACACCTGAGAAGGCAATACCCCGCGCTTTGAGAGCCTGGAGAGTAGCTGCAATGATAGTTCGAAATATCTGTGCTTCGCTGGCCTTGTCAAAGAAAGGCAAGGGTGTAAATGCTCCCATACCTCCCGTATTCAATCCCTGATCCCCATCAAGTACACGTTTATGATCTTGTGTCAGGGGCAAGGGAAGATAGTGCGTTCCCTTGCAGACGACGGTCGCGCCGATCTCATCCCCTTGCAAATAATCCTCGATTACCACGATGTCTCCTGCCTCGCCAAAGACGCGCTTTACCATCATCTGGTCCACGGCGTCACGGGCAGTTTGCATATCCAGCGCGACGATGGCTCCCTTGCCGGCGGCATTCCCATCGGCCTTTACCACAACCGGAGCCCCATGTTCTTCCAGGTAGGCAAGAGCATCAGCAGCTTGGGTAAAGGTACGATGTTGTGCGGTAGGGATGCCTGCCTCGGTCATCAGTTGTTTGGCGAAGGCTTTGCTTCCTTCGAGTGCAGCACCTGCTGCAGATGGGCCAAAGATGCGCAGTCCACGCTGTTGAAAGACATCAGCGATACCGGCAACAAGTGGCACCTCTGGGCCGACCACGGTGAGGTCGATGTGCCTGCGCTCAGCAAAATCTGCCAGTTCAGCGAGTTGTGTGCCTGCCAATGGTATACATTCGGCATGTTCTGCCATACCTGGATTTCCGGGTGCCGCGTAGATATGCTTTACCTGCCCGCTCTGTGCCAATTTCCAGACGAGTGCGTGTTCGCGGGCACCTGAACCAATCACCAGTATATGCATTATGGTATCCTCGCCAACTTGTCCCGTTTTGCGGGCGGGAAGATGGGGGAGCTTTCGTGCAAAACTCGTGCCTCCATTGGATCGAAGGGCCAGCCCGTTTTCTGCATACATCCGTAACAACATTCCTCATGCAGAGATGCGCGAGCAGCAGCATCGTCGAGATCAGAAGGTTCTTCTCTGGTAGATAAGGCACGCCCCAGACCTGCAAGGCTGAGATAGCCCAGACTATCCACGCCGATGTAGTCCGCAACTTCCTGAACGCTGCGTCCGGCCGCGATCAGTTCTTCCTCTTGCGGGATATCTATGCCGAAGTGACAGGGATGGCGCAGCGGCGGGGCACTCGAACGAAGATGGATCTCCTTTACTCCCAGATGGCGCAGTGCTGCCACCAGGCGCTTCACGGTATTGCCACGCACAATGGAGTCATCAACGATCACCAGGCGCGCGCCCTCGATCTTGGGCTTGACAAAGTTGAATTTCAGGTCCACCTCCAGCTGGCGCAGCCTTTGATCGGGTTTGATGAAGCTGCGATCGGTATAGCGATTTTTGATGATGGCCTGCCCGTAGGGAATGCCTGAAGCGGCAGCGAAGCCAAGTGCCGCCGGAATAGAGGAGTCGGGTACGGGCACAACCAGGTCAGCTTCCACAGGATATTCTTTTGCCAGTTCCCTGCCCAGGGCCTCACGCACCGCGTACACGTATCTGCCATTCACCTGGCTGGTTGCATCCGAGAAGTAAATGTACTCAAAGACACAGAGCGAGCGGCGTGGCGCATGTACCAGCATCTCTGAATGCACCCCTTGCTCGTCAATGGTGATCAGTTCTCCCGGTTCAACCTTGCGCACAAAGCTTGCGCCAACGCGATCCAGGGCGCAGGACTCGGAAGCAACCATCCAGTTGCCATCAAGCAAGCCCAGACAGAGGGGACGCAAGCCCCAGGGATCGCGCATAGCATAGAGTTTGCCTTGTGCGAGCATCACAAGGCTATAGGCGCCATGGAGTAGCGGCAAGGTTGCGATCAGACGCTCTTTGAGGGTGGAACCATCGGCGAAGAGGAGTAATAGGGCAATGGCTTCACTGTCGGTCGTGGAGTTCAGTAGTTCTGGCGGAAATTGCGCGCGCAAGGCATCGCCGTTGACGAGGTTGCCGTTATGTGCGACGGCAATGGCGTCGTAATGATGCTGCCCGCCCGGCTTATCCTGGCGACTGACAATGAAAGGGCCAGCGTTCTCTACACAACTGGAGCCAGTGGTGGAATAACGCACATGACCGATGCCACAGCGAGAGGCAGGCAGAGCGGAAGCTGTATCGGAGAGAACCTCGCGCACCTTGCCCATACCGACGCGATGGGCTATCTTTCCCTCGCTATCGTAGACTGCTATTCCTGCGCTTTCCTGCCCGCGATGTTGGAGGGCAGTAAGAGCCAGGGTGAGGTAGTTCCGCACATCAATGCGCTTGTTGTGCTCCTGTACATAGATGCCTACAATACCGCAAGCATCGTGCAATCGCTCCATATTCCTGCTCCGTTGCTATCCATACGCTCAATTTCGCCCGTTGTTCAATTTCATTGCACTCGCAGTTTCCCGGTTAGATCCGCTACCAGTGCGTAACGATCCGCAATTTCTTGTAGATCAAACTCGGTCACTTCTTTCAGGTTGCGGTAGACCTGTTTATCCAGCATGCGGTTCTTGTCGCCATCTGGCCACAGCCGCCAGCTGTCGTTATCGATCACGTCTGCGACCAGCAGCTCGCCCTTGGCGTCGCGACCAAATTCAATTTTGAGGTCAACCAGCGTGACATTGACAGAAGCCCAGGCCCGCTCAAGCACTTCAAAGACTCGCCTCCCTTGCCCTGCCATCCACGCGATCTCCTGAGATGTTGCTACACCAAGTTGAACGATGCCCTCTTCCCAAATCTGTGGGTCATGCTGCGCATCATCTTTGAAAAATGTCTCCACCAGTACCGGCTCAAAGCGCGTTCCTTCATGAACTTCGGGATGACGCTTGAGAAAGGAGCCGGTTGCAATGCGCCGCATCACCTCCTCAATGGGTAACATGCTACAGCGGCACACTAACAAGGTAGCATCGTTGATCTGATCAACGAAAGCTGTTGCAATACCTTCCCGGTTCAGCAGGCGGAAGACATTCGCAGTGGTGATGGTGCTCCAACGGGCTTTTCCGGCCAGTTGATTGCGTCGCACGCCGTCACCTGCTGTAATTTGATCCTTGCTGACCATATACGCCAGGCTGTCATCATCAGGATAGGCATAGATTTGTTTCGTTTTGCCTTCGGCCAACAGGAGGCCAAATGCTGGTTGCTGTATCATTGCGAAATATCTCCTAGCATTACGCCTTCGCCCTCCTTGATAAAGCCGATGGGAAGCGCTTCAGGGAGAAGGCATCGGACGTGTTCGACAGTAGCTTGAGAGACAACGATTACGAGACCAATGCCCATGTTAAAGGTATGGTACATCTCTTCGCGATTGACCTGGCCGAGATGGGCAAGCAACTGGAAGAGAGGGGGTGGGTTCCAGGCATTTGTCTGGACTACCGCTTGCATTCCTGCAGGCAGGATGCGCACGATGTTTCCTGCAAAGCCCCCACCCGTGATATGGGCTATGCCCTTTATAGCGGGATGGCTGACTGCCTCGTTTTCTAAGAGTGTACGAAGCAACTCAATCTCATGCAAATAACTGCGATGAGGGCGCAACAGGGCCTCAACGAGTGGCTCTCCCAATTCGGGAAAGACGGTATCGAGTGGATAAGAAGCTATGATGCGGCGTGCCAGTGAATAACCATTGGTATGCAAGCCACTGGAAGGCAAACCTAGCAATACATCACCTGCAACAATAGTAGAGCCATCCACGATCGCATCCCGCTCCACGACGCCAACGATGGTCCCAGCAAGATCAAGGGCTCCTGGCAGGTAGACACCGGGCATCTCTGCCGTCTCGCCGCCAAGCAGTATACACCCCACCTCCTGGCACGCCGCGGCTACGCTCTTTACGATGCTCGCGGCCTGCTGTGGGTCGAGTTTTGGCATAGCGAGATAATCCATGAAGAAAAGTGGTCTTGCTCCCTGAGCCAGCAAGTCGTTGACGCAATGATTCACCAGGTCGTAGCCAATGGTATCGAAGCGACCTGCCTGCGTGGCCAGGAGTATTTTGGTGCCGACGCCATCTGTTGAGGCAACGAGCGCGGGACGCTGCATATTCTTGATACTGCCGGCATCGAGTATGCCCGCGAATGCCCCCATGCCTGCCAGCACATCTTTTCCCTGCGTCGCCTGTACGGCTTGCTGCATCAGTTGCTTCGCCATATCTGCGGCTGAAATATCGACGCCACTTGTAGCATAAGAAGTGCGGGAGACGCGGACGGTATCAACACTGAATTTCTCTTGCGCCATCATCGAGCAACCCTCTCTCGTTGTTTTGCATACTCATACGCATTCTTAAAAATGAACAGACCATCGCCCTGTCCTTCTCTGGTTCTGCGCAGGTGGGGATGTTGGAGGGTACTTATGTACCGTTCGGGGTGCGGCATTAGACCAAGCACATTTCCCTGGCTATTACAAATACCTGCGATGTTACCGGCAGAGCCATTGGGATTGTCTGGATAGGCGGTAGCTTCCCCATTGTTTTGTTGAGATTTTTTCGCATAAACGAGCGGTATCTGCCCATTTGCCTGCAATTGAGTCAACATAGTAGCATCAGCCAGCACAAAGCGACCCTCGCCATGCGCGACGGGCAATTGGATACTCCCTTCCCTGCCCCGCGTAAAAATGCATGCACTCGGCTCCACAGAGAGCGTCACCCAACGGCACTCAAATTGTGCCGAAGCATTATCGGTGAGTGTGTAGGGGCCCGATTTATCGCGCCCTGGCTTCGTAGGGGCCCGATTTATCGCGCCCAATTCATCGTACCCAGGCAGTAATCCTGCACGAACAAGCACCTGGAAGCCGTTGCAGATGCCCAACACCGGACGCCCTTCGTCTATGAACTGGCGGAGTTGCTCTCCTAGATGAATAGCCAGATTTTTTGCGAGCAGGGTTCCGGCTCCGAGGTCATCACCATAGGAAAACCCTCCTGGGATGACGAAGAAAGCGTAGTCCAGCAAACGCTCAGGAGCCTGGCGTAAGGCATTGATGTGTACCAGGTCTGTCTCAAAGTTGGCCACGCGGCAAGCATACGCCGTCTCACGATCACAATTAATACCCGGGGCCCGCAGCACAAGAGCGCGAAGCATGTTACTCTTCCTTCCCTTTCCATGCTGACTGTAGCTTTGTAATAGGAAGATCGATCAGCACCTGCTCACCCTGGTGTATCACACATCGATCTGTATCCGTCACCTCGCCAATACAGGAGAAATCGTGTACTTCACCAGCACGTAGATATTCCTCAAACGTGACTTGCTGCTCAGGTGCTACCTCCACTACAAAGCGCGAAGCAGATTCACTAAAAAGGAGAATGGTATTGATATAAGCAGATAGAAGGTTTCCATTCAGATTATGTGGAACCTGGCTTAGCTCGATGCGCACACCGAGCAGTCCTGCCAGTGCCATTTCAGCAACAGCAACGGCCAGCCCTCCCTCCGAGAGATCATGGCAAGCTTGCACCAACCCCTCGCGAATAGCCGCACCAAGTACCTTCATGCGTACACGAGCCGTGGAAAAATCGACCTGCGGCACATTGGTCTCCGGGTATAGTAGTGGCTGCGCTTGCCTCAGCCATGCCGTCTCTGCTTGCGGCACATTGGTCTCCGGGTATAGTAGTGGCTGCGCTCGCCCCAGCCACCCCAGCCATGCCGTCTCTGCATAGTGAGAACCCGCGAGTTCATTGCGTGTCGTGCCGACCTGGTAGAGCAGGTTACCAGCAGCTTTGAGCGACATATCGATGGTCTGAGCAGCATCGTCGATGGCACCTATAGCCGAGATAAGCAAGGTGGGAAGTACAGGTATGCGCTGCTCATTGATACGAAACTCGTTGTTGAGGCTGTCTTTGCCGGAGATAAACGGGACGCCAAAGCCAATAGCGGCATCATGACAGCCCTTGACTGCGCGTACAAGCATGCCCAGCTGCGTTGGATTGGTGGGATTGCCCCAACAGAAGTTATCGAGAATGGCTGTATGCTCGATGTCCCCACCTACGGCTGTCAGGTTGCGCAGTGCCTCGTCAATGGCATTGGTTGCCATGGCATAGGGATCAATTGTGCCATAGAGGGGATTGATGCCATTGGAAATGACGATCCCGGCATTGGTCTCCTCATCGAGGAGTGGTTGAAGGACGGCGGCATCACTCGGCCCGTTGCCTGCTGCTCCGACCAGGGGCTTGAGTATGGTCGCTCCCTGCACTTCGTGGTCATAGCGGCGCACGATGGCCTCTTTAGAGCCGATGTTGGGATGGCGTAGTAGAGCGAGTAGCATATCCGCCTGGCTCCTACTGATGGAACGTTCCTCTGCCGTTTTCACTTCGAGACAAGGCCCAGGCTCGACCGCTTGTCTTCTTGTCCAGACCGCCTCCAACCTTCTCTCAGGCCGGCCTTTGTGCAAGAATGCCATCTCCATATCGGCGACAACCTGGCCAGACTGGGTCACGACTAGATGAGCATCATCTGTGAAGCTGCCAATCACACTGGCTTCGACCTCTTCAAGCGTACAAATATCCAGCAGCTCTTGCAGATGCTGGGGAGGCACGGCCAGCACCATGCGTTCCTGCGCCTCCGAGAGCCAGATTTCCCAGGGAGCGAGTCCCTGGTACTTGAGCGGGGCATATGCCAGTTCGACACGGGCCCCTGTCTCCGCGCCCATTTCACCAATTGCCGACGAGAAGCCACCAGCGCCACAGTCGGTAATGGCCGAGTAGAGCTGGCGATCCCTGGCCTGTACAAGCACATCCGCGACTTTTTTCTCTGTAATCGGTGCTCCGATTTGTACGACACTGCCGGCCTGTGTATCAATGTCGTGGCTCATCTCAGCGGAAGAGAAGGTAGCACCGTGTATGCCGTCTCGCCCGGTACGCCCGCCGACGACAACGATGCGATCGCCTGGCTGGATGTGATTGGGATGGCTTCCATGTGGGAGGATACCTACGCAGCCACAGAAGACGAGCGGATTGAAGAGATAGCCTTTATCATAGAGCACGGCGCCGTTGACGGTGGGAATGCCCATCTTATTGCCGTAGTCACCTACGCCGCTGACAACGCCACTGATAATGCGGCCAGGTGAGAGAATACCCGGAGGCAACTCCTCCATAGATGTGTCGGGCGGCCCAAAGCAAAGTACGTCTGTGCAGGCAATAGGCTGCGCTGAAACGCCTAACACGTCACGAATCACTCCGCCCGCTCCTGTATTTGCGCCGCCAAAAGGCTCAATAGCCGAAGGATGGTTGTGTGTTTCGACTTTGAAGGCAAGATCGTGAGTTTGCGTAAAACGTATGATGCCGGCATTGTCACAAAAGGCTGAAACGAGCCATGAAGGTCGAATGCGCTCGGTAGCACGCATGATGTACTGCGTGAGGAGACCCGCGATTGTCTGCTCTTCAAGTACTTCACCGCTGCTGTCTACTTCGGAATATGAGATGGTGGCTTTGAATGTTTTATGAGAGCAATGTTCGGACCAGGTTTGAGCGAGGGTTTCCAATTCAACATCGGTTGGTTCGCGCTGTTGTTGCCGGTAGTACGCCTGGATTGCCCGCATTTCATCTAAGTTAAGTGCAAGCATGCTGGTGCTACTGAGTTCAAGAAGTTCCTCGTCGGTCATGTTCAAGAGGGGGAAGCGAGATACGGGGAGGTACGAGGGCGCAAGGAATTGGGATGAGGGCGCAATAAATTGCGCCCCTACAGGAGATGGTGGCGTATTTTGGAGGGTATAGCGTTGAATGACGGGGTTGTATAGGAGTGCCTCGGCAATGGCCTGTACCTCTTTTTCGCCCAAACGCGCATCGAGTAGATAGCGCCTGCCTGTTTGTACCTGCTCCAGTCCGCCAATATCAAGCATAGCTGCGCCTGCAAGCACACTTTCCGCCAGGGTGTCGGTAACACCTGGATGAAAGAACACATCGATGGTATGAGAGGAGCTTGTTTGTTGCGAGTGCGCTGCTAGCTCTCCGGCGGAAGAAGAGAGAGTTGCCTTCTGTATCACGGGATCAACTAGCAACTGTGCGATGAACTGCTCGATTTCTGAAGAGGCAAGCTTTCCTGTAAGATAGTAGAGCTGAGCGGTGCGAACGGTGAGGGGAATTGCGCTGGTGGCAATAGAGGCAAGTGAGGGAAGGTATCTATTTGGTAAAAGCTGTATTTGACGAGTGAGCTTCTCAGCCTGCACATCGTATTGCTTTGAAACCGCCTGTACCTCGACAAGAAATATCGTCACAATCTGCATCCTACATTTTGACTCTACAAGAGAGAAACAAGAAATATCGTCACAATCTGCATCCTACATTTTGACTCTACAAGAGAGAACAATCCCATTGAGTGGAACGATTACATTGTACCACTTTTTTGAGAAAGATGTGTCAACAGCGTAAAATGGTCATGGATTTCTCCTTCTTGTTCTTCAGGTTTTTGCCGGGGCAGGCAAAGCCTGCCAATTACTATGCCGACTTTTTTGCCAGTCGCTATCTGAAATAAAAGCGGCCTTCTCGGCAGGAAGAATAGTACTGCTGCCACCTCTATCCAGGTATGGTAAGATAGGGCAGGGCTGTTGCAAGGTCGGCATGGCTGAGGTGGCTAGCGCTCGCGCTAGCCACCTCAGCCATGCCGGTGGATACCTTGAAGAAAAGCCTGGAGCAATGCGCGAAAAGCAGAGAAGGAGAACAGACCAATGAGTCATGAAGGCACAAACAGCAACAGCACCTTCACTCACTACAGATCAGAACGAATGCGTGCAGCCGAAGAAACTT
>WNFB01006463.1_pt1 | contig 10518 bp, 14 predicted proteins | sample 5400501 | NCBI WGS metagenome assembly WNFB01 (sample SAMN13153341, study PRJNA577476) | soil metagenome | isolation source: 200 cm saprolite under Douglas fir tree site 2 hole 1 | place: USA:California | collected 2015-04-18 | reverse complement strand
TACGACACGGACTACTACGGGCTGGTGTCCGGTGGGTGAGAAGCAATTATTGCAACCCCTAAAATGATGAACCCGAGCCTGGCCCTATTCAACGCCGTATCGGAAGAGAGTGAGTGACCAACTGAGTGACGATCCCACCGGCTGCCAACACACGCCGCCGGACGCCGACGGACAGCACGGGCAGGTCGGCCGCACTCATGCGCACTGCAACCACCCCCAAACTTGGCTTCGGGACGAAGAGGCCCCAGCAGTTGACACTTAAGGGTCAAGATTCCGACGTGCAGCACGATTGTGCAGCAACCAGGCTGACATCTGGCAGTCACGCCCGACCCAGGTAGGCCGCGCAGCCTGCGCACGTGGCCCCTATCGACCACACTGCCAGTAGTTCGCATCGAGGGGATCGTCGTGCCCGCTGCGTGCCCGATGGGTCGGTCAGTGGCCGTGCTTCGTGGGTACTCACGGACAAGCTCACAGGACCGTCGACCTGCGGATGAGCTGGTAGCGGCCAAGCTGTTCGCTCATTCCCAAGCTGATAGTGCGAGTTCGATTCTCGTCACCCGCTCCACTTCGTCGACACAGTCTGGCAATGGCCCTGGGTATGCCAGCCGCTCGTTCCCGGCCTCTGGATGATCTTCCGGCCCATTAGCCCACCGGGGGTGAGCGCGCTCGCCGAGCCGTCGTCGCCCTCGTGGTTGTCCCGCTCGGCCTGGATGTGATGATCGATCGCGTCTGTGAGCGTCTGCCCGCCCTGTGCGACTTATGCTGACAGATCGTCGCCGCGGGATCCGCTTGTGGCTGGCCACGGCTCAGCCATAACGTGACGTGGTGCGTGGCCACGTGAAACGGCGGAGTTGGCCGGCGCCCGGCTCGATTCCCGACGTGCTGGACATGTTCCGCTGCGAGCTTCGGTTCTACAGAGAGATCGCGCCAGTGGTTGGCGTTCGGGTGCCAGCCTGCTACCAGGCGGAGGAAACTGCCGAGGGCACGCTACTGGTGCTGGAGGATCTCTCGGCATGGCAGCCAGGCGCTGACCCGGTGGTGGCCGCCCGGGTGCTGTCTGGCATGCATCGGCGGTGGGAGGGCCAGGCTCACCGACGCTGGCCATGGCTTCGGGCTGAAGGGGCCGCAATTGATCTGGTGGAGAAGCTGTTCGGCCAGACCTGGCCGCAGCTAGCCGCCCGTGAAGATCTGACCCCCTCAGTAAGGGCACTGGGTACGCGCTTCGTGGGCCATGTCACAGCCGCCGAAGCCGCGGCCGCCCGCGCCGGGGCAACGACTCTGGCCCACGGGGACGCCTCGATGCTCAACATGCGCACCAGTTCGGACGGGGAGATTGTGCTGCTGGACTGGGAGGACGTCACAGCAGCACCGGGCGCCTGCGATCTCGCGTGGATGCTGGTGTCCTCTGTGGATCCCGGACGGTGGGACGAGGCGATCGCCGCATACGGTCAATCCGACCGCCTCGCCGAGGTGCTGCCCGCCGCGATCGTGCAAGGTCTTCTCAGCCTGTCCGGCACTTCAGCCGGTACCCAGGAAGCGGCAGCCTGGATCGAGCGCATTGATGCGGCTGGTGCTCGTCTTTAGGGTGCCTCGTTGCGGGTGCCGGTAGGCCGGCCACCAGCATGTAATCTGGTAGCCAAGAGGAGGTGCGCGATGTCAGAGTCAGAAGTCCGCAAGCCGGACTCCGACCGGACGACTCGGGAGCGGCGCAAGAGCGACGTGCTCGATGCAGCGCGGCCTCTGCCCCCCGATGAGGATGCACTGATCAATGACCTCACCGAGGATGAGGATCGCCTCTTCCTCGCCGCCGTCCTCAGCGCATGAGCCCAAGCTCCCGTGGTCCTGTCGTCATCGACACCGGAGTATTCGGCGCGCGACTGACACCTAGCGGGAAGTTACTGGCCTCGAGTTACCGTCCGCTCGTCGAAGGTCGTCCAGCGATAATTTCCTTCATCACGGTGGCTGAGCTTGGCTATGGTGCCAGGCTGGCCGGCTGGGGCCCGGAGCGGCTCCGGCGGCTGGAGTACGAGGTTGCCCGGGCGGAGATCGTATGGCCAGGGCCGAACCTGACGGAGGCATATGCCTCGCTCCGCACCTGGTGTGTCAGAACTGGCCACGGCTTGGGACAGAAGGAGCATGAGGCGGACCGCTGGGTGGCCGCGACAGCAGTCTGGCTCCAGGTTCCCCTCGTCGCGCACGACGCGATCTTCGCTAACGTGAAGGATCTCGAACTACTGACCAAGATCAACGGATAACAAGATCGCCGTGCCATTAACGTGCCATTAACCTCGGTGAACAGGGGTCACCTACGGTCACTCGCGGGTACTCGAATGCGCAGCTCAGCGGCTCTGACTGGGGTGATGCGGCAGATTCCCAAGCTGATAGTGCGAGTTCGATTCTCGTCACCCGCTCCACGACGAAGGCCCAGGTCAGAGAAGGTGTCTCCAGCCTGGGCCTTGCTTGTTGGCAGCCCTGTTGGGGCCGCCGGGCCATTAGCGGGCCATTAGCTGCGCGGGACTATGGCGGCTGCCGTCCCATCATCGTGGCCGCCGCGCGGGGTCTGCGCGACCCGGAGCATCGCATCCAGGCCGTCTGCGATCTGGCGGTCGGCGGTGCTGGACTTGTGCTGGTGGATGAGCGCGGCCCGTTCGTTGTCGTGGCCCTGCGCGCCATCAGGTTGCGGAGCGAGACGCCCATGTCCGCGGCGAGGGTGTTTCCCTCGTGTCTGAGATCGTGAAAATGCAGGCCGGGCAGCCCCATGCCGGTGACCACGTGCGGCCAGCCGCTGAGCTTGTTGAAGCCGCTGCGGCGCAGCGGGCCGTCCTTGACCCCGGTGAACACGAGCGCGTTTGGGCCAGGCTGGGTGTGTTTAGCCAGGTGAGCGACGAGGTCGGGCAGGATCGCGGCGGGTACGCTCACCGTTCGGGAGCCCGGCTCGAGACTTCGGCAGGCCAAGGATCATCTGGCCGTTTGATCTTTCAGTGAAGGCCGTCCGCACTCGGACGGTGCCAGCGGTCATGTCGAGGTCGCAGCGACGAAGGGCGGTCACTTCGCCCCATCGCAGGCTGGCGAACGCGGCGAGCAAGACTAGGGCGTGGAAACGGGTGTCGCGATCTCCGTCAGCCTGGCCCTGGTTCAGTAGTTCCCATAGCGCGCGCTCGGCCTCTGTCCGGGTCGTGAACAGCTCCGGGTGAGCGCGCATCGCGCCGCCCGGGACGCGGTATCGCAACCTGTAGCCCTGGCCGCGCTTGTGTATATCACCGATCGGCCGGACGCCGATTCGGTCAGCGAGCTTGAAGACTTTGGCGACGGCCAGCACAGGCCGTTCGGGTGCGTGCTCGCCACCCGCCCCTTTCACACGGCATGGGTTGGCGGGCAGGACTTTGTCCTCGTCCACTGCGGTGGTCAGGATGGCGCGGAGCAGCCGGTAGGCCTTGGCTGCCATCGTGAGCGAGACGCCCTCGGCGAGTAGCTTGGCCCGCCAGGCGCGGATCGTCTGCGTGTTGAGCGCGGCGGGTCTTGCACGCGATCGGCAGGACGCCGTCGGGTTCGTGGACGGTGGTATAGCGGTGGAGTAGTTCGCCGGTGGTGCCGTCGATGTGGTCGACGCGGCCACGCAGCAGAACCGGTTGCAGGCACCCGCCCGGATGCCGGGTGGCGGGTGCGGGAGCAGGGTCGGTGGGCAAAGGTGGTACTCCTCTCGTCGGGCCCTTACGGGCGGGGTGGACGAGCGGAGGCAAGCCACAGCCCGGCGCAGAAGTAACGGGTTCACTGATCAGCGGTGCTATGCCGCATCTGGCCCGGCCAGCGTTGCCTGCCGCTCAGGTGTGTGGCGTTGGCACCGTGACCGGGCACCCGGTGACTCACCAGCCCGGCACTTCACGGTCATCCCTCACTGCGGGAGGGTCTATTGGTCTGGGTCCTAACCCGTGAATGGTGGTACCCGTATCTGAAGTATCTGACACATGTTAAAAGTATCAACCTGGTAACTTCGTTGCGCCCACCCGTCCGGCCAGGCCGCGTAGCTCGCTCGATGGCGGGTCTTGCATGGTGAGCAGGTCGGAGACGATCTGGCGCACCAGGTCATGAGTGCGGACTTGCTCAGGGGTGATGTCCTCGGCCTGGCGCAGTGCCGCGACCGCTTCGTGAACCTGGCGGCGCTGGGCGTGGGCGCGGGCAACATCGATGAGCATCCGCGCCCAGCGTTCCGCCGACAGACCGGTGGTGTCCACGGTGGCGGCGGTGCGCATGGCGCGGCCCGCGTCGCCCAACTCGACGGCAACCGCGATCTCATACAGGCTCACGTTGGCAGGGCCGAACTCGGTGTTGTAGTCGTTGCGCCCCTCACCCAGCCGTGCGGCGATCTGCCTCGCCTGCTCCAGATGGTGGTAGGCGGTGTCAGGGTAGTTGAGGCGGGAGGCTGTGACGGCGCGCTGCAAGGTCAGAGCGCCCCACAGCGACATTGCCTGCGGATCACCCCGGTCGGCCAGCGACCGTAGGGCATCGGCGGCAGTGCGGGCGGTTTCCTCGGCCTGGTCGTAGTGGCGGGCGGCCAGGAACACGAACACCAGCCGGAAAGCCGCAGCGGCGACGAGCATCGGGTTGCCCGTCCGTTCAGCGGCGGCCATGGCACGGTCGGCGGCGATCCAGGCGGCCTCGGGCTCGCCGAGCTTGGCCAGCGCGGCCGAGCACGCCTGGTAGGTCGAGGCCATAAGTTCGCACACCTCGGACTGCTGGGCCTCGGGCAGCGTGCGGACGGCGGTTTCCAGGTCGGGGACCAGGGCGCGCAGCAACTCGGTCAGGTCGGTGTAGCGCCCAGCGTGGGTCAGGTCCCAGGCCTTGCGGCTCTTGCTGCGAAGTGTGCTCAGCGCGGGCGCGCGGCGGCCGCCGACCATGGCACGCAGCGCATGGGCACCCGACAGCACCAGGCGCAAGCCGCGGGCGTCCGGGGGTTCCTCGCTCACCGCTGCGACGACGGGTGCCTCGGCGGCCAGCTCGGCAAGCGGTACGTCGAGCGCGGCGGCGACGGTTTCCAGCACCGACATCCGGTCGACTCTGCGTACACCGCGCTCAACCTGGGAGACCCAGGCCACCGACCGGCCGACCATCCGGGCCAGCTCCGGCTGTGACAGGCCACGGCGGCGGCGTTCGGCGGCGATCTTGCGGCCCAGGGCCTGCTGGTAGTCGGGGGTGCTCATCCGCCGGTGCCCTTGCCGGTCTGCAAAGTCAGCCAGTCCACTTCGGTGGTGGTCAGGTACTGGTCCCGCTCGGCCAGGTAGCGGCGGGTGTGTAGGGCCGCCTCATGTGCCTCGAACGCTGCCTTGTCCCGGTACAGCTCGTAGAAGATCCGTTGCAGCGGCTGGCCGTCTACCAGGTGGGAGGCATAGACAAGCGTTCCGGGCTCATGGGCCTTGATGGCTTCGATGGTCTCGGCTACCAGCCGGTCGTAAGCCTCTGCGTTGGCCTCGTCCTTGCACGTGAAGCGGACGCACAGACCGAACATCGTTCTCCCTTGAAGGTCGCCTGACGCCATGCTCGCACTCAATGTACTGCGCCAGTACACCGAATCACACGTACTTATTATACGTCTCAGAGATTAAAAGTACGCTCGCGTCGGCAGGCACCCGCAACAAGGCGCAACCGGCGAGGACGCATGCAAACACCAGCACCCAGAACACTCGCACTGCGTACCAGCGCTGTCACCTACCCAGGCAGTACCGAGCAGATCCGTGCTGTGCGCGCCGCCCTGCGCCCATTACTGCGCGACTGCCCCGTAGCAGACGAGGTGATCCTCTGCGCTTCCGAACTCGCCGCCAATGCCGCCCTTCATAGCCGATCCCGCCTGCCTGGTGGCACCTTCACCGTGCGGGCCAGTATCAATCTGGGCCGCCAGGCCCAGATCGAGGTCGAGGACGACGGTGGTCCATGGACCGCGGGGACACGTGACTCGACAGGGCATCACGGGCTTGACATCGTTCATGCCATCGCCACTGACTGGGGCATCGACGCCAACCACACCACCCGCAGCATCTGGGCAAGGTTCGACTGGCCCGACAGCCCGTAGCGGGGTGGGACAACCATCCAGTGGCTCCGGTGGCTTGCCGGTGAGGACTTTCTTCACAGTCATCAAGGGCGCGCGGAGCGCGCCGCAGGCCGTCCGAGCCGTCACCCCCCACGAGGAAACGCGGCCCGAACCGGGCCCGCACTGGCGGCGGGCGCCCGGCGGGGCGGGCGCTTCGCGCCCGCACGAATCCGCGGTCACCGGGCTGGCAGCCCCGCCTTAGCACCCTGCGGCGCACGGCGGACTGCCGCCCGGGCGCGACCCCGGGCACCGCCCGGCACCGGCTGGCCGGCGCGACGCCCGTCGGGCGCGCACCCGCGCAGGGGACGGCCATCGTCCTGGCGCTCTGCTCTTGAGCCGCTCAAGATCACCGAACGGAAGCCAGCCGCGGCCAGTCGCGGGGGCGCTGCCCCCGGACCCCCGGCCCTCCCTCAGAGATGGGGGACTGGCACGGGAGGTCATCCCTCGCCCTGGCAGGCAGAGCCCTACCCCGGAACCCCCGGGCCGTCAAGAGATAGCTGCGCTCGTCCCTGCGGGCAGACCCTTGCCGCCCCGGAGAACCCGGGGTAGCCACAAAGGTGCCCGACCGAGGAGATGACCTCACACCTCAGCCGTGACTGTGCACGTGACCTGCGCTCACGTCGCTGCGCAATGCGCCACCCTTCAGTCTTGGTAACCACAAGCCCCCGTGCTTCTTCAGAGCTATGGGCCGGTGCCGAACCTGATGAAGCAGAAGTGAAATTACGGTTAGCGCATGATAAGCGTAACGATGGGCTCTGCCACGTCTGCCGTTACTCCCTGCCGGGTATACCACGCCGCGGCCAGCAAGCGGCTGGCCCCGGGTCGCAGCCCAGCCGGCACGGTCCACCGCAGCCTGAACCTGTGCGATCCGGGGCCAAGCGGCCTGCGGGTGTGCGCCAGCATTGGATAGTTAATACCGATAGGCCTGTGCTTTGGGCCACTGCCCAAGATGCCCTTTGAGATACCCAGCCACAGGGCTGCCACCCTGGCATGCGCCGGGACAATCACATCGACATTGATCCTCAGGTCCTCGCCCGGGGTGACGGTAAAGCTAGGGGTCGTTCCGTTTTTCGGAAACACCACCGACTGACCATTCACCGCCACCGTGTACGACAAGCTAAACGGAAGCTTCCCCGGCGACGCACTCGGACCTAGCGCCGGCCCCGTACTCGTAAGACTCAATCCGATCGGAACTGCCACGGCAATGGCAGCCACTGCCAGCAACGACCCCGAGACCAGTCCGATGATCCGAGCGCGGCGCCGCCGGATCCGGCGGACCAGGCCCTCGACGGTGAGGCGGGGTGCGCTGACCTGGGCAGCCACCGCCTCCAGGCGCTGGCGCAGCTCCTGCTCGTCCAAAGACATCGTTTCGTCCCTTCCTGTTATCCGCTCTCAGCGGGAGACAGCCGCGCGGCCAGCCGGGTCATCGCCTCGCTCAGATACCGCTTGACCGTTCCCTCTGCCACGCCCAGCGCCGACGCGACCTGCGCCACGGGCAGGTCCTGGTAGTAGCGCAGCACCACGCACGCGCGCTGCCGTGGCGACAAGTCTTTTAGGGCTGTCAGCATGACGTCCTGCGTGACCACCTGGTCGGCGAGGTCCGGGGTCACCTCGGCCGCCCTCAGCAGGGATGCTGCCCGGTTCCAGCGGGACCGCCGACGGGCGCCGTCGATGAACAGGTTCACCATGATCACCCGCACATATGCCTCGGCCGCGCCGGGCCGGGGGGCACGCAGAGGTCGAGCGAACGCCCGGACCAGTGCATCCTGCACCAGGTCTTCGGCCTGGCTATCGTCCCCGCACAGCAGGAACGCGTGACGCTTCAAGGAGGCGAGCCGGTCACTGGCCAGCTCAGCCAGCGTCTGCTTCCAGCTCTCCATGCCACACCCCGGCCATAGGAACCCTCTCGTCTTCCCAAACGAACAAGCCTGCCGCCGCGTTGGGGCGCCGCGGGCACTTTGCAAGGCGCCGGGGGCAAGCGCTGTGGTGTAGCTGACCGTGCTGGCCATTGCCGACAGCATGCGATCACGTGCTCCTGTCACCGTGAGCAGCGCACAGCGGCGCTGACAAATGCAACCAGGCGGGACACGCAGGATGCTGTAACCGTCACAGAGCGTTAATGAGCATGATCATGTCCAATGCGTGCAGAGCCGCCCTCCAAGCCCGGCTCATCCACGGAACTGTGGTGGCGATTAACGCGTGCAGCACCGAAGTGCAGCAGCCAGCCCGCACCTAGCCGATCGCATCCAACCTGTACCACTTCCACCAAGAGCGCAAAGACCTTCAACGACCCTGCCGCCACGAGCTACGGATCAGAAGATCGCCCGCTGACATACCGCGAGCGCTGACCACCAAGCCTGTCAGGTGGGTGGTGCCATGACACTCAACCGTCGCTGGGCGTGCGGTCCCTTCGGGCCGACCACGCGACGCCGGGCCGGTGATACGTGACAAACGGATCCTCCCGCCCGCGCCCCCGGACCGTAAGCGTCTGCCCGGACGCCCTCGTTCACCGATATGCCGCCGCCTAACCTGACCTGCGCGGCGGGCGCATGCGAACCCACGCGTACCCGCCAAGATCAAGCTCTTAATCCGGGGCTTCGGGCCATCCCGCATGACGGCCAGGCCGAGCACCGTACGGCACACAAGTACAGCAACGCAGTCGGCCGAGAACGTCTCCGACGAGCTGCCGCCGGACAGTGACCTGCCCCCAACGATGCCGAATGACCTCGCCGCCAGGAGTCCGACATCGAGGGGATCACTGGTGGACCACCCTGGCCAGTGTGCGCGGTGGAGGCCACGCCACATCGTGCCCGATGGGACCCGTAGCCTCTCGCCGTGTATCGGGCGTTCGTCGGAAACGTTCTGGGCCGATGCTGGCGATGCGGTTCTAGCCGACCGCTCCTGGGTGATCTTGTGAGTTTCACCAATGATTTCCGTCAAACTCTCCTAGGATGCCCGGCATGGACGCACCTGAGATCCGGGACCGGGCCTGATGCCGAAGCGGACGCTCGCGGGCGTGAGCATCCCCGCATTCGCGGTGTTCATCTTCTGGCTGCTCGTCGTGGTCATCCTGATCATCCTGGCGGCGCTCGCCGTGCACGCACTCGGCGGGTTCGACCTGCACTTCAGGGCCGGGCACTTCACCTTCCAGGTAGGCGTCACTTAGCAGTCCCGGACGTGCCTAAACGATCTTGAGCGTTTCGCCTGCCTCGGCGCCGCTGCCAGCGCCCGGTTCATCGACAGATCCTGCAAGGCGAGACCCACACGATCCGCCTGCTGGACCGCAGGCTCGGCGCGCCTGCCGTCGCGGCCAAGCTCGAAGCCCACATCGAGCAGATCCAGGCGGGCCTGCGGCACTCGCTCAGCCCTGACCGCCGCCAGCAGCTCGCCGCCGTCCTGGCCGACGCCGCCGCCCTCGCCGGATGGCAGGCCATCGACATGGGCCGCCTGCCCGCCGCCTGGGACCACTTCGAGCTGGCCACCGCCGCCGCACGCGAGGCCGCCGACCACTGCCTGCTCGCGTTTGCCGCAGGAGAGCAGGCATACGTCCTGCTCGACCTCGGCCAGCCAGCCGATGCCCTCGCCAAGGTCCGCGCGGTCTACGACAAGGCCCATGTGGGCGTACCGCATCAGATCCGCGGCTGGCTGCTGGCCGCACAGGGGGAGATGGCCGCCGCCACCGGCGACGAGACCAGCTGCCGCCGCGCGCTGGACCTGGCCACGGGCGAGGTCAGCCACGGCCCCAGCGGCGAGGATCTGCCCTACCTGGCACTCAGCGCCGTGCACATGGCCCGCTGGCGCGGTAATTGTCTCACCCGCTTCGGCGACCCGGAAACGGTCACCGAGCTGACCACCGCGCTCGCCCGGATGGACGGCAGTTTCACCCGCGCCGAGGCCGGCCTGCGCAGCGACCTGGCCGCCGCCCTGCATGCGACCGGCGAGCGCGCCGAGGCACGCGGCCACCTGGCCCGCGCCAGCGAGCTAGCCAAGCTCACCGGCTCAGCCCGCCAGCGGCGCCGCATCGCTGAGCTGGCCCGGTGGATCGGCCGGGCCGCCTAAGCCCGGCGGGCTAGCAGGCCCAGCAGGCCGACCAGGGAACCGGAGTTCCAGATCTTGCCCTCCGCGATCATGGCAGGCACCAACGCCAGCGGAACCCACTCCATCCGCTCGACCTCGCCGGTCTCCACCGGCTCAGCCACCAGCTGCGGATCACGGCCGGTGAACACCACATGCTCGGAATCGAGCATGCCGACCATCGGCTGGAACGTCACCAGGTGCTCCACCCGGCCCGCCCGGTAGCCGGTCTCCTCCTCTAGCTCCCGCACCGCCGTCTCGCGGGGTTCCTCGCCGTCATCGATCAGCCCGCCGGGCAGCTCCCAGCCCCACCTGTCCTGCACGAACCGGTGCCGCCACAAAAGCAGCGCCCGGTCCTGCTC
>WNFB01006462.1_pt1 | contig 10519 bp, 10 predicted proteins | sample 5400501 | NCBI WGS metagenome assembly WNFB01 (sample SAMN13153341, study PRJNA577476) | soil metagenome | isolation source: 200 cm saprolite under Douglas fir tree site 2 hole 1 | place: USA:California | collected 2015-04-18 | reverse complement strand
GACTTCCGCGAGTTCTCTCCAGGTCTCGTGCGGATCGGTGGCAGTGGTGGTTTAGAAGGCTTTTGCCTCGACTATCGCGCAGACGCTGCGCACCCGAGCATGGTGGCTATCGAGCTGAACAATCCTGGAGCGGACAGCTATTGGCCGCTCGGCACCGAGCTTCACGCTGGCGATGCAGCACCTGGCCGTCGCGGGTGACCCGGCCGCCCAACGCCGACCCTGGATAACGTCCGATTGGCTGATCCAGAATTAGGCGCGTTACCACTTGGCGCGACGAGGGTGGGGCAGGCTCACTCCTGTTCGCGGCGTGACTGGCCGAAGTACCAGGCGAGCGTGCGAGACTCGAAGACCACGAAGAGGCGATTCAACAAGTAGCCGACGACCATGAGCGTGAAGATCCCGGCATACATCTCAGGGATGTGGAAGGAGCGCTCCATGTCCAGAATGAAGCCGCCGATCCCGTCGGTAAGTCCGACGAACTCAGAGATCACCGTGAGGATCAGCGCGATCGCGAGCGCGATGCGCATCCCCGCGACGATGCTCGGCGACGCCGAGGGCAGCACGATCTTCCAGAGAATCTCACGTGTCGTAAGGCCGAAGGTCCGAGCGGTATCGAGTAGGACCCGGTCCACGCCCGCGACGCCCTGGACCGTGTTCACGACGATCGGAAAGAAGCAGGCGAAGGCGATGACGAACACCTTCATCTGGTTCTCAACCCCCAGGAAGAGGATCGCGATCGGGACGATCGCGGGCGGCGGCAATGGCCGGAGGAGCTCGATGAGCGGCTCGAGAAGCAGGTAGCCGGCCCGGAAATACCCCATCACAAGACCGATGCCGAGGCCGAGCACGATCGCAATGAGGTATCCGAGTCCGAACCGCACGGCGCTCGTGCCCAGATGTCGCAGAAGCTCGCCATTCAATAGGAGTCGCCACAGCTCCGAGGCGATCTTGGACACCGTCGGGACATAGATCTGATTCACCAGAGCCGCACGTGACGCGATCTCCCACAGCACGAGCAACACCACCAGCACCGCGAACCCGCCCAGTCGCAGCCGCGCCGTCCTACGCACGGGTCGCCACCGTCCCGATCAGCTCGTGCACGTGCCGCCGGTAACGGAGGAAGCGCGGGTCCTCGCGTGTCGCGAGCTGGTCGCGTGGATAAGGCAACTCGTTGTGGAAGCTCTCGACGGCGTGGCTCGGACGCCCGCGGAGCAGGACAATGGTCGACGACAGGTAGACCGCTTCCTCGATGTCGTGGGTCACGAATACCACGGTCTTGCGGAACTCCCGCCAGAGGCCAAGCAGCAGATCCTGCAAACCCTGGCGCGTCATCGCATCCAGGCTCGAGAACGGCTCGTCCATGAGCAGGATCTGCGGCTCGCGCGCGAGCGCGCGTGCGATGGCGACGCGCTGCTGCATCCCGCCGGACAGCTGGTAGGGGTGGTAGCGCTCGAAGCCCTCGAGGCCGACGGTCTTCAGATTCCGCGCCACGCGATCAGCGCGCGCGGCGGCATCAAGCGGCAGGTTCTCGAGCGCGAACTGCACGTTGCCCTCGACCGTGCGCCAGGGCAGGAGCGACTTCGTGTACTGCTGGAAGACGACCACCATCTGCTTCTGCGGCGCGGTGATCGCCTCGCCGTCCACGACGACCCGACCGTCGGTCGGCGGAAGGAGGCCGCCGATAATCTGAAGCAGCGTTGTCTTTCCGCAGCCTGACGGCCCGACGACGCAGACGAACTCGCCTTCGGTCACGCCGAACGAGATCGCGTCGAGCACGCGCAGCGACGACCCATCCGGGGTCGGGAACGCCTTTCCGACCCCCTGTACGTCGAGGAGCACGCTCACTGGTGCGCTAGAACGTCACGAAGAGGTCTTGGGCCTTCAGCGTCGAATTCTTGTCGAGCAGTCCCCATTTCTTCGCCATGTCGACCCAGAACTGCACCGCATCGACGAGCGGCGTGCTACGGAGCGTCGCGAGATTGATCTTGGCGGCGATGGCGGGGTCGAGGTTCGCGTACTTGGCGGCGTACTCGCGGGCGGTCTTGTCGTTCTTCGCGACCCAGTCCATGCCTTTGGTGTTCGCGCGGTGGAAGGCGGCCGCGGAGTCGCGATTCCTCGTGATCCAGTCGTCGGTCGAGATGAACCCCGAGATGGCGCAGGGGTCGCGGAGGTCAGTGAGGTAATACGACAGGACGCTGGCATCCTGCGAGGTTGACACGGTCACGAACGGCTCGGTCGGAGCGGCTGCGTCGACCGACCCGTTCGTGATCGCGGGCGGCATCTGCGGGAACGGCAGCTCGACGTACTGGACGGTCGCGGGGTCGCCGCCGTTGCGCTCGATCCATTCCATCACGCCGACATGGACGATGCCGTTGCGCGTGTTCACCGCGACCTTCTTCCCATTCAGGTCCTTCGCGGTCTTGATCGCGCTGCCCTTCTTCACGATGATCGCGAACGGCGGGCTGGCCTTGCTGCCGTACGCGCTGTCGCTGAATGCCTTGATCTTGATCCCCTGGCCGTTCGCAACTATGACCGATACGTAGTTCGAGATCCCGAAATCGAGCGATCCGCCGACGATGGCCGGGATGATCGTGGCGCCGCCCGCCATTGCCGTCAGCTCCAGCTTCAGGCCTTCGTCGGCCATGTAGCCCTGCTCGATCGCGGCGTACATGCCGAGGAAGTCGGTGAGCGGCAGATAGCCGACCTTGAGCGTGCGGATCGGCTTCGGCGTCGGCGACGCGGTGGTGGTCGGCACGCTGCTCGCTGAAGGGCTCGGCGCCGTCGCCGCCGGAGCGCAGGCCGCCAGCAGCGAGCCTCCCACCGCAGTGCCACCGAGGACGGCCGCCCTCTTGATCAACTCTCGACGCTTCGTGCGCTGCCTCCCCACCCCTGGATGGCCGCGAGTCTAGTCTTGGGCGCGATGACGGTACGGACCGCTCCACCGTTCCGCGCCGACCACGTCGGCAGCCTCCTGCGCCCGCCCGAGCTCCTGCGCGCCCGCGAGGATCGCGCGCAGGGCCGCATCGACGCGGCCCAGCTGCGCGCGATCGAGGACGAGGCGATTCGCAGGGTCGTGAGGATGCAGGAGGACGTCGGACTGCGCTCCGCGACCGACGGCGAGTTCCGCCGCGCCTCGTGGCACATGGACTTCATCTACCAGATCGGCGGGATCGAGAAGACCGCCGGCCACATGGCGGTGCAGTTCCGCAACGAGAAGGGCGTGATCGAGTTCACCCCGGCGGCCCTGCATATCGGTGAAAAGCTCCGGCTCGACCGCACGATCTTCGGCGAAGACTTTACGTTCCTGAAGTCGGTCACGAAGAACAGACCGAAGCTCACGATCCCGAGTCCGAGCATGGTCCATTACCGCGGAGGGCGTGCCTCGATCGACGAGAAGGTCTATCCCGACCTCGACTCCTTCTATCACGACCTCGCCGCCGTCTACGCGCGGGAGATCGCGGAGCTGGCGAAGCTCGGGTGCTCGTATCTTCAGCTGGACGACACGAGCCTCGCCTACCTCAACGATCCGTCACAGCGCGAATACATCGCGTCGATGGGCGGCGACAAGGAGCATCAGCACGAGATCTACATCCGCCTTATCAACGAGGCCATCGCGAACAGGCCCGCAGGCATGACGATCTGCACGCATTCGTGCCGCGGGAACTTCCGGTCGTCGTGGGCCGCTTCGGGCGGCTACGACTACGTCGCGGAGGCGGTGTTCGGTCGGCTCGGGGTCGACGCCTTCTTCCTGGAGTACGACGATGCGCGCTCCGGTACGTTCGAGCCGCTGCGCTTCGTGCCAAAGGGAAAGGTCGTCGTGCTCGGCCTGGTGACCACCAAGCGCGGCGAGCTGGAGAAGAAGGACGACCTGAAGCGAAGGATCGACCAGGCCACAAAATACGTGCCGCTCGAACACCTCTGCCTCAGCGGGCAGTGCGGCTTCTCCTCGACGGTCGAGGGCAACGCATTGACGTCGGACGAGCAGAAGGCGAAGCTGGAGCTCATCGTCGAGACCGCGCGCGAGGTCTGGGGCTGAATCGCGCCGATCGCTAGCGGCGCGCGAGCACTTCGGACGCGACGCGGAACGCGGCATTAGCCGCGGGGACCCCGCAGTAGACCGCCGACTGCAGCAACACCTCCTTCAGCTCCTCCGCCGTCACGCCGTTGTCGAGCGCCGCGCGCACGTGGAGCGCCAGTTCCTCGTCGCGGTTCAACGCGACGAGCATCGCCACGGTGATGCAGCAGCGTGTTCGACGATCGAGGCCCGGTCGCGTCCACACCTCTCCCCACGCGTAGCGCGTGAGAAGATCCTGGAAGTCCGCCGTGAACGCCGTGCGCTTCGCGACCGCCTGATCCACGTACTTGTCTCCGAGAACGGTGCGGCGGATCTTCATCCCACGATCGAGCTCCTCGTCGCTCATCGCTTCTCCTCCTGCGTTCGATAGAACGCGAGCGCGCGGTCCACCAGCGCGCCCGCTGACTCGACGTCACCAACGTCGCCGGGCGCGAGGTTCGCGAGCATCCGGTTCTCGTCGACCCCCAGATCGGTGATGGCGTCGGCCGCCCGCGCGACGGCGCCCGCCGTGAGCCGGAAGGCCTCGGACAGTGCCGGCCACTCGGATTGCCAGGCGCCGGCCGATCGCTCGTGCTCGCCGGCCACCGCTGCTACCAGCACGCCCGCCTGAGCAACGACACCGGCGAACGCGGCGCGCGCCTCAACGGCATGGGCCGGGTTGCGCTTCTCGGGCATCGCGGACGATCGCCCGGGTGCGGCCTCCGCGACCTCGCCGACCTCGGTCTGCGAGAGCAGGATCACGTCGAGCGCGATCTTCGCGGCGGCCCCGGCGGCGATCGCGAGCGCCGAGCCGATCTCGGCCACGCGGCCGCGGTTCGCGTGCCATGGCAGCGGCTGCGCCTCGGTGAGCCCGAGCTCGCGCGCGATCTGCGCCTGGATCGCCTCGCCCGCGGCGCCGAACGCGTCGCGTGTCCCGACCGCGCCTCCCAGCTGCACGGCCAGCCGACTGCTGCGGAGCTCGACCAAGCGACCACGGGCTTCGACGACGCCGACCAGCCAGGTCGCCGCCTTGAACCCGAAGGTGATCGGGCGCGCCCGCACCAGAAGCGTGCGGCCCGCCATCGGCGTCTTCCGGTGGCGCTGGGCGAGCGCGGCACAGCGCGACGCGAGGCCTGCGAGATCGACGATCACGAGATTGAGACCGTCGCGGGAGACGACCATCATCGCCGTGTCGATGGCGTCCTGACTCGTGACGCCCCGGTGTACGAACTCCGCGGCCTTCGCGCCAACAGCGCGTCGCAGCGCGTCCACCAGTGGGACCACCGGCGTCGCCGAGGCGACCGCATCGCGTCCGATCGCCGCGATGTCGAAGCGAGCCGGTTCGCACGCTGCTCGGATCGCGGTCGCGGCATCGACCGGGATCAGTCCTGCCTTCGCCTGCGCCGCGGCGAGCGCCGCTTCGAAACGCAGCATCGCAGCGAGCCAGGCGTCTTCACCGACGGCGGCGGACATCTCGGGCGTCGTGAGGCTAGGCCCGAACAGCCGGTCAGAGGGCAAAGAAGACCGTCTCGGATACACCCTGCAGGCGAATGTCGAAGCGCAGAGCAGCGCCCTCGCGGCGCGCGACGAGCGTGTCCCGTCGTGCTGGATCGACCAGCGCAAGCATCGGATCCGCCGCGTTGGCCGCTTCCTCGTCGGGAAGATAGATGCGCGTTTCGAGATGGCGGAGGAGGCCGCGCGCGAACACGCTCACCTCCAGATGCGGCGCCTGCCTCGAGCCGTCCGGTCCGGCTGTCGCGCGCGGTCGCGGGAGAGTGACGCGGTAGCGTCCCACAGGGTCGGTGGCGCAGCGCACGAAGGCGTCACTGTGCCAGAGCTCGAGGATCGCGTCGGGCACCACCGCGCCGGCGCCGTCGAACACCTGTCCCTGGATGCGCAGCGGCGCGGAGGCGCTCGCATCCGCGTCACCGGCGAACGGCAGCGCGAAGCCGAAGAACGGACCGACGGTCTGTGATGGTGTCGGCGCACGCTGATCCGGCATCGCGTGAATCAGACCTCCCGCGGGGTGGCGGCGCGTCCCCGCAGGACGATGTCCCAGCGGTACCCAAGCGCCCACTCCGGCCGTGTCGTCTCGAGATCGAAGCGGGCGACGAGCAGATCGCGGCCACGGTCGCCGACCGATCGGAGGATCGGATCGAGCGGGATCAACGGATCGCCGGGGAAATACATCTGCGTCACGAGGCGGCTGTCGAGCTGCGGCCCGAAGACCGAGAAGTGGATGTGCGCCGGGCGCCAGCCGTTCTCGTGGTTCCGCCACGGGTAGGCGCCGGGCTTCACGGTCACGAAGCGGAACTCGCCATGCGCATCGGTGAGGCATCGGCCGGCGCCGGTGAAGTTCGGATCGAGCGGCGCCGGATGCTGGTCGACCGGGTCGACGTACCGTCCGGCCGCGTTCGCCTGCCAGACCTCGACGAGCGTCGCGCGCACCGGCCGACCGTCCGAGTCGATGATCCGCCCGCTCACGAAGATCCGCTCGCCGAGCGGCTCGCCCTGGTGCTGGCGCGTGAGATCGGCGTCCGACGGACTGACCGGGATCCGGCCGAACGCGGGACCGGCGGTGCGATGGAACCACTCTTCCGGCAGCCGCACCAGCCGCTGACCGGGCGCGCGTAGGACGGTCGCTCGGTAGTCGGGATGCAGATAAGGCGGCTCGAACTGCGGCGCCGCGACTTCGGTCCTCAAGTCCGTTCCTTCAAGTACTCCGCTCTCAGCTCATCTTTCGCGACACGCATCGTAGGGGTCATCGGCATTGATTCGCGAAACGCGATCGTCGCCGGTACCTTGTACGGTGCGAGGCCGCGCGCGGCCCAGTCCCGAAGCTCGGCCTCGCTGACGCTCGCGGCGCTGACCAGCACCACCACGGCGGCGACGTCCTCCTCGCTCAACTCGGACGGAACACCGAACACCGCGGCCGCGGCGACAGCGGGATGCGACAGGAGCGCCTGTTCGACCTCGGCCGGCGAGATGTTCTCGCCGCGGCGCCGGATCATCTCCTTGTAGCGGCCGTCGAGGAACACATCGCCGGCCGCGTCCGCGTGACCCGCGTCGCCGGTGTGCAGCCAACCGCCGGCGAGCAACCGCTCGGTCACATCCGGCGCGTTCCAGTAGCCGGGCGTCATCACCGCATTGCGGAACTCGAGCTCGCCGATCTCGCCGGGCCGTGCCTCGGCTCCTTCCGGCGTGACGATGCGCAGCTGGTTCGTGAAAGCACCCGATGCCGGCTGCCGCGGCCGTCCGATGCAGAGCGGCTTGCGGCGCGACGCATCGTTCTCGATGCAGCCGAAGGTGTTCTCGCTCATGCCATAGCCGCCGACGATGCGCACGCGGAATCGCTCTTCGAGCGACGAGCGCTCCTCCGGCGCGGGTGCGGGCGCCGCGTAAAGCGTCCTGAGCGCCGAGGGGACCCAGGACTCGTGCGGCTGTCGCGCGAGGATCGCGACCATCGCGCCAACGACGTTCACCGACGTGACGCCGAGGTCGCGTGCGTCGGTCCAGAACGTCCTCGCATGGAACCGCTCCGTCACGGCGACCGGGTATCCGTACGCGAGCGACGTCATGAGGGTGTAGGCCTGCGCGTTGATGTGGAACAACGGCAGGCAGGCCCAGAGAGACTCGCGAGCGGTGAGGCCGACCCACCCAGGGAACGAGACTCCGGTCTCGGTGTACGCAGCGTGCCGGACGAGGACGCCCTTCGGCCGGCTCGTCGTCCCCGACGTGTACACGATCGCCGCGGGATCGAGCGCCGACGACGCAGCAGGCTCGAGGTCCGACGCCCGTTCGCTGCCCAGCTCGTGCAGCTCGGCCGAGCGACGATGAAGCCCGGCCCCCAGGCGTTGCGCACGCGTGCCTTCGGCCACGATCGCGGCCGCATCGAGATCGTCGGCGAGATACGCGAGCTCGGGAAGGGTCAGGTCTGGATTGACCGCGGCCGGGAACACGCCCGCGACGATCGCGCCGAGCCATACGTGCACGGTGGCGTCCGAATTCGGGGCGACGAGAAGCATGCGGTCGCCCGGCTGCACGCCCATCCGGCGCAGCGCGACGGCAACGCCGGCCACGTGCGATCCGAGCTCTCGGAAGCTCTCCGCTCCGTCGCGCGTTACGAGGGCGCGCGCGTCGCCGAACGTGTCTATCCCGCGCGTTAGCAGCTCGGGCACGGTGAGGTATGGCACTAAATTGGATTCTGTGACCACCTTCCTGGTGATGCACGCGCCGATGGTCGGGCGCGGCGGCCGCATCTGGTTGGCCGCGGCACTCTGCCTGAGCGCATGCAGCGCGCCGACGATCGTCTCGCGCACCGACGCGCCGACCGCGCCGCGCACTGGGGGAACCGTCGTGTTCGCGGCGCAGGAGCCCGAGACGCTCCATCCGTTCCGCTCCACCGGGACGCAGACGAACGCGCTCGTGTACCGGCTCGCCGTCGAGGGCCTCACCGCCGCGGCGCCGGACGGGTCCCCGCGCGCGGTGCTCGCGGCGGAGGTACCGACGCTCGCGAACGGCGCGGTACGTCTGACGCCGGAAGGCACGATGACCGTGCGATGGATGCTGCGACCGGACCTGCGCTGGTCCGACGGCACGCCGCTCACGAGCGCCGACGTGCGCTTCACCTGGCGCGCGGTGATGACCGATCCACGCGTGACGACGCGCGAGGGGTACGAGCTCATGACCGACGTCGAGACGCCTGACGATCGGACGGCACTCGTCCGATACCGCGCCATCGATGCGGCCTATGCCACGCGCTTCGACGCGCTGCTGCCGCAGCACGTGCTCGATGGGGCGAGCGACGCCGCGGTCGCTACGTACGCGCGCGCCCCGCTCGGGACCGGTCCGTTCCGCATCACCGAGTTCGTCTCTGGCGATCACGTCACCGCCGAGCGCAACGAGCGCTACCGTGTCGCGGGCCGGCCGTACCTCGACCGCGTGATCTTCCGCTTTGTGTCATCGGTGGAGGCCGCGAAGCTGCAGCTCCGCGCGGGCGAGGTGGACGCGGCCGGCAGTCTGAGCGAGGCCGACGCCGTCGAGCTCGAGGTCGATCCACAGGTCCGCGTCACGAGCGTGCCGTCGCCGGCGGTCGAGACGCTCGCCTTCAACCTCTTGCGACCCGGGTCGATGACTCCGCATCCCGTGCTCGGCGAGGTCGCCGTGCGGCGCGCCCTCGTGCTGGCCACGCCGAAGGCGCTCATCGTCGACAAGCTTCTCTATGGACGCACGCGGCCGGGGAGCAGCGAGATCCCGATCGGCTGGGCCGCGCGGACCGGCATCGCGCAGGAGAACTACGACCCGGTCCTCGCGGCGAAGCTGCTCGACGATGCGGGGTGGCCGCGCGCGGCTGACGGCATCCGCGCGAAAGAGGGCACACGGCTGTCGCTGCGCGTCGTGAGCACCACCGGCAACAAGCTGCGCGAGCAGATCGAGCAGACCCTGGTGGACGAGTGGCGCGCGATCGGTGTCGAGCTGCGCATCGCCAACGTCCCGTCGGCCGTTCTCACCGGATCGTGGCAGTCGAGCGGCGTACGCAAGCGCGGCGACTTCGATCTGCTGCTCGCGCAGGCGGGGCTCGGCGTCACGAGCCCCGACCCGCAGAGCTATCTCGCGCAGCGGCATCGTTGTGACGCGATCCCCCGCGCGGAGAACAACGGCGCCGGAAGCAACTACGAGCGTTTTTGCGACGTGCGTGTCGATCGGCTTCTCGACGAGGCCGGTCGCACGCTGGAGCTCGACCGGCGTCGCGATCTCTATGGCGAAGTGCTCGGCATCCTCAACGAGCGGGCGATCGCGATCTGGCTCTATGACCGCGGTCGCTACGACGCCTTCCGGATCCGCGTCCTCGGTTACGCGCCCAACGGCTGGGACGTCGCGTCGTGGAACGCGGACCAGTGGCACGTGGCGCGCTAGTCCCAGAGCCGCTCCGGAACGGGTAATCCGAGCAGCCCGCGAGCTTCGCCGACCAGCGCGAGCGATCCCGTGACGCACAGCGTCTCACCCGGCCTCGCGTCGGCACGCGCCGCACGCAGCGCGGAGCCGAGATCGTCGAACACGCGGACGGGCACGCGGCGGAACAGCCGCGCGATCGCGGCCGGGTCAGCGGCACGTGGGCTCTGGGCGCGCGTCGCGTAGACGGCCGACGCGATCGGCGCGAGAGCGCTGGCGACGGCGCGGGCGTCCTTGTCCTGCATCATCCCGATGACCAAGCGCACCCTACGCCCTGGCACCTCTGCGCGGATCGCCGCGGCGAGCGCCGCAGCCGACCCGTCGTTGTGCGCGCCGTCGAGCACGAGAGGTGGGCTGCTCGGCACGAGCTCGAAGCGACCCGGCCAGCGAAGCTGTCGCAGGCCCGGACCGATCGCACCTTCGCGAAAGGGCAAGCCGTGCTCGGCGAGCGTGCGCGCTGCGGCGATGGCCAGCGCGGCGTTCTGCCGCTGGTGTGCCCCGCGCAGCGCGAGA
>WNFB01006461.1_pt1 | contig 10521 bp, 10 predicted proteins | sample 5400501 | NCBI WGS metagenome assembly WNFB01 (sample SAMN13153341, study PRJNA577476) | soil metagenome | isolation source: 200 cm saprolite under Douglas fir tree site 2 hole 1 | place: USA:California | collected 2015-04-18 | reverse complement strand
CAGGCACTCCGGCGCGCAAGGAAGGCGACGCCGACGCCGCGCTCGCCGGCGCGGCGAGGACGCTGGAAGCGGCCTACGAGTTTCCCTACCTCGCGCACGCCAGCATGGAGCCGATGAACTGCGTCGTGCACCTGACTGGCGATGCCTGCGAGATCTGGAACGGCGAGCAGTTCCAGACCGTCGACCAGGCGATGGTGGCGCAGGTCGTCGGCCTCAAGCCCGAGCAGGTGAAGCTGAACCAGCTCTACGCCGGCGGCAGCTTCGGCCGCCGCGCCAACCCGCATTCCGACTACGTGATGGAAGCCGCGGCGATCGCCAAAGCCATCGGCGGCCGCGCGCCGGTGAAGCTCGTCTGGGGGCGCGAGGACGACATGCGCGCCGGCTACTACCGGCCGATGTACTTCCACACCCTCAAGGCTGGCCTCGACGCGCAGGGCAACCTGGTGGCGTGGAAGCACACCATCGTCGGCCAGTCGATCCTCACCGGCACCGCGTTCGAGTCGATGATGGTGAAGGACGGCATCGACGCCACCTCGGTGGAAGGCGCCGCGACGCTCCCCTACGCCATCCCGAACCTCGCCGTGAGCCTGCATTCGCCGAAGCTCGGCGTGCCGGTGCAATGGTGGCGCTCGGTCGGCTCGACCCACACCGCGTTCGCCACCGAGTGCTTCCTCGACGAGCTGGCGCGCGCATCCGGCAAAGATCCGCTCGCGCTGCGTATCGGGCTGCTCGGGAAGCACCCGCGCCACAAGGCGGTGCTCGAGCTCGCCGCCGAAAAGGCGGGCTGGGGCCAGCCCCTCAAGGGAAATCGCGCGCGCGGCCTCGCCGTGCACGAGTCGTTCAATACCTTCGTCGCCCAGGTCGTCGAAGTTTCAAGAAAGCAATCCTCCTTGAAAATCGAAAGAGTGACCTGCGCGGTGGACTGCGGCGTCGCCGTCAACCCGAACATCATCGCGATGCAGATGGAGTCGGGTATCGGCTACGGCCTCTCGGCCGCGCTTTCCGGCGCGATCACGCTGAAGGACGGCATGGTCGAGCAGTCGAACTTCCACGACTACCCGGTGCTGCGCATCAATCAGATGCCGCGCATCGAAACCCACATTGTGCGTTCGGCCGAGAAACCCACTGGCGTCGGCGAACCCGCCACTCCAGTGATCGCGCCCGCGCTCGCGAACGCGATGCTGGCGCTGAACGGCAAGCCGGTGCGCGCGCTGCCGCTATCGGCTCAGGGAATCACGCTCGCATGAAGCAGTCCGAGTCGTCCGTCCGGGTAAGGTGCCAGCCGCTGCAATTGCTGCAGCGGTAGGTTCCGAGCCCCGCCAGGTTCCTGCGCTCCAGGCAGCGTGCCGCCATGACGAGCGCGTCCACCTGCGACCAGTAGCGCTTCTTGCTGAGGCAGCTGCGGTCCTTGCGGCCCGCAGCCGTGTCTGCGCTCGTCAGATCGCCTTGATGTTGGCGGCCGCCGGGCCCTTGGGGCCGTCGCGCACTTCGTACTCCACCTTCTGGTTCTCTTTCAGCGACTTGTAGCCTTCCATCTGAATCGACGAGTGGTGGGCGAACAGGTCCTTGCCGCCGTCATCCGGCGTGATGAACCCGAAACCCTTGGAGTCGTTGAACCACTTTACTTTTCCTGTTGGCATGTCTTGTTCCATTCCTTGTACTTACTACGAGACAAATCCGAGCCCCGCTTCCGGGCACGACCATCAAGGAAGGGAATTGACTGCCACTGCGGACGCCGCTTGGAGCGGCGGAGAGGGACGGCGCATTCACTGCCTGAGAATCCTGCGACGCGGAATGTAACACAGTTCGCTCAGTGCTGCCCGCCGCCTCTCCCGCCGCGCTTGTGCGTGCGTCCGCCGTCGGAGGAATCGGGCGTCTTATGCGGCGGCTGCGTCGCCGAAGCTTCGAGGATCAGGCCGACCGCCTGCGTGAAGACGGCGGGCGGCACGGCCTCCTCGCCCGCGATCCAGCGCTCGAGGCTGGCGGCCTGCACGTTGAGCGCATCGCCGAGCGCGTCGATCCCGCCGCACCACTCCACCGCGCGGCGCAGGGTCATCATCGGCACGTCCGAGTTTCGCATCCCGCATCCTACCGCTAAGCTTCTCCCGGGCAGCCGCCAGGGAGGAGTCCATGCAGGACCAGAAGCTCGGTTTCATCGGCCTGGGCGTGATGGGAGAGCCCATGTGCCGCAACCTCGCGGCGAAGGCCCGCCACGCCGCCGTGATCGCCTTCGACTTGCGCCCCGAGCCGCTCGCGCGCCTCGCCACTGACGGCGTCGCCGGCGCGCGCTCGATCGCCGCTGTCGCAGCCGCCGCCGATATCGTCTTCCTCTCGCTGCCGGGCGAAGCCGAGATCCGCGCCGTCTGCCTCGGCCCGCAGGGCCTCCTCGCTCACTCGCGCAACGGCCAGGCGATCGTCGACTGCAGCACCGCGCCGGTGGCGCTCGCGCGCGAGCTCGCCGCCGCCTTCGACGCGCGCGGCGCGCACTTCGCCGATGCGCCGGTGGCGCGCACGCGCCAGGCGGCGATCGACGGCACCTTGAGCGTCATGGTCGGCTGCGACGACTTCCTCTACCACCGCATCGAGCCGCTGCTTCGCCACATGGCGACCGACGTCACCCACTGCGGCGCGCCCGGCGCCGGCCAGGCGGTGAAGCTCCTCAACAACATGGTGCTGTCGATGACGGTGGTCGCGCTCGCCGAGGCGCTCGCGGTCGCCAGGGCGAGCGGCGCGGTCGAGCCGAAGCTCCTCTTCGACACGCTCGCCAAGGGCTCGGCCGACAGCTTCGCGCTGCGCAATCACGGCATGAAAGCGCTGCTGCCCGAATCGCATCCGAAGAACGCCTTCCCGGTCACCTACATGCTGAAGGACGTGAGCTACGCGCTCGAGCTCGCGCGCAGCGCGGGCCTGGATTTACAGGGAGGTCAGACTGCCAGAAGACTGCTGGCGGAAACGCAGCGGCTGGGGCTTGGCGAGTCGTACCACACCGCGGTGATCGAGGCGGTGCGCCGGCATCGCGCATAAGGTCAACTTCCCTGGCGATCAGGCCGTGCTTCACGTCTCAAGACAACGCGTCTAGCGCGCGCCTCGCCGCCTGGACACCCCAGTAGTGCGCTTCCTCGAACAGTGACATCCCCGACAGGTCGGAATGCGCGAAGTGGATGTTGCGCCGGCTCATGCGCGCCTGCGACAGCGCCGTTCCGGTGATCGTTCCCGGCAAAGGCTTGATCATGCCGTGCCCCCAGCGCCACACATCCACGTGCGTGACCAGCTCGTCGATCTCCCTGTGCGCGCGGCGCAGGTCGGCGAGGATGACGTCGACCCATTGCTTCCACGACGCGTCCAGCAGCTGCTCGCGCGCCGCTGCGGCGGGCGATTGCGTGAGCGGCATGTACCAGGTGAGCACGCTCGCGCCGACATGCTGGCGCAGCGCCTGGTGCGTCGCAGCCACGTAGCCGAGGGCCGGACTGTCGTATAGCACGTTGTCCCAAGCGGGTGGCGCCCCGCGGCCCTGCGGCAGCTCGCGCACGTGCAGGTTAGCGACTACCCAGGGCGCATACTCGAATCCGTTGCGTGCGGCGCCGACCAGAATGTGCGGCAGCACGAACTGTGGCACGGCCAGGATGGCCTGGCGCGCGCGCCACGCGGTCGAGCGCGGTCCCTCGCAACTCAGGATCTCGACGTAGCCCTGGTGCTGCTCGACTCGATACACCATCTGCCCGGTCGCGATCTGCTTCCTGCACAAAGCGGCGAGCGGCCCGGCGAGAAACCCGTTGCCCTCGGGCGCCGTGAGCACCGGCGCGCTCGGGTACGAAGCCGGGGCCTTGCGGCCCAAGAAGTAGTGCAGCCCGGCCCAGGCCGAAGTCTCGGCCGCGACGCAGCCGAAATCGTCGCGGCAAGCGTAGTCCACGTACCAGCGGAGCTGCGGGTCGCCGAGCGCGTGCTGCGCGAGCCATTGCGCCATGCTGATCCGGTCGAGCTCGCGAATGCGAGGGTCGCGCGAGCTGAGCGGCGACGGGCTCGCGAACGCGTCGCGCCCGTCGGCGCCCTTCTTCTCCCGCCAGTCATCCAGCAGCGAGTCGAAGCGCGCGAACTGCTCGCGCGATCCTGCGTCGTCCGTTTCGCGCAGCGCGCCACGCCATTCGCCATCGAAGAACAGCCGCTCGCGCGGCGCGAACACGAGGTAGCGCTCGTCATAGACCGGCTCGCCCGCTGCCGACCTGCCGGTGACGATGCCGAGGTCCTCCAGCAGCTGGACGAGCGCGGTCGCCTCGCGCGAGGGCATGGGCAGATAGTGGGCGCCCCAGGGATAGCGCGTCACTTCGGAGCTGCCCGAGCGCGCGTTGCCGCCGGTTTCCGTCTCGCTTTCTAGCAGCACGAAATCGGTGAAGCCCTGGCGCCTGAGCCACCACGCCGCCGACAGCCCCGCGATGCCGCCGCCGGCGATCACGATCGGCGCCGCGCGGCGCGCAGCAGGCGGCGGAAATTCACCGCCCCGCAGCCGGTGGCCGAGGCCCGGATCCGGGCCGAGCAGGCGGCCGGTCAGCGGCAGTGCGGCCTTGTTGTGGCAGGCGCTCAAGCCGCGGCCAGCAACGCCCGCGGCGAGCGCCGCGCCGATGAACCGCCTTCGGTCCACGATCAGCGGTTCCCGCGCCGCCTCATTCCCAGGCTCGCGGCAGATTGCGCGCCGTCGACGCCCAGCCTTTCTCGTAGTACTGCACCAGCACCTGGGTGTCGAGCCGGTTGGGCTCGATAGGCAGGCGCTCGGTGTCGGGGCTGAAGACGAAGAGGCCGGGCAGCGTATCGAGCGTCAGAAATCGCATGCCGCGCGGCAGCTCGCGGGGCGGCTGGAACGGGCGCCGCCCGGCGAGCACGAAGCCCCATTCGCCGAACGACGGCACCAGCGCGTGATAAGGCGTCGCATCGAGGCCCGCGCTCTCCAGCGTCGCGACGATGCACCAGTAGGCCTCGCGCGCGAAGAGCGGCGAGGTCGCCTGCACCGCGAGCAGCCCATCCTCGCTCAAATGCCGCAGGACGAGCCGATAGAAGGGCGCGGTGTAGAGCTTCGCCACCGCGAAATTGCTGGGGTCGGGCAGGTCGACGACGATGGCGTCGAAGACTTCGTCGCCGTCGGCAAGCCACAGCCAGGCATCCTGGTTGACCACCGCCACCTTCGCATGATTGAGCGCGTCGTCGTTGAGCAGGCGAAGCTGCGGATGCGAGCGGAACAGGCCAGTGACCTCGGCGTCGATGTCCACCAGGGTAATCGACTGCAGCGACGGATACCTGAGCAGCTCGCGCACCGCCAGCCCGTCGCCGCCGCCGAGCACCAGCGCCCGGCGCGGCGAGTGCAGAGCGCTCAGCGCCGGGTGCACCAGCGCCTCGTGGTAGCGGTACTCGTCGCGCGTCGCGAACTGGTGGTGGCCGTTGAGGTAGAGGCTGGTGGTCTCGCCGCGGCGGGCCACCACGATGCGCTGGTAGCGGCTCTGCTTCGAGACCAGCACCTCCCCGGGGTAGATGTGGCGCTCGGCGAAGCGGCTGAACTGCTCGGCGTGCCAGGCGCCGACGGCGAGGACGAGCAGCGCGACGCCGGAGGCGATCCACAGGCCGCGCCGCCGCAGCTCGTGACGGAAGAGGTAGAGCGAGTACCCCGCCACCAGCACGTTGACTGCGCCGAAGAAGAGCCCGGTGCGGATCAGGCCGAGGCGCGGCACGAACCACAGCGGGAACAGCAGCGAGACGAACAGCGCCCCCAGGTAGTCGAGTGACAGCACCCGCGACACCAGCTCCTCGAACCGGAGGTAGGACTTGAGGATGCGCAGCAACAGCGGGATTTCCGTGCCGACCAGGACCCCGACGAAGAACACGAGGAGGTACAGGAGCGGCTGGAACAGCATGCCGAAGGCGAACGCGGCGAACAGCAGGAACGCGGAGAAGCCGCCGATCAGCCCGACGCCGATTTCGATCTCGACGAAGCGCGCGAGAATGTCGCGGCGCACGAAGCGCGCGAGGTAGGCGCCCACGCCCATGGCGAAGAGATACGTTCCGATGACCGTGGAGAACTGCGTCACCGCGTCGCCGATGAGATAGCTGGCGAGCGCGGCGGCCACGAGCTCGTACACCAGCCCGCAGGCGGCGATGACGAGCGCCGCCAGCAGCAGGAACCACGAGGACATCGAGGCCCGCGTCGACGCCGGAGCGCTCAGGCTGCGCTCCCCGTCAGTGGATCGCGCTCGCGATGATGATGCCGAGCGCGATCGCGAAGCCCGCGGCCAGGATCGCGAGCGCGACGTTCTGCTTCTGGTTGATCTCCTCCCACATGCTGCCGGGCGTGATCTTGTCGACCACGTAAAACCCCAGGCACAGGATCACGAGCCCGAGGACCGAGTAGAAAACGGACAACAATGCCGGATTCCAGTTCATCACTTTCCTCCCGAGTAACCGTAGCTGCCGCGTCCCGAATAGCTGTTCCTGCATTCCTGCAATTGCTGAGCGCCCCACCCCGCCGACTGCGCCCGCTGCTCGCAGCTCGGGTCGGACTCGCACGACGCCACGCTGAAGATGCCGAAGCCAACGAGCGCCGCGAGCGTACCCCAGACGTTGCTCTTTTTCTGGTCGTCGTCCTCGTCGTCATCGTCGGCCGGCCGCGCTTTCGCCGCCGGCGCCGTCGAGCCCGCTCCGAGCATGGCGGCCTGCATGCGCGCGGCCTTGATCTGCTGCTCGGACAAGAGCTCGAGACGGAAATACCTGGACACCTCACCCTTGCCTACCGCGGGCGCATCGATCTCGCGCACGATCTCGCCGTCCTTGCCTTCATAGAGCTCCGAGGCGTATTTCTCGCCTGGCTCCGGAAGCTCGACGAACTCGCCTGCGGCCGTTAGCGTCTTCAGCGCATCCTTGCCGCTCTTCTTGTAGCTGCTGCCATCGAGGGTCAGTGTGTCGCCGGCGATGGACGGTTGCGCTTTCAGGGGCACATAACGGCACCACTCGTCGCCGTCCACGCCCTGTTCGAGATATTCGATCGAGCTGCCGGGACCGAACAGCGCGTACTCGGTGAAGCCCGTGCCGTCCTGGTCGGTGAACTGCTCGATCGCCGCCACAGTGTAGACGTCCATCCCGAGGCGGAGCGTCGTGCCCACCTGGAACCGGTGCGGTTTGAGGGGCGGCAGCGGCAGCTCGCCCTCCGCGACGAGGCCACTTCCCGCGATGCGCAGGCCCTGCCGGCAACTCGCGCAGATGACGGCTGCGCTCGCCGCGCGCAGCACGCGCACCTCTGCCTTGCATTTCGGGCAGCCCTGGACGAGCGCCGGCCCCATGCGTTCCCTCCCCGCGGCGCATTTGGCGCCCGCCGCACGCGCCTGTCAATGTATCGGCAGGTATGGCATCGCGCCTAGCCGAGGAAGTAGCGCGGGATCCAGCTCGACAGGCCAGGGATGAAAATCACCAGCAGCAGCACCAGGCACTCGGCGCTGAAGAAAGTCCAGACGTGGCGATTGGTGTCGTCGAGGGTGGTCTGGGCGATGTTGGTGGTGACGAAGAGCAGCGGTGCCGTCGGTGGCGACACCGCTCCAATCTGGTTGCAGATGACCATGACCAGGCCCATCTGGATGGGGTCGATGCCGTAGCGCTTGCTCAGCTCGACCGCGACCGGCGCGAACACCAGCAAGATGGCGAGCGAATCCACGAAGGTGCCGAGCAGGACCATCACCACCGCGAACACCAGCAGCACCATGACCGGGCTCTGCGACGCAGAGGTGACCCACTTCACCGCCATGTCGTTGAACTGCATGTAGGCGAGCAGCCAGCCCATCGCCCCGGAGACCGCGATGACCGCCGACACCATGGTCGTCGTGACCGCCGACTCGACGAATATGTCGACCAGGCCGGAGAGCTTGATCTTGCGGTAGAAGAAGAAGCCGACGACGAAGGCGTACAGGCAGGCCACCACGCCCGCCTCGGTCGCCGTGAATACCCCGCTCAGGATGCCGCCGACGATAATGATCGGCGCGATCAACGCCGGCCAGACTGTTTTCAAAGAAACAAATATTTTCTGAAAATCGAAACGGCCATGGATCACGCGCAGCTCGGGGTAGTTCGGATGGTAGGTATAGAGCTTCACGGTGCCCATGAGGAAAAACCCGATCAGGGTCCCCGGAATGATGCCGCCGAGGAACAGGCCGCCGATGGACACCTGCGCGATGGCGCCGTAGACCACCATGATCATGCTGGGCGGGATGATCGCGCCGATGGTGCCGGCGCAGGCGATGAGCGCGGCGGCGAAGCCCGCCTTGTAGCCCGAGCGCTTCATGGTCGGGATGACGATGGCCGCGATCGCCGAGGCATCCGCGGTCGATGAGCCGGAGATGCCGGCAAACACCATGCTCGCCACGACGGCGGCGTGCGCCAAGCCGGCGCGGAAGTGGCCGACCAGCACGCGGGAGAAGTCCACCAGCTGCTGGCTCATCCCGCCCGCCGACATCAGCGAGCCGGCGAGAATGAAGAACGGCAGCGCGAGCAGCGTGTACGAATCGAGCTGCGCGAAGGTCTTCTGCGCGAACATCGGCAGCACGATCCCCGGCTCGGCGGCGATGCCGATGAAGCCGATGAGCGCGATGCACAGCAGGATCGGGATGCCGATCAGCATCGTCGCCAGCAGCAACACCAGCATCACCCAGATCATCACGACAGTTTTTCTTTCAAAAACAAACGTCTTAAAACCACGAAAAGCAAATACGCTCCGCCGGCCACCATGCTGTAGTACGGATAGCTCATCGGGATCTCGAGGCCGGGAGACTCCTGCAGCTTCGCCACCTCGGAGACCTTCCAGCTGAGCCAGGTCAGGGCTACGGCGAACCAGATCCAGATGAGCTCGATCAGGAACTCAAAGAACCTGCCGGCGCGCGGCGGCAGCATGTTGCGGAACGAATCCACCGAAAGATGCGCGCCGCGCCGGTAGGCGATCGGGATGGCGAGGAACACGATCCAGATGTGGCAGAAGATCTGGAACTCCTCGCTCCACGACAGCGACCTGTTGAGGACGAAGCGGTTGAAGACCTGCAGCAGGCCGACGACGCACATCGCTGCGAAGATCGCCGCGACGCCGTATTCGACGCCGCGGTCTATCGTCGAGAAGATTTTTTTCACAAGAAAAGCAACCTCTTGTGAAAGAACTTTTTATTGAGCCCTTATCTGTGCCAGAAGCTTTTCAGCGCCGAACTCCTTCGCCAGCTCATCCTGCGCCACCAAGGCCGCCTTGACCAGCGGCGCGGTGTCGATCTCGTTCACCTTCATGCCGAGCTTCTTCACCTGCGCCAGCGCCTCGCCCTCGCGCTGTGGCGCCATCTGGCGCACGACCAGCGCCGCCTCGTGCGCTGCCTTCTGCAGCGCCGCCTGCTCGGCCGGGCTGAGCTTCTTCCACTCGGCGAGCGAGAACACCAGGAAAGTCGGGTCCATGAGGTGCTTGGTGAGCGCGATGCAGCAGGCGACCTCGTTCATCTTGAAGGAGATCACGGTCGCCGCGGTGTGCTCGAAGCCGTCGAGCACGCCGCTTTGCAGCGAGGTGTAGATCTCGCCGAAGTTCATCGGCGTCGCGTTCGCGCCCATCGAGTTGATCGCGGCGACGAACACCTTGGTCGGGATGGTGCGGATCTTGAGGCCCTTCAGGTCAGCCGCGGTCTTCACTTCCTTTTTCGCCGTGATGACGTTGCGAAAGCCCCAACTCACCGCCCAGGAGAGCGTCTTGAAGCCGGCCTTCTCCATGTCCTGGTCGAGCTCCTTGCCGACCGGGCCGTCGAGCACGCGCAGCGCGTGCTCATAGCTCCTCCACTCGAAGGGCAGCCCGAGCACGCCGAGGCGCCGCACGAACGAGGCGTACTCGGCCGGGCCGCCGGTGGTGCCGGCGGCGCCCGAGCCCAGGCGCATCGCCTCGATCACCTCGCGCGTCTGACCGAGCTGGCTCGCCGGGAATACCTTGACGTCGACCGTGGGCGAGGCCGCGTTGGCCCGGTCGGCGAATTCCACCGCGAGCTTCGTGTTATCGACGTTGGTGTCGTTCGGGCCCGCGGTGTGGATGCGCAGGACCTTCTTCGCGGGCTGCGCGACCGCCGCGAACGCGATTGCAAGAAGCACCGCGCCGATCAGCTTGTGAACCATTACACGCCTCCTCCAGGTTTGTCCGAACGCTACTCTACCAACACCCGGAACATACAATGGGGTGATGGCCCGACGTGCTCTTCGCTTGCCGGCGCTTGCCTTTACTGTCCTTAGCCTTGCCCTGGCGGCCTGCAGCTCCTTTCCGGAGGCAGGGAACGAGGGCAACATCCTTGCGCCCGGGAACTTCCGCGCCGGCTCCGGGGTGATCCAGTCGGTCGGCGTCCTGCGCAACGACGCCTACCGGCTCTACCTGCACATGGATGTCGGGGGCTTCCAGAGCGTGGACGTGGACAACGGCACTTTCATGGCCGGCGAGGCCGTCGAGCTCACCAACGACGGCCGCGTGGTGCGGGTCAGCGGCACCAGCCT
>WNFB01009710.1_pt1 | contig 10522 bp, 10 predicted proteins | sample 5400501 | NCBI WGS metagenome assembly WNFB01 (sample SAMN13153341, study PRJNA577476) | soil metagenome | isolation source: 200 cm saprolite under Douglas fir tree site 2 hole 1 | place: USA:California | collected 2015-04-18 | reverse complement strand
GTCCGGGACGTCGGCGCGGTCATCGACCTCGCCACCCACGACCTCGATGTGATGCGTTACCTGCTCGGGGTCGAGGTGGTTCGCCTGTATGCGGAGACAGAACGGCGCATCCACACCGAGCACGAGGACATGCTCAACGCGCTGCTCAAGTTCGAGAACGGCACGGTCGGCGTCGTACAGGTCAACTGGCTGACCCCCACCAAGATCCGAGAGCTGGCGGTGCTCGGAGAGCGCGGGATGCTTCAGCTCAACTACCTGACCCAGGAACTCGTCTTCTACGAGAACAGCAGCGCCGCAAGCGCCGACCTGCCGCCGACCCTTCTTACCGCCGTCAGCGAGGGCACGTTCGTGCGCCACCATGTCGAGCGGGCGGAGCCGCTGCGGCTCGAGCTGGAGTCCTTCCTCGCCTCGGTGGCCCGGAAGGTGCCCGCCGAGGTCGGCGGCGAGGACGGCCTGCGCGCGCTCTCGCTGGCGATGGACCTGGTGCGGTCCGGCCGGGAGGGCCGCGTGCTCGACATCGCGGTTCCCAACACCGCCCGGCGAGCTTCTCAATGAATAGCTACCGGGTCGCGGTCGTCGGCCTGGGCAAGATCGGGTTGCCGCTGGCGGCGCATCTGGCGGGCAGGGGCCACAGTGTGGTCGGCTCCGACATCCGGCAGGACGTGGTCGACTCGGTCAACGCGGGCAGCAGCCATGTGATGGACGAAGCGGGACTCGCCGATGCAGTCGCCGCCGCGGTGGCGAATGGACACCTGACGGCGACCACGGACACCACGGCAGCCACAGGCGGAGCGGAGGTTGCGATCGTGATCGTGCCGGTCGTCATCGGCGAGGACAAGCAGCCGGACTACCGCTCGCTCGACATCGCGTTGCGGGCGGTCGGGAAGGGCTTGCAGAAGGACGCCACGGTGATCATCGAGACCACGCTGCCCGTCGGCGCCACGCGCAGGCACGTCGCCCCCATCCTCGAGGCGGAGTCAGGGCTTCGCCTCGGGAGGGACTTCCACCTTGCATTCAGCCCGGAGCGCGTCTACTCGGGCCGTATCTTCCAGGACCTTGCGCGCTATCCGAAGATCGTCGGCGGGGTTGATGCCGAGAGCACCCGGCGAGCGGCCGCCTTCTACGCCGCGTCACTGGACGCTCCGGTCACCGAGGTGGCCAATTCGGAGACCGCGGAGTTCGCCAAGCTCGCCGAGACCACCTACCGCGACGTGAACATCGCGCTCGCCAACCAGCTGGCGCTCTATGGAGGCGCCCGCGGCGCCGACGTCAAGCAGGCGTTCGAGGGAGCCAACAGCCAGCCGTTCTCCCACCTGCACCGGCCCGGCATCGGCGTTGGCGGCCACTGCATTCCCGTCTATCCGCATTTCCTGTTGAGCGATACCGGCAACGGCGAGCTGGACCTCGTCCGCCTCGCCCGCGCGGTCAACGACGGGATGGCGGAGCGGTGCCTGGCCTGGCTGGAGGAAGCCCTGGGCGGTCTGGCCGGCAAACGCGTCCTCGTCCTCGGCCTCTCCTATCGCGAGAACGTCAAAGAGCTGTCCTTCTCGACCGCGCTTGCGATCATCGATCAGCTGCGTCGCGCAGGCGCCACCGTCTTGGCTCACGACCCGCATTTCAGCGCTTCAGAGCTGGCCGGCCTGGAGGTCGAGCTCGTGGACCTCGACCAGGCCCTCGACGTGGACGCGGTCGTCATCCAGGCTCTTCACCGCGAATATGAATCGCTCGACTGGGGCAGCTTCCGAGGTTTGCGCGTTGTGCTCGACGGCCGCGGCAGCCTCGACGCCGAGCGGCTTGGCTCGAGCGGGGCCAGGCTGATCAGTGTCGCCCAGCCACCCCGCGCACGAACGTGAGGTTGGCCTCCTGGCCGTGCGACTGGCTTTCCTCGCCTGTCAGTCGAAAGCCCCTCGACTCCATGTATTCCACGATCGCCGTCTTGTCCGGGGCGCCTTCGTACTGGCGATACGAAGCGGTCGTCGCTTCGAGCTGCACCTTGGCCACGTCAGCGAGCCGGTCGCCGGCCGACTTGACGACCTCGAGATCCAGGCCCTGAGCATCGATCTTCAGATAGTCGACGGCCCCGATACCCATTCGATTCAAGAAGGTGTCGATCCGCATCGTCGGGACAGTCACAGACCCGACGACCTCGAACGACTGCTCAGTGACCCAGCTCTTGACGCCCGCCTCGTCAGGCGGCAGGAGCGAGCTCGACTGTTCGTAGGCGTTGAGCTGGAGCACGGCGCTGCCGTCGCGCTCGGCGATGGCGAATGGAAGCACGACATAGTTGCGCAGGCGGCCCATGATCCGGCCGGCGGCCACCAGGTTGGGCTCGAATGCGTATACGAGTAGACCTGGGTCGGCGGCCGCGAACGGAAATGTCGTCTCGCCCTCGTGCGCTCCTACGTCGATCCAGATGCGACGATACGTGCGAGCTCGGGCAAGCCGGCCGAACGTCTCGCTCAGCGCGCGCCGGCGGAGCTTGCGCATGAATGTTGTGACCCCGTCCCAGCGCGTCGACGAACCGGCCGCATCGCCCATCCTGACGATATTCTCGGCGCCCAAGGCCTTCTCGGGTCACGTCGGGATCATTCAGGAGAACGCGATCCGCAGCTGGTTGAGCCTGAAGCCCACGCCGAAAATCATCCTGTTCGGGGATGACGCCGCCACCGCAGGATTCGCGCGCGGACTCGGAGTGCAGGTCGTGACCGCGGTCGAGACCAACTCTCACGGCACGCCGCTCGTCTCCAACATGTTCAGCCAGGCGGACTCGCTGGCGGTCGGCGACGTGGTCGCATTCGTGAGCGCCGACATCATCCTGACCCAGCGCAGCATCGAGGCGGCGCGGATCGCCAAGCAGTGGTCGCCGCGCTTCCTCCTGGTCGCCCAGCGCCACGACGCCGACATCCGGAAGCTGATGGAATTCGATCCCGGGTGGGAGGAGCGGTGGGCCGCGGATGCCGTCGCAGGCGGCAAATTGCATTCGCCCGGCGCCATCGACTGGTTTGTCTACCCTCGAGGGCAGTACGAGGACATGCCCCCCTTCGCGATCGGCAGGACGTCATACGACAACTGGCTGTTGTGGCACACCGTCGCGTCGGGCGTGCCTTTGATCGACGCCACGTCATTCGTGACCCTGATTCACCAGAACCACGACTACTCGCATGCGACCGTCGACGTCTGGGACGGCGAAGAGGCTCGCGAGAACCGCCGGTGGATCCGGCACTGGACGAACTACTACCGGATCACCCATGCGACCTGGATGCTGCGAGCCGACGGCACGGTCGCGCGAGCATCCGCGTTGAAGTACCGCCTGGCGCGGCCGAAGCAGCTCGTCAGCCATGCGCTGCGGGCCACCCGGCCGATCAGGACGCGCCTTCGAACCTGGCGACTCACCCGGCGCTACGGGGCGTGATCGATTTTCTCAGGAGGCTGCCGGCGCGGCTGCTCTCGGGCCGGCTTCTGATCCGTCGCGCCTTCGGTTTGTCGGCGGGTCGGGGCGTGGCGTCCGTCTTGTCCGCGGCCTGGGTGATCGTGATTGCGCGCCGCCTGTCGGTCGATCAGTTCGGCGAAGTCAGCGTCGCGCTCGCGCTCGTGCTGATTTTCAGCACTGTTAGCGACCTTGGCCTGCAGAACATCCTCGCGAGGGACGTGGTCGAAACGGGGCGCATCCGGCGGGCGGTGCTGGACGCCGTCGTCGCCCGCCGGCTGGTGCTGGCGGCCATCTCGGTCGTGCTGCTCGTCGTGCTGTTCGTGATCGCCACACACGACCGCAACCTGGCGGTGCCCATCGTGTTCGGACTGAGCATCGGGGGGGCCGCGATGTACAACTCGACCCTCACCGCCTACAGGGCTCTGGGCAACATCCGCCTCGAGATCGCCAGCGAGATCGGCTCACGCGCGGTGGTGCTGGTGGGAGGCGGCCTGTGGGTGGCGAGCGGAGGCGGCATCATCGCCGTCGGGGTCGCTTACTCGTCGGTCGGTTTGGCGATCGGCCTGATCGATTACCTGATCGTGCGCGGCAAATCAGCCGCTGGGCCAATCGATCACCCGTTCCCCAGCTTTTCACCGAGAGCCGCGGCTCCGTTCGCCCTGGCGAACACCGTCAGCGCGATCTATCAGCGGATCGACAACTACCTGCTCGCCCTACTGCGCGGCACCGCCGCCGCCGGCGTTTACGGCGCCGGCTACAGGTTCCAGGACATGATCATGATCCTGCCGGTGGCCCTCGGCCAGCTGGCGCTTTCGGATGTGTCTGGAACCGATCCCCGCCTGCGCATGTCCACTGGAAGGCGCGTGGCGGCGCAGAGCGCTCTCTTGACTCTGGTGCCGGCGCTCGCGATCGCGATCTTCGCGAAGCCCTTGCTCACGTTCCTGTTCGGAGCTCCTTATGCCGTCGCCGCCCCCATCGTCGTTCTGCTCATGATCTCGACCGTGCCCGGCGCGGCCGGCGTGGCCCTCTCGTTGCTGGCCGCGGTCACCGACCCGCGCCGTTTCTCCATCGCGAGCGGCAGCTCGCTGGTGGTCAACGTCGTCGTGAACCTGATCCTGATCCCGCCCTTCAGCGGCGTTGGCGCCGGCGTGGCCATGGTGATCTCGCAGACTTACCTGGTGGCCGCGTTTTACTGGGTGCTCTGGCGCAAATCGGCTGAGCTGAATGTCGCCGCGGGAGCCGCGGGCCAGGCATGAGCGAGCCGAACCGACAGCCGCACCTGAGCATCGTCGCGGCCTCCCGCAACGACGACCACGGGGGCAACCTCTTCGAACGCATGCAGCTCTTCGTCGACGGGCTGGCGGACCAGGCGCGGCGTTTCGACATGCCGACCGAGCTGGTGCTCGTGGAGTGGAATCCTCCCGCAGATCGGCCTTCGCTGGCCGAGGCTCTGCGGTGGGAGCCCGCCGAACAGCTCCAACCGCGCGTGATAACAGTTCCACCCGAGGTCCATCGCACCTTTGCGCATGCCGACGGTCTGCCGCTCTTCCAGATGATCGGAAAGAACGTCGGCATCCGCCGCTCGAAGGCACCTTTTGTGCTCGCTACGAACATCGACATCCTGCTCAGCGACGAGCTCTTCGCGTTTCTGCAGTCAGGTCTCAAGGCCAACGCGCTGTATAGAGTCGACCGCCATGACGTGCTCGCCCAGCTGAACGCCAGCCCACTGCCGTCACCGGCCGACATCCGCGCCCTCGAGGTCCTGCGTGAGCACCGGCTCGATGGATTGCGGTATCCGAACGGCCGTCCGCCGGTGGTACAGAAGCCACCCGCGCCCGCGCATCGAACGGGGAACGGCCTGGGGGTCAAGCCGGCGCTCAAGGAGCTCAACCGAATTGCGATGGCGGCCGTGGATCGTGTGGTGCTGCCCAAGCTGCATACCAGCGCCTGCGGCGACTTCACGCTCACCACCAGGGACGTGTGGTTTGGCATGCACGGCTACCCCGAGTGGCCGGCCTACTCCTGGCACATGGATGGCGTCGCGCTTTTTCAGGCGTACGCGGGCGGAGTCGAGATGATCAATCTGGAGCCGCCACTGGTGGCTTTCCACCTCGAGCACGGCGAAGGTTCGGGCTGGACGCCCGAGTCCAGCCGGCTGTTCGAGCGCCTCGACGCCGCCGGCGTGCCTTACCTGAGCACTCTTGATTACCGCAAGCTGGCCCGCAAGCTCGTGCGCGGCAGCCGCGGATTTCATCCGATCAACGGTTCGGATTGGGGACTGGCGTCGATGGAATTGGCGGAGACGCATCCCGGCGCGCGCTCCCAGAGGTGACCTCAATCGCCAACTACAATGCCTCGATGCTGACGCGGATCAACGAAGCCATCTTCAGGCGGACCCATCGGTACTGGCCCTTCCTCGAGCCGAACGCATTGGCGATCAATGCCGCACGGATGAACCATCTCGCGAGCCTTCACCTTCCAATCGAGGGCAAGTCGGTCCTCGAAGTTGGGGCGGGCATCGGACTCCTCACCGGATTCTTCGAAGAGCGCGGCTGCAAGGTGCTCTCGACCGACGCGCGTCCGGATTTGCTGGCGGAGATCAAGAGGCGCCATCCGGCGCGAAAGGTTGCGACGCTCGACCTCGAGCAACCAGATGGGATCGGCGCGCTCGGAAAGTTCGATGTGGCCTTCTGCTACGGGACCCTCTACCACCTGGCGGCGCCTGAGCTGGCGCTCGAGGCGTTGGGCTCGGTCTCGGACATGATCCTGCTCGAGACCAGCTTGAGCTCGGGCGATGTCGATGCCGCCCCGACCGTCGAGGAGAGCGCCGCCGCGAACCAGGCCTATTCGAACCGGGGCTCTCGCCCAACGCGCGTGTGGGTTTTGGGCCGGCTCCGGAAGTACTGGGGATACGGGTATATCTCGATCACACAGCCTTCTCATCCCGACTTTCCGATCGATTGGACGGTGCCCGCGGCCCGGCCGAACCAGCGGGCCATCTTCGTCGGGTCGACTACGGCGCTGGCGAATCCCCTACTTACGTCGGACATCCCCGACCGGCACCGACCCGCGTAGACGAGCGTCCTCAGGACTCACGCCGGGTGCTTGCGCCACTGCACCATGGCGAAGCATGAGGTGCGTGCGCCCTGGATCCGCTCCAGGTTGCGCTCGAGCCACAGCAGCGGAGGCGTGTACCGACCCTTCCACGCCAGCGGCACTCGAAACACCATCGAGTTGAACACCAGCAGGTATGCGGGGCCTCCGGCGTAGCGCGTGGTGACGAAGTCGAATCGCTCCGCGTTGCGGCGCATGAGGTCGTTGATATCCACGGCCGCTTCGTTCTCTTCGAAGAGATCGTCGTGCCGGTACCAGAATTGCCGTGCCGCGTTGGCGAATGAGCCCGTGTGCGGTTCGTAGAAACACAGCCAGCCGCCAGGCTTGAGGATGCGATGGATCTCGGTCACGGCCTCGGGCACATGCGGGTGTACGTGGTGCAGGCCGCCGGTGATGAACACCGCATCGAATGACTCGTCATCGAATCCCGAATGGAGGATCGAGCCCTGCACGCCGACCGCGCTCGGCAGCTTGGCGCGGAACTGCTCGATGACCTGGGGCGAGACGTCCAACCCGTATGCGAGAGCCCCTTGGGACAGGAGGTATTCGGCCGTTTGGCCGCTGCCGCACATCGCGTCGAGCACCTTGCGGCCGCGCAAGTCGACGCCCGCGACGAGCGGCTCGTAGATGAAGCGGCGGCGATACAGGTTGCTCCATTCGTCCGAGTAGTGGGCCTCGTAGGCCTCGCCTATCCGGTCGTAGTGCGCCCGCTGCCGTGCCTCGTAGTCCTCCGGCTCTCTGCGTAGCTCGTCTTTCATATGTGTCGGCGGCGCCCAAAGCCTAATCCGAACGAGATCCTTCCTTCTCTAGCGATTCAGCCGGCCGGCACAGAAGGTTCAGCGATGTGACGCCATCGTCGATGAGCGGTTCTGGCTTTCCGGTCGGGCCGAACACCTCGACCACGTAGTCGTATGACCTCAGCAGCTCCAACATCTCAACAGTACTCGAGCCCATCTGACGCAATGACTCGTCCTGCGCTTCCGCGATGACAATCGGTCGCAGCCTGCGCAGGACTTCGCCGGCTCCACTCAGGACTGCGGTTTCCGAGCCTTCAACGTCGAGCTTCAGCAGGTCGAGGCGGGTCAGGTTTTGGGCCCGCGCAACTTGATCAAGCGTCACGACCTCAACCTCGACCGACTCCTCCTGGACGGTATCGGCATACATGAAGCCTCCCAGGGTGTTATGCCCGGAGTGGCTCGCCCCCGCCACATTGAGCGTCGCCCTTCCCGAAGCGCGGCCCAAGGCAGCCGGATGCACCTTCACGTTCGCAAGACCGTTCACCGCCAGGTTGTCAAGGAGGCGGCTTTGCTCGCGAGGGCTCGGTTCGAAGGCGTGAACCACGCCGCCTGCGCCAACGATTCGGGCCGCCATGATGGTGAAGAGTCCTTCGTTGGCGCCTGCGTCGACGACACACATTCCCGCCTCGAGAATGCCGGCGATCGCATACATCTCGTTGGGCTCATATCGACCGTCCACGTAGGTGCAGCGGCTCATGTCCCCTGCGAGGTGGTGATTGAACCTCAGCCCGAGATACCAATCTGTGGTGACCGGCCCGTCGTAGTGGCGGGACTGAGCGATCTGCCAGATGGCTCGTCGCAACCAAGCGCGGGGGTCACCGTGGTTCCATTGCCCAAAGCGCCAACCGGGTACGGGCTCCAGCCTGCCGACGCGGAAAGCAGATCTCGCCACCAGGTCGAGCGCCTTCGGCAAGGGCCGCTCGGCCGCCGGCGTCATGCCCTCGCGGCGGATCTCGGCAGCGCGGTGATCAGCGTGTGCCATCCGAGCCTGCGCTCGAGCCACGAGAACCACGCGGTCGGGAGCCAGCGAAAGTACCAGACCCACTGGTACTCGTACTTCACGTATTTGTCGATTTGGTAGGGAAAGATGTGGTCCTTGCGGATGTCGACGACGTCGAACTCACGCATCGAGCGCCAGATGGCGCCCTTGCCGTACGTGAGGATGATCCACAACACCTTCCACGACCACTTCGAATACACCATCACGCGGAGCTCCGTGCCAGGCTTGCAGTAGAGCTTGATCTGCTCGAGCACCCGCTCGGGGTGCGGCGTGTGATGGATGACTCCGAATGAGTAGACCAGGTCGTACTGCTCGACCGGCACGAGCTCGCTCAGGTGTTCCGCGTCGCCCCCGTAAAACCTCGCCTTCAGCCCGAACACCTCGAAGCGTTTCTGGCACAGCTCCAGGCTCTCCTCGGAGAGATCGACGACAGTCACCTCGGCGCCGGCGCGTGCGAAGTTGATGGAATCCGTGCCAATCCCGCAGCCGATCTCGAGCACCTTCTTGCCGCGCCAGCGTTCAAACTCGGCGAACTTCGGTATATGAGGCTCCACGAAGTACTTGCGGGCTTCGACCTCATCGAAGTACTCGCGGGTGCCGACCGGGTTGGTCGAATGGCGGATGTTGCACGGCCGGCGGTTCCAGTAAGCGCGGACCTGGTCGATGACCGAGGTGCTGTCGGCGGCGGCCGCCACGCTGGTCAGGCTCTAACTCGAGCCGGGTCGGTCCACATGCCTGCCAGGGCTGCGGCCAGGCGCTGGCTGTCGTCTCCCAGGCCCAGGCCGACGTAGTTGGGCCGGTCGCCGGCCTGCTTGCGGAGCAGCCGCCAGGCGTCGACCAGGATGGTCGACCTCGGTATCGACGCCAGGTCGATGGCGGCGTACGCCTTGTCCGGGTTGGTGATGACGACCACATCGCTGCCGGCGATCGCTTGCTCGGCCGTGGCTGCGTACGTCACCCGGTCGCCCAGCACGCGGCGGACGGCGTCCATCGCCATCGCGTCGTGCACGACGACGGTCGCGCCGGACCCGACCAGGCTGTTCGCGAGCAAGAAGCCGGGGGCCTCATCGATCACGTTGCTGTCGGGCTTGTAGGAGAGCCCGAGCACGGCCACCTTGCCACCCTTCGGGATCAGCTCCATCACGCGGGCGGCAAGTCTGTGGTTGCTCGACGTGTTGTACGCGTGCACCGCCTCAGCCAGCGCTCCCGACTGACCCAGCTGGCCGGCGAGGTAGGCGAGCGCTTGATTGTCACGCGGGAAGCACGGTCCGCCGTACGCGACCGCGCCTTTGAGGTACCGGCTGCCGATTCGTGTGTCGAGACCCAGGGCTCCGGTGACGACGTCCACGTCACCTCCCGGCAGCTGCTCGCTCATGGCGGCGACCATGTTCGCGAACGAGATCCTCATCGTCACGTAGGCGTTGACAGAGATCTTGGTGAGCTCGGAGTTGACGATGTTCATGCGGGCGATCTTGGGCTCGTTGTTGCAAACCGCAAGGTAGGTCTCCGCCAGCATCTTGCCAGCCCGGTCGTCATGCTCGCCGATGAGCAGAAATTCCGGGTTGAGGAAGTCATTGATGACCTGGCCGAGCGCGATGAACTCCGGGCTGTAGCAGACGCCAAAGTCCTTGTCGACCTTCTTGCCCGACTCACGCTCGAGCACGGGAATCATTCCGTACTCGGTCGACCCAGGCAGCACGGTGCTGGTGAGGACCACGAGGTGGTAACCCTTCTTGGCTTTCAGTCCGCGTCCGATGGACGTCGCCGCGTCGATCACGTAGTCGATGGAGAAGCCGCCCTCGGCAGTGCTCGGGGTCGGGACCACGATCAGCGTCACGTCCGAATCGACCACCGCCTGGGCTACGTCCTGGGTGGCGCGAAGCCGGTCTTTGGCGCTTGCCATCATCTCGCTGAGCTGAGGCTCGGTCACCGGCGCCGTGCCCTGGTTGACGAGGTCCACGGTCTTGGCCGACACGTCGGCGCCGATCACAGAGAAGCCCTTGTGAGCGAAGCTGGTGGCGATGCAGGCGCCGAGCTTGCCGAGGCCGATGACCGAAATTGTCGGCTTGGCCGCCATCAGCGCCGTCCCCTGGCCCTCGCCGGTTGCGGCTCGCTCTTGTTCTCGCCGCGGTCGGTCAACATGCGGTCGAAGTAAGAGCGGACCTTGTCCGGATCCTTGGT